>Ga0206130_10000839_pt1 | contig 48066 bp, 55 predicted proteins | sample Helgoland_Spring_9_FD_148637 | JGI IMG/M metagenome (GOLD analysis project Ga0206130, IMG submission 148637) | Pelagic subsurface seawater microbial communities from Kabeltonne, Helgoland, North Sea - Helgoland_Spring_Bloom_20160512_1 | ecosystem: Environmental > Aquatic > Marine > Epipelagic ...
GCATTAATATAATTATTCTGTATAAAATACAACACTATCAGTCATATATTTTTAATAAATGCTTATAAAAACGTCTCAAAATGCTTATAATCGGCTTACATATGCTTGTAGAATTATTTTATCATTCATATCTACCAGATATTTCCATCAGATAATATTTACCAATTTAATTATTCAATTTATTTTTATAGAATCTCTTGAAAAAATCTCCCCCCCCCTCTTTTGAAATTGTCTCAAAATGCTTACGATTGAGAATTCAATCAGAGCACATTATTCATACTAGTTTAAGTGCATTAATATAATTATTCTGTATAAAATACAACACTATCAGTCATATATTTTTAATAAATGCTTATAAAAACGTCTCAAAATGCTTATAATCGGCTTACATATGCTTGTAGAATTATTTTATCATTCGTATCTACCAGATATTTCTATCAGATAATATTTACCAATTTAATTATTCAATTTATTTTTATAGAATCTCATGAAAAAATCTCCCCCCCCCTCTTTTGAAATTGTCTCAAAATGCTTATAAATGAGAAATAATTAGAGACAAAAAAGTATTAGTATATACGTTTTAGTTTTTAGGGTTATATAATAAAATGTCAAACTATCAGTCTCAAAAAACGCAAAATGCTTATAAAATGTCTCAAAATGCTTATAAATGGCTTAAATGCAATATTTGTAAAATTTATATACTTTATGTTTTGTGAGGATTGCTCAAAATCATTTACAAAAAAAGCGAATTACGAAAGACATTTGAATAGCAACTCACATATAAATAAGGGTTTGAATTCCCAAAAGAAAAAGTATGTATGCAAATGTGGTAAAAGTTACAGCCACAATCAAAGCCTTTGCCGTCATAAATTAAAATGTGAATTCAAGAAAAAAGAAGAAGAAATACAAAACCAAAAAAAACTAAATGAAGAACAACGAATTGCATATGAAAAAGAGAGAGACGAATTGCGTTCTCAAATTGCAATGTTACTTGATAAATACGCTGGTCCAGGAACAACAAATAATACAACCAATACTCAAAATATTGAGAATCAGAATAATAACATAACTATTCACATAAATGCATTTGGCAAAGAAAATCTGGATTACATAACAGACAAAATGATAATTCGTTGTATAGACAAGGTTTATAATTCAATACCATGTTTGATTGAGAAAATTCATTTTGATCCAAATCATCCTGAAAACCACAATATAAAAATAACAAATAAAAAGCTTCCTTATGCATCAGTAATGGGTGACAATAGAAAATGGAAAACAGTAGATCGAAAGGATGCGATAGAAACGATGGTCGACAATGGATATAATATTCTTGATGATAAATATCAAGAAAACAAAGATGAAATTGATAGAAGAAAACAACAGCATTTTGAAGGATTTCAAGATAAATATACAGACCAAGATAAGGAGTTGATGAAGAAACTAAAAACAGATATTGAAATTTTAGTGATGAATGGTTCCGATACGACTACAAATTGAGTAAAAATAAAGCAAAACATAAATACATTTACAGTATAAAATGAATTTATTTATGAATAAGTATAGGAAATAGGTTTATGGAATAATATTATATATACGAGCATATCCTGTATCATTATTATTCCCAGGAGCTCCCATTGCTACATGTGTTCCATCAGGTGATATTGCAACAGATGTCCCATTCTCATCATTATTATTTGCACCATAGATTGTTTTTCCTATTTGTTCCCATTGAACTGTATTATTGTTAAATTTATATAGTAAGACACTTCCTTTTTTACTGCCTTGTTCACTATTTTGAGAGCTACCAATAGCAACAATTGTTCCATCAGAAGATAGTGAAACAGTTGTACCAATTTGGGAAGATGTATTTTTTCCATCAATATTACTCCCTTTTTGAACCCAGCTTGTTCCATTATAATAAAAAACACGAACATCTCCACCATCATTATTACTGTTTTTCCTAGATCCAATCGCAACTACATTTCCATTACTAGACAATGATACCGAATTACCACTGTAAATTTCATAAATTTCGCCTTCAATGTTTTGTCCTTTTTGAACCCAACTTGATCCATTATAATGAAAAACACGTACATGTCCAGCTTGATTATGACTACCATCTGTATCCTGTCCGTTGATTCCACTATTGTGAGTTTCTCCAATAGCAACAGTGTGTCCATCAGCAGAGAGTGAAACAGACGAACCACTTCGATCATTTGTATTTTCACCATCAATATCAGAACCCAATATTTCCGATAGCCATGCATCCAATCCCCTCAACCAGCTTTGATCCCAATATTCGCAATCGAGGACCAAATAGAGCTCCTCCTACAAAGGCATATATGTGTGTGGTTGCTCCTGCATCTGCATATAATTATGCTGGTATGTATATAATTAATCTGCAAATACTGGAAGGTATCCGAATTCTGAATCTCCTGGATTTTTTACATGTATAAATAATGAATTACCATAGTTCCACTGAAAGTATTCACAATAAAAATGATATGTTGAATTAGCTGCTAAATTAATTTTTCCAACGTCATGTGCAAGTGAATGCATTGTCCAATTACTTATAATTTCTATATTATTTACCGATACTTTAACACCATCATCTGAGTATGTTTGAAAAGTATATTCACCTTCAGTTACTGATTGAAATGTACTTGTTATTGTAACATATACATATCCTCCACGTGCTATATTCTGTTGTAACCAATTATTATCTATAGTTTCAAAAGAATTAGTATTTTTTGTATAAATAAGATCTTTCTCTTCAATATTGTCGCCCATGTCTGGTATATCTCCGGTGGTAAGATCTGATATATCATAGATCTTATAAAAGTAAGATGTTGCTGATGGTAGGAAGTAAGATGTCGCTAATGGTAATGATGGTAGGAAGCAACCTTTTGGAAATTTTGGAGTGCATTTATTTGGATATCCAACTTTATCTTTTATTGTGTATCCATTGGTAGGGACTCCATATGCTAATGCGTTTGCAGTATGATTACCGTATGCTTCTCTCATTGAATTACCACCCTGAGTAATGGCATCATACTTTAATCTTAATAATCTTGATCCAGCATCAACTGCACCTTGTTGTGCAAATTTTGAATTATTCGGTTTATAATAAACAGGTACATACTTTGTTTTTCCAGTAGTAGAATTAGAGCCACAATATTGCACGGTATTGGACGCATAAACATTGTTATCTTCACTAAAACCTGGAGAAATGCTGCTATCGCCAATTCTGAGATTAGTATATTGATTTTGTTTGAACGTTTTATTTCGACTCTGTAAATATTGACTAGAAGATGTATAATTATCACTTCGACCATTGCTATTAAATCTAGGTCTATTCATTCCTCCACTTCGAACACGTCTTCTTGCATTGTCTTGTTGAGATAAAGATTGAATATATTTACTATTTCTAAATTCTGGATTGTTTTCATTAAAATTTAAGTCACAACCACTAGTGCATGGTTTTGCCGTTTTTGTTTCATTAAAATGAAAATCAACTAATCCTATATTTCCTTTACATGTAGACATATCAATGGTAGAATTTACAATAGTACCTCCAGGTGTTTCCATTGTACCGACAATGCTAGTATTTCTTGTATTTGGTTTAGTAACTGTAGCAATTTCTCTTCTGTAAATTTTATTAGGCAAAGGTCGAAATAACATACGAGTTGACAAAGTAGAATCTCTTTTATTTTTTTTTATAATAGATGAAACTTGAGAGAAAGTTCTACCCTTCCATTTAAATTTGTATATTGCTTTTAATCCTAAACGTCCCTCTTGACTAGATTCCATATACATAATCATTATGAAAAAATATTTGTATATTTGTATATTTGTATATATTTTTCACATTATTTCAAATTTTCCGTTTCGATCTACAAGTCTTTTAAACTAAGCATTTTATCATTGTCTAAGCTTGTGAGTGAATAGGTTGCTCCAGTAGGTCTTCTTTTACAAGGTTCCATTAGTGAGAAATAAAATACTGGACGTTTTTTCAAGCTAGTATTTGCAGACCCTCTATGTACTACAGTAGAAGACCATATTACGATTGATCCCATAGAACATGTACATTTCTCTGCTTTATACCCATGTAATCTTGAATACCATTCTTCGTCAATATAGTCATCCATAAACCACAACCAATCTAATAAAGTGTTATGATGATTATTAGAGCCAGGGAAGACTTCTAAAGGACCCATATCTGATTCAATATCGTCTAACGCAATACCAAAGCTGATTAACTTTGCGTCGTTATTAGCTTTATCAATACATACTGTATCTGAATGCCAATTTTGAGATTTAGATCCAGGGTACGAAATTAACAAAGAAGATTCGACAATAAAATAGTCTGGAAATGTTTTATCCCAAAAAAGTGGATTTATTTTGTATATTTTTCTTAAAAATGATCGAACGAGTGCAATTGGTATTATTTTATCCTTTCTTTTATAAGGGCTGTTTATACTCCCATATTGGTTTCCCTTGTAAGAAATAACGATTTGTCTAAGTTTTAGAGTATCTTCTATTGAGAGAACTTGAGGAATAATTGCAACTCCTTTATTGTCCAGAGCGTTTTGTATTCCTATTTTTTCCGTTTCTAAATTTCGCCATGGTGTATCAATAAGTTTTATATAAAATTGAAAAATAAAGCAAATAAAAACAACCGACATTATCAACCCCCAATTCATATAGGTTCTCTGCAGAAAACTTATTCATATACTAAAATTATAACAAAATGAAATATCTTGGAGGAAAACAACGTTTAGGAAAACATTTATATCCTGTACTTCGCGAAAAATTAGAACAATACAACGAAAAAAATGAAGTGCCATTAGAAGGTTATATGGAACCATTTTGTGGATCATTAGGTGTATTAAAGCATTTTGCAAATGAGTTTCAAAATGGAGAATTTCCAGTATATGCGAATGATTATCATCCAGATTTGATTTGTATGTGGAAAGCGGTTCAAGAAGGAACATTGGAATATCCAGAAGCAATATCAGAAGAAGAATTTTTAGCTGCAAAAGAACTAAAGAGTCCGAATGCAATGAAAGCATTTGTTGGTTTTGGTATGAGTTTTGGAGGGCGTTTCTTTGCAGCATATTCACAAAAGTACTTGAATGGTAAAAAAGAGGATTTCTGTAGAGAAATGGTTCGAAGCCTTCAACGAACAAAACCAATGATAGAAAAGGTTACATTTACGAATGATGATTATCTCTCATTTCAACCTAAAAATATGTTTTTATATTGTGACCCACCTTATGAATATAATAAATATCCTGTAAAGTATCGTCGTGAAACTAAAGTATATGATGTTTTTGACAATAAAAAATTCTGGGAAACAATGAGAGAATGGTCAAACGAAAATTTGGTGTTTATTTCAGAAGTAAAAGCCCCTGATGATTTTATAGAAGTATGGCAACAAGTAAATAATAGAACAGCAGCACAAAGCGAAAAGACTCGATATAAAAGCAAAACAACTGAAAAGTATAGTATTGAGAAGTTGTTTGTGTGGAAAGACGGAAAAAGTGCAAAGTTATATAGTAACTTATAGAGAATTCAGTTTTGAAATAAAATCCAAAAATACAAAATTGAACTTTAATATGTGAGTCTTTTTTGTACAAGAAGTACTGAAAAGTACAAACAAAACATTAAAGAAATCTAGATACAATGTCAAAAGAAAGCAAGAATCGGATGAAATATGAAAAGACAGAAGCAGGTAATTATAAATGTCCAATGTGTGATAAAACATTTGTAAATAATAGTACGTGTTCAATGCATGTAACAACTCAACATAAGAATGAGTATAATTATACATGTCAAGAATGTCCTAAAAAGTTCAAAACAAAACTGTTGTTAAAACAACATATAACAAATAGCCATTGCGAACCGAGTTTTGAATGTATTTATCCAGATTGCAATGTGAAATGTAAAACTAAATCTAAAATGAAATATCATTATGTACGAACCCATATGGATATTTCTAAAATGTATACAAATACAGAAGTTGCTTTATTTAAAGAATGTTTAACGTGCAATGAAAAATTTAGCGGTACAAACATTACAAATCATGTAAGTAGCTGCAATTATAATTCTCCTTTTTGGAATGGGTTATTGTGTGGCGAATGCATTGTTTATAAACCAAAAGAAAGAATAATTACTTCAAAAACCAGCTTTCAATAGAACCTATTGTTTCATCATTAATGGATTCCCAGTTATCATAAAGATCACGCACATACAAATAAAACGATATCATTCTATAAGACCATTCTACATCACGCTTCTTTATTTCAAAGCGAACAATATGATCAATGATATTATTATCATAGGTACAATTGTCCTGTGTTGAAAAATCGTTGGTGTTTGTATTACGTGAATCTTTTTTTTTGTACCTTAACACTTTCATTTTTGTACCATCAACAAGAATTTCTATAGGCAAATTTCGATTGTAACAAGTATCTTGTATTTGGATTCCAAATGAATTTATACTTTTATAATGAACAAATACATCTCCATACTCATTATATGTTTTACCAAAATCAACTCTTGCAACTGTACCATATTTTTCAAAAGGTATCCTAATCGAGTCTGTTGTCGGAAAATCTTCTATCGAAACATTGGGAATATAAAAAGAAATCATTGTTATATTGATACACAATAAAGCGTGTAATCTTTAAGCTGGTTTCCAAAATAATAAACCGTTCAGTATAGATTCAATATCATATTCCGTATATGCATTGCAAAATTGATAGAAGTATTAAGAGCTTTGATTCTGTATTCTTATGGCATATTGTTATACTTGTCTAAAAATCAATTATTGAACTATCTACAAACAAAGCGAATTAACTTATTGAACACGATATTTCTTGAAAATAAACAAGTTATTATGACACAACAAGTCGCACTACAGAAAAAAATTGCTGGTCTTCCGAAGGTTATCCAAGACATAATTGGTGAGTTTAATTCGAATCATCGTTTAGAAATGAAGGCGGTTTTTTCTGAAATAATAGAGAAATACGGTAGTTTTTGTTACTATACATGTGACAATTGGGAATGTTCCGAACAAGGGATGGAGATTTACGGCAAACCGATTGTAGTGAGTATTTTATTTGAAGACTGCTACTTTTGTTGCGAGCAATGTGCGGATGAGGGTGATGATAATATTCGTCGTGCTTACCGACGAGCCGGTAGGCCGACCTTACCAAATAGCACATAGATAGAAGATGATCATGTTTTGTGTATATATTATATAAATTTCATTAAAAAGCGATAAAAAACTTTCTTAATTCTTTAAACCATTGAAGATTTCAAATCTTTACTATTATAAATAAAGTTTTGTTTTTTCGTGAAAATCTATTTTGTAGAATTGAAAACTCTTTTTTAGATAATTATTAAATATATTATTAAGAAAAACACTTAGAAACTCGAATCTAGACACTATTTATACTTGCGAATATGTCTTCAAAACAAATTTCTGACTATGAAATCAAACAAATTGTCGATAGACGTATGGCTCAAGAGTCAAAACGAAAGAACGGTCGAGCTATTGTTCGAAATAGGGTAGATCAAGTGGAGAAGAATACGTCAAATCAGTCAAATCGCACAATTGCGCGTGAATACTGGAACCTTGGACTATTCTTTTTGGAAAGAAAGAAATACAAAAAAGCGCTCGAGTACTTGGACGCCAGTATTTATTTCAAGGAAAATAGCGAACATAGTTGCATTTTACATCATCTTGGTGAATACAATAAAATTCTGGATCGAATTCAACGAATGAAGAGCAATGGAAGAAACAATTAGTTTGTTTAGTAATAAAAATAAAAATATTTTAAAATATAAAATGATAAAACAAGTAGATGTATGTTGTGGATTAAGTTGGGGAGATGAAGCAAAAGGAAAAATAGTAGCTCAATTAGCAAAGAGTAAGAAATACGATTTTGTTTGTCGCTGGGGAGGTGGGAATAATGCTGGTCATACAGTTTATGTAAATAAAAAGCAATATAAAACTCATATAGTACCATGTGGTATTTTTTTTTCTGTAAATTGTATCATTGGACCAGATTGTGTAGTAAATCAAAAGGGTTTTGAAGATGAATTAAAATATTTGAAAAAAAATGGATTTGATACGGATTTAATAAAAATATCCCCAGATGCGCATGTTGTAACAGAAGAACATATACAGGCCGATATAAAAAATTATAAAGGAACAACCGCCAGAGGGATAGCTCCATGTTATGGTGATAAATATGCTAGAAAAGGTTTGAAAGTAAAAGAGGTTGAATATTTTCGAAAATATTTGTGGAATGGAGAACTTTACGGAAATGTTCTATGTGAAGGGGCTCAAGGATTTTGGTTGGATATAAATCATGGAAATTATCCCTACAATACTTCAAGTATAACTCTACCTTACGGAGCGTGTTCATTAGGATTCCCTCCTCAATATATCAAAACTGTTTTTGGAGCATGTAAGATATATGATACACGTTCAGGAATAGATCCAGAATTTCCAGAAACGCTTATAGAAGATCCTGAACTGGCTCTTATAGTAAAAGAAGGACAAGAAATAGGAACAACAACCGGTAGAAAGAGAAAAGTAAATTGGTTAAATGTGGACAAACTTATTTTTGCAATAAATGTATCTGGAACAACAGATCTAGTAATATCAAAAATAGATGTTTTGAGTAAAATCAATAAATTTAAAATAATATGTAAATGTGAAATAATTGTATTTGAATCACTAAATGAGTTACAAAGGTATATAATAAATTATGTACAAACAAACTGTAAATTAGTAAAAAACATTATATTTTCCAACGATAAAGAAACGGTTGAAGGATTATAAATATGAATAGTTTATCGTAAAACACAAAACCACAACCTATTGTATAACGTACCGATAGAATTACAAAATAAAATTGTGTCTGTTGACGCAAACTATAAAAGTAAATTTAGAAAAATTTTCAAGAAATGTTGGGAAAATATTGTGGATATAAAAAATGCAAAATTGAATATTTTATAATTAGAACTTCTATTATATAATTATAAAAGCATACAACAATAAAGATGAAACTACCAAACATTGAAGAAGAAGTGCATTATCGTATAGGTAAGAATGCCGAAAATAATACAGAATTAATAAATCTCAGCGCACCAAGTGATATTTGGTTTCATCTGGAAAACAGAAGTTCAGCACATATACTGGTAACATTACCAAAAGGATTAAACAAAAAACAAAAAAAAACCGTAATTAAATGGGGTGCAATATTATGCAAACAAAAATCATCGGTAAAAGAAACATGCTCAATAATGTACACACGAGTTGAAAATTTAACATGTACCGAAAAAGCAGGACAGGTTTTAGTGGGTGAGCATTATAGTACAATAGAGATTTGATTATGTTGAATAGCTTTATTATAATTTGATTTTTTTAATAACAGAGGGAAAGGCGCGCTTCGCGCGCCTGTATAAATAGTTCCTATTAAAATATGCATAAATGAATGCAAAAATTACAAGTATCAACGTAACAAACACGATTACAATATCTATCATAAACGAATATAGAATAAATGTATCACGTTTTTCAGGATGAATATCCTGAATATTGTTAGTATTGACAATGTACATGTTTTGTTCTTCAAATCCGTTTTGTTTTGGTATTAATCTTCCTCTATTGGATTCTGTTGACAAATATTTGATATTCTCATTTTCTGTTATTTTAGACAGTGCCCCATATGAATAACCATATCCTCTAGCTGTAGTAAAAAATGCGATAGTATTGATAAGTTCTGAAAAAAATATATTTTTATTCAAAAATATAAGAGTACGAGAAATAGTAGAACTGCAATTGTCTCTACATGGAATATGCAATATCTCTTTTTCATAATGTGACATTTTGCTTCTCTCAATACAATCGAATAATTGTATAATTCTTCTATTTTTTGAATTAGAATGATAAAACACGCCTCTATGAAGCATTGTTGCGTAAAATAACAAAACGTCACCAGGTCTCATTTGCACTTCTTCTCTATTACTTAATTTTGTCAACACATTTGCAAATGATATATGAATATCCCTGTGAGAATTCGGTATCAATTCCATTGTTGCATTATCTAAATACGTTAAACAAGTAAAAACAGGTGTAACTTCCTCTGCTACATAAGAGTGAAGATCTCTATGAAAACTACCAGCATCTGCAGAATTGTTACTGTTACTCACTCTATATTTCATGTCAGTCAATTCCATCCCCAACTCTTTTTTTACATTTCCAAGCATTTGTTCATTTATAAATGGTCTAAGATTACCATAATTCACTTTTGTGTTGATTTGTTTTCTTGCGTTTTCAACTTGAGACAAAGGTATAATTCCCCTTAAAACAACAAAACCATTTTCATGTAATTCATTCATTATATATATATCCATATAAAAAAGCATATTGATCATTTTATCTTATACAAAATGACATTCTATAACCTACATTTTGCAGTTGCTTAATTGTATATAATTTAGTATTGTAAACAGAGCAGAGATTGTGTTTTTCAAGTTGCAACTTTTTCCACACTTTATAAATTTCCTCTAATGTATAACCTCCATTAATAATTTCCATAAGAGTATAAGATGTCGCAATCTCATATATATCATAATATGGATCCGCTTTTATTTCTTTTACAATAAACCCATTTGTTCGAAGAATATCTACAGGTGTTTTCTTTACTACAAAATCGATTGTTTTAATTATTGATGCATTATTAATCCCTTCAATACTTACCTCTATAGAAAATAATTCGGTTGGTTTTGTAAAATGTAATACATTCTGATGACCGATTACACTATTATTTTCTATTTTGTACTCTATTGTATCAAATACAAGCCCATTTATATTGAAAAAATCGATAACATTATCTGTAAGTCTAGGAGTATAATTTGCTTCCGTTTGTAATATTACATCTTGTGTTACAGTCTGTACAATGAAAGTATCGGTATTTGTCTTTTTATGATGATTCGTGTCGCCATCTTTTGTTAGAATAAAGGTATATGATCCAGCAGTAGTATAAGAAAATGTAAAATTAGAATTTTCATCACTAGTAACCCCAAAACCACTCAAATCATAAGATCCTGTTCCAGAGCCACCAATAACATTAAGCGTTACATTTTTATCTGAAGACGAGTATTCTGTGGATTTTAAATCTAAAACTAATTGACTTTGTTTAGCCTTAATTATATTTATGGTTATGGCATCTGAAGTGTCCAAGAAATTAGTATCGCCAAAACGTGTAGCAATGAATGGATATGATCCGACATTTACGTATGTAAATTGTGATGAGTTTAATGTTTCATCGTAATATGAATAAGAAACTGATCCGCTACCAGAACCTCCTATTGTTTCAAGTTGAATAATTTTATTGTTTTCATTATAAATATAATTTTCATTGTTTAGAAATTCAAAAGGCAATTGATATCCTTTATCAATTGTTATAGTTATCGAATCAGTAATGTCAAAATAATTTATACCACTGCTAGTCGCAATAATTGTATATGATCCGACACTATTATATGTAAATATACTTGATGTAAGAGGAGCACCATCAACACTATAACTTGTGTTACATTCTTCTGCTCCACCTGAAACACTAAGAAAAATATCTTGTGTTCTTGGGTCGAATAAAAACGAATTTTCAGTTGTGATATCAATGGAATCTTGTGTTGCTTGTGTTATATTTACTATTTTATTGAGAGTTATCGAATCAAAGTTAGTAGAACTGGCTGTAACGTAAATAGCGTAACTGCCAATATTGGTATAAGTTAAAATATCACCATTTACTTCAGAACCACTAAAATAAAAAGAAGTATCTTCGTCTCCTTGATAAATACTAGATAAATTAATTGTTTTGTTTGTAGGGTCGTAAACGTAACTTATAGTACCTTCAATAATATTAGCGCTATCTGGAAGAACTTGAATAATAAGTGAAATATCCTCATCTAAATAGTTGCTACCTCCAAATTTCGTTGAAAATACTTTATAAAATCCAATATCACTGTATCGTAGGTAATCATATCCATTTGAATGAATTACATTTGGACCATAAAATGATATATCTCCAGCATAGGGTGATCCACCTGTAACAGAAAGGCTGATATCTTTGTATAATTCATCGTATGATTGTACAGAGATTGTGGAGAAAGTTAGTGGAGGATCTTGTGGAATCCGGTTTATTGTTATGGGAACAGTGGTTGTCAAATAAGAAACTTCTGGTGCGTCTGATAATAAATAAGTTCTAGAATATAGAAGCGAATCAGAAAAATTTTGAAAATCTAATAAATGAACCTGGTGATCATTTTCTAACAAATTTACAGATAAAAAATTTCCGTTGGTATCTTCTTTTGGAGTCAACGCAAAAAAATGAATGATAGGGTCAGAATCTGTATTTGTGGCATTTGTTCCTGATAAATTATTATTAATCAAATGCATAAAAACAGTGTCGCTAGGAGGGTGGTCGATACTAGTAAATGTTTGCTGAGTGAGTTTAAAGAAGTTTTTTGCATCCCCAACTGTTTTATTACTGATTTGTGGGTAAAAATTTATTGATGTAAATGGATAGTCAATAAAACGAGCACGATGATTCCCTTGAAAACTAATATCCATTTCTTTTTCAAGTTTTCTTCCAAGACGAGTAAATGTTGTCATAACATATTCACCAACAGAAGGATAATTGAAATTATAATCGTAAATATATTGATCTGAAGTATCAATAAAATAAGTATTTTCAAATAAAATATCTTGAGTTATATCAGAGCCTTGTAATAATGAAATGTAGTATTTTTCACCAATAAGTTGTTCAACCCATTCATACTCGTATTTATGATTAGTGGTATCGAATTCATGATATACATTGTTGTTTGTTATCCAATCATGTCTTACATAATTTGTTTCCAATGGAAATCTAAAATCATAGTTTTCCAAAATGCTTGAATGAGTAATAATTGTTTCAGGACCACCTTCTACGTGATTCAAAACAACATGTCTAAAAAAGTTCGCCGATTTATTAGATTCGGTTCCATTTCTGATACGAACACTGAATATTTCGGTTCTAGAAATATTTCGATTTACTTCAAATGTTGTATAATATTGTTCCCATTGTTTGCTTGGTGTGATTGTTAAAATAGTGAGGTAGTCATCAGAATCTAATTTTACTTCAAAATAAAACTCTTGTGCATCGTTTGGATCATTTGGGTCAGAAGTACAAAACAGAATTACATTGTATTTATCCTTTTCAAAACTTCGTAATTGAGACAAATCAATTACTTGGTCTAAATGATAATCTACAAAAAACATAATTTCTTATAACATATCGCTATTTTATAAAAAGTAAAATAAACCGCGAATCAAGACGTATTATTTGTAATAAAATGAATCAAACTCTTTCTATTTTCCATTCTTAAAGATCCAATCATTAAATTTACTTCTTTACACATTTTACCTAAACGGACTTTTTTTATGTAATCTACTACATCATCATCTGTTTTACCTTTCAAAAAATAATATTGTCTAAATTTGGAAACAAAAAAATTAGAAACACCCATATAGAAAAAGGGAGTGTCATTATTCATGAATCTTTCAATATCATTACAAAGCCATTCCAAATAATACATTCTGTGCCTTCCTTTGTAAATACAAACCAAAGCATCTTTGGTTTCTTTGTAATCAACAATATCATCACATATGTCTCTCGGTTGTGGGCAATATGTATATGGTATTATATGCTCTCTAATAATATCTTGTGGCAATTTTTCCATTATATATAAATATGAATAATATCTATATATGAATGATGTTTTATATAGAGATTTAATTGAAACTTGGATAATATATGATGAGAGACCTATATTGCAAAAAAGAGATATTTGGTTATATGCTGCGCGAATACTAAATAACAATAAAAAATGGTGTTCTGTTCTAGTGGATATACAATTACACACCGGAATACCGTGTGTGCGTCGATATTGTGTATGTACTTATTTCAGTATAGAAGACAAAATCGATTTTTATAATAGAAACAAACCTCTCATTGAATTGTTTATTTAATTTTAATCACTACCAGAAAGCTCCTCTATTAATGTAAAAATAAGTAAGTCGTGTTGTCAACTTTCTATATAGAAAAATAGTTTATCTGAATAAATCTTTTATAGAAATTAACAATTCAATGTTTTCATTATCCTCTATAACCAAATATCTGAAATTTTTGAAACGCATGTTACTCATATATTCTTCTAGCGTTTCAGCTGGTGTAGCTATCAAAATATTTGGTGATAATGTATAAACGTATCTAATTTTTATAGTTGATACATCCTTTCCAACCGATGCAAGTATATCAACTAGATTATTATTTAAAAAAAGAAAAACGAACAACCGCTTCTTGTTACAATCTATTAAATTATATTATTATATTTGACATAATAATATTTAATACTAATATTTAATTATTTTTACAATGTACAGCTACAAAGTGGTTATATGTGGATGTACTAAAAATAGTGAACAATATATAGAAAAACACTTAGAATTACTATATGGACTAGGATCGATTTTTGAAAAATGTAATATAATTGTTTACGAGAACGACTCTGAGGATGAAACAAAAGAAAAATTAAAGTCATTCAAACGTACACATACTAGTTTTGAATTCATTAGTGAAAATGGTATTGCCAATAAATTAAAGCACAGACCTTTAATTATTGCTCATTCTCGAAATACCCTTATGAAATACATCGATGAAAGATATAATAATTACGATATGATAATTATGGTGGATTTGGATAAGGTCATTTGTAAGTTTAATATAAATGTTATAACAAATACACTTGACCATTACAAATATGATTCGTGGGACGTACTGACAGGAAATTGCGACGGAAAATACTATGACATTTGGGCATTGAGAATTTGTCAAGATATGTGGGATATTAGGATTCACCAATCGTTATGGAAAAATGGACCGATTGATTATGACTGTTGGTTACCAGAAACAGGTGATAAAAATCCTCAGTATTTTGTATATGATAATCAAGTTCACATACCAACAGATTATCCTTTGATACCAGTAAATTCTGCATTCAATGGCATTGGGATTTATAAGATGAAAGCTGTTAAGAACTGTAGGTATAGTGCAATAGATGATAAAGGTATAATAACATGTGAGCATGTATCGTTTCATAAAAAAATCAAAGAACTAAATAACGGTAGAATATTTATATGTCCAAAATTATTAATTTACAACGAAGACCACTATAAGCTTTTATGATATATCAATTCAAAATTAAATATAATATCAATAAATTAATATTATAAAACTTAAAAATTAACAATTTTTTCTATTTCCAATTTATAATTTTTAAATAATTCAGTAGATTTAAAATTCTCTATATCATCATACGAAATTTTTGGATCATTATATTTTAATGGAAAATAATTTAATTTTTTTTTAAAGATTTTTTCTAATTTATTTACTATTTCATCATAAAATATTTCAGATGATTTTATAACCATAACGTTATCTCTTTCTATACTTGTCCAACTATTAAATTGTGTGCGTCGTGTGGTCAAATACCGTGTGTGCGTCGATACTGTGTATGTACTTATTTCAGTATAGAAGACAAAATCGATTTTTATAATAGAAACAAACCTCTCATTGAATTGTTTATTTAATTTTAATCACTACCAAAAAGGTCCTCTGTCAATGTAAAATTCTATTTATACAGAAAGTTTTATATATCCGTATGTGTGTTACAAAATTGAACAAAAAAAGATTGAACTATTTTAAGTACTCTGTAGCTTTCGTGCTATCTTAAACCACAATTCAAATACGAAAAATTCCATCTTATTCCAAAATCATAAATCTTAAACTGAAAAATAAGACATTACAATGGAATATCAATCAAATACGGCTCAAATAGTTTGTAATGGAGGTTATATACAGGTAAGAAAAACTCAAAAATGCATTGAATCACAAATGATTATCAACAGTATAAGTCTTCCAGACGTTTTGATCGATTTAGTAAAGGACTACATGTACTATGACGAATTATCAGTTATTTCAAGAGCAAAAAATCAAATTGTTTTGAAAGAATTGAATTCCAAAATATTGGAAGAAATATATCTAATAGATGAATTTAATAAACGAAAATTAATGATTTTTGATTACTGGAGTATTGGTATAAGTCCCAGAATTCGAGGTTGTGTTTGTGTACAATGTGGAAATTATTACGATCGAGATCCACCTTCAAGACAAGTTATTCAGCAAATTCGTTGTAATTGTGACCATGATAATGACGCACTGTATTATGAAGAAAATGATATTTTACATGATCACTATTACAGTGACAGTGACAGTGATATTAGCGTTCATTATTATGGAGTTGATTAAAAAATACAAACACTGTAAATGTATATTTCAGTAGTGTAAGTATTAAAATGATGTAAATATTTTAACAATTTAAATAAATTCTCTTTTTTACATTTATATTCTGAAATTATAAAAATATATTATTATTGTATATATGGAAGAAGAAATTACTCAGATTCGTAATGAATATCGGAATTCTCTCAATAACTTGATATCATATGCAAGAAGTTTAATCAATAAAATCAATGCAATACGTATGTCATATCGTTTAAAACATTATTACCAAAATAGAGTAATACTTTATTACCGTGATAGAAAGAAGCATTTAGAAAGTGAGAGAGATAGAAAAATATTATTAATAAAAGAAAAGTATAAATATACACTATTGAATCGTAATAAAAAGGCATGCTTAATTGGAATAAACTACACTGGAACAAGTGGTGAATTACGCGGATGTGTCAATGACGTAAATATGATGAAGGAATTATTGATTACAAAATATGGATACAACGCGCGTGATATTGATATAGTACTAAATGAGAAAGCAACAAAAAAGAACATATTAGCGTATTTTACAAAATTGGTGCAAAGTGCTAAATCTGGAGACACTTTATGTTTTAGTTTTAGTGGTCATGGATATTTTACAAGGGATCGCAATGGAGAAGAAAGTGACTCAAAAGACGAATTGCTCATAAGTGTTGATTATTATGGTGTTGTAGATGATGAATTGAAAAGTATATTAAGAAACCATATGAAACCAGGTGTGAAAATGTTTGCTTTGTTTGACAATTGTCATAGTGGAACTATTTTGGATCTGAGATACCAATATTTAAAAGAAAACAATAAAGAATTAATTGTTCATAGTGCTCATGATGAAACAAAGGGCCAAGTGATATTACTTAGCGGTTGTAAAGACAGTCAAGTCAGTATGGATGCTTTTATTGCAGGTCAATATAATGGAGCATTGACTTCTGTTTTTGTGAATGCTGTAAAAGAGTCAAACGAACAATCATGGGAGACATTATTGAATAAAGTAAGAGCGAATTTGAAGAAAGATGATTTTTATCAAATACCCCAATTATCATCTGGTCAGAAAATGAATTATGAAACAGATATTGTATCTCTTTAATTATAGTTTATAAAAATTTATTTTTTTTACTATTTCCCATGTAAAATAAATATTGCGAACAGGAACGGACATTTTGTCCAACATTTGAAAAATGTTTATATGGAATATTTTTCATTTTACAAAATTGTTGTACAATAGGAGCAATAAGAGGGTAATGACAATGAGAAATACGTGGAAATAAATGATGTTCAATCTGATAATTTAGCCCTCCATTTAAAAAGCACAACCATTCACCACCAACATTGGATGACGTGCTTACTTGACGTAAAAGAATATCTGATTCTTGTGAATTTCGAATTTTATTATAATGTTTAGTTTCTTCGAAACAATGAGATAGAATGAAAAAGAAAGATAAATAATAACCACCAACTATAAAAACTGGTGTAATTTGTAAATAATTTATCCATAAATTTTCTGATTTTGAAACAATAATTGGAATGATGATCCATCTACTTAAGCAACATGTTGTTATTATTCTCTCAAATGGCATATACTTTTCCACAACAATTGAAGAATAGTTTGTATAATTAAAATTATTAAATACGTTAGCAAAAGAAGATATGCTGTAAGTTGTTCCAAAAAATATGAATGATATAAAAACGTAAAACCATTGAAAAGTTTGAACGTAATACCAAGGTTTGGAATGATTCAACCGAATAATAGGTGACACACCAACCAAATCAGGATCTTTTTCAATATCATTACAAAAAATATGATGTTGTACAATATGTTGGTGCATCCAGTCGATAGAGCTTCCACCTATCCAGTTTTGAGAAAGACCAAAAAGTCGATTTATCCAAAAATGTCGAGATATTGCTCCATGATTTGCGTCATGTTGTATATTAAGACCAATGAGTGCAAAAAGAAAACCTAATAAACTTGAATAATACCATTTATAATTTGCATTTGAATGCATCAAGTACTCCAAATAAAAAGCCATCATTAATAGCGTTATTGCTTTGGCGTAATACCATACAGGAGCAAATGATTTATTACGCGGTAATATTTTATTTATTTCTTGACACAATTGTAAAAAATCAGCAGAATTTATTTCATCATGAACTGTTACTTCACGATACTTGCTTGATATTAAATTGTACTTTTCAGATATTTTTTTATGATCAAATTTCTTTCTATGGTATGTCAAAAAGGCATCCGTTGCATCTCTACCATCAAATAATTCCACAAATAAGCTTCCTCCAGGATGAATGGAAGCAATATCTTCTGTATTGTATAGGTAATTATCTATTTTAATTTTATTCATATAGTAGTATCTATATATTTATTGACTTTGTACTCTTCCTTCTAAATTTTTCGAAAAATTCAATATAATATGAGTTGTTTTTTACAAAAATTTGAAGCAAATTTTGTTTTTTACAAAATTGATTTTAAAAAAACTAAAATTATTTAGTATATTAACTGGTAAGACAGTAATTGCATTTATTATTCAATCTAACAAATCAAATACCATGAAGTGCCCAGTATGTGTTGCTGCTAAAAAAGATGATGTCAATCACTACGTTAAAGATAAAAAAGGTAAGACAATTTGTCCAACACTTCTATCACAACGTTGCAATTTTTGTGGTCAAATAGGTCATACTCCCAAGTACTGTAAAAAAGCACAAGAGTCCAAAAAGCAAAAAAAAAACGAATATGAGGAAGACAAATCTTTTATTGAAACTTTGAAAGAAGAAACGAAATCACAGAAAAATAGAAACCGTAATAATGTGTTCAATCTCCTTACCCAAGACTCTGATGAAGAGGAAGAACCCTCACACATGAGTAATTTTACTATTCCTGAAAAGCCGATGCTTCGTCGTCAAACAAATTCCATCAAAGGTATTGAATCTTGGGTTTCCATTGTTTCAAATAATGTTATAAATCCTTCTAATTGTGACTCTGAAAATAAAAATAATGAAGAAACATTAAAGTTGATTCATCCTGATATTATTGAGACAGATGGCTCAGTAGAAACAATGTGTGTAAAACGAAGATGGGTTGATATTATGGACGAGGAAGAATTTTGAAGTGTTTCTTCAAAGTAATCAATAAAAAATTAATATTTTGTCTTTTTTCTTTAATTAGTGTATACATGATATCAAAAACTTTTGTAAAGCGTTTATGTAAAAAGAATTCTATATGTAAAACAAAAGGTAAGAAGCGAAATAAAAAGACTTTAAGAAAGAAATCAAGTAGAAAAAGCATCCGAAAAGTAAAGGGAGGATGAGGATTTCAACCATTTTCTAGAGAAAAAAAATAACAAAAATAACTTTAATAATACTACAGAAGGATGACGTCAGTCGCATAAAAACCCTTGTAATTGACCGATATTTCTATAAAGATAGATATACATATAATATATATTATACGCATATATGAAACGAAGCATAAAACCAAAAATAATCAAAAACAACAAGACTATAAAGCATAAGAGAAAAAATGGCGATTTAGTATTTAGAGATTATCCAGAATTCGTTCCAAATTTAACACCTCAACAAATATTTGAAATGGGAAGTTTTGGTGGTACGTATTGGCGACCAATATACTCGAGCATAACAAAAACGAATTATAAAAATATTCACAAAAAATACCCTTTTTTCAACTCTATATCAGATGATAAATTATGTCAGTCAAATTACAATAAAAAAGTAAATAAATACAACTGCAAAGTAGGAACAACACTAGAGTTTTGGGAAGGGAAGCAATGGATTACAAAATACAATCCATATGGATGGGTGCACTGGTATTGTGATTTTTTTATGGGTCGCCGTTGTCCTGATGATGAGAGACAAATTAAAAGATGGTCGTCATTGACTGGTCCAAATGGAAGATTTAGAAAATTCTTGGTTACACAAATTACCAAAAAAAACGGAACCTGGAATGATAGAACATCCAGTCCGAAAATAAGACAAGTTTTACAGCATTGGGGTTATGTTTTGACCGAATCCCACTATAAAAGTATTATTAAAGAACGTAAAAAATAGAAGTATAATATATATGTCTTCTTTTGAAAACGAAGAAACTTTAGTAGATAAAAATGAAATTATGAATGACGATGTTGACAAAAATAATAATGAAGAGGTTGACAAAAATAATAATGAAAATATGAATGAAGATTTTGACATAAATAACAATGAAAATGAGGAAAACAAAAACTACATTGACAGTTTATCAGACACTAGATTACCGACACTAACCCCAACTTTGACAGATAACAGTAATAATAATGATCAAGGTGTAAATGAGAATAATGATATAATGTCATCTTTGAGCAATACGTCAAAAAATGTTAAAAAAAGTAAAACTAAAAAAAAACTTTTGAAAAAGACTCTTAAGAAAAACCAAAAAAAGATGAATAATAGCGTAAAACAATTAGGGTTGAAAGTAAAAAACATTGAAAAAACTCTAAAAGTCGCAATCCGAGAACTTAAAAAACTACCAAAGTGCTTCAACTAATATTAATTTATTATTGAATTATAAATAAATATTATATTTTTTTTGTTTGTCTTACCTTTTTCGAAAGTTTTTTTTTAGTACTTTTTTTTTTAATTCTTACTTTTCTACTTTGGTTCTTTTTTGTATGTTTTTTTTTAGTTTTCCCTCCCACTTTCCTTTTCCTTGCCGCTTCTCTCTCAAGTATTTGCACAATTTTCTCTGCTTCATTATCGAGTTTTTTTTCCTGATATGAATCTATTATTTGGACATTATCATCAACTTTTGTGACATAATAATCTTCAATATTTTTTACATAATCTTCAATATTGTGTGTATTTTCATCGTCATTATCTTTCTTCTCTATGCCTATTATACTTGCGATGATAGAATTATATTTTTTCTCCCCAAATAAACCTTTATAACTCTCTTTAAAAAATATAAGAGGGGTATTATTATTATTATTATTCGTTTGCTTGTAATAATAAATTTTTTTGATATTATCATTCTCGATATTATCATTCTCGATATTATCATTCTCGTTTTCATATAAAAAAGGTTTAACCTCAATAGCTTCACCATTGTTTTTATTCTTATCTTTTAACTCGGTTGCAATATAAAATTTATCAGATATATTGTTTATAAGACTGTATTCCTTTGTTCCAGTTTTATTTTTTTTATTGAAAAAAAATACACTCTTATATCCAATATTTAAGCATTTTAACCTTTTCAAATCAATCTCTTTTTTCTGATTCATAATTCGGTTTAATTGATCGTTATATTTAGTTGTATGCGCGTTCAATATGATTATTGATGCATTAAATGCTTCTTTTTTTTGAATTTTAGTTTGTTCGTGAGCTCTAATCGCGGATTCTTGTATTTCTTTAAGTTTTCTCAATTCATTTTCTTTTTCAGAAGCGGTTTTAAAATCTTTTACTTGTGCAGCTTTCAGTGCGATACCTGCATCTAACTCTGCTTTTGCCGCTTTCAATTCTGAGTTTAGTATAGCTTGTTTTGCTTTGCTTTGTACTGCTGCAATTGATTTTTTTTCGTTAATTCCTCTTTTTTTTTCGTGTGTTTCTTGAGATTCAGGCTTAGTACCACGAGCTACAAATTTCACTGCATTACTACCAATTGCGGTTGTATCTGCTCCAATCTCAGTAAGATTCGATGTAGCCTCAAAAACATTCGATGTAGTCTTTCCAGTTGAACCTAAAACATTTACTGTAGTATCTCCACTTACTTTTACAACCTTGTCAGCTGTATTTGCAACAGTTTTTACTGAATTTGCAAGGAACATGCCAGTTGAAGCTAACGCATCATTAGATTCATGTACAGTATCTTTTATATAGCTCATTATAAAATTGCAATATATTTTATTAAGAAAAAAATTGGATTCAAAAAGTAATTTATAATTGGTTTATCATTAAATTATATAATGAAGCATTTCTAAAATCGACAGCAAATTTTTTATAGTCATGTTCATTGTACCACAAAGAGTCTCTAAACTTATTATACTCATCTTTAGTAGGTATTAAAACCACTTTTGAGATTGTATCGAATGAAACTCTTTTCTTTTTCCTCCTATGAAAGATACTGTTAAAATCAATTAATCCATGTTCAACAAATAACATAGACTACTAATATAAGTGATATATTTATATATTGAATGTAAAATTGAATATATAAAAATAATTTTTTTTTTCATAAACATAATTAAACGATAAAACTTTGACACAACAAACATGTCTTGCCCTATATGTATGGAAGTTTTAGATACAGAAAGAAATTTTATTAGAACAGAGTGTGGGCATTGTTTCCACGCGAGTTGTCTTATGAAACATACTGCATTTAATGGTTATGAATGTCCATATTGTCGTTTTGAAATGACTACTAAACCTGAAAATAATGAAGAAAGTGATGAAGAAAGTGATGAAGATTCAGAATCCTCAATCGAACCAGAAATACAGGATGATGGTATTGCAGAAAGTGAAAGAGAAGAATACACGCTGAATGGATTTCGATGGATGTTTCAACAAAACATTGATGGAAAAACAGAAAATATAGATGATATGTTAGAAAGTTATGAAGAGTGGCTAAAGACAATATCGAGATCAATGGTATTCTATAAAACTGAATATGAAGGTGAAGTGGATTGGAGATTAAGATACATAATGAAAAGAATAGAAGAAACAAATATCATTACATTTGAAGATGCAATAAAAGCACGAATATTCGAAATGGACCAATATTTTGAAGGATCAAATTTACAGAATCAAAATAGAAAGGTCAATGCTGTATTGTCAAATATATTGGACGAAATTAAGATTTTAAACAATAGGCGTATTTCAGATGTTGCATAATTCCTCCTCTTAGTCTTAATACTAAATGCAAGGTACTTTCTTTCTGAATATTATAATCAGAGAGACTTCTACCGTCTTCTAATTGTTTGCCGGCAAAAATGAGTCGTTGTTGATCAGGAGGAATGCCTTCTTTATCTTGTATTTTCTTTTTTATATTATCAATCGAATCAGAAGGTTCTACTTCTAAAGTAATTGTTTTACCGGTTAATGTTTTTACAAATATCTGCATGAGCTATAATATAAAATATGAATATATTTATATTTATAACATAAATATAATAATATAACAACATAAAACTGCTTTATAATAGTAATATGTTTATTTTACCAGATGAATTAATACAGTATATATATTCATTTGATGCCAACGAGTATTGTAAAAGAAAATACAATGAAAGTTTGACTCAAATGAAAACGTATTTTACAAAGAATCGTATAGATGACATCATGAGAGGATATTCACAATATTTTCAAATTTATAAAAAAATTAATTTTTATGATGAAAAGGAGTTTCCTTGGTATGTTTTGAATCACTTTAAAACTTTTGGGAATGGTAAGCAAATTGTAATAAACTGTCTAACATTTCATAATAATAAACTTCTCAAAATGAGAAAAATATAATTCTATGCAAACATTTGAAGCCAGTACATATCTTTCATTAAAGACGAATATTTATCAATAGCTTTTTGATTTTCATTATAAATCTCATAGTTTTTTTTTATGATGGATATCGAACACAAAGTAACATTTCTAATATCAGGTGCGTAAAATGCGTATTCTTCCTTTAAGCATTTGAATTTCTTTTGTATTTTTGATATTATTTTATGGACTCTAAATTTGTAAAGTTTTTTCCTTTTTAAAAACATAAGCATTTCTTCTTCTGAAACAGGATCTAAACTAAATTCAACACTTTTCGTTGTAAGATAATGGAATTCATCTCGAATAAATACTACAAAATCTTTTACAACGTCACATATAAAATGTTTATCATAATCACTTTTAGAATCTAAAAGTGAATCAATATACCGAATAAATATAATTTTTTGTAGTGAATTTATAGCAGTCATTTGAAAATTTATAGATAATCTATAATGTTAAATACTATCATTATAAATGAGTGAATGAATTCAATTTTACACTTTACAGGCTCCGATGAAATGAATGATAATCGTACCAAATTATGCGTCTTGCGTTTTTGCCTGCTATATTTGGTATGCGTAAGCGTAAGCGCATTTACTATAATAAATATGTATAATTTAATATTATTTTTAACAAACATCATTATTGTGTCTTGTATGAAAAATGAATACAACTCGTTCCTGATAAAATCAAAAGAATACCTAAAAAGAACAATTTCAAATTAAAGTCTCTCACTTTTAGATATAAATACGACAAAGCGAATGTAACAAAAACACTCATATTCAGAATTAAATGAACTATTGTGGGATTATTGCTCATTTTCATTGCAATAAATATGAAAATTCTAGATATGATCATTGTTACGACAACCAATACCAAAGATAAAGGGAACGACAAAATATTGAGAGAGAGAAATTTCAATGAGAAAATATGAAACCCAGCCGTAATAGAACCAAGTAGTGCATATAGTAAATCATACATGTATATTATTAGAAGATAAAAATGTTTTGTAATTTCCAATATAGCTATGGAATCCAGGCGGTATTCTTATAGAATCAGATATTTTCAAACTATGACACTTTTTATTTGGTATATCGACTAATGAGACAAATGATCTCTCAAGATTATCATAGCTAAAAGATATCAGTAATGGTTTTTTGTCAACATATACAATTTGTTGTTCTGAATTAATGAACTGATCTTCTAGAATAAAAACATCTGGTTTCCTCCTTGTAAAATCAATAGAATTAACTCTCAGATTTCCTCTAATACGGCCAGTTGTGGCATCAAAAATGGAACAATAAACATATGGATCTGATTTTGTAGTTTCTTCTACAGGAAAATCCAAATTATATGGAAAGTCAACTTCTGGAAAATATAAACCTAAATTTTCAATAAACATATTTTTTTGTAAAACTGCTTTTTTGGTTTTTTTATCAAGTATAATTTTATGTAGTCTTAAATTCCCACGTATTTTGTATTCTTTGTTTTCTAAATGCACAAAGTCCATCATATCAAGTGATTCCATTGAACAAGCATATGTAGTAAAACTGTTTATTGTTTCAAAAGACTTGCAAAAATGAAATATGAATACATTTTCGTGCAAATAATACCAGTCAATAGTATTTGGGTTGTCTTTTGCAAAAACACCAAACCGTGTTGTTCCATTCAAATCAAATACCAAAGGTAATTTATTTTTGAAAATTTGAGAGAAATTATATTTGAGTGGAAGGTCTGGAATTATCATGTGATTTTCTGTCATTGCAATATCGTGAACCATTCCATTATTAAGTAAGCTAAAATTAGTTTGTTTTTTGATGTTCATATTTGAATCAATAACATTATGGAAAAAAATACCTTTTGAAAAATCATAGTTGTTATAACCGTAAAAATATATTTCATTCCTTTTTAAATCTATTTTTGGATGTGCAGTTACACTTTTAAAATTACATGACCATAAATGTTGTTCTATTGTGCTAATATTTGCGTGATTTGGATGAATGTTTATTTCATAAGGTAAATCGCCTTCATGCAAAGCATATAGCCTATTATTCCATTCTATCAATGCAGTATTTGCAGTGCCTTTAGATCCTGGTAATAACTTAAAATATTGATAAATAGACCACTTTATAATCTGCATAAAACCACGAAACCCTCGTAATTCGCCAAAATATAAGAACATTTTTTGTCCCCATTTTTTTTCAGCTTTTAAACGTTTTGTTTGAACCCATCTATTTGTGTATCTAATCTTATTTTTATCGAAAAAAACACCATGTATCATACCATCTCCGTCAAACCAATGATAACCTGCATTAGTTGTACCAATATGTCTTGGATTCGAGCCTATTTGTAAAAATATTTTAGTATCTAAACTTGAGAATAATGAATTATTATGCGTAATTTCTAAATCAGTTTCCTTATCAACTGGTCGAAATACACCTGATAGATAATGATTTTGTGGATGGTAAATAAAATTACTTGGTTTTTTAAAAGATTTACTAGTAACAAACATCGATGCAATAGACATAAAAATCCATAATATTTTCATAAAATGCAATATATAATTTTTATGTATACTTTATATTTATCCTTTCAAATCTTTATCCATATTAATAATATAGATGTTTGGATGTTATTATAATGACAGTAGCAAAAGTATACAAAAAGAAGAATTTGAAGTGTTTGACAGTGTTCTTACAGAAGGTCAAGCATTAATAAAAAATTTATCTTTTTTGAGAGAAAATGTTCGTTTAAAATTTTTGATTTTATTACCTAATGAAGATTATAAGAAATGTATTTTTTCATACAAAGATATTATAATGTATAGGAAAAAACATTTTCCTGGCGATTTAATCATAGAAAAATATGCTCAATGTCACAATTTACCCTATATAATACAAGACCCACCTATGCCTCGACAGTTATATATAATGCTTCCCAAAGAAAAATTATTCGTAGCATCTGAGATTTTTACAGGATGTTATATTCGTAGTAAAATGAGAGAACTTATACAAATATTCGTAAAATTAAACGCAAAGTGTGTAAAATTCAAACATTATGATTCTCAAAAAGAGAGTAAAAGTATTTGTATGGATGTGGGAACTAACATGCCAAATGCAAAACTGTCTCAAGGTATAAATCTCAGAAATGAACATGATAAAATAACTACTATTCAATATGAAATGAAATTTGATGCAAATACAAACCCATTTACTACAAATCATTTTTTATCAGATACCTATTATTACTTGAAACATGAGCCTAGTTGGCAAGACATCATTGTACGTCGTTTGGATTATAAAATGACGTATGATAAATATACATTCAAAAATACAGAAAGGCAATTACTGAAACATAAATTTATTACAAATATGAAAGCATTGAATTTGTCGCTTGACTACGACTGGGAGAAATTCCAAGATTTCTGCATAGAATATGAAATAGAATACTATCCTGATATCACACGAGCTACCGAAGAAGTGGAATATGGAGAAACAGAAGAAAATAAAATATAATAATATATTAGTATGTACGATGTTATTATAATAGGTTCAGGGTTATCCGGATTATATTGTGCTTATAAATTATCATCACAACTCAATGTATTGGTTTTAGAAAAGGATGACCGAATCGGTGGCCGAATATATACTGTTGATGCGATTGGTAACTCTATAGAAGCTGGTGCTGGACGATTCAATAATAACCATAAAATATTGAAAAATCTATTAGAAGAGTTAAAAATAGAAACAGTCGAAATACCTGGAACAATCGAATTCAAGGATTCAACAGATGATAATAAATATGAGGGTTATACGGATCCGTTTAAATTGGTAAATGACATTGTAAAATATTCTAAATCGAAAAGCAAGAAACTATTACAATCTCAAACGTTTATCGAATTCGCTTCAAAACATGTAACAAAAAAAGAGATTGAATTTCTATTAGACTCATTTGGATACTACGAGCAACTAGTATCAATGAATGCTTATGATGCAATAAAACTTTTAGATAAAGGAATGAGTTCTAAAAATACGTTTTACACTATTAAAAAAGGAATGAGTACTCTAACAGATAAGTTACATTCTAAAATAAAACACACCATAAAAACAAATACAGAAGTGACATCAATTAAATACGAAGCGTACAGTGAAGATCCTAAATTTTACATAAAAGTAAAAAACAAAAAAACACCATATGAATGTAGAAAATGTATTTGTGCTCTACCAAAAAAAGCACTGGAAAAAATTCCGTTTTTCAATATTATTAAAGATAAGATGAATAAAGTAGGTATTAAAGTACTCTGTCGTATTTATGCAATATTCAATAAAGAAGACATATGGTTTAATCATATTTCAAAAACAACAACAAATAACAACAACAGATACATTATTCCTATCGATAAAAAGGAAGGTGTTATAATGATTGCATATACGGACAGTAAATATGCAAATTTTTGGAAATCACTACCAGAAAATAAAGTATTACCAGAACTGAAAAAAAATATTTATGAAACATTCCGAATAAATATCAACGATCCAATTTTTCTAAAAGCATTTTACTGGGAAACAGGTACTGCATATTGGAAACCATTTGCAGATAGTAAAAAAATGTCAGAAGAAATAATGCAACCTATAAATAACGTTCCTATGTTTATATGTGGTGAAAATTTTTCTCAAACCCAAGGATGGATGGAAGGCGCTTTAGAGACAAGCTCTAAAGTTTTAAAAAAACTAATGTAAATCGTATCGAAATACTAAAATAATCATTATATGTATATGAATTATATTGCGTTTTTATTAGTTGGATTAATTTCAGGGTTTTTTATTGGACTTATTGGTATTGGTTCAGGCGTTATTGTTGTACCTGGTCTTACGATGGCTGGTATGACAGTAAAACAAGCAATCACAACAGGATTAATGCTACAAGCAGTGCCTCAAACTATACCTGGATTTTTAATTTACCACGATAATGGTCACTTCAAATGGGAAGAATCCATATTAACACTTATTGGATCATTCTTTGGAGTTGTTATAGGAGCATCAATGTCTTATTATTCTTTTGTATCTGATGAAAATATGTATAGACTTCTCTCAATCATTCTTATTATCTCAGGGGGTTATGTGTATTACAAAAATATATTGAATCCACCATTAAAGAAAGAAGTAAAACAAGCAAATCCTCCATAAATTAAATCTAGTTTATACAAAAAATATTACAATAAATTTATCTTGGAATAGTATGATGAATTTATTTTATTACTGTTGTGTGCGAAAAGAGAAAAAAGAGCCTCTTGTAAGTGAAATATACGGAATCAAAAATAAAAGCTCGGTAATGAACGAACAAAAAAACCCAATGCATATCAAGCAAAATGAAATGGTGGAATATGTTGTTGGTTAATATTATTCTTTTTTTGGTACAATTTCGATTGTTGTTAATTTTTGTGGCTTTGGCGGTGGCAACGGCATTGGTAGTGGACAAGAGTCATCTTCTTGAGCTGGTTTTTTTTTACATGCTCTCATATGAGATACTAAACCGGCACTATTTTTTGCTTCAAAACCACAGTATTTACATTGATTGTCTTTTGATGAAAGATTTTGCGAAAAATATTTATTGAACCATATTTCTATTTGTGGCATTTTCATATCTTCAATATGAGAAATCATTTTTTGGCTATGGTCCCTAACCATTTTTATTTGAGTTAGTTTTTGCTGAACAAATGTTTGATACTCCTTGTTCAACTGCTGTAAAAACTCCAAGTCAATAACAACATCTTCATTCGCCTCTTTTGCGATTGACAAATTTTTGTGTAAATGGTCAATAATATCTACAGCCGCTTTTATGAATTCTGGTGTATGTTTAACTCTATGCAAGTACAAGCAAATATTACCTTGATAAACATGAATTTCATAATTTTCACGATTGGCAATACCACAATTTTGAGCAAGTAAAATTCCGCAACATTTTTGTGTTTCCACATCTCTAAGAAATTTATTAACTTCTTCTTGTCCAACATTCTTGTCATAATTTTTATTTTCAAAAAGAATGGTTGGCTTTCCTTGTCGCTCCATCAAAATATCACCAGTTTCTTTGGTATTTGCGACAACTTTTATATCTCCCATTGGGTACAAATTTGTAAGAACATTATCAAGCATTGTTTCCGAAATCTTTCCTTTAGAAGATGAATTATCAAGTTTTCTCAACAAATCTGAAACTTGTGAATTAGATTGTTCTTGTACAATACAATTTTTATTTTCATTTTTAGTAAGTTCCTCTATTTTTCTACTTTGTTCTCTCAGACATTCTTGTAACCTAGATTCTGATTGTGTAGATGTTTCTAATATTCTTTGTGAATCTTGACATATCGTATTTCTTAACATTTCACATTGTGTTTTCAATTGATCATCTTGGCTACTTGAGACCCATTTTTCTATTTTCTCATGGAATTTTTGCATTTGATCTACAAATAATGGAAGTATTTTGTCATTATTGTTGCATTCAATAAGACGTTTAAGGTCAGAAACATGTGTTTCTCTCAACTCTAGAATTTGTTTTTGATTTTCTATTTGCTGTGTTTTTTGTTGCTGTAAAACATTAACTTGCAAATTATTGATTGTGTTCAGTAATTTAGAAGCCAAATTTGTGTCTAGTGAAGGATTCACACTTTCTTTAAATCCTTCTAAAAGATCAACAATTAGAACATTAACTTTTTCAAAATCAAACTCTTTATGCGTATCATAAAAGTCATAAATTCTTTGGTTACGTAAAGTCAATATCATTTTATTATATATTATTTATACTATCAAATAATATTTAAGTTTTTTTAGACTAATAAAAATGAAAAATTATCAACACCTAAATAGTGTATTATTTTTAGACTAACTTATATAAATTCAAACTATAAATTTGAACAATCGTGAATATGCAAGTGAATATATGTGTTTTAGTATCAATTTTACACTTTTGCACATTTAAAATCATTTTTAATTATGTCATGATAGATGGTCTCCAATATACACACCATTTATTATCAATCGTAGGAACCATTCTTACTCTATTTTTAATATTAAGACCCCACATGCGCTTTAATAATTCATCGACAGATGGATTAACCCCATTAGATTGTAGTTCAGATGGAGCATTATTATTAGATCTTTTTCTTAATTCTGCATTAAATGTTGATTTTCCAAAGGCAATCGCATCTTCTTGGTTTTCAAATGTTCGGTAATCTTTATCAGTGTCAATTGGTTTAGGTGCTTTATGTTTTTTGAGTTTTGGAATGCGGATATTTTCGATAGCGCATTTTCCCAATTCACCTAATTTAGTCAAAGGTAATCTATAATCATCTTGAGTAACTATATCACCATTATATTCATTTGCCATATGCCTAGCGCATTCTTCCATAGCAATACATCTATTCATAATAATAGTTGGACAATATACTTGTGTTTGAATATATTTATCGCCCCAATCTTTCATTCTACCTGTAATGCGTCCAAATAATTGATATATTTCATCATTAGTAAGATCCATATGTCCAAATATAGCACTTGTAAATGATCCTAGATCTTTATGAGTTAATGTTTGACCCATGCCAACACACAATAAACCAGTTATTACAATTGGACGTTTGTCTAATTTATAATGGCGTACTAGTCTTGTTATTGTTTGACATACTTCTTCGTCATCAGATGTTAATGATATTTTTTCTATATGTCCAGAATCTGTAAATTGAAGGGTTTTTTCAAATCCATTTATAACGGCAATTACAGTGGTTGAATTAATTCTTAATATTAAATCTCTTATCGCATTATGTCCCTGTCGTCGAATATGTGCTGGAATAAATGATCTTGTATTTTCTCCTAATATTTCTGGATATTTAGTTAATATGTTAGTTACAAATCCAATAGTTTGTTTATCCATTTCATCAAAATCAAATGGATTAGGTCGAATATATGGTGAAGGAAAGAAATCATCAATACAACTAAATATCATATCTTTATATCCAACATAATTTGTTTCCGAAAAATGATCCAATTGAATAATTTTAATTTTAGACCAAAATCCACATGTTTGCCAAATTTTGTCAGGAGTTGCGGTTAATCCTATAATGCTTTTAATAATATCTAAACTATGTATAGTTTCTATTTGATTTCTGAGGGTTTCACCAATATATTTGTGTAGTTCATCATAATACGCAAATGCACGTATAATATTTATTTTATTTTTATTAATAACTTTCAAGAATTCTACACCATCATCATATCTTTGATTATTGCTACACATTACAACGACTCTCGGACATGTAGTTTCATCAGCACAAAGACCCAGTAGTTCTAACCGATTTTTTATATGTTTATATTTACCATCATATTTTGAAGAAAATACACATACAGATCCAATTCCATACGTTGTCTCAACAACGTCTAAACGTTTAGCAAATTGTTTATTATTTAATAACGTATTCATAGTAAATATAATATGAATACTTCTTCCAAAATCATCATCATGATCAATTTCTGTAATAATCTTTGAAATTGCGGTAAATGTTTTCCCCAATTGAGTTAGGAGAACACAAAGCACAAACTTCGATATATTTTCAATATTTTCCATGTTATATTGATATATTAATCAAATAATATTTAAGTTTTTTTAGACTAATAAAAATGAAAAATTATCAACACCTAAATAGTGTATTATTTTTAGACTAACTTATATAAATTCAAACTATAAATTTGAACAATCGTGAATATGCAAGTGAATATATGTGTTTTAGTATCAATTTTAAAAAAGTTGAATAAAAAAGTTGAATAAAAAATTTAAAACAAGAAAAGGTGAAAGCATAGATGAAAATAGAAATATAGAAAATATAGCAGAGGTTAAGTCATCATGCGTGATAGATTGTGCTTATGCAGGAAAAGATATTGGCAAAATCATAAAAAACAAATGTTTAAGCGTAAAATATATTACAAAATCCGGAGAATACTGCTCTCTTAATGTTCCATTACATTTTATTAATAAATATTAAAAACGAAAAATTGATTTTTGAAAGCTTATTTTTTATAAGTAAGTTAGATATTCAGTGTCAAAACAATGAAGTTGAGTAATTTTAAACACGCTACTATTACAAAGAGACCTTCTGCGTATTGCAAAACCCCATACGTTGCCGATATTATTTTAGACGATGGAACGGTAGCTCTTGCTCATTGTCCAGCACTCGGTTGCTGTGGATTATCAGATAAAAACAGTCACGTTATAGTAGTTCCATTAGAATCTGAAAAAACAAAATGTCAGTACAGAGTAGAATTGAGTGTAATTAATAAAAACATTGAAAATGAAACAATAGTAGGTATTAATCCAAAAAATGCAGAATATATAATGTATGAAATGTTATCTCGCAACGAATGTCCATTTCTAAACGTAAAAACATATGCTAGAGAAAAAAAAATGTTGAATTCTAGATTTGACTTTATGGGAGTAGAAAAAGACGACACAAATTTTATAATGGAAATAAAAAATGTACCACTAGCAGATCATGTTGATGTTCCGAAAAAAGAGAGAAAGAAATATAACACCGAAAATATGCCTTACAATGAAAAAATTGCATATTTTCCAGACGGTTATAGAAAAAATTCTACTGCTGTTGTAAGTCCAAGAGCTTTGAAGCATATAGAAGAACTAGAAATCATAAAAAAAGATGATCCTAAAACAAGAGCAATATTGTGTTTTACAGTACCAAGACATGATGTAAATGTGTTTCAACCTTCAAATATAGATTTGACATATAAAGCGGCTGTTCAAAAAGCATGGTTGAATGGAGTGGAAATACATGCAGTACAAGTTATATGGAATAATTTTGGCATTTGTCAGTTTGTAAAATGCTTACCTGTAGTTTTATTTGATACACATGGCCCATATTTTATGGATAAATAATAATAACAATATACAATAAAAAGCTCTCTATTGTAGTTAAACCATGAAATATATCTGCAGATTCTTTCATTTCGTAATGCTGTACGTAAGATCTATTAAATGGTTCAAGTTTTTTTCTTAAATAATGCACAACGCATGGATATTTCAAAATTTTTACTGTAATAGTTTTCAAGTGATCCCATTCATTTGTGTTTGCAGGATCGTACTGATCTAATAATATTTTCAAAAATTCTTTGCAAAGTTCCTTTTTTGTTATGTAGTCTTCATATATCTGCTTTGAAACAGTTGGCGGTAACAACTGTATAGTTGATAATGTTTCTTTCAACTTGTCGTTTTTCTTTTGTTTTTCTTCAAGATCACGAATAGTGTCTTCAAACGTTTGTTTTGGAATACAAATTGCCATTCTTTATTATAAACATAAATTAATTCTCTCGTATGTATAGAATACAATAAACACCAATCTTCAATTTTACAAATTATTTTGTTAGAATTTTGTATTTGTAATGAAAAATACAAAATTGAATGAGAATAAATAAAAAAAAATTACATAAGAAAATTAAAATGTTTAACACAAAAGTAGAGTCAAATCCTTTTTACGTATCAAAAATCCCTTTAGAGGAGAGGTTTAATGTTGATAATTTTTCGGCTTTTGTCGTTACAAAAGAAAAACCTAAAAAAAGAAGGATAACCAAAAAGATACTACCTCTTTCTCATGAAGATATTAAACTATCGGAAAAGAAGGCTGCATAGCAATACCACAAACACCTGCATCATTTTCGCTATCACTTCTTTCAATCTTTACAAAACCATTTTCACCCCATGAAGTTCCCCAACTATTCTTTACTAACCAATAAGGCGTTTCATTTTCAGTACCATATCCTACAATCAATACGCCATGATCCAAGTTTGTACCACATGCATCACTACTAATTACACCACCTTTATATAATTGAAAAGTTCGTGTGTCTGCTTCAATAGCAATAGATACAGGTCCAATAGAAACAGCTTCTTTCAATGCCATTTGGTTATTAGGAGGAACATCATTACAGTCGGAAATACTAACGATACGGTCACAATTCTGACATTGGCCATTTGAAGCTTGGTATGTATATGAGTCTTCGGAACACATGCCATTTTTTATTGCATATTGAAATGCTCCATCCATTAGACCACCATTACAACCATGATTACCGTATTCAAAACCAGATGAACAATCAACTAATTGCTGTTCCGAAAGAGAGACTAACTCACCAGATTTAATCGCCCATGCTCCTTCCATAGCACCAGTTGCACTGAATGACCAACATGAACCACATTGTCCCTGATCTTTTACAGGTGTAACTGCATTACGCTCTCTCCAGTCAATTGAGGCTGGAATATTTGATTCTGTATAACTGTACGTATTGCAAGTTCTAGAAAAAAAAACATTTGTCATTTGCAGTTTCTTGAATTCATCTTCTGTCAAATCTGAAAATTGGGTTTCACCTAAAGTTATATTTTTACCTAGAATATTCATTTCTTCAATGTATTTCATGTTATCACGAAATATTTCAAATCGTTTGTTAAAAGTCTCAATTGATTCGTAATTTTTTTTGTGTTTTTCAATGAAATCCAAAAACTGGTTCAAACTCGTATCAGCAACACTAAGAACAGCACCTAACGCAAGTAAAGCAGGAAAAAACATACAACTTCCCATATTTATTATAATTATATAAGAATATTCTTTATATCACTTCATCAAATACCAAAAATGATATATAAATATTTCTATAGTATATAAAGTAATCTACCGAAGTTAATTCGGAATAATATTATAAATTTCTAGATCTTTTTCAATTTCATCAAAATTAATATTTTTTTTTTTTTTGAAAACATATAAAGTATCTGCATTTTCAATAATATCCAGATACTTTTCAACAAATTCATATCCTCGTATGTTATTATTTAGTTGTCGATAGTCATGTATTAAAATAAAGCAATTATCATCAACTTTTTTTATTGTTTCCAAAGCGGACGCTACTCTAAATCTGCCATCAATTAAAACTAAGTCTAATTTTAAATCACATTTTCTTATTATTTTTGAATAATTATGCCAATTAGTTTGATCACACGTTTTTAAGTATTCTTTATGATTTGAATTCCAAGAAATTGCTTTTTTCCAATCAAAATTTAAAGGAAACATATGTATTTTTAATTTTTTTTGATTTAACTTAGTATAAACAATTGTTTCTTTTTTTAATTGATTAAACCAATAACTGTCTGTTTCAACTGATTCAATATTTTCAATATTATTTTTTATAGCACAACAAGTGCTACCGCCTGCTCCGAATTCAAAATAATTTTTAGAATTTCTGAAATATTTCTCCAATAAAACAATTTCGTTATTATTCATATAAGGTTTAAAAGACATTATATTATTGTTAAGTGATTAATATTTAAATGTATAAACTAAATTATTTTATTTTATATTATATTATTTTATTTTAATTATGAAATTATTATTTTGAAAAATGATAAACAAGTATGTAGGATTCAAGTGTTTATATTGCGGTAGACAAATTAACATTACGGAGAAAGAATACATAAAGATGAGTAATCTAACATTTTGCGATTTGTTGTGTTATGAAGTTTCATTTTTCCAAATGACAGTATAATATGTATGATGTAAATGAATAACAAATGTACTGTTAGATACAAAATAAACTACTATAATATATGGGAGAAAATAACAAAACTCAGAACCAAAAGAACAAAGTCCAAAAAAAAAAGGAAAAAAAAGAAAATAAAAGAAAGTCTAGATCAAATACACTCAAGTGTTCTTCGAAAAGTGATATATTTACTCTTCAAAAATTTACGAAAAAATCACATATAGTAAAATTTAAACCGGATCCTTCTATGGACATATATCATTGCTATGAAAGGGCATCTTTAGGAAGATATATATCATCTCAACTAAGTACAAATGAAAATATATACGAATTGAGAGATCCTATGACTCGTTTGCCATATTCATTGCCTTTTCTGATTCGTTACTTTACAAAGGAAATATTAGAATTTATCAGAAAAAAGGCAAATACACTTATGGAAGTTATGAGTGAAGGAGATCCAGATGGACGAATATTTACCTATAAATTATCCCATTTTATGGACTTTATTGATAATTATCATGATATATGGATACATATTAGTAATAAAAAATGTTCCAAATTTTTAGGTGAGATTGAAAAAGATGCACACGATTGGTTCGAATATCATGATAGTAACTTTGAAGAAAGAACAATAGATGAATTGAAAGAATACTTTGATGATTTAAAGAATAACGATATCATGCTTACGAATAGCAGAAATAGCAGAAATAGCAGAAATAGCAGAAATAGCGGAAATAGCAGAAATAGCAGAAATAGCGGAAATAGCAGAAATAGCAGAAATAGCAGAAATAGCAGAAATAGCAGAAATAGCAGAAATAGCAGAAATAGCAGAAATAGCAGAAATAGCAGAAATAGAGGAAATAGCAGAAATAGTTGAGAATAAGAAACGTTACAACAACTTTGAATATATTGTTTTGCAAGAAATATATTTGTGAACACATGTTTAAAAAATTTATATATAATAAAATCATTATATATAATGCCATATTTTATGAGTTACATACCAAATAAAAAATGGAAATGTTGGACTGTTCGAAAACGAAAAACAAAGACTAATGCAAAAGGGCGTAAAGTTTTTGCACAATGTACAACAAAAGAAAAGGCAAAAAAACAATTACGTCTTTTACGAGCGTTACAAAATAATCCAAACTTTCGAGCTTATGGAAGGAAAAATAATAAAACAAGAAAATCAAAAAATCGATAAATATACATAAATAACTATTATTTAAAAAAAAAATACATTTAAACATATCATTGATGAGCTTAGATAATCCATTAAAAAGGTTATTATGTTTAGACAACTTTTTGGAACCTGAAAAATGTGATTATATTATAAATCAAGCTGAAAAGAATGGTAATTGGACAAAAAATAGACATGAAAATTATCCAACAACTGATATACCAATAGATAATATTGAAGGTCTCGTTGAGATAAAAGATACTTTAATGGAAAAATTATCAAAAGAAATACAAAGTTATTATTGCTTAGGAGAAGATAGTGTTATATCACCATTTGATTTATTTGTTGTCAAATATGAAACAAACGGACAGTCAAGTTTGGATATTCATAGAGACGCATCTGAATTTTCGTTTATTTTACTACTTTCAGATCCGCAAGATTTTACAGGAGGTGGCACATACTATCAAGAAAAAGATATCTTGATTCAACCCAAAAATAAAGGTGCAATGACAGTTCATTTCGGAAAAGTGAAACATGGAGGCAATAAAATTACTGAAGGAGTCAGATATATAATGATTGGATTTTTACATGTTGAATCAAAAATGATCATGAAACCTCTTGAAAGCGAAAATAAATATTTTTCCAAGCTGTCAAACTGCGATAAAAGATATTACGACTTTTATTGGTGTGGAGGTAAAAGGAAGGAAATTAAAATTTCTACAAAAATAATAAATCTGAAGCACCGAAAAGAAAAGTTAGAAAGGATGTTCGATGCATTAAACAAGGTAAAAGTTCCAAAAGAAATCGATTTTACGTTTGAATTTATTGAAGCAGATGAAGGTGAAAATGGAGAGGTGTTAGATAACTGGCAGAAATATGAAATTTATGCTCCAGATCATATTAAACGATTTTATTCGAGAGAAATAACCAAAGGTGAAATTGGATGTTTTAATTCTCATAAAAACATTATCGACAATTTTGACGGAAGCGGTTACTTATTAATTTTGGAAGATGATGCGCGATTTCACTCTGATCTATTGTATAGAATCAGTCAAGTAATAGATGAACTTTACATTAAAAATATGTATTGGGATGCAATAGATTTTGGCGGAATAACAGTAGATAACACTGAAGACGTCAAAGTAACTGAATCATTAGTAACAAAAGGACATATATTTCAGGCTCATTGTATTTTGTACTCGAAAAACGGAATTGAAAAACTACGATACAACAAGAATAATAAAATTATACCTTGGGATGATTATTTAACTGCAATTCAAGGGAAAAACTTTATTAATGAATTGAATGATTTATATGTAATTAGTCCAAAGTTTATTTTATATAATTATTATGACCAATTGTCATGGCAAAGCGAAGATAATATTCACGACACCGAAAGCACCGAAGGGTTTTGTGATTATGACATGATTAACTGGTATAAATTTTCTGAATTAACAGAACAAAGCTATGACAAAATAGAAGTATTATTTAAAAACGCAAATAGTAACATGTGGAATTTCCATATTTCTACTATAAGTGGATCATTTCAACCCAAATACGAAGTCGAATGGCAACAACATGTGGACAAGAGAAAGAAATTAGTCGCAATTTACATGATAGACGATAATTCAAAACTTGAATTATATAATAAATGTAATACTAATTTTTCTAAAAATAACGTGATAATATTTCCATCTTATTTATTATTCAAGTGTTCAAAAGTGGCGATTTTTTACGCAAATGGTACTACATTTATATAAAATTGAATAATGATACTGCATTTAAATAAAATTGAATAATGGTACTACATTTAAATAAAATTGAATAATGATACTGCATTGAAATAAAATTGAATAATGATACTGCATTTAAATAAAATTGAATAATGATACTGCATTTAAATAAAATTGAATTTGCAATTAATATAAATATATATTAATTAAATAACATAAGCAATGGTATCGACACGCTCTTCTTCTAGACAGATTGTCACACGTTCAAAAACTTCAAATGTCACTGAATTTAAATATTTAGACTATACAAATAAAAAGAAAAAACAACTCAACAATGATTTCACAAAACAATCTTCCAAATCTGGAGTTTCTTTCAAAGAATACGATGTGATTATTGATTTTGATGATGCAAGTGAATGTTGGATGCAGAATAAAAGAAAAAAGAAAAACGGAAATTATTCATACATTTGCGGAAAGGTTCTCAAAAACAAAAAAAAATGTCAAAGAGACTGTAGTGATTTAATAGGTTTATCAAGTGGTTGTAAAAGGCACTATAAATGGGAGGAAAAGTTGCTCAATGATGTCTGAATTTGATCAATAAACTGATTGTCATTCATTTCAAGATCTTCAGAAAAATGCTTATTGTGAATAATTTCCAGGAAAACGTACTTAAGCTCTTCTATCGTAGCGTTTAGTTTTAATTTTTCACATGTCTTTATGTTAATCAAATAAAAAGTTTTCTTCACTTCCAACCCTTTAAGTTCTTGTTTCAAGTAATAAAATAAAGCGTAAATCATAAGTTGTAATTTATGATCTATTGATAACTCGCTTGTAAATTTCATTTCTATCATAGAATCCCTTGTTCTTAAATCAATCCTCGCAGTAAATGATCTATCAATTAAATGTCCAAAACGTTCAAAAATCATTTTTTCTATGTACCTTTGTAGTTCAGTATCGTTTTCTGAAGCAAGAACATGTTCTACTAAGCATTCCTCAATCTCATCTTCCAAACATGAATTAAAATTATCAAAGCATTTCTGCATAATTTCTTCTTCAATCCAATTGAACTTATCTTTTGGAATTTGACTAAATCGTGAATATGAAAAACCTTCTACAGCAGAACGTAATGTTTCATTGTAAAGATAATCCGAAATTGTAACACATTCATTTTTTAAATGTAATATTGCATCTTTCACATAGTCATTATCGATTTCGTCAATGCATACCTTTCTTATTTTTTCTTGTAAAACAGGAATTATAACTTCTCCTTTTATTCTTTTGATTTCATCGAAAAACATAATGGGTATTACATTGCCGTTTATATCACTAATGTCTTCGAAATTTTCCTCTGTTGTTTCAGTTATAGAACTAATCACAATGGGTTCATTCGGTTGAATAATTGTTTCAAAAACTTTTTCCACCGTAGGAACTAATTTGTCCAAACATTGTTCAGATAAGAACTTTATCATATCTGTTACTGCCCATGGTATTATTCTTTTTTCTTTGAGTTCAGAATCAGAATCACTATCGGTATTTTTATTGGTTGTTGGGGTTCCTGAAAATTCTACATCACGTGCATTTTGCATCATATATTGATGTGACCATTTCAAAAATGGTAAGCGTTTTGACATATACGTGCTTTTTTCATAAAGGAATAATTTTGAACTACCTCTAGTACATGCAACGTACAAATCATTCGGACAATTATCAAAATCTGGATTCTTCATGGCAAAGTAATAAGAATCGTCAAAATCCAACACAAAAACATACTTTCGTTGTCTTCCTTTTGAAGCACAAAAAGTAGAGAAAACCACTTTGTTATTAGTAACTCGTAGATCGATATCTTCTCTGCTATCAGTATTAGGCATATAAACTGGAATTCCATTAAGAACTAATTCATTCTCTATTTTTTTACATATCGGTTTTTTTAAAGATTTACATAGAATTAGAAAATCACTATAGTTGATATCACGCTCAGTGTTGTAAATATTTTTTATATGATATGAAATATTTTTTTGAATAAATTTGAACTTCTTTCTTGAATAATAAACTCTACTTCCTGCCTTTTTTGAAATCATATTACCGTTTTCTAGCATGCACTCATTAACAAATTTGCACATTGAATTTGTAATTCTATATGATGTTAATAACTTTCGTCTTTCAAATAAATTCGTTTTTAAATTTGGAAACTTTTCCCAACATTGTTCAGCCATGGTAAGAAATCGGTGATCAGCGCCTTTAAAACCGTATAGTGCTTGCCTTTCATCACCTAACACTAATATTGATATTTTACCTCCCATCTCAATGCAAAATTTCCATAAAAGTTGAAAGTAAACCAATGTCATATCTTGACATTCATCAATTACCAATACATCAAATGAGCCAATTGGCGTTCTGGATGAGATGTTTTCTCTAAGAATTCTGCGAATATTAATGTCATTATGACAGTCTGAATCATAATACTTAACAGCTAATCCATGATATGTATACACGCTAATGTTTTTCAAGTCTAATTCTTTTATTTTTTGTTGAATTTCATATTGTAAATGTTTGTTATATGTAAGTTGTACAAAATTGTATTTCATTTGAGAAGCACATGATAAAACAGTTGTTGATTTACCAGAACCAGCACAAGCATCAACAATAACGTTTTTATTGTTTTCCAAGTCGTTTATCACTTTTTGCTGTTCTTCACTTGGAGTGTTCATTCTTTATTTAATGTAAAAAAACTTTTATATTAAATATAAAAATGTTTTTTGGTTCAATTTTATTCATAATTATTAATAATTTTCTAAAATAGATAAATCGTGATTTGAATTGTAAGGTGAGAATAATTTTGGATGTTGTTGAAACAGTAAGTACCATATATTGACCTCCCACATTATATGTTTTTTATCATTGATCATGTCAATGCAAATCCTCTTCATAAGCCGAGAAAATTCAATCAATGATTCTTTATTACCACCAAAAATAGATCCTGCAAAGAACCATAATATTTGTTTATAAACATTTACATTATTGCATTGTAAATTAGGATCAATACAACTTGCTATACGAACTTTATCAAAACGTTTTTTTGATAGCTTTTTTAAACTGCTTGCGAAACACATATTATCTTTTATCATGTGAAATATTCCAAAATCAATCCATATAAAATCGCTTGTATTAAAAGGGTTTTCATCTATGGCCATTTTTACCCATTCAGTCTTATGACATTGTAGAAACATATATCCGACTGTATCCTTTGTTGGATTATCGGTGCATAATTCTAATGGGTTCAACTTGGATTCATGCTCATATAAATAGTTTTCAGTTTTCTCAAACATTTTGAAAATAGTTAGAGGAAACTGAGACACTTGTTTTCTAAAATATTGGTCATATATATTTTTTTCCAAAAAGCAGATAGTTGGTATTGACTGCATTAAAAGTTTCTTTCCAAGGTCAATATATTTTTCATGGCTTCTAAATTCGATGTTGTTGACATTTGTCATAAAAGCAGTAACAATTGTTGCCATTTACAAAAAATATAACATAATTTTTATATTTTTTTACGTTTCAATAACTAAATGCTATTACTTGTGATATTTTTTTGCTTACTGGATCTTCCTCTACTAGCACTTCTTTTACTAGCATATTCAATGGTTCTAAACCTCCATTTTGATGATGAGATTCCATTATATATAATTTCATTACATTAAATCAAGAATAAGTCTGCATATGAAAATTTATCAAAGGTTTTTCTGTAATTGTTCTATCTGGTTGTACGAGGGTAGCTAAATCATTACTGGGCAAATAAATTTGAAAACGATCTGACTTCTGCAAACATCCATCACCATTTGTTACTGCAGTTGTTTGTAAAATAAGATATTGCTTATTTGCAGTGTACGAGCTTGAAGTAGGAGAAGGATTACATACAGATAATTGTTTCCGTTTTTTTATTTCCATGTAATCACTGGAATTTGGAGTTGTCATATATAAATACTCATATATATTATAAGTCATATATTGTATCAAAAATCAAACAAAAAGAAAAATTAGTATCTAAATGCAAATTTTTGCCATATGGATCTAGTAATCGTATCTGTAATCTTGTTATATCAACTGGACCAAAAAACTTTCTTGGTATGCTAACAATATTTATCTCTTTATTATCTGGATTTATTGAAATTCTTGCAAGTTGTGATGGTTGAGATGTAATTTGAGAGAACGATGGTTGAAAACAGGCGATTGATTTATTTTGATAATCATCTATGGATAAATAAAAATATGGTAAAGAAGAGAAAACATTTATTGGTATTTCTCCCATATACTGCATTTTCCCACTATAAACCTTTTTAGTAAATCCTAATAAATACCCCATTCGAGTGAAAATATCATTTGTATAATCTTCAAAATCTCCATTAATATTCATGGTAAAATCTAATGTAATATGATTTATTTTTTCCAAGTAATATGCATCTTCATTTGGAGTTATCATGACAATACAGTTCCCTGAAGAATACGGATCTTCTTTCCATTCCAACAAAACAAATGGCGTGTCACATAATTGAGAACACATTCTATTTAACGTAGAAAGCAAAGTTTCTTTGTTGTAATGTCCGTCTGGTACAATAAACTTATTAGAATATTCGTTTTCTTTTGCACATATAGATACATAAATGTAATTATTACCCAAAGACTGAGAGATATTATATAATGACTGAGTAGCGATTTCGATAGAACTACATTCCATAGATACAACTTTTTCAATGCGATTCGGTAAAGATACAATAAAATCACTCTTTTTGATATCTCTATTGACGAATCTACTATCAATTGAAAGGCATTTTTGTAATATTCTAGTATCTAGTGGATTTAATTTCCCAGGAAAATATTCACTTATTTTTTGATATGTATATTGTGTTTCTTTTGGTATAATAATATTTTCTTCTCTTGTCGGTATTTTTGTATTTGGCAATGGGTATTCATTGGGAATATTGGATCTATTATCATATCTTATTGTAGATGGTGCGACGGCCTTAATTTTTTTTTGTATGAGATTTTTTTTAGCTTCATCTAAGAAAATAATAATATCCCTTTTAAAATGTGATTCAATATGACCACTCGATAATAACAGTGTTCTAATTTCATTTTCTTTTTGGGATATATCATGTTCATTGTAACCTTCTCTCAATCGAAAGAATATTTCCAAGTCTTTTATTTGATAATTATTTATGTCTAAATCTAGATTACTCATAAGTTATACTATTATATTAATAATATAATTTTAGCGAACATAATCTTTTGTTGAAACATTATATATGTCGTCAAAAGGTATTGGATCAAGTTGCATAAGCGTAAAATACAACACAAAACAAGCGGACGTCAATGTTAAAAAGATAACACAATGCACTGAAATGACAACAAGTAGTTCAAATTGTAGCAACAATTCTACAGGCGGAAGAAAATGTAGAGGTCCAACTGGACCTACTGGAATGATTGGTCCTATTGGTTTTACTGGACAGATTGGTTCTACAGGATATCATGGTTTAACTGGTGGAATAGGTCCAACCGGTGTAACTGGACCAATCGGAACAGAGGGATCTAGTGGATTAATTGGTCCAACCGGATATACAGGTCCAGCTGGTCCAACTGGTACATTTTCAAGCGTAACAGACGAAGACTTATTGCCTTATAGCAACAAAATAATAAGCATAGGAAATACAGGTTACAATTTTAAAAGACTTCATTGTGAAACAATTTATCTTTCTGGTGGCTCTCTATTTATAGATGGATTGCCTTTATCAGCAACTAGTCATGGTACGCTTGTATTACCTGAGAATACCAAAATTAATGGATCGTCTAATAATTTAAGTGATTTTACAGTGACTATTAAAAACGAAGATTTATCAAATAATTTTTATATTCTTCCGGATAATAGCGTACATTTGTACACAACCGCCGTCGAGTTTGACTTTTCAATGAATCCGAATATTCAACGCAATACAATAAATAATAATAATTATGTGAAATTTAAAACTTCTACAAACAGTGAGTTAATTTTATATGAAGAAGAAGTATCTACTATAATACACACAAAAAATAATGGATTGTACAAACAATATTAATTTAGATAAAAAACGTGTATGAAGAAAACATCTTATTTTCTTCATAATGTCTATAGATGTCTTCTAACTTGTTCAGAAACATAATGTCTTTTCCTGGAAATAGACGAAAACGTAGTTCTGAAAGACAAGGAAAAACACTACCTTCTCAGCCAATAATTGTATCAAACGATTGCAGTTTAGGTGTAGTTTTAGTGAATGACGATTCAATTGTAAAACATGAAAACATTTGTTATACTAATAAAGATTTAGGTTCATGTTGTGATAATACAGACGATGATGATGGTTATGATAATTATGAAATTGTTATAAATAGTCAGCCTGGACCAAAAGGTGAGCCTGGTACTAGCGGCCTGGATGGACAGAAAGGAGAACAGGGTAATCAGGGCGAACAAGGTTTAAAAGGTGAAGTTGGACCGGTTGGTTCTGTAATTTCTGGTGCTTTAGAAGAAGATTTACTACCGAAAGACAGTGGTACAATAAGTTTAGGTTCTAGTAGTAAGGTGTTTAAAGAGTTGCACACACAGGATATAAATGCTTCGTTCATTGGTAATACTTTATTACCAAAAGTGACCGATACTATTAACTTAGGATCAAAAGGGCAACGATTTAATGAAATACACGCGAAAACAATGTTCTTGGGTGCAAATACTTTGGTTATTGGTAATACAAGTATATCAGAATCTGCTGGTGGAAATTTGCAGCTTCCTTTATCTACAAAGATAGGTGGTGTTACTCCTGGAACTATAGTAATAAAAGGTACATTTGATAGCGTAAATAATTTACCTGATGGATCAATTGCTGAAGTAGCAACCGGTGATGCATATATTATTGACAAACAGCTGTATGTATGTACCAAATCTAATATAGTACCTGCTGTATTTACAAACGTAGGTGATTTTGTTGGACCAGAAGGAGCACAAGGAATCAAAGGAGATCAAGGAATCAAAGGAGATCAAGGAATCAAAGGAGATCAAGGTATCAAAGGAGAACAAGGAATCAAAGGAGATCAAGGAATCAAAGGAGAACAAGGAATCAAAGGAGATCAAGGAATCAAAGGAGATCACGGAATCAAAGGAGAGAAAGGTATCAAAGGATATGGTGATAAAGGAATAAAAGGATCTTCTGGACTTAAAGGAGTAAAAGGATTTTTTGGTCATACAGGTTTTACCGGATTTACAGGTTCAACTGGCCCAACCGGTAATACCGGCCATACAGGATTTACAGGGAATACAGGGAATACAGGGAATACAGGTCCAACCGGTTGTACTGGCTCAACCGGTCATACTGGTCCAACAGGATTCACTGGATTCACTGGACAAACCGGTCATACTGGACAAACCGGTCATACAGGTCATACTGGTCCAACCGGTAATACCGGTCATACTGGTCCAACTGGTCATAGTGGCCCAACAGGTCATACCGGCCATACAGGCCATACAGGTCATACAGGCCCAACCGGTCATACAGGACATACCGGCCCTACAGGATTAACAGGTCCCACCGGTCCAACCGGTCATACTGGCCCAACCGGCTATACCGGCTATACCGGCTATACTGGCCATACAGGCCCTACAGGTGATACTGGTCCAACAGGATTCACTGGATTCACAGGATACACCGGTCATACCGGTCATACCGGATTTACAGGTCTAAAAGGTCAAAAAGGTCAAAAAGGTATAGCAGGTACAAAAGGATCAACTGGAAGTAAAGGATATAAAGGATACGGAGACAAAGGAACCAAAGGAGATAAAGGAGTACAAGGACTTCAAGGAACCAAAGGAGATCAAGGAACCAAAGGACACCAAGGAACCAATGGACTTCAAGGAATCAAAGGAGATCAAGGAACCAAAGGAATTCAAGGAACCAAAGGAGACCAAGGAACCAATGGACTTCAAGGAATCAAAGGAGACCAAGGAATTCAAGGAGTTGCTGGAGATCAAGGAGTCCAAGGAGTTGCTGGAGATCAAGGACCTAGTGGAAGTCAAGGATCCACAGGAGCTAAAGGAAATACTGGATCTCAAGGAATAGCTGGAATATTTGGTGCAAAAGGAGAAAAAGGATACCAAGGAAGCAAAGGATACGGAGATAAAGGAATCAAAGGAGAAAGAGGACCTGGTGGTGGCGATAAGGGACATAAAGGAGAACAAGGATTCAAAGGAGAAATAGGACCTAGTGGTGGCCAGAAGGGACAGAAAGGAATTACAGGAAGCACAGGAAGTAAAGGAAGTCAAGGACAAAAAGGACTTCAAGGAACCAAAGGAGACCAAGGATTTCAAGGACAAACTGGAAATGAAGGACCACAAGGAACGAAAGGAAATACAGGATCTCAAGGATCTCAAGGATCTCAAGGATCTCAAGGAGTACAAGGAATTTCAGGAACCAAAGGAGATCAAGGACTTCAAGGAATCAATGGACTTCAAGGAATCAAAGGAATCAATGGACTTCAAGGAACCAAAGGAGACCAAGGAATTCAAGGAGTTACTGGAAGTC
>Ga0206130_10000842_pt1 | contig 47983 bp, 50 predicted proteins | sample Helgoland_Spring_9_FD_148637 | JGI IMG/M metagenome (GOLD analysis project Ga0206130, IMG submission 148637) | Pelagic subsurface seawater microbial communities from Kabeltonne, Helgoland, North Sea - Helgoland_Spring_Bloom_20160512_1 | ecosystem: Environmental > Aquatic > Marine > Epipelagic ...
GACGAAGGGGTTGGCGAAGCGCGCTTCATATTCGGCGGTCTTTTCCGCGATCCCTGCTGCGTCCAGTCCGCGGAAGATGATCTCGACTGCGCCCTTCGCGCCCATCACCGCGATTTCGGCGGTGGGCCAGGCGTAGTTCAGATCGCCGCGCAGATGCTTCGAGGCCATCACGTCGTACGCGCCGCCATAGGCTTTCCGCGTGATGACGGTGATCTTCGGCACGGTCGCCTCGGCATAGGCGAAGAGCAGTTTCGCGCCGTGCTTGATGATGCCGTTATGCTCCTGGCTCGTGCCGGGCAGGAAGCCGGGGACATCGACGAAGGTCACGATCGGGATATCGAACGCGTCGCAGAAGCGGACGAAGCGCGCCGCCTTCTTCGACGAATTGATGTCGAGCACACCCGCCAGCACCATCGGCTGGTTCGCGACGATACCGATCGTCTTGCCCTCGATCCGCCCGAAACCGGTAATGATGTTCGCGGCGTGCTTGGGCTGCGTTTCGAAGAAATCGCCCTCGTCGACCGTTTTGCGGATCAGCTCGTGCATGTCGTACGGCTGGTTCGCGCTCGCCGGGATCAGCATGTCGAGGCTTTCCTCGATCCGGTCCCACGCATCGGCGGTGGGACGTTCGGGGACGGCGTCGCGGTTCGAGGCGGGCAGGAAATCGATGAAATCGCGCGCGGCGAGCAGCAGTTCGATGTCGTTTTCGAACGCATTGTCGGCGACGCTGGTCTTGGTCGTGTGCGTCACCGCACCGCCCAGCGCCTCCTGCGTCACGACCTCGTTCGTCACGGTCTTGACGACGTCGGGACCGGTGACGAACATGTAGCTCGAATCCTTCACCATGAAGATGAAGTCGGTCATCGCGGGGCTGTAGACCGCGCCGCCCGCGCAGGGCCCCATGATGAGGCTGAGCTGCGGCACGACTCCGCTCGCCAGCACGTTGCGCTGGAACACCTCGGCATAGCCGCCGAGCGAGGCGACGCCCTCCTGAATCCGCGCGCCGCCCGAATCGTTGATGCCGATGACGGGGGCACCGACCTTCATCGCGGTGTCCATCACCTTGCAGATCTTTTGCGCATGGCGTTCGCTGAGCGAGCCGCCGAAGACCGTGAAATCCTGGCTGAAGACATAGACCAGCCGCCCGTTGACGGTGCCCGATCCGGTGACGACGCCGTCACCCGGATAGACCTGATCCTGCATCCCGAAATCGGTGCAATTATGTTCGACGAACATGTCGAGTTCCTCGAACGACCCCTCATCGAGCAGGATGTCGAGCCGTTCGCGCGCGGTCAGCTTGCCCTTGGCATGCTGGGCGTCGATGCGCTTCTGGCCGCCACCCAGGCGGGCTTCGGCGCGGCGGGCTTCGAGTCTCTCGATCGTCGACGACATGGCTACTCCATTCTTCCGGCGATCCTCTTTCGGGAAAGCGTGCGCCGGTTGCAACTGTGATGTTGCGAACTTGCGCGGGACGGGTTTGCAAAATAGCGTCGCGCGATGGCCACCCTCCCCACCCGCGTCTTCGCCGGGCACCGCATTCGCGAACTGCGTACCCGCCTGTTGCTGACGCAGGCGCGGATGGCGCGGCGGCTGGGGATTTCGGTCAGCTATCTGTCGCAAATCGAAAATGGCGACCGCCCGATCACCGCGCCGGTCCTGCTGGCGCTGGCGCGACAGTTTCCGGGCGATTGGGCGACGATCGGCCCGGACGAGGAGGATATGCTGCTGATCGCGGGGCGCGGCGCGGCGGACGATCCGTCGATCCCCGACGCGCGGGTCGATGGCGACACGATCCGCAAGGGCGCGAAGCAACAGCCGCTGCTGGTCAAGCGCATGATCGCGCTGCACGGCGCCTATATCCGCGCGCAGGACCAGCTGCGCGCACTCGACGACCGGGTCGATGCCAGCCCCGGCGAGACGCGGCGGTTGCCGTGGGAGGAAGTGCGCGACTGGTTTCACGCCAACAGCAACTACGTCGACACGATCGACCGGCAGGCAGAAGAGCTGGCGACAACGATCGCGACCGATAAGCCGGTGATCGCGGCGCTGGAGGCGCGGCTGGCCGACCGGTTCGGGGTGCGCATCACGACACTGCCCGCGGGATCGGGGATGATGCGCGCGTTCGATCCCGCCCACCGGACGCTGGCGCTCGATCCGGCGCAACCGAGCGAAACCAGCGCCTTTGCGCTGGCGCTCCAGCTGATCGCGCTCGAATGGCCCGGGCTGACGCATGACGTGGCGCGGGGCGAGCTGACGTCGGCGGCGGGGCGCGAGCTGCTGGCGGCGGGGCTGGCCAATTATGCCGCGGGCGCGCTGCTGATGCCCTATCGCCGGTTTCGCGACGCCGCCTTGCACCAACGCCATGATATCGACCGGTTGCGGCTGATGTTCGGGACGAGTTTCGAACAGACGTGCCACCGGCTGTCGACGTTGCAGCGCCCCGGCGCGACCGGCACCCCCGTCTTCTTCTGCCGGGTCGACATGGCGGGCAACATCACCAAACGGCATTCGGCGACGCGGCTGCAATTCGCGCAGTTCGGGGGCGCCTGTCCGTTGTGGATCATGCACGAGGCGGTCGCGATCCCCGACCGGGTGCTGGTCCAGCTGGCCGAAACGCCCGATGGCACCCGCTATGTCGCGATGGCGAAGGGGCTGGTGAAGCCGTCGGGCAGCTATCGGCGCGCGCCGCGCCGCTATGCCGTCGCGCTGGGGTGCGAAGTCCGTCACGCCGGCGATTTCGTCTATGGCGATGCGTTGCAGCTCGACGGGGCGGCGACGCCGATCGGGATATCCTGCCGCATCTGTCCACGCCCCGATTGCGACCAGCGCGCCTTTCCCCCCGCGGGCAGCCGGGTCCAGATCGATGCGCAGGCGCGCGGCACGGTGCCCTATTCGTTCGACTGACGGTACCGAGGCGCGCGCGGGCGCCGATGATGAACCGATCGTTGTTTTGGGTTCATGCAACCTGGCCTAGTTGATCGACGTTACATCATCATCACGAGATTTCGGGAGTAGAAAACATGCGTAAATTGATGCTGGCCCTTGGCTGTACCGCGATGGTCGTCCCCACGATGGTCCTGCCCGTTTCGTCGGCCCAGGCGCAGAAGCGCTACAAATATCGCGAATATAAGGATCGCAACGGCCAGTGGCGCTGCAAGAAGCCCGACGGCACGACCGGGGCGATCATCGGCGGCGTCGGCGGCGCGCTGGTCGGTCGGACGATCGATACGCGCGGCGACCGCACGGTCGGGACGCTGGGCGGCGCGGTCGCCGGGGCCCTGGCGGGACGCGCGATCGAACGCAGCGGCAAGAAGACCTGCCGCTAAAAGACCCTGTCCGATCAACAATACGGGGCGTCGCGAGGGATCGCGGCGCCCCGTATTGCGTTCGATCGGCAGACGCCTCTCCATCCAACACAAAGGACACTCACCATGGTCACCCGCAGCGCATCGGCGACGTACGAAGGCCTGGGCAAGGACGGCAAGGGTCACATCTCGACCCAGTCGGCCGTGCTCAAGGATACGCCCTATGGCTTCAACACCCGGTTCGAGAACGAACCCGGCACCAACCCCGAAGAATTGATCGCCGCCGCGCATGCAGGCTGCTTCACGATGGCGCTGAGCTTTGCGCTGGCCAAAGAAGGCCATCAGCAGGGCAGTTTGAAGACCGACGCCAAGATCACGCTGGACAAGGATGGCGACGGTTTCACCATCACGAAATCCGCCCTGACCCTGTCCGGCACCGTCGCCGGTCTCGACCAGGCCGAATTCGAACGGATTGCCAACCACGCCAAGGTCAATTGCCCGGTGTCGAAAGTACTCGACACCGAGATCACGCTCGACATCAGCTTCGGCTGATCACCTGTCGCGCGCGTGAACCGGACGTAGTTTTCGGTTCACGCAACCGACCATGGTCGCGGTTCGTTCGACAGCCATAGGTTTTAAAGGAGTCTATCCGATGCGTAACATGTTCCTGGCCACCGCGCTGGCCGCGGTATCGATGACCGCCATACCTGCCGTCGCGACCGCCCAGTCGAGCTATCAGGGTGTGAACCGCGAATATCGCGGTGAGGTCCGCGATGCCCAGCAGGATTATAGCCGCGATCTGCGCAACGCCGACAACCGCAAGGCGCAGAAGGAATATCGGAAGGATATCCGCGACGCGCAAAAGGATCGGCGCAAGGATTATCGCCAGGTCGATCGCGATTACCGGAAATACGGCAATTACGACTATAATCGCCGTGAACCCGGTCAGCAGGGCTATTATGCCGACCGCTATTATCGCGACGGGCGCTATTACCAGACGCGTCGGTTGAACCGCAACGACCGCATCTATCGCGGGCAGAACGGGCGTTATTATTGCCGTCGCAACGACGGCACGACCGGGCTGATCGTCGGCGGGCTGGCGGGCGGCACGCTCGGCAACCTGATCGCGGGTGGCGGATCGCGGCTGCTCGGCACGCTGATCGGCGCCGGTGGTGGTGCGATCCTCGGCCAGTCGATCGATCGTGGTCAGGTGACCTGCCGCTGATCGGTCCCCGAAATCGAGCAAGTCGATAAAAGAGGGTCCGGCGCCACCAGCGCCGGGCCCTTTTTCATGGCGTCAGAAGATACCGCCGCCCAGTATCAGCCGCAGCGCGAAAATCACGATCAGGATGAGGTTGAGGTTGCGACCCGATTTCGCGGTCGACAGCGCGCCGATCGCGGCGCCGACGATCCCGATCGGGATGACGAACCAGTTCATCCAGCCGAGCAGCGGGATGAAGGCGACCAGGCCGAGCGCTAGCGTGACGAGGCCGATGAGGATGGACAGGATATTCATGCCCGAAAACATGGGACAGGCGTGGCACCTGCGCAAGACACCGTCGCCCCCCGACGCTTCGATTGACCGCGCCAGCCACAGTTCGTTACCGAGGTTTTCACCGTCCGCCGTTCTTTACCGACCGGCAAGGCTTCATCCGCCATAGGGAACGCGTGATAAGCATCGACCGCCTGCAGCCCCTGCTCGCCGCCGCCTTGCCGCTGGCGCTGCTGGCCTGCGCGAAGCCGCCCGCCGATCAACCCACGCTCGACGATCTCGACCGCGAACTAACGTCGAACAATCAGGGCGATCCGGTCCTGACGAGCGCCGCGCGTCGCCAGATCATGATCGACCCCGCGCTCGACCAATCGTCGAACGCGCGATCGGTGCGCCCGCCCAATCGACCCGATCCCGGCGCGGTGCCTCCCGACGATATCGCCGCGACGCCCGACGGGGTCGATCCATCGACGCTCAGGACCGCACCCGCGGCGGGCGACTGTCCCGACTGCGCGCCCGCGGCGGGGGCGTTGACGCTGGGGGAACTGGCGCGACGCCAGAAGAACCGGCGCATCGCCGATTGCAGCGCCCGATTGCGCTATTCGGCGACCTGGGCCGCGCAGCTGTCGGGCGAGGTGCCGCTCTATCCCGATGCGCGGGTGACCGAGGCCGCGGGCGCGACGGGATGCGGGTTGCGCGTCGTCAGCTTCGCGAGTGCCGCGCCGGTCGATCGCATCGTCGACTGGTATTATACGAAGACCAGCCGGGTCGGGTTCGCCGCCGAACACCAGCGGCAGGACCGTCGACATATTCTGGGCGGCACGCGCGGCGATGCGGCCTATATGCTCTATGTCGCGCCCCGACCGGGCGGCGGCAGCGCGGTCGATCTGGTGACCAACACGGGTGTCGATAGCGGGGCATGACGGGCGCCATCACCGGCGCCATGACGGGCAGATGACGAAACGGGCGTGACGGCAACGCCCGCGCGCCCTACAGCGCGACCATGCCTCTTTTTCTCGTCATGGCCGGTGGAGCAGTCGGTGCCGGTGCGCGTCACCTTGTCGGGCGCGCGACGCTCGCCTGGTTCGGTGCGGGTTTTCCCTATGGGACGCTGGCCGTCAACATCATCGGCGGCGCGCTGATGGGGGTGCTCGTCGGCATCCTCGCGCGCACCGGCGCAACCGAGGGATGGCGATTGTTCCTGGGGGTCGGCGTGCTCGGGGGGTTCACGACCTTTTCCTCCTTCTCGCTCGATGTCGTCAATCTGATCGATCGCGGCGCGATCGCGGTCGCGCTGGGCTATGCGCTGGTGTCGGTGATCGCCGCGGTCGTCGCGCTGGTCGCGGGGCTGTCGCTGGTCAGGAGTGTGGCATGAGCGATCCGAAGAAAGACGGCGCGAAGGATCAGGCTGGGAAGGATCAGTCTGGCAAGGATCAGGGCGTCCGCGAGTATAATATCGGCTTCGACGACGACGGCATCCGGCTGGACCGCTGGTTCAAACGGCATCTGCCCGACACCAGTTTCACCACCGTCGCCAAATGGGCGCGCACCGGCCAGTTGCGGGTCGACGGCGCGCGCGCGACCCCGGGGGACCGGCTCGCGGCGGGCCAGACCCTGCGCGTACCGCCCCCCGAACCGGTCAGGACCGACGAAAAGCCCAAGCGCGACCGCGCGCCGCTGTCCGACGAACAGACCGAGCTGGCGCAGGGCATGGTCATCCACAAGGATCTGCAGGCGCTGGTGCTCAACAAGCCCCCCGGCCTCGCGACGCAGGGCGGCACCAAGACGCACGACCATGTCGACGGGCTGCTCGACGCGCTGCAATATGAGGCGGAGGGGCGGCCCAAGCTGGTCCACCGGCTCGACAAGGATACCAGCGGCGCCTTGCTCGTCGCGCGGACCAGCCGCGCCGCCGCCTTCTTCGCCAAGGCGTTTTCGGGGCGTACCGCGCGCAAAGTCTATTGGGCGCTGATCGTCGACGTGCCGAGCATCGATGACGGCATGATCGAACTGCCGATCGCCAAACAGCCGGGCACCGGCGGCGAGAAGATGCACGTCGACGAAGAAAATGGTGCCCCTGCCCGCACCCGCTATCGCGTCATCGAACGCGCGGGCAATCGCGCGGCCTGGGTCGAATTGCAGCCGTTCACCGGGCGGACGCATCAGTTGCGCGTCCACATGGCCGCGATCGGGCATCCGATCGTCGGCGACGGCAAATATGGCGGCGCGGCGGCGTTCCTGACCGGCGGGATCAGTCGCAAGATGCACCTGCACGCGCGGCGCATCCGGATCGATCATCCCGATGGCGGATCGATCGACGAGACCGCGTCGCTGCCGACGCATTTCGCCGAAAGCCTGGTGCAACTGGGCTTCGACGAGGCGCTGGGCGATGCGCTGGTGCTCGATGAAAAGACGCCGCCGTCGAAGACGCAGTTGAAACAGCGGGCGAAGGCGCATGCCAAGGGCATCCGCAAGGAGCGGCGGGGCGAACGCCGCGGGCGTGGGTCGCGCGATCCCGAATCGAAGGCGCCGTCGCGCAACACGCTGCCCCCCAAGCCGCGCCCGAAGCCGAAGCTGCCCCCGACCAAATCACCGGCTACCAAACCGACGTCGACCAGGCCGCCCGCAAAGCCGAAGCCCAAGGGGTGATACGGCGATGCGCAGGGTGATCGCCCGATGACACGGCTTGCCGTCTTCGACTGCGACGGGACGCTCGTCGACAGCCAGGCGAATATCTGTCGCGCGATGGAGGAGGCGTTCGCAACCGCGGGGCGCACCGCGCCCGACCGGATGGCGATCCGGCGGATCGTCGGGCTGAGCCTGGTCGAGGCGGTGCGGACGCTGCTGCCCGACGAGGACGACGCGCTGCATCGGCGGATGGCGGCCGATTACAAGGACGCCTATTACCGGATGCGCACGACCGGGGCGCTCGACGATGAACCGTTGTTCGACGGCATGCCCGCGGTGCTGGCGCAGCTGATCGACGACGGCTGGCGGCTGGGGGTGGCGACGGGCAAATCGGATCGCGGGCTGGCGCATGTCCTGTCGCAGCACGGCATCGCCGACCGGTTCGTGACGTTGCAGACCGCCGATCGGCACCCCTCCAAACCCGATCCGGCGATGCTGATCGCCGCCATGGCCGAGGCGGGTGCGACCGCGGGCGACACCGTCATGATCGGCGACACCAGTTTCGACATGGCGATGGCCCGCGCCGCGACGGTGCGCGCGGTCGGCGTCGCCTGGGGCTATCACGACACGGCCGAGCTGACCGCCAGCGGGGCGGATGTCGTCGCGATGCGGGTCGCCGACCTGCCCGGCCTGCTCGCATGACCGACGACGACCGGGCGAAACGGCGCTATTTCACGATCGTCGCCGCGCGGCTCGCGGGGGTCGCGGGCGCGGTGTTCGCGTTGACCCTGATCGCGCGCGCCGAAACGCTGGGGCCGAAGCTGATCGGCATCGCGCTGATGATGTCGGCGCTGGCGATGATGGCGATCGTGCCGCGCAGCCTCGCGCGGCAATGGCGGACCCCGCCGGAGGAATGAGGGCGGCGCGATGAAGCGATTCTGGACCGAGGTGTCGATCGACTCCGATCGCGCGGTGATGCTCGATGCGCGCGCGGTGCGGACGCCGGGGCGCCAGCCGCTGGCCCTGCCCACCGATGCGCTTGCCATCGCCATCGCCGCCGAATGGCGCGCGGTCGAGGGGGATGTCGATCCGCGGACGATGCCGCTGACCGGGCTGGCCAATGCGGCGATCGATATCGTCCGCCCCGACCCCGCGGGGTTCGCCGCGCGGCTGGCGGCCTATGGCGACAGCGACCTGGTCTGTTACCGCGCCGAGCTGCCCGAACCGCTGGTCGATCGCCAGCGCGCGGCGTGGGATCCCGCGATCAATTGGGCGCGGGCGCGGTACGACGTCCACCTCGAGACGACCGCAGGCGTGATGCACGTGGCGCAACCCCCCGCCACGATCCAGCGGCTGGGGGAGGCGATCGCGGCCCATGACGCGTTCCGGCTGGCCGCGGCGTCGCCGATCGTGACGCTGACCGGATCGCTGGTCCTGACGCTGGCGCTGCTCGACCATGCGTTCGACGCCGACACGGTCTGGGCGGCGGCGCATGTCGACGAGGATTGGCAGGCGGAGATGTGGGGCGAGGATTATCTCGCCATCGAAACCCGCGCGGTCAAACGGGCCGAATTCGACGCGGCGACCCGGTTTCTGGCGCTGCTCGACCGCGCCTAGCGGAGCAGTTTGCGGATGAAGCCGATGATCCCGGTCTGGCGCGACCGTTTCAGCCGCTCCGCCGCCAGGATCGTCTGGACGCACGCGAAACAATGATCGACATCGTCGTTGACGAGGACATAGTCATAGCCGTCCCAATGGCTGACCTCATTCGCGGCGCGCGCCATCCGGGCGTTGATGACGTCCATCGAATCGGTTGCGCGGCGTTCCAGCCGCTCGCGCAGGATGGGCATGGAGGGGGGCAGGATGAACACCCGCACGACGTCGCCACCGGCCAGCTGGTGCAGCTGCTGCGCACCCTGCCAGTCGATGTCGAACAGGATGTCGCGGCCCTGTTCCAGTTCGTGCCACACCTGCGATTTCGGCGTGCCGTACCGATGATCGAAGACATGCGCCCATTCGAGGAAGTCGCCGTTCGCCACCATCGTGCGAAACGTGTCGAGGTCGATGAAGTGATAATCCTTGCCATCGACCTCCCCCGGGCGGATCGGGCGGGTGGTGTAGGACACCGACATGTCGATTTCGTCGTCCGCGGCGAGCAATTTGCGCGCGATCGTCGATTTACCGGCGCCCGACGGCGACGACAGGACGAACAAAACGCCCCGCCGCTTGAAGTCGTGGGGATCGGTAGCGCTCAGATTCTGGGGGACGTCCATGGGCGCTACTGACGTGGCGACGGGGTGGGCGTCAAGCATCGCGGCACGGATCGCTGCGAAAAGTCGCTGGTTGATCGCGTCGATCCTGGCGGTGACGGCGGCGATTCTCCTGCTGGCGGGGCGATCGGCGATCTGTCCGTGCGGACGGATCCGGCTGTGGTGGGGGGCCGTCCAGTCCGAGGAGAACAGCCAACAGCTGACCGACTGGTATAGTTTCAGCCACGTCATCCACGGGTTTCTGTTCTACGCGGTCGGTTGGTTCATCCTGCGGCATTGGCCCAGGCGGGCGCGTCTCGTCGTCGCCGCGCTGTTCGAGTCGGGGTGGGAAATCCTCGAAAATTCGCCGCTCATCATCGACCGGTATCGCGCGGTGACGATGGCGTTCGGCTATCGCGGAGACAGCGTGCTCAATTCGCTGTCCGACATCGCCTGCATGATGCTGGGATTCGTGGCGGCACGGTGGCTGCCCGTGCGCGCCACGGTGTCGATCGCGATCGTCTTCGAACTGCTGACCCTGGCGGTGATCCGCGACAATCTGACGCTCAACATCCTGATGCTGGTGCATCCGGTCGACGCGATCCGGCTGTGGCAGGCCGCGGGCTAGGCCTGGTGGGCCGCGACAGGACCGCCGACGGAAGCCAGCGGCCCTGGTCGATCAGATCGCGCCGCCGCGTCGCCGCGCCTTGCGCCGGTCGATCGCCTTTTTCGCGACGTATCCGCCACCGATCAGCATGCCGAGCGGCCCCATCCGGCGCAGTGCACCCGCCGCGACCGCACCGATCGCCATGCCCTTGAGACCGCTATCGCCATTGCGGCGATCGACCTCGCGCCCGACCAGCGCGCCGATGATCCGCCCGATCATTGGTCCGTCGTCCCGAACGCCTTGTCCTTCAGCTCGGCGGCACCGCGCAACACGGCCCAGCCGACCGCATAGGTCACCGCCAGCGGCACGACGACCTTCAGCACATTCGCGCTGACCGCACCGATGATCGCGCCATCGGCATTGCCGTCATCCCCCGACATCGAATCGATCGCGGCGCCTACCAGCGCGCCGATGGTCGTTGCACCCACGTCATGATCCTCCTGTTAATCGCAACGCACAGCGCGTGAGGCGCGGAACGGTTCCCACGCGGGACCCGCTCACCGCCCCGTCATCGCTTCGGGTCGGACGAGCCGATCGTAGGTGTCCGCATCGACCAGCCCCAGCGCGAGCGCAGCATCACGCAGCGTCAGCCCATGGGCATGCGCATGCTTGGCGATGCTGGCGGCACGATCATAGCCGATCTCCGGCGCCAGCGCGGTCACCAGCATCAGCGACCGGTCGACCAGATAGGCGATCCGCGCGCGATTGGGCTCGAGCCCCTCGACGCAGCGCTGCGCGAACGAGTCCATCCCCGTCGCGAGCAGATCGATCGACCGCAGCACCGCCGCCCCGATCATCGGTTTGAAGACGTTGAGTTCCAGATGCCCCTGCAGCCCGCCGATCGTGATCGCGGCGTGGTTGCCGATGACCTGCGCCGCGACCATCGTCAGCATCTCGCACTGGGTCGGGTTGACCTTGCCCGGCATGATCGAACTGCCCGGTTCGTTCGCGGGCAGGTCGAGCTCGCCCAGCCCCGATCGCGGGCCGGAACCGAGCAGGCGGATATCGTTCGCGATCTTCGTCAGCGCCACCGCCAGCGTGTTCAGCCGCCCCGACAGATCGACCAGCGTGTCGTTCGACGCCAGCGCCTCGAACTTGTTGGGCGCGGTGACGAAGGCGAAGCCGGTGAGCCGCGTGAGTTCGGCGGCGATATCCTCCGCGAACCCCGGCGGCGCGTTCAGCCCGGTGCCGACCGCGGTGCCGCCCTGCGCCAGGCGCGACAGCCCGTGTTCGATCATCGGCATCAGCCGCGTCTTCGCGAGCCAGAGCTGGGCGTAATAGCCCGAGAATTCCTGCCCCAGCGTCAGCGGGGTCGCATCCTGCAGATGCGTCCGCCCGATCTTGACGATATCGTCCCACGCCGCCGCCTTTGCCAGCAGCGCCGCGATCAACCGGTCGAGGGCGGGCACCAGCCGCTGCGTCGCGGCCAGCGCCGCGGCGACGTGGAGCGCGGTCGGGAAACTGTCGTTCGACGATTGGCCGCGATTGACGTCGTCATTGGGGTGGACGGGGGATTTGCCCCCGCGCGTGCCCGTCAGCATTTCGTTGGCGCGGCCCGCGACGACCTCGTTCACGTTCATGTTCGACTGGGTGCCGCTGCCCGTCTGCCAGATGACGAGCGGGAACTGATCGTCGAGCGCACCGCGTGCGACCTCCGCCGCCGCGGCCTCGATCGCGTCGGCCTTGTCCGCCGCCAGCCCGTGCGCGCGATTCACCCGCGCGGCGGCCTGTTTGACCAGCGCCAAGGCATGGACGATCTCGATCGGCATCCGCTCGCGCGCGCCGAAGGGGAAATTCGCGAGGCTGCGTTCGGTCTGCGCGCCCCAATAGGCGGTGGCGGGCACATCGATGGCGCCCAGCGAATCGGTTTCGGTACGGGTATCGGTCATGCGACTCCTACTCGGATCGCGCGAAGTCGTTCCATGCACCCGCCCGCGCCGCCGACCCGCGCACCGGGCGGGGTGGCACGGGACGATCGCTTATTTCTTGCGTTTGAAATCGACCGCGACGACGTTCGACCCATCCTCGACCGGCACCGCGGTCGGGCCGTCGTTTTCGGCGAAGTCATGCGCGTCTGGCCCGTCGTCCGCGCCCTCCTGCGCCTGGAAGCGCAGTTCGAAATTGACCGCGGGATCGTGGAAACCGGTGATCGCCGAATAGGGGATGACGAGTTTCGAGGGCACCTGGTTGAACGACAGCCCGATCGAGAAACGTTCGTCGTCGACGACCAGATCCCAATAACGGTTCTGCATCACGATCGTCATTTCGTCGGGAAAGCGTTCGATCAGCCGCTGCGGGATGTCGACGCCGGGATTCTGCGTTTTGAAGGTGATGTAGAAATGATGGTCGCCGGGCAGCCCGCCCGATTCGGCGATCGAGCTGAGCACGCGCCCCACCACGGCGCGCAGCGCCTCCTGAACGATCTCGTCATAGGGGATCAGGCTATCGGGCAGTCCGTCGGTCATTCCCCTTGGGTAGCGCGCTTTGGACACCGGTCAAGATTGCATGACGCCGCATGCGCGCTATGGAGCGGACGACATGCGCACCGCCACGATCAACCGCTCGACCGCCGAAACCCGGATTGCGGTGACCGTCGACCTCGACGGCACCGGCGTCTACGACATCGAGACGGGGGTCGGCTTCTTCGACCACATGCTCGAACAACTCTCGCGTCATTCGCTGATCGACCTGCACGTCCGCACCGAGGGCGACCTGCATATCGACCAGCATCACACCGTCGAGGACACCGGAATCGCGATCGGCGAGGCGGTGGCCAAGGCGCTGGGCGACAAGCGCGGCATCCGTCGTTACGGCGATGCGCTGAGCCCGATGGACGAAACGCTGACCCGCGTCGCGCTGGATATCTCCGGCCGCCCGTGGCTCGTGTGGAAGACCGATTTCTCGCAGAAGCGGCTGGGCGAGATGGATACCGAGATGTTCCAGCACTGGTTCCACAGTTTCGCGCAGGCCGCGGGCATCACGCTCCACGTCGAGACGCTGCACGGCGAGAACAACCATCACATCGCCGAAAGCGCGTTCAAGGGGCTGGCGCGCGCGCTGCGCATCGCGGTCGAGATCGATCCGCGCAAGAGCGACGCGATCCCGTCGACCAAGGGTATCTTGTGACCGAACCCTTCGCCCGCCCCTCGGCGCCGCTGTGCGTCGTCACGCTGACCTATGTCGCCGATCTGACCGCGATCGACGCGGCGATGGCGGATCACGTCGCCTGGCTGACGACCGGCTATGACAACGGGCTGATCATCGCCTCGGGCCGCCGGACGCCGCGCACCGGCGGTGTCATCATCATGCGGGGCGAGCGCGACGCGGTCGATGCGGTGGTCGCGACTGACCCGTTCGTCGCGGGCAAATTGGCCACCGCCGACGTCGTCGCCTTCACCGCCAGCATGGCGGCGCCCGCGCTGGCGGACATGCTGGGGTGACGCTGGCGCTGATCGATTATGGCGCGGGCAATCTGCATTCGGTCGAGAATGCGTTGCGGGCGGCGGGCTGTACCGATCTGCGCGTCACCGCGGATGCCGATGTCGTCGCGCGCGCGGATCGGATCGTCCTGCCCGGCGTCGGCGCGTTCGGGGCCTGCGCGCGGGCGCTGCGCGATGTCGAGGCCATGGTCGCGACGCTCGATCGGAGAGTGCGCGACGATGGCGTCCCCTTCCTCGGCATCTGTGTCGGCATGCAGCTGATGGCGGAGGCGGGCGAGGAACTCGGCGTTCACGACGGGCTCGGCTGGATCGCGGGCCGCGTCCGGCGGATCGAGCCACCGACGATGGCGACCAAGGTGCCGCACATGGGCTGGAACGACGTCGTCCCCAGCCGCCCCCACCCGCTGATCGAGCCGGGCGAGGCCTATTTCCTCCACAGCTATGCCTTCGAAGTCGATGACGACGCCGCGCGCGGGGCGATCGTCGCGACGACCGACCATGCCGGTCCGGTCACCGCCGCGATCGGGCGCGACAATATGCTGGGCGTCCAGTTCCATCCCGAAAAAAGCCAGCGCTACGGCCTCGCGCTGCTCGAAAGGTTTCTCGCATGGCATCCCTGATCGTCTTTCCCGCGATCGATCTGAAGGGGGGACAGGTCGTCCGGCTGGCGGAGGGCGATATGGATCGCGCCACCGTCTATGGCGACGATCCCGCGGCGCAGGCGACGATCTTCGCCGATCAGGGGGCGCGGTATCTTCATGTCGTCGATCTCGACGGCGCGTTCGCGGGCACCAGCGTCAACGGTGATGCGGTGCGCGCGATCGTCGACCGCTTTCCGGGCCACGTCCAGCTCGGCGGCGGGATTCGCAACAGGGAGAGCGTCGAACGCTGGTTCGACCTCGGCGTGTCGCGCGTCGTGATCGGCACCGCCGCGCTGGAGGACCCCGATTTCGTCCGCGCCGCGGCGCGCGACTTTCCCGGCGGGATCGTCGTCGCGGTCGATGCGAAGGACGGGATGGTCGCGACCAAGGGCTGGGCCGATGTCTCGACGACCAGCGCGACCGATCTCGCGCGCCGGTTCGAGGATGCGGGCGTCGCGGCATTGTTGTTTACCGACGTCGGGCGCGACGGCCTGTTGAAGGGCTGTAACGTCGAGGCGACGGTCGACCTGGCGCGGAGCGTCGACATCCCCGTCATCGCGTCGGGCGGGGTCAAGGGGATCGCCGAAATCCATGTGCTGGCGCTGCACGCGCGCGACGGGGTTGAGGGGGTCATCACCGGGCGCGCGCTGTACGACGGACGGCTCGACCTGACCGCAGCGCTCAACGTCGCGGCGGCGGCGTGATCGTTCGCGCGAAGACGCCAAGACGCGACGAAAAGGGTTCGCGCAGAGGCGCAGAGGGCGCGGAGGGGTTACGCCTGACCGCGAATGCGGTCTCTCGCCCGTGCAAGTACGCGGCTGACGCGCTACCGCGCCGCGCAAGCAACCGAACTCCGCGCTCTCTGCGCCTCTGCGCGCTAAAATCTTCGCGTCTGAGCGTCTTCGCGCGACCACGATCGTCGCAGCCCTGCGCATGACGGTAAGAGCCCGCGTCATTCCCTGCCTCGACGTGTCGAACGGGCGCGTGGTGAAGGGCGTCAACTTCGTCGACCTGGTCGATGCGGGCGACCCGGTCGAACAGGCGCGCGCCTATGACGCGGCGGGCGCGGACGAGTTATGCTTCCTCGACATCGGCGCCAGCCACGAAGGGCGCGGAACGATCCTCGACGTCGTCGCGCGCACCGCGGCGGTGTGCTTCATGCCGCTGACCGTCGGCGGCGGCGTCCGCACCGCCGACGATGCCCGCGCGTTGTTGCTGGCGGGCGCGGACAAGGTCGCGGTGAATTCCGCGGCGGTCGCGCGGCCCGAGATCGTCGCCGATATCGCCGAACGCTTCGGCAGCCAATGCTGCGTCGCGAGCGTCGATGCGCGCCGCGTTGCCGCGACGGCATCGGGAGCGCCGCGGTGGGAGGTCTTCACCCACGGCGGGCGTCGCGCCACCGGGATCAACGCGATCGACCACGCGCTGCGGCTGGCCGAACTGGGCGCGGGCGAATTGCTCGTCACCTCGATGGACCGCGACGGAACGCGCGACGGCTATGACCTCGACCTCATCCGCGCCATCGCCGATCGCGTCGAAATCCCCGTCGTCGCCTCGGGCGGGGTCGGCGGGCTCGACGATCTGGTCGCAGGCATTCGCGACGGTCACGCCAGCGCGGTACTCGCCGCCTCGATCTTCCATTTCGGGCAGGCAAGCATCGCCGACGCGCATGCCGCGCTGGCCGCGGCGGGGATTCCGGTGCGCACCCCGCTCGGGCGCGATTGACGGGCCGGGTTTAACGCGGCGCGATTGACGGGGCGGGATTGACCGCGCCCCCGCCCCGCGCCAGTCGAGGCGCATGGACCAGTTCGACCGCCTCGCCGCCACGATCCGCGACCGCCGCACCGGCGACCCCGCAACCTCCTACGTCGCCAGCCTGACCGCGAAGGGCCGCGCCAAGATCGCGCAGAAACTCGGCGAGGAAGCGGTCGAGACGGTCATCGCCGCCTGTTCGGGCGACGACGCCAGCATCGTGCCCGAAGCCGCCGACCTGATGTTCCACCTCGCGGTGCTGCTGGCGGATGCGGGGCTGTCGTTCGACGACATCCGCACCGAACTCGCCCGGCGCGAGGGCGTGTCGGGGCATGACGAGAAAGCCGCGCGACAGCGTTAACGTCGCGGCGACCCCCATCGCAGACAGGAGCCCATGATGCCGATCGACGCCACCCAGCCCTATGACGACCAGAATATCTTCGCGAAGATCCTGCGCGACGAGATCCCGTCGACGCGGGTGTATGAGGATGATTATGCGATCGCGTTCCACGATATCGCGCCGGTCGCGCCGGTTCACCTGCTGGTGATCCCGCGCGGGGCGTATGTATCGTGGGACGATTTTTCGGCGCGGGCCACCGATCAGGAGATTGCGGGCTTCGTCCGCGCGGTCGGGGCGGTCGCGCGCGATGCGGAGTTGGTCGCGCCCGGTTATCGCCTGCTCGCCAACACGGGCACGCAATCGGGGCAGGAAGTGCCGCATCTCCATGTCCATATCTTCGGCGGCCAGCCACTCGGCCCGATGCTCGCGCGCTGACCGTTGCGCCACTTAAGGGATTGCGCACCCCCGATTTGGGGTTAACCTCCCGGGTTTGCCGCATCGCGCGGACCAATCTTCCCCGGGGGGACCAAGTTCATGATATTCGGGCGCGTCAAGCCAATCGACGCCATCCTCAACGCTACCGAAGGCAAGACGCTGCACCGGACGCTCGGCGCGTTCCAGCTGATGCTGTTCGGGATCGGCTGCGTGATCGGCACCGGCATCTTCGTGCTGACCGCGGTCGGCGCGCAAAAGGCGGGGCCGGGCCTGCTGCTCGCCTTCGCGATCGCGGGCGCGATCTGCATCGTGGCCGCGCTCTGCTATGCCGAAATCGCGGCGATGATGCCGGTCGCGGGATCGGCCTATACCTATAGCTATGCGACCGTCGGCGAATTCCTCGCCTGGACGGTCGGTTGGGCGCTGATCCTCGAATATGCGGTCGCCGCATCGGCAGTCGCGGTCGGATGGTCGGGATATTTCACCGGCACGATCCTGAACCAGTATTTCGGGGTCCATTTGCCGGTCTGGCTGTCCGCCGGGCCGCTGGCGCTGGGCGGGGTCGCAGGCGGGTTCATCAACCTGCCCGCGGTCGTCATCTCGCTGCTGATCACCTGGCTGCTGATCATCGGCACGTCGGAAAGCGCGAAGGTCAATGCCGTGCTGGTCGGGATCAAGGTGACCGCGCTGACCGTGTTCATCGCGCTGACGCTGACGAGCAAGGATTTCGACATGGCGCGGTTCAACCCGTTCCTGCCCGCGGGTTATTTCGGCGGGTTCGGCAGCGGGATCGGCGCGGTGGGTGCCGCGGCGACGATCTTCTTCGCCTATGTCGGCTTCGATGCGGTCTCGACCGCCGCGGAGGAGACCAAGGACCCGCAACGCAACGTGCCGATCGGACTGATCGGGTCGCTGTTATTCTGCACCGTCTTCTACATCCTGGTCGCGGGCGGCGCGATCGGGACGATCGGCGGACAGCCGGTCATGGGGCCGAACGGCATCCCCTTCCCCGCCGGATCGGAAGAGCTGGCGCGCCAGTGCGCCACCTATAGCGCGGAAGCATTGCCGCTCGTCTGTTCGAACGAGGCGCTGGCGCATGTACTGCGCGTCATCGGGTTCGGCACGATCGGCAATTTCATGGGGATCGCGGCGTTCCTGGCGCTGCCGTCGGTCATCCTGGTGCTGATCTTCGGCCAGACGCGGATCTTCTTCGTGATGAGCCGCGACGGGTTGCTGCCCGAAGTGCTGAGCCGCGTTCATCCGAAATGGAAGACGCCGCACATCGTAACCGCCATCACCGGGGTCGCGGTCGCGTTCGCGGCGGCGTTCCTGCCGGTCGGCCAGCTCGCCGACATCGCCAATGCGGGGACGCTCTATGCGTTCATGATGGTCGGCGTCGCGCTGCTGGTGCTGCGCAAGACCGCCGCCGATCGCAAGCGTGCGTTCAAGGTGCCGTTCGTGTGGATCGTGGCACCCGCGACGATCCTGGGCTGTATCTTCCTGTTCCTCAACCTGCCGACCGCCGCGATGCTGGTGCTGCCGATCTGGGGCGCGGTCGGGCTGCTCGTCTATTTCGGCTATAGCCGCAGCCGCAGTCATCTGGGCCAGGGCATCGTCGAGGTCGTCGGGATGGACGAATTGGGCGTCGAGCCGGACGTGCCCGGCACGCGCTGATCGGCGCAGCCGGATGGAAAAAGGGCCGCGAGGGATTATCCCCCGCGGCCCTTTTTTTCCTTTGCGCTTTTCGAGAAGGCCGGGGCCCGGCTGGAAACGTCGTCATAGTCTGGCGTGACGCATCTCGCTGGGGTCACGCCACTGGACCCCGGCCTGCGCCGGGGTGGTTGTAGCAGGACCTATCCCAGGACATCCTTCGCCAGCGTCTTCAGATTCGCCTGGGGCCGCGCGCCGACGTGGCTGATGACCTCCGCCGCGCAGATCGCGCCGAGCTTGAGCGACGCCGCCAGGTCATGGCCGTGGGTCTGGCCGTAGAGGAAGCCCGCGGCGAACAGGTCGCCCGCGCCGGTCGTGTCGACGACCTTGTCGATCGGCTCGGCGGCGACGGTCGTGCGGTCACCGCCACGGATCGCCAGCGCGCCCTTTTCGCTCAACGTCACCACCAGCGTTTCGACCTTCGGCGCGATCGCGGCGATCGCGGCCTCGACATCGCTCGTCTCGGTCAGGCACATCAGCTCGGCCTCGTTGGCGAAGATCAGGTCGATCAACCCGGCATCGATCAGCGCATGGAAATCGGCGCGATGACGGTCGATGACGAATTCGGCCGAGGTGGTAAAGGCGACCTTGCGCCCCGCCGCCTTCGCGACGTCGATCGCGGCGCGCATCGCGGCGCGGGGCTCTTCGGGGTCCCACAGATAGCCTTCGATATACAGATAGGCCGCATCGGCGATCAGATCGCGGTCCAGCGCCTCGGCAGGCAGATAATGCGACGCGCCGAGAAACGTGTTCATCGTCCGCTGCCCATCGGGGGTCACGAAGATCAGGCATCGCCCCGTCGTCGGCGCGCCCGCGCGGGCCGCGGTGTCGAACCGGATGCCGCCCGCGCGAATGTCATGCGCGAACACCGCCCCCAGCTGGTCGTCCGCCACCTGGCCGATGAACGCGCATGTGCCGCCGAGTTGCGCCATCCCCGCGATCGTGTTGGCCGCCGATCCGCCCGACACTTCCTGCCCCGGCCCCATCTTGGCGTAGAGCGCATCCGCTTCGTCGGGGGAAAAGATCAGCTGCATCGCCCCCTTGGTCATGCCGTTCTCGGCGACGAACGCGTCGTCGGCGGGGCTGAGGATGTCGACGATGGCGTTGCCGATCGCGACGACGTCGTAGGTGGCTGTGGTCAAAATACTGCTCCGGATTGATAGGTTGCGGTCGCCCTATCGCGATTGGCCGCGCCGCGCGAGGGGGTTGGCAGAAACGGCGATTGACGCGGGGCGGCGGGTCGATGACGCTGCGCCGATGATCCGCGCCTTCCTCCTGTCGATCGGGCAACTCGGCGACCGCGCCATCGTCCGCGTCCTGGCCCTGTCGCTGGCGGTGACGCTCGCGATCTTCGTCCTGGTCGGCGCGGGGCTGTACGTCGGGATCGACGCGGCACTGGCGTGGGCGACGGGGCAGCGCGACGAAACGGGGCTGGCCGCGGTCGCGACCGTGGTCGTCGGGGTCGGCATCGCGTGGCTGGCGTTCCGGATCGTCGCGATCGCGGTCATCGGCCTGTTCGCCGACGATGTCGTCGCCGCGGTCGAGGCGCGTCATTATCCCGCCGCGCTGGTCAGCGCCCGCCCCGTCGGCCTTGCCGCATCGCTGCGGATGAGCGCCGGGTCGGCGATGCGGGCGCTGGTCGCCAATATCGTGATGCTGCCCGTCTATCTGTTGCTGCTGCTGACCGGTGTCGGCACGCCGATCGCGTTCCTGCTGGTCAACGGATGGTTGCTGGGGCGCGACCTGGGCGACATGGCGGCGGCGCGGCACCTGCCCGTTGCGGCACTCCGCCCGCTGGCCAAGGCGAACCGGGTCGAGCGGATGCTGTTGGGGGTTGCGGTCGCAGGGCTGCTCGTGGTTCCGGTCGTCAACCTGTTCGCGCCGATCATCGGCGCGGCCATGGCGACGCATCTGTTCCACAGGGGGAAGGCATGACACGATCGGCACCAAGAGGCGCATGGGCGGCGATGCTTGGCCTGGCGCTGGGCCTGACATTGGCCGGATGCGCGGCGGGGACGCCCGCGCCGCGGGTCGGGCGCGCGGTGATCCCCTATAGCGGCGTCGGCCTGGAACGCGTGCTGGGGCAGGATGCCGCGGGGCTGGTGCGCCTGTTCGGCCAGCCCGACGCCGACGTCCGCGAACAAAGCGCGCGCAAGCTGCAATTCCAGGGGCCGATCTGCGTCCTCGACGCCTATCTCTACCCCAAGGGATCGGCGGCCCCCGTCGTCACCTATCTCGACGCGCGCGAACCCGACGGCAGCACGATCGACCGCGCGAGCTGCGTCGCCGCCTTGGTGCGTCGTGGCGGCGGCAAATGAAAAAATAAAAGGAAACAAGGCTTTATGAACGTTTAATTCACGCAATTTGCGTAATCCTCGTCGGCGGAGGATGCATGTCTCAGCCGAATGACATCACGAAACACCGCGCGCCGCCGCGTCGCTTTGCCGCGATCACGTCGATCGCGCGCGATGCGCGGGGCGCCGTCGTGATGGAATTCGGGCTGTGCGTCGCCGCCTTCGTCGCGCTGTTGCTCGCCTGCGCGCAGGTCGCGCTGATCTATTTCGCCCAGCAGAATATCCAGACATCGGCCGAGGCGGTCGCACGCAAGGTGATGACCGGGCAGGTCCAATCGTCGACCACCAGCGCCGCCGCTTTCAAACAGATCGCCTGTTCGACGCTTCCCTTCTTCATGAACTGCACCAAGCTGATCGTCGATGCGCGCAGCGCGTCCGCCTTTACCTCGATCGACACGTCGGTCCCCGTCATCACCTATGACAGCAAGGGCAACCCGACGAACACGCAGTTTTCGACCGGATCGGGGGGCAGCATCGTGATCCTGCGGTTGCTCTATCCCTGGTCGGTCGCAGCTGGCCCGCTCGGCGCGAAATTTTCCAATCAGGCGAGCGGCCCGCGGATGCTGATCGGCACGATGGTCTTCAAATCGGAACAGAGCCAATGATCGCGGCGATGACATCGATATCCCGGCGATGGCGCGCCGACCGGCGCGGCACCGCCCTGATCGAATTCGCGATCGTGCTGCCCTCCATGTTGCTGTTGTTCCTGGGCGGTTATCAGATGTCGGATGCGTCGGCCTGCAAACGCAAGGTGACGATCACCGCGCGCGCGCTCGCCGACATGACGTCGCAATATACGACGATGTCGCAAGCGGAAGCCGATACCGTGCTTGCCGCCTCGGTCCAGATCATGGCCCCGTATAACGTCGCTAACGCGCATGTCCGCGTGTCGGAAATCACGATGACGGGCAACGGCAAGAACGGCCCCAAGATCGTGTGGAGCCGCGCGCAGAACGCCGTGCCGCGCGTCGTCGGATCGGTCGTCACCGAATTTCCGCCATCGCTCCGCAACAAGGGCGATACGTATATTCTGGCGGAGATATCCTATGATTATAACGCCAATCTGGGCACGCTGATCCCGCCGGTCAGCTTCGTCCAGACGCTCTATATGCTGCCGCGCAAATCGGCGACGGTGGACCTGACATGATCGTGCGCCTCCGCCTTCCCGCGCGCCTGCGCGACGTCGGTCGTGACCGGCGCGGCAATATCCTGATGATCTTCGCGTTCGCGCTGATGCCGCTGACGTTCGCGACCGGGATGGGTATCGACTATGGCCAGGCCATGCGGTTGCAGACCAAGCTCAATGCGGCCGCCGATGCCGCCGCGCTCAGCGCGACGTCGCAGGATGAAATGGGCAACACGTTTCTTCACGCCACCGCGCGCGCGAAGACGATGTTCCAGGTTCAGGTCGATGGATCGTCGAACCTCTTTCCGATCAATTACCTCGATCCTGCGCAATTCAGCATCGCGGTCGTCGACACGCTGACCGCCACGGGCATCACGCGCGTCGCGACGGTATCGTATCGGGGCCAATCGCAGAATATGTTCGGCAAGATCCTCGGTCGCGACACGCTGACGATCAAGGGGACGGCGGTCGCCTCGGCAAGCACCGCACCCAACATCGATTTCTTTGTGCTGCTCGACGTGTCCGGCTCGATGGCGCTGCCGACGACGACCGCGGGGCTGACGACGTTGCAGGGCGCGACGGGGGGCTGTGCCTTCGCCTGCCATTCGACCAACGATGCCAAGGCGTATGACAAATACGGGAAATACACCGATTATTACGGCGTCGCGCGCTCCTATGGCATCCCGCTGCGGATCGACGAGGAGGGCAAGGCGACCCAGTCGCTGATGACGACCGCGAAATCGACCCAGGCCGCGAACGGCGCGACCTATCGCATGTCGATCTCGACCTTTTCGGAAGGCCCCTCGTCGAACACAGGGACGCAGTGGAGAAACATCCAGCCCACCACGACCGACCTCGATGCGGCGGGGACGAAAGCCGCGACCGCCAGCGTATCGCTCTACGACCGCAACGGCTGTCCGACCGCGTCGCGATGCAACAACGATACCGACAGCGCGCCATCCGATGCGTTCGACAATATGAATACGCTGATGCCGACGCCGGGGACGGGATCGAAGATCGACAAGCCGCAGGCGATCATGTTCGTGATCAGCGATGGCATGCGCGACGAAAAGCGCGCCGATGGCAAGCCCGAGGTGACCTACGACCTGACCCGGTGCCAGGCGATCAAGGACCGCGGCATCCGGATCGCGGTGCTCTATACCGAATATCTGCCCGCGACGATCGCGAACGACAGTTGGTCGACCAGCCCGACCGGCGGCAACGTCTACAACCGCCTGCCGCAGATCGAACCCAATCTACAGGCGTGCGCGTCGTCAGGCCTTTATTACAAGGTGTCGACCGATGGCGACATTACCGCGGCGCTCAATTCGCTGTTCCAGCAGGCAGTGGCGACGTCGCACCTGACGCGCTGATCCGGGCGAGCGCCCAGCCCGCCGCATCGCGGACGACGTCGGAATCGTCCGCCAGCAGCGGTGCGAGCGCCTTGGCCAGCGACGCATCGCCGCTGTTGCCCGCCGCGATCGCGGCGTTCCTGACCATGCGGTCGCGCCCGATGCGCTTGATCGGGCTGCCCGCGAAGACCTGGCGGAAGCCGGCGTCGTCGAGCGCGAGCAGGTCGGCGAGCGCGGGGGCCGCGAGTTCGGCGCGGGGCGCGAAGGCGATGTTGCGCTGCGCGGCGGCGGCGAATTTATTCCAGGGGCAGACCGCGAGGCAATCGTCGCAGCCATAGATGCGGTTGCCGATCGCGGCGCGGAATTCAGGTGGAATCGGCCCGGCATGTTCGATCGTCAGATAGGAAATGCAGCGCCGCGCATCGAGCCGATAGGGCGCGGGGAAGGCATCGGTCGGGCAGGCGCGCTGGCACGCGTCGCAACTGCCGCACCGGTCGCGTCCCGGCGTGTCGGGGGCGAGCGAGAGCGTCGTGTAGATCGCGCCGAGGAACAGCCAGCTGCCTGCATCGCGGCTGACCAGATTGGTGTGCTTGCCCTGCCACCCCAGCCCCGCCGCCTCCGCCAGCGGCTTTTCCATCACCGGCGCGGTGTCGACGAACACCTTGAGATCGGCGCCCCGTGCGGCGAAATCGGGATCGTTCGCGAGCCAGCGGCCCAGCGCCTTCAGCTGGCGCTTGACGACGTCATGGTAATCGGCCCCCTGCGCATAGACCGAAATCCGCCCGACATCCCCCTGCCCCGCCAGCGCGAGCGGATCGACGCTCGGGGCGTAGCTCATCCCGAGCGCGATGACGCTGTCGACCGCGGGCCATAGCGAACGCGGGGTTTCGCGCTGGTGCGCGCGCTGCGCCATCCAGATCATGTCGCCGTGCCGCCCTTCGTCGAGCCATTGGCGCAGCCGTTCGGCGGTGCGTGGCGCGGCGTCGGCGCGCGCGATGCCGACCGCGACGAAGCCCAGTTCGACCGCCTTGTCCCTGATCCGCCGGGCGAGCGCTGGGTGTTCCGGCTTGTCTTCGCGCATCCCCGCCCGCTACCACAGATCACCAGTGTCGAGAGGGTTTTTCGTGGCGTCAGAATGGGCGGTCACCGCCAGCGGATTGATGAAGAAATTCGGCCAGCGCCGCGTCGTCGAGGGCGTCGACCTGATGGTGCCGCGCGGCGCGATCTATGGCGTGCTCGGCCCGAACGGCGCGGGCAAGACGACGACGCTGCGCATGCTGCTGGGCATCATCGAACCCGATGCGGGGACGCGCACGGTGCTGGGCCACGCATCCCCGCGCGAGGCGAGCGACCGGATCGGCTATCTGCCCGAAGAGCGCGGGCTGTACCCCGCGATGAAGGCGCGCGATGCGATCGCGTTCCTGGGGGCGTTGCGCGGGCTGGACCGCAAGACCGGGCGGGTGCGTGCCGCCGAACTGATGGAGCAGGCCGGGCTGGGCCATGCGATCGATGAAAAGATCCGCAAATTGTCAAAGGGGATGGCGCAGCTGGTCCAGTTGCTGGGATCGGTCGTGCATCAGCCCGACCTGCTGGTGCTCGACGAACCGTTTTCGGGGCTCGACCCGGTCAATCAGGAAAAGCTGGAGGCGCTGATCCTGGCGGAGCGCGATCGCGGTGCGACGGTGTTGTTTTCGACGCACATCATGAGCCATGCCGAACGCGTGTGCGACCGGCTGGCGATCATCGCGGGCGGCAAGCGGCGGTTCGAGGGGACGGTCGACGATGCGCGCGGGATGCTGCCCCAGCGGGTGCTCTATACGCCGCGCGACGCGGGTGAAGCGGTCGCGCTCGCGCTGCCCGCCGATGCGGTGCGCGACGGTAACCAGTGGCGATTCGAACTGCCCGCGGGGGGCATCGAACCGTTGCTCGCGACGCTGATCGACGGGGGGCATGGCATCCAGGGTCTGTCGATCGAGCGACCGGGGTTGCACGAGGCGTTCGTGCGGATCGTCGGGCGCGATGCGGTGGACGACGACGCCACGACGCTGGAGCAGGCGGCATGAGCAGCCAGCTGAAGCGCAGCATCCGCCAGACGCTGACGATCGCGCGGCGCGATTTCATCGCGACGGTGTTCACCCCGATTTTCCTGCTGTTCCTGTTCGCGCCGCTGATCATGGGGTCGTTCGGGGCGATCGGCGGGCTGGGCGCGGCGAGCGTCGCCGACGGCGCATCGGACAAGACGCGGATCGTCGCGATCCTGCCCCGCGACCTGGCGCCAGCGATGACGACCGCGGACACGCGGTTGCGCGCGGCGTTCCGGCGCGACGAGGCGCCGCCGACGCTGACGGTGATCGAACCGGGGATCGAACCAGGGATCGCACCGGGGACCGACCCCAAGACCGATCCGGCGGTCGTTGCCGCACGGCAGGCGGACGCCCAGTTCGCGCGGCATGACCTGGAGGCGTCGGCGGTGCTGTACGGCCCGCTCGACGCGCCGACGATCCTGTACGGCGCGCGCGGCAGTCGCGCGGCGGATTATCTGGCGCTGGTCGCGGGCGATGCGCTGGCGGCGCAGCGGCTGGGCAGCGACATGCCCCGCGTCGTCGCCACCAAACGCCAGGTGGTGCGCGACACCCCGTCGGCAAGCGGGCAGCATCAGTCGGCGTTCTTCGCGGTGTTCGGCATCTTCTTTCTGACGCTGTTCCTGTCGGGGCAGGTCGTCGGCACGATGGCGGAGGAGCGCAACAACAAGGTGATCGAGGTGCTCGCCGCCGCGGTGCCGCTGGAATCGGTGTTCCTGGGCAAGCTGGTCGGGATGTTCGGGGTCGCGGTGCTGTTCGTCGGATTCTGGGGCACCGTCGTCGGACAGATCGGTGCGCTGCTGCCCCCCGGCGCCGCCGCGGCGCTGGCGGAGATCGTGCCCGCGGTCGGGCTGCCGACGTTCGTGATACTGTTCGGCGCCTATTTCACGATGGCGTATCTGTTGTTGGGTTCGGTATTTCTCGGCGTCGGTGCGCAGGCATCGACGATGCGCGAAATCCAGATGCTGTCGTTGCCGATCACGATCATCCAGGTCGCGATGTTCGGGCTGGCCACCGCCGCGGCGTCGCATCCGGGGACATGGCTGGCGACGGTGGCCGAGGTGTTCCCGCTGTCGTCGCCCTTTGCGATGGCGGGGCATGCAGCCAATTCGCCGGGATTATGGCCGCATGTCGCGGCGCTGGCGTGGCAATTGCTGTGGGTGACGATCTTCATCAGCGTCGGCGCGCGGCTGTTCCGCCGCGGGGTGTTGCAGTCGGGAAGCGCCCGACCGTTCTGGCGGCGCCGCGCGCGGCATGCCAAAGCCAATTGACATGAGTGTCAGTGAAGTCGATCCTACCGGAAAAAGGAGAGATGATCATGGCCACCCTGGCGACAGCAGCGATCAACACAGCCGCGGTCGATCCGCTCGACGTGAGCCGCGCCGAACTTTACGCCGAGGACCGGTGGCAGGCGCCGTTCGAGCGACTGCGCGCCGAAGCGCCCGTCCACAAGGTCGAGCAGTCGGACTTCGGCCCCTATTGGTCGGTGTCGACGTATAAGCCGATCGTCGAGGTCGAATCGCTGCCCGACCTGTATTCGTCCGAAGCGGGCGGGATCACGCTGGCCGATTTCCTGCCCGAACGCGACGTACGGATGCCGATGTTCATCGCGCGCGACCGCCCGGTCCATACTGGCCAGCGCCGCACCGTCGCGCCCGCCTTCACCCCGTCAGAAATGACGCGGATGTCCGACGATATCCGGCGGCGGACGGCGGACATCCTCGACAGCCTGCCATGGAACACGCCGTTCGACTGGGTCGACACCGTGTCGGTCGAACTGACGACCCAGATGCTGGCGATCCTGTTCGATTTTCCGTGGGAAGACCGGCGCAAGCTGACCTTCTGGTCCGATTGGGCGGGTGATATCGAACTGGTGAAGGACGAGCCGTCGCGGATCAAGCGGCTGGAATATATGTTCGAATGCGGGGCCTATTTCCAGAATCTGTGGAACCAGAAACTCGACAAGCCGCAGACCCCCGACCTCATCAGCATGATGATCCATTCGGATGCGATGAGCCATATGGACCCGCATGAATTCATTGGGAACCTGATCCTGCTGATCGTCGGCGGCAACGACACGACCCGCAACACGATGTCGGCGATGGCCTATGGCCTCGACCAATTCCCCGACCAGCGCGCGAAGCTGGAAGCCGATCCGGGACTGATCCCCAACACGGTGAGCGAACTGATCCGCTGGCAGACGCCCTTGTCGCACATGCGCCGCACCGCCACCGCGGATACCGAATTGATGGGGCAGCAGATCCGCGAAGGCGACAAGCTGGCGCTATGGTATATCTCGGCGAACCGCGATCGCAGCGTGTTTGGCGACGATGCCGACCAGATCGTCGTCGATCGACCCAACGCCCGGCGGCATCTGGCCTTCGGTCACGGCATCCACCGCTGCGTGGGCGCCCGGCTGGCCGAAATGCAGATCGCGATCCTGCTCGAGGAAATGGCGAAGCGGCGGATGCGGGTCAACGTCACCGGCCCGGCGACGCGGGTCGCGGCCTGTTTCGTCCATGGTTATCGATCGTTGCCGGTCGAAATCACCAAATATTGAGCTTGTCCGGGTTCAGGGTGCTGGCTGTCGGCGGGGCGTGATGGCCCTCGTCTCCAGCCGGTGCTGGGGGCCGATATCGTGACGACCGGCTGACCGCTCAATTCGGCTTGATCGTCTCCGCGGTCACCGCGACCGTCGTGCCCGAACAATCCCCCGCGTCGCGCGCGACGTTCGCGGGCGATTTGCGGCGTCCCATCGTCCAGTTCGGCTGCATCCGCACCCGGGGGTTGGGCGCGCACCAGATTTCCCCGGTCTCGTCGATCGCGGTGACCCAGATCAGGTTATGTTCCTGGCCATAGTCGATCACGGCGATGGCGAAGCCCGGCCCCTTGTCGAGGACATGAACCGGAAGCGGCGGATCGAGCTGGGTGAAGGTCATGCCGCATACAGCGCATGAAAATTTGCGCGGTTCCGTCACCTTTCGCGGCATTGATCCGTATCTATATCATTGCCGACAAGGAGAATTCCGATGATCCCCGACCGCCGATCCTTTCTTGCGCTGACCGGCACCGCCGCCGCGGGTGTCGCGCTGTGGGGATGCCGCAGTGCGCCCGCGAACGCCGCCGCCGAACGCTATCCCGTGACCAAGACCCCCGCGCAGTGGAAGGCACAGCTCGGCCCCGCCGCCTATGCCGTGCTGCGCGAGGAATCGACCGAACGCCCCTATTCCAGCCCACTCAACGACGAACATCGCGCCGGCATCTTCCACTGCAAGGGGTGCGACAACGCGCTGTATTCGTCGACGACCAAGTTCGACAGCGGCACCGGCTGGCCCAGCTTCTGGGCGCCGATCAAGGGCGCGGTGGGATCGAAGACCGACCGGTCGATGCTGATGGCGCGAACCGAAATCCACTGCGCGCGATGCGGGGGGCATCAGGGCCATGTGTTCGACGACGGCCCGAAGCCGACGGGCAAGCGTTATTGCATGAACGGCGTGTCGATGACGTTCAAACCCAAGGTCTGAATGGCAGCGCGGGACTTTGGGGTGGCGGGTCAACCGGGCGCCCGGTGAAGCGTCGGCTTTGCCCGGTTTTCGTCACCCCGGCCTTGAACCGGGCGTGACGGGTGGCAAGCGTATCTTTCGACCGCTCCCAACTAGCTGATCGGCAGCAGTCGCTCAGTTACCCGCGACCGGTACGACAGGGACGGTAGCGGAGGTCGCGATGATCGTCGCGGTGGGCAGCGGCGCGACGTCGTCGGTTGCACGATCGGTGTGGGGTGCGCCGTCGGCGTAGATGAAGCCCTTGATCGGATAGGCCGAGGTGCCGAGCCCGCCGAGCGGACCGAACCAGACCTTCACTTCGCTCCAGTCGCCCGCTGCGGACACGTCGATTGCGCGGACATCGGTTTCGATCCCGCCGCGGCGCGACCAGTTGGCGTGGGTCAACAGGACTTCGCGGTCGCTGACGATCTTCGACACCATCGCGACATGGCCGACGCGCATCCGGCTGGTCGATTCGAACGCCATGACCGCGCCGACCTTGGGCGATGCACCACGCTGGTATTTGCCCGCGGCCTGGCCCCACCAGGTGTTGGCATTGCCGTGGATGTCGACGCCCGAAATCTCACGGGCATAGGGGGCGCATTGCCAGAACCGGGCCGAGGCCGGTGCCGCTGTGGCGAGGATGCATGAAACCACCAGCGCGAATCGCGCTGTAAACTGCTTGAACGTCATCTTGACCCCCCGGTCTGAAACCCGTTTGTCCAGTTCGGGCTAGACGAGGGTTCCGCAATCACCAAATGCCGCGGGAACCTTTTCAGCTGAGCGGTGTTCGCCCGCCGATGAACCGCTCGTCGTGCGACGAAGCGAGGGCGCAACCCTGACCTATTCGGTCGTTTTCGACCGAAAATCGCCTCGAATCAGGGCTTCGGCGCCCCGGCGTCGAGCGTTGCGACGGTCGCCAGCCGGACCAGTCGTTCCTCATGTTCGCGCCGCCCGAACGGGAAACGGGTGAACAGGAACGCCGCGACGAGCGCGAAGCCTGCGTAGATGCACAGGTACAAGAGCGTCAGCCGGTCGAGCGTTCCGATCGCGACGGTGCCCGCCAGCGCGTTCTTGGGAAACTGCGCCAGCGTCAGCACCACGCCCGCCGCGGCGATGCCGACGCCGGAGGTGCATTTCTGGACGAAGAAGGATCCGGCGAAGAAGACGCCTTCGTTGCGGCGGCCCGTGCGCGATTGCGATTCCTCGACGACATCGGCCATCATCGACGCGCCGAGGATGAACGACGACACGCTGAGCATCGTCGACATCGCGAAGAACGCATAGAGCGTCGCGACGAGGCGGGTCGTGCCGATCGGCGGCAGCAAGTCGGCGAAGCGCAACAGATAGGGCGCGCTCTGGAACACCAGCGCGGCCAGTACGAAGGCGCAGGCGGCCGGCCCCTTGCTGGTCCGCCGTCCGACCCGCGGCGCGACGATGAACGCCGCCCCCGCCCCGACGAACAGCGCGAACGGCAACAGCCCCAACGCCCATGGCTTCAACTGCCAGACGTAATTGTAGAAATAGGTCGACAGCGCATAGCCGATCCCCTGATTGGTATAGGCGCACACGCCCGCCAGCATCAGGACGACGAAACCGCGGTTGTGGACGGTTTCGCCCAGGTCGCGCATCGTCTCCCCGAAGGTCTGCGCCGCGACCGCGACCTTGGGCAGCCGCCCGATCTCGCGATGCGTCCCCAGCGCGGAGACGAGGATCGCGAGCAGCATCAGCCCCGCCGAGGCATAGGCGAGATGGTGGTAACCGTCGGCGTTGAGCAACCCGTTGGGATAGCGCGCCGAGGGGACGAGGAAGACGCGATAGGCGAGCAGCAGGATCGACAGCCCGCCGATCCACCCGAACAGGTAACGATAGGCGGTGATCCGGGTGCGCTCGTCGTAATCCTGCGTCAATTCGGGGGTCAGCGCCTGGCTGGGCACTTCATACGCGCTGACCGCGCTGCGCACGATGACCGCGGTGACGAACAGCCAGATCAGCTTCATCGGTTCGGTCAGGCTGGCGGGCGGGTTCCACAGCAGCAGCCACCCGACCGCGATCGGCAGCGCGGAGGCATACATCCACGGATGCCGCCGCCCCCAGCTGCTCCGCGTCCGGTCGGACAACAGCCCGACCGCCGGATCGACGAAGGCGTCGAGGACCAACGCGGCCATGATGACGAGGCCGACCGTCCCCGGATCGACACCGACGACCTGGTTGTAGAAAATCAGCAGGAACGTGCCGAAGCCCGCATCCTTCACCCCATAGGCGACCGATCCGAAGCCATAGGCCAGGGTGACCGGGGCCGCGAGCCGCCGCGCGGGCGGCATCGCGACGGCCGCGTCCGCGACAGCCGGGGCGGCGGTCACTTGAACGCGTCGAGCGCGGTGAGGAGCGAGGGCTGCGTCGGATCCCAGCTGGCGCGGGTCCCGATCGTCAGCCCGCCGTCGACCAGAATATGGGTGCCGGTGACGAACGAGGCATCGTCGCTGGCCAGAAACGCGACCGCGGCGGCGATATCTTCGGACGCGCCCGCCCGCTGGATCGGCTGCGCATGCGCGGCGGCGGCGGCGATCATCGCGTTCGCCTGCCCCCGCTGGGCGGTCGGCAGGTCGAGATGGCTGGTGAAGATATTCGTCGTGATGAAGCCGGGCACGACCGCGTTGACGCGGATATGATCCTTGGCGAGATTGGCGGCGGCCAGCTTCGTCAGGTGGAGGACGCCCGCCTTCGCGGTCGAATAAGCGGTCGGCGCATAGCCCGTCCCCAATGCCGAAACGCTGGAGGTGTTGATGATCGCCCCGCCCCCGCGCTGCGCCATCAGCGGTGCGGCGTAGCGGATGCCGAGCGCGACCGACCGCAGCAGCAACGCCATCGTCCGGTCCCAATCATCGGGCGCAATTTCGTCGATCGGCTCCGCCGCGCCGCCGGCACCGGCATTGTTGAAGACGATGTCGAGCCCGCCGCCGTCATGGCATTGCTGCATCAGCGATTCGATCGCGGCGGCGTCGGTGACGTCGGTGTGGCGGAAGCTGATCCGCCCGTTCGATTCGTCGGCCAGCGCGGTTCCCGCCGCCGCGTCGATGTCGCCGATCAGCACGTCGGCGCCCTCCGCGACGAAGCGCAGCGCGGTCGCGCGCCCGATTCCCGATGCGCCGCCGGTCACGACCGCGCGCTTTCCCGTCAACCGCATCATACTCTCCACGTTTTATGATTTTGGACAGCATAGTATGGGGGTTCACCCGGTCAATGACCGTCGGTTAGAAAAACCGGTTTGTCCGCCAACCGCAGCTGGGCTAGGGCTCGGCACGCGCGATGGATGGCTGGACGCCGACCCGCGCGGGCACGGCAAAGGAGAGATGATGGCCCTCGACCCCGAAACCTTCGACGCGTTGATCGACACGCTGCGCCGGTTCGTCAGCGAACGGTTGCGCCCGCTTGAGGCGCAGGTCGAGGCCGACGATGCGATCCCCGCCGACGTGATCGCGGAGATGAAGGACATGGGGCTGTACGGCCTGTCGATCGCGGAGGAATATGGCGGGCTGGGCCTGACGATGAGCGAGGAATGCCGCGTCGCGTTTGAAATGGGGCGCACGACGCCCGCCTTCCGGTCGAGCTTCGGCACCAACGTCGGGATCGGCAGCCAGGGCCTCGTGATGTCGGGCAATGACGACCAGAAGACCATGTGGCTGCCGCGGATCGCGAGCGGGGAGATCGTCACGAGCTTTGCCCTGACCGAGCCCGATGTCGGCAGCGATTCGGGTGCGGTAAAGACACGCGCGGTCAGGGATGGCGACGTCTATCGGCTGAGCGGCACCAAACGCTATATCACCAACGCCGATCGCGCCGACCTGTTCACCGTCATGGCGCGGACCAGCGACGACAAGGGTGCGCGCGGCGTCTCCGCCTTCCTGGTCCCGCGCGACCTGCCCGGCGTGTCGATCGGCGAACCCGAAAAGAAGATGGGGCAAAAGGGCGCGAAGGTCGCCGACGTCAATTTCGATGACGTCCCCGTCCCCGCCGCCAACCGGCTGGGCGCGGAGGGCGAAGGCTTCAAGATCGCGATGCGCGTGCTCGACCGCGGGCGGCTCCACATCAGCGCGGTGTGCGTCGGGGTCGCCGAACGGCTGATCGCCGACAGCGTCGCCTATGCCAGCGAACGCCACCAGTTCGGCAAGCCGATCGCCGAGCACCAGCTGATCCAGGGCATGATCGCCGACATGAAGACCGAAGCGCTCGCCGCGCGTGCGCTGGTGATCGACACCGCGGCGAAAAAGGACGCGGGCGAGGATGTCGTGCTGGAAAGCGCGGCGGCCAAATATTTCGCATCGGAAATGGTCGGGCGTGTCGCCGACAAGGCGGTCCAGATCTATGGCGGCGCTGGCTATATCGCCGATTACGGGATCGAGCGGCTGTATCGCGACGTGCGGCTGTTCCGCATCTACGAAGGCACCAGCCAGATCCAGCAGATCATCATCGCGCGCGAAACGCTGAAGCGCGGCGGCTGATCGCGCCACGCGTCGCCCGGGACGCCCCGGGGCTGACCCATTCATTCAGGAGAGACACATGGACACGAGCAACTTCTTCCGCCTCGACGGCAAGATCGCCCTCATCACCGGCGGATCGCGCGGCATCGGCAAGATGATCGCGGCGGGCTATATCGCGCAGGGCGCCAAGGTCTATATCTCGTCGCGCAAGGTGCCCGCCTGCGAGGAAACCGCCGCCGAACTCGGCCCCAATTGCATCGCGCTGCCGATGGACGTGTCGACCGTCGACGGGTGCAAGGCGCTCGCCGCCAAACTGGCCGAGCATGAGGATCATCTCGACATCCTGGTCAACAACGCCGGTGCCGCCTGGGGCGTGCCGTTCGAGGAATTTCCCGAAAGCGGCTGGGACAAGGTGATGGACCTCAACGTGAAGTCGCCGTTCTTCCTGACGCAGGCGCTCCACGGATTGCTGAAGGCGCGGTCATCCTATGACGCCCCGTCGAAGGTCATCAACATCACCTCGATCGACGGCCTGCGGCTCAATCCGTGGGAGACGTACAGCTATCACGCGTCCAAATCGGCGCTGATCTATCTGACGAAGCGGATGGCGGCGCGACTGATCGAGGATGCGATCATCTGCACCAGCCTTGCCCCCGGCGCGTTCGCCAGCGAGATGAACAAGGCCGCGCGCGATCATGGCGATGCGGTCGCCAAGCGGATTCCGATGCGCCGGATCGGCACCGACGAGGATATGGCGGGCGCCGCGATCTTCCTCGCCAGCCGTGCGAGCGATTATGTCGTCGGCGATACGCTGGTCGTCGACGGCGGGCTGGTCAACGCGTCGCTGGGGTCATCGATCGACGCCTGACGCGGCGTCGCGTCACGATGCTTGCGGGTGGTGCGGGGTGAGGACCAAAATCCCCTCCTCGACCCGCCACCCCTTCAGCCGCGACAGGAAGTTCATGCCCACGACGTTCATCTCGCCGAACGCGGGTGAGACGACGACGGGCAGGTCGCGCGCGACGACGTTACCGATGCGCAACGTCGGCACGGTGGCGGTACGCGCGGGCACGGTGCCGTTGGCGGTACGGATCAGCATCGGAAAGGGTTCGACCCGCGTCGTCAGCCCCGCCGCCGCCGCGGTCTCGCTCGACAGCGCGGTGATCGTCGCGCCGCTGTCGACCAGCATCCGCCGTTCGACGCCGTTGAGATCGACACGGACCCAGAAATGCCCGTCGCGCGCCATCGGCACGCGCGTCTCCTTACCAACGACCTGTTGCGGCGTGGTCAGATGCAGCCGCTGGGCGATCTGGCCGATCATCGGGTTGAACCGTTCCTGCTGCTGCACCAGAAACACCAGCACCGCCGCGAGCGCGAGCGTCATGACGAGCGAGATCAACCGCCCGAGCACCGGAATCCGGCGCCCGAGGACGAGAATCAGGAAAACGACGGCAATGGCGATCAGCATCGGCTGATGCCCGCCCAGGTCGGACAACGTCGGCATCAGCCAGCTGTAGCCGGGCAAAGCTGTACCGGTGCTGACCTGGATCAACCGGGCGACGGTTGCGGTGCCGGTGCCGGTGCGGGCACCGGTTCGATCACGGGCGTCATCGCCGGGTCAGCTGGCACTGGCTGAACGGGCACCGCGGTGGGCACCGCGGGGAGGCCATCCACGCTTGGCGTCCTGGCCAGGTTATCGGCGTCGATCTTGCGGGTCTTTTCCCCGACCGATTCGTTCAGCAAATCCTGCATGCCCAGAAACGAGCACAGGCCAGCGTAGCGGATGATCTTCGATTCGGCGGCAAAGATGGTTTCGGGAGGGTTGGCGTTGATTCCGATCTTCATATTGTCCTGCGCCGACAGCACCAGTCGACGCATCTTCGACAGGTCGGCGTCGACCATGAAGCTTTCATCATAATTACGAAAGCCGCTGTCTGCGAAGCTGAAACCCGCGGCGACCCCGCCGACCACACCCGACGACGCCCTGGCCAGACCCAACACGGTCGCAATCGCGCCGCCGACATCGTTCGACACGTTGCGACCGAACCGCCGCTGGCGGGCCGAGGCGTTGGCCGCCCGGAAAAAACCGTCGCAATAATAATCCGACAGCGTCATCCCCGCGTCGACGAAATGCCGGAGTGCGGTTGAATCCAGACTGGTCGAAAACCGGCGGCAATCGCTGATCGGCACCGTCCGGTCACACGTCGCCGCCGACACATAGGCCAAGCGCAGGTTCTGAACGAGCGCCATTTCTTCGCCGCCCGTCCGCGCCGGCTTTGCGGAAATATCGGTACGCAGTCGATTGATCCCGCCGCAGCCCGATACCAACACCGCGCCCGCACATATCCCCGCCGTCCATCGCATTGCCTGTCCCCCCGACCATGTGACGCAACGCAACCAACCCGACACCATCGGTGTCAGGTCGAAATTGCGGCCATGTCGCAGGGGGCGTCAAGGCGGGATTGGTCCGTTATCGAGCTATCCCGCCCGCGGCCAGCACGGCGAGCGTCACCAGATCGCCCGCTGTCGAGGTCATCGGCGCGATCTGGACGGGTTTTTCCATCCCGATCAGCATCGGCCCGATCATGTCGTCGCCGCCCAGTTCGCGAAGTAGCTTGGCCGAGATGTTCGCGCTCTGGAGCCCCGGCATGATCAGGATGTTCGCCGGACCCGACAGCCGCGCGAAGGGATAATTGGCGAGCTGGCGCGGGTTGAGCGCGACATCGGGGGCCATTTCGCCTTCATATTCGAACCCGACCTGACGCCGGTCGAGTTCGAGCACCGCATCGCGCATGCTTTCGAGCCACTTCCCCTCCGGATTGCCGAAGTTCGAATAGCTGAGAAAGGCGACGCGCGGTTCATGCCCCATCCGCCGCGCAACCTGCGCGGTCTGTTCGGCGATATCGGCGAGTTCGGTCGCATTGGGCCGTTCGTTGACTGTCGTGTCGGCGATGAAGACGGTGTGGCTCTGCCCGACGAGGATGTGGATGCCGAACGGGGTGCGCCCGGGTTCCGGATCGATCACGCGGCGCAGTTCGCGGGTCGTCTGCGCATAGGTGCGGGTGACGCCGGTGATCATCACATCGGCTTCGCCGAGCTGGAGCATCACCGCGCCGAAGATGTTGCGATCCTGGTTGATCATCCGTTCGCAATCGCGGCGCAGATAGCCGCGCCGCTGGAGCCGCCCGTAAAGGAAATCGACCATTTTCGGGACCAGGGTCGAGGTGCGGCTGTTGTGGAGTTCGTAGGTTTCGGGATCGGCGACGCCGAGCGCGCGCAATCGGTCGGGAACGTCGTCGCGCCCGACCAGCACCGGGGTGCCGTACCCGCCTTCGCGGAACTGGATCGCGGCGCGCAGCACGACCTCTTCCTCGCCCTCCGCGAACAACACCCGCTTCGGGCGCGCGCGCGCGCCTTCATAGGCGAGCGTCAGCACCGAATTGGTGGGGTTCAGCCGCCCGCGCAGCGTCTGGCGATACGCCTCCAGGTCGAGGATCGGCTTGGTCGCGAGCCCGGTGTCCATCGCCGCCTTCGCCACCGCGATCGAGACATTCTCCATCAGCCGCGGGTCGAAGGGGGCGGGAATGATGTAATCGGGACCGAAATGGTGGCTGACGCCATAGGCTTCCGCCACTTCCTCCGGCACGCGTTCGCGCGCCAGTTCGGCGATCGCGTTGGCGGCGGCGATCTTCATCGCATCGTTGATCCCCGTCGCGCGCACGTCGAGCGCGCCGCGGAAGATGAAGGGGAAGCCGAGCACGTTGTTGACCTGGTTCGGATAATCCGACCGGCCCGTCGCGATGATCGCATCGGGGCGGACGGTCTTGGCCTCTTCGGGCAGGATTTCAGGCACCGGATTGGCCATCGCGAAGATGATCGGGGCCTTGTTCATCTCGACCACCATGTCGCCCTTGAGCGCGCCCGCCGCCGACAGGCCGAGGAACACGTCGGCGCCGACCAGCGCCTCCTTCAGCGTCCGCGTTTCGGTGACCGCGGCGTGCGCCGATTGCCATTGGTTGACGTCGTCGCGACCCTGATAGATCACGCCCGTCCGGTCGCACATGATGACGTGGTCGTGGCGGACACCCATCGCCTTCATCAATTCGGTGCAGGCGATCGCCGCCGCGCCCGCGCCGTTGACGACCATCTTGATCTCGTCGAGCCGACGCCCGGTCAGCAGGCACGCGTTGATCAGCCCCGCCGCGCAGATGATCGCGGTGCCGTGCTGGTCGTCGTGGAAGACTGGGATGTTCATCCGTTCGCGCAGCGTCTGTTCGATGATGAAGCATTCGGGTGCCTTGATATCCTCAAGGTTGATGCCCCCGAACGTCGGCTCCATCAGCTCGACCGCATCGATGAACCGGTCGACATCCTCGGTCTTGAGCTCGATATCGATCGCATCGACATCGGCGAAGCGTTTGAACAGGACCGCCTTGCCCTCCATCACCGGCTTCGATGCCAGCGCGCCGAGGTTGCCCATCCCCAGGATCGCGGTGCCGTTCGAGATCACGCCGACCAGATTGCCCTTGGCGGTATAGTCATAGGCGGTGGCGGGATCGTCCGCGATCGCCTGCACCGGCACCGCGACGCCGGGCGAATAGGCCAGCGCCAGATCGCGCTGGGTCGCCATCGGCTTGGTCGCGACGATCTCGATCTTGCCCGGACGCCCTTCCGAATGGAACAGAAGCGCTTCGCGATCGGAAAATTGCGTGTCGGCCATAACGATGGGTCCCCGGGGCAGTGAATCAGCATCGCCTTAGGCATCGGGGACCCGAATGGGAACCGTCGCCGTGCCCGATCGCTTGGCCCAGCAATCATTCGAAGGACACCAGCGCATGCAGATCGACGGCAACACCATCCTGATCACCGGCGGCGGCAGCGGGATCGGACGCGCGCTGGCCGAGGCGCTGCACACGCGCGGCAACCGGATCATCGTCGCCGGTCGCCGCACCGAACCGCTGGCGGCGCTGTGCGACGGGCGCGATGGCCTGGACTGGATCGAACTGGACGTCGCCGACCCGGAATCGATCGCCGCCGCTGCCGCCACGCTGGCGCGCGATCATCCGGCGATGAACGTCGTGGTCCATAATGCAGGCATCATGCAGGCGGAGGACATGACTGCCGACTCATACGACCTGACCAGCGCAGAGGCGACGATCGCGACCAACCTGCTCGGCCCGATCCGGCTGACCGCGGCGCTGTTGCCGCAGTTGAAGGCGCAGGATCACGCGACGATCATGACGGTATCGTCAGGGCTGGCGTCGCTGCCATTGGTCTATACGCCGACCTATTGCGCGACGAAGGCGGCGATCCACAGCTGGTCGCAATCGTTGCGGACGCAGTTGGAGCCGTGCGGGATCGACGTGATCGAGCTGGTCCCGCCACAGGTCGCGACCGACCTGATGCCCGGTCAGGCCGAGGACCCGAACGCGATGCCGCTCGATGCGTTCATCGACGAGGTGATGGCGCTGATCGAGGCGAATCCGACGGGGCCGGAGATATTGGTCGAGAAGGTCAAGCTGCTGCGCAACGCGGAAGCCGAGGGGCGGTATGACAAGACCTTCGCAATGCTGAACGGGAATCACCGGCTGGCGGGCTGAGCGAACCCGCGCGTTTCGGGACGCCGTCTACTCGCAACGCTTGAACCGCGCGGCGTCCCGCGTATCAGGCGGGGATGTCCACCGCTGCCCCCACCCCGATGATGGCGCAATATCTCGGCCTGAAGGCGGAGGCGGCGGATTGCCTGCTTTTCTATCGGATGGGCGATTTCTTCGAATTGTTCTTCGACGACGCGCGGATCGCGGCGCAGGTGCTCGACATCGCGCTGACCGCTCGGGGCGAGCATGAGGGGACGAAGATCCCGATGTGCGGCGTCCCCGTCCATGCCGCGACGGGGTATCTCCAGCGGCTGATCAAGGCGGGCCATCGCGTCGCGATCGCCGAACAGACCGAAAGCCCCGAGGCGGCCCGCAAAGCGCGCGGAAGCAAGGCACTGGTCAACCGCGCGATCGTCCGCGTCGTGACCGCGGGCACGCTGACCGAGGAAGCGCTGCTCGATGCGCGTACCGACAATTGGTGCGTCGCGATCGGCGAGGCGGCGGGCGGTGTCGCGCTGGCGGCGGCGGATGTCTCGACGGGGCGGTTCGTCGTGATCGATTGCCCGATCGACGCGCTGGGCGCGGAACTTGCGCGGCTGGGCGCGGCGGAGGTGGTCGCGTCGGACACGGGCGATCTGACCGCGGCGGCGACGACGCTGCGCCCGCGCGCCGATTTCGACAGCGGCGCGGGCGAGGCGCGGCTGCGGCGGTTGTTCGGGGTCGCGACGCTCGACGGCTTCGGCCATTTCACGCGCCCAGGCCTGGCCGCGGCGGGGGGCTTGATCGCCTATCTCGATCACAATGCGAAGGGGGCGATGCCGTTCCTGCGGCCCCCTGCCCTGACCCGCGCCGCCGACACGATGGCGATCGATGCCGCGACCCGCGACAGCCTGGAACTGACGCAGACCGCCAATGGCCAGCGCAAGGGCAGCCTGCTCGATTGCGTCGACCGGACGGTGACGGGTGCAGGCGCGCGGCTGCTCGCCGCCGATATCGGCGCGCCGTTGATGGACCGCGACGCGATCGAGGCACGACTCGACCTGATCGCGCAATTTCACGACGACGATGCCGCGCGCGAACGGCTGCGCACCGCGTTGCGCGCGCTGCCCGATATCGGCCGCGCGATCGGGCGGATCGCGGCGGGGCGCGGGTCGCCGCGCGACGTGGCACAGGTGCGCGACGGGCTGGACGGCGCATGGCTGCTGCGCGAACGATTGGCGCAGGACGCGGGGGGCCAGCTGCTCGCTGCGCTGCTGCCGCGGCTGACGGGTCATGGCGCGCTGATCGACCTGCTCAAACGCGCGCTCGTCCCCGCCCCCCCGATCGAGGCGGGCGATGGCGGCTATATCGCGGCGGGCTATGACGCCGCGCTCGACGACCTGCGCGACACGGGCGCGGGCGGCAGGCGCGCGATCGCCGCGCTGGAGGCGGAATTCCGCGCGTCGACCGGGATCGCGACGCTGAAGATCCGCCACAACAACGTGCTCGGCTATCATGTCGAGGTGCCCGCGCGATCCGCCGATACGCTGATGCAGCCGGACAGCGGGTTCACGCATCGCCAGACGCTGGCCGGCGTCGTGCGGTTCAACACGCCCGTGCTCCACGATGTCGCGACCCGCGTGTCGCAGGCGGGTGCGCATGCGCTGGCAGCGGAGGCGGCGCATCTCGAAGAGCTGATCGCGACGACGCTGGCGAGCCGGGAGGCGATCGCCGCGACCGCGGACGCGCTCGCCCGGCTCGACGTCGCCGCCGCGCTGGCGGATCGCGCGGTAGAGGGCGGCTGGGCCCGCCCGAGGCTGGCGGAACGCCCGTGTTTCGACATCGTCGGCGGGCGGCATCCCGTCGTCGAGGCAGCAGTGGCACGCGGGGGCGACCGGTTCGTCGCGAATGATTGTTCGCTGTCGCCCGAATCGCGGCTGTGGCTGGTGACGGGGCCGAACATGGGCGGCAAATCGACCTTCCTGCGGCAGAACGCGTTGATCGCGGTGCTGGCGCAGGCGGGCAGTTACGTCCCCGCGACCAGCGCGACGCTGGGGATCGTCGACCGGTTGTTCAGCCGCGTCGGCGCATCGGACAATCTGGCGCGGGGGCGGTCGACCTTCATGGTCGAAATGGTCGAAACCGCCGCGATCCTGGCGCAGGCGACACCCGACAGTTTCGTCATCCTGGACGAGGTCGGGCGCGGTACGTCGACCTATGACGGGCTGGCGATCGCCTGGGCGGTGGTCGAGGCGATCCACGAGGATAATCGCTGCCGCTGCCTGTTCGCGACGCATTATCACGAGCTGACGCGGCTGGCCGAACGGTGCGAGGCGCTGTCGCTCCACCATGTCCGCGCGCGCGAATGGAAAGGGGAGCTGGTGCTGCTCCACGAACTGGCCGACGGCCCGGCGGATCGCAGCTACGGCATCGCGGTCGCGCGGCTGGCGGGGATGCCGCCCGCGACGGTCGCACGCGCCAAGTCGGTGCTGACCAAGCTGGAGGCGGGCCGCGCGAAGACCGGCGGGCTGGCCGCGGGGCTCGACGACCTGCCGCTGTTCGCCGCGGCACAGGAAGCCCAGGAGGCGCAGGCGGAACAGTGCGATGCGATCCGCCGGGAGGTGGAACTGCTCGACATCGATGCGCTGACCCCGCGCGACGCGCTGGAGACGCTATACCGGCTGAAGGCGCTCGCGCGCGATTAGCGCCGCGCGACATCGGCCCGACGATCGGATAGGGTCAGCCCATGCCCCGCCGTTTCGACCATTTGCCCCTGCGCCGCGCGATCGTCGATCGCCGCGCGCTGTCCGACCGTGTCACCGCGCTGACCAGCACCGGCGCGGCCTTTCGCCATGATCTGACCGCGCTGCTGAAGGACGCGCTGGCGCAGGGGCGGGCGGAAATCGCCCGGCGGCTGATGGCCCACCCGTCGCGCGGGCTGGAGACGGCGAATGGTGGCGCGTATCTGATGGACCAGCTGCTGCGCGTCCTGTTCGCGGCGGTGACCGAGCGGGTCCATCCGGCCGCGAACCGGACGACGGGGGAGCGGCTGACGCTGATCGCGGTCGGTGGCTATGGCCGCGCGGAAATGGCGCCCTATTCGGACCTCGACATCGGGTTCCTGACCCCCACCAAGCCGACGCCGTGGACCGAACAGGTCATCGAATCGATGCTCTATACCCTGTGGGACCTGGGGCTGAAGGTCGGCCATTCCAGCCGATCGCTGGGGGAGATGGTGCGGCAGGCAAAGGCCGACATCACCGTGCGCACCGCTTTGCTGGAGGCGCGCTACATCAACGGGGATACCGATCTGTACGAAGAGGCCGCGCGCCGCTTCGCCGCGGAGGTCCAGACCGGCACCGACCGCCAGTTCATCGCCGACAAGCTGGCCGAACGCGACGCGCGCCACGTCAAGATGGGCGACAGCCGCTATGTCGTCGAACCCAATATCAAGGAGGGCAAGGGCGGGATGCGCGACATCCACGCGCTCTTCTGGATCGGCAAATATGTCTACAACGTGCAGCAGGCGGCCGACCTGGTCGATGTCGGGTTGTTCACCGAAGAGGAATATCGCCAGTTCCACCGCGCGGACAATTGGCTGATCGCGGTTCGTTGTCACCTGCACACGATCACGGGCCGCGCCGAGGACCGGTTGACGTTCGACGTGCAGAGCGAATTGGCGGCGCGGATGCGGTTTTCGGATCGACCGGGCAAATCCGCGGTCGAACGCTTCATGCATTATTACTTCCTCCAGGTGAAAGCGGTCGGCCATCTGACCGGCGTGTTCCTGGCGCATCTGGACGAACGCTTCGCCGCGCGGGGCAGCCGGTTCGGACTGCCGACGATCCGGCGGCGCCCGGGCAGGCTGAACGGGTTCGTGCTCGATCGCGGGCGGCTGGCGCTGCCCGCCGACGATTTCTTCGAACGCGATCCGGTGCGGCTGGTCGAGATATTCCAGCTGGCCGACCTGCACGGGCTGGAAATCCACCCGCTGGCGATGCGCGCCGCCTCGCGCGATGCCAAGCTGATCGACACCCACCGTCGCGACGAGCGCGCCAACGCGTTGTTCCTCGACGTGCTGACATCGCCGCGCGATCCCGAACTGGTACTCCGCTGGATGAACGAGGCAGGCGTGTTCGGCCGCTTCGTGCCCGATTTCGGACGCGTCGTCGCGCAGATGCAGTTTGATATGTACCATCACTATACCGTCGACGAACACACGATCCGCGCGATCGGCCTGCTGTCGCGGATCGAACGCGGGTTGCTGAAGGCGGATCACCCGATCGGCACCGCGATCATCAACCAGATCGTGTCGCGCCGCGTCCTATATGTCGCGGTGCTGCTGCACGACATCGCCAAGGGGCGCGGCGGCGATCATTCGATCCTGGGTGCGGCGGTCGCGCGCAAGCTCTGTCCGCGGCTGGGGCTGACCGCGGCGGAAACCGAGACCGTATCGTGGCTGGTCGAATATCACCTGTTGATGTCCGCGGTCGCGTTCAAGCGCGACCTGTCGGACTACAAGACGATCCTGGATTTCACCGCGACGGTGCAAAGCCACGAACGCCTAAGATTGCTGTTGCTGCTGACCATCGTCGATATCCGCGCGGTCGGGCCGGGGACGTGGAACAGCTGGAAACGGCAGCTCTTGTCCGATCTGTACGAGGCCGCCGAAGAAGTGCTGCGGATGGGGCATAAGGAACGCGGGCGCGAGGAACGGATCACGCTGAAACAGGAAACGCTGGCGGCGGCGCTGGGCTGGGCCCCCGACGTGTTCGCCGCCTATGTCAGCCGCTTTCCCGAAGCCTATTGGATCGCGGAGCCCGACGACGTGCTGGTCCACAACGCCCGGTTCGTCGCCGCGGCGGGCAATGGGCCGCTGTCGATCGACGCGCATGTCTATCCCGAACGCGGCGCGACCCTGGTCACGATCTACGCCACCGATCATCCGGGGCTGTTCTATCGCATCGCGGGCGCGATCCATGTCGCGGGGGGCAACATCATCGATGCGCGCATCCACACGACCCGCGACGGGATGGGCGTCGACAATTTCCTGGTGCAGGACCCGTTCGGCAGCACGTTCGACGAAACCGCGCAGATCCAGCGGCTGCGCGTCGCGATCGAGGATGCGCTGGCCAACCGGGGCAAGCTGAACGAGCGGCTGCGCGACAAGCCCGCGCCGCGCACGCGCGCCGATGCGTTTCACGTCGAACCCAATGTCCTGATCGACAATCGCGCGTCAAACCGGTTCACCGTGATCGAGGTGAACGCCCGCGACCGACCCGCGCTGCTGAACCAGCTGGCGCAGGCGCTGTTCCAGTCGAAGGTGATGCTCCATTCGGCGCATGTCGCGACGTTCGGCGAACGCGCGGTCGATACCTTCTACCTCACCGATCTGACCGGCGACCGGATCATGTCACCGACCCGGCTGCGTAACCTCGAAAAGCGATTGCTCGAAGCCGCGGCGGGCAAGAAACTCGATCTGGCCGCCTGACGATCAGCCGGGCAGTTGCGTGGCGCCCGTCCTGGCGGCCGGCGGGGCATCGGGCGGGACGAAGCTGACGATCGTGTCTCCCGCTTCCGCGGTCGGACGCGCGGTGGTCGAAAACAGCAACAGGCGGTTGTCGGGCTTCAGCACGGCCACCGACAGCCCCCGATCGGCCAGCCGATCACGATATTGGTCGTATCCGTAGACGTCGGTCAGCTTCGTCCTCGCAAAGGCCCAGCCGGCCGCGATGCGGGTCTGCAATTCGTCGATCGTCGGCCCTTCGGTCAGCAGCACCCGCCCCCTGCCCCGCGTCAGCCGCACTTCATCGAGCCCGGTCTGCGTCAATTTGTCGGTGCCCATTTCGGGGCGCAGGTCGGCGCAGACCAGCGCGTTGTACGAATCGCTGTCGGTCGCGGCGATCACCTGCTGGAATTGCGCCATGTCGATGCTGTCCTGCGTCGCCTCGTCGAGGATGTCGCCGTTGAAGACCGACAATTCCTTCTTGCGCACCGCGCGCAACGCGAATTTGGCGGTGTCCGCGACGGTGACGCCCAGCCCCAGGTCGCGCAGCGCCACCCCCAGCGCGGTGGTGAAGGGATTGGCCCCGATCAGCAGGACGCCATCGCCCTTCCCCTTGTGGATGCCCAGCCGCCGCGCCAGCCACGTCGCCGAGAATCCGTGCGCGAAGATCGTCGCGATCACCACCGCAAAGGCCAGCGGCACCAACGTATCCGCGCCGCGCATCCCGAAATCCTGCAACCGCAGCGCGAAGAGGCCGGTCACCGCGATCGCGACGATCCCGCGCGGCGCGATCCAGGCGATGAACACGCGTTCGCGCCACGGCATGCTGCTGAACGACAGGCTGACGAACACCGTCAGCGGTCGCACGACGAACAGCAGCAGCAACAGGAACACGACGAACCGCGCCTGGAATTGCCCGATCACGCTCCAGTCGAGCGTCGCCGACAGGATGATGAACACGCCGGAAATCAGGAGGACCGCCAGATCCTCCTTGAAATGCTTCAGGGCAGCGGTCGATTGGGTCTGCCGGTTGGCCATCACGACGCCCATCAGCGTGACCGTGATCAGCCCGGTTTCGTGCTTGATCAGGTCCGCCGCGACGAAGCCCGCGATCACCGCGACCAGCACCACGGGCGCCTTCAGATATTCGGGGATCAGCCCGCGGCGGAACGCGCTGGTCATCGCAAAGCCCAGCAGCGCGCCGAGCCCGCCTGCCGCCAGCGTCGCGGCGGCGACGTCGAACGTGATCGCCACCGCATCGCGATCGGGGCCGATATAGGTGATATACGCGAAGATCGCGACCGCGAGCAGCGCGCCGATCGGGTCGTTGACGATCCCTTCCCATTTCAGCGTGTCGCGAACCCGGTTGGGGACGCGCAACGTCCGCAGCATCGGCCCGATCACGGTCGGCCCGGTCACGACCAGGATGCCGCCGAACAGCGCGGAAATTCCGAGCGGCAGCCCCGCGGCATAATGGACCGTCATCGTGCCCAGGAACCAGCCGACCGGCACCCCGATCAGCACCAGGCGCAACACCGCGCTGCCCGCGTGGCGCAATTCGCGAAAATTCAGGCTCAGCCCGCCTTCGAACAGGATGACCGCCACGGCCAGCTTGATGATCGGTTGCTGGAGGGCCCCGAAATCGCGCTGCGGATCGATCAATCCCGTCACCGGCCCGGCGATGATCCCCGCGATCAGCATCAGCGCGATCGCGGGTTTGTTGATCCGCCAGGCGATCCATTGCGCCCCGATCCCCAAAATACCGATCAGTGCGAGCTTGACGATGAGCGAATCGAATATCAGCGGCCGTCCCCCATGGCGTAGCGTCTCCAACCCTTGCCTGACCGCGTCGTTCCGCGCCATGATGATCGTCGAAGCAGGGGGAGAAAGACGATGCCCGTTCTGGCTATCGGTGGACTGTTTTTCCGCGCCCGCGATCCCGATGCGCTCGCCGCCTGGTATCGCGATCATCTGGGAATCGGCGCGGGTTGTTCCCCCGATGGCGGGAATGATGATCCCTGGACATGGCGGACCGAGGGCGGGCCCGTCGTCTTCGCGCCCTTTGCCGCCGACACCGACTATTTCGCCGCGGATCGGGCGTGGATGCTGAACCTGCGGGTCAGCGACCTCGATGGCCTGGTCGACACGCTGGTGGCGAGCGGGATCGCGGTCGAGCGGCGCGATGCGTGGGATTCGCCGGAAACGGGGCGGTTCGCGCGCCTCCATGACCCCGACGGCAACCCGATCGAATTGTGGGAAGCCCCCACCGCCTGAAGGCCAAAAAAAGGGCCGACCCGCGTTATCCGCGGATCGGCCCTCGTTTTGTGGACCGACCGATCGACGTGATCGGTCGGATATTCAGATCAGAACTTGCCGCGCAGCGTGATGCCGTACGTCCGCGGTTCGGCCAGGAACTGCGAGAAGATCTGGCGGCCACCGGGATATTGCGGATCCTGGTAACCGGCGGTCGTGCCGCCTTCCTGGAACGGCGAATTGAACGCGACCTGCGCGTAATTCTGGTTGGTCAGGTTCTGCCCCCACAATTCCAGCGCGAACCGGTCGTTGGGTGCCCGGATACCGATACGCGCGTTGACCAGCGCATAGCCATCCTGGAACTTCTGCGGGAACAGGTCCGAGCCGGTGTTATAGTCGCTAGTCATCCGGCCATCGACGTAGAACAGCGCCGAATAGCCGCTGTCGCCGATCGGCGGCGTCCACGACACCGACGAGGTCGCGACGATGTCCGCCGAGTTCGACAACGTGCTGCCCGGCAGGAGACGCAACGCCTGGTTCAACGGCGCACCCGAGGTGTTGCCGACCAGATTGTCGCGATAGCCCGTGTCGGTCACCGTCATGCCGAGCGATACGCGGAAATCGCGGGCCGGAACCAGCGATGCCTCAAGCTCGACACCCTTGGCGCGGACGCCGTAGCCGACCGCACCCGCCGGGCACGCGCCCGTGGTTGCCGCCGCGGCGTTGAAATTGGCGGCCGACGCGAATTTCGACTGATCGCGATCGCCACCGTTCAGGCTGCTGCTGCACCCGTTGATGTTCTGGACGATGAAGACGCTGCCGTCGAAGGTGTTCAGCTGGAAGTTCTTGAAATCCTGGATGAACGCCGCGGCGCTGAGCGTGAACGGACCGGTCGCATATTTCGCGCCGATTTCATACGACATCACCGTTTCGGGATCGAACTGCAGGTTCTTGACCAGCGCCTGGGCGCCACCGACCGAGGCGAACGAGACGATCGGCGACTTCAGCGCGGAACGATCGAGGTTGAACCCGCCCGCCTTGTAGCCGCGCGAA
>Ga0206130_10000843_pt1 | contig 47919 bp, 41 predicted proteins | sample Helgoland_Spring_9_FD_148637 | JGI IMG/M metagenome (GOLD analysis project Ga0206130, IMG submission 148637) | Pelagic subsurface seawater microbial communities from Kabeltonne, Helgoland, North Sea - Helgoland_Spring_Bloom_20160512_1 | ecosystem: Environmental > Aquatic > Marine > Epipelagic ...
TCAAGTTCTCGAGGTTCCCGGCATAGGTCAGCACATCCACATTGATGATGCGGTACTCGCTGTATTTGTTTACAAACAAGCGAACGACGTGAGAGCCAATAAATCCGGCACCGCCGGTGATGATGATGTTCTTCATTCGTGTGGTTCTTGTGGACTACGAAACTAAGTATTTATGCCACAAAAGTCTCTTGAATTGAAGGCTTCCCATTAAACAGTAACGGTTAAAAATGAAAAAGAGCAAGTTTAGCGAGAGCCAGATCATGGGTCAGGTCTTTTTTCTGGGGAGTACGCTAATTTAAGCAAAGACTTTTTGAAGTCTGTAGAGGAACAATTTGGTGTTGCTGACGCCTCTGAGGTTGGCTCTAAAGAGTTTGATTTGAGCATTTAGAGACTCGGCATGTGCATTTGTGCTTCTGTTGTTGAAGAAGGCTAGTATTCCTTCAAAATGGTTTAGGACAGCTTCACTGCGGTATTGAAGTGACCTATTCCAACGTCCTTGGCTTGCCTGATCCAGTCTTGGAACAACCGGATTGCCTTTTCCTTAGAATGCACGTTGTAAATGCTTCTAAAGTCCCAGGCCAACCGGTATGCCTTTTCTATAGTTGGATACAGTTGAAAGAGTAGCCCTACACGATGTAGCTGAGACTGCATCCATTGTGAGGGCAACTTTTAGAGTAGATACTGTGATCTAGCCAAGAGTTGTTTGGGTGTATCGCCATTGCTTAGGATCAGCGGCTTGTATTGAGCTCCTTTACTTCTGGCCTGTTGAATGGCTTCATTCTCCTTGTCGATCTCTTTCCAGCGCTGGTCTATGCGTGCGTGTTGCATGGCATCCATAACCAGGCGTACTACATGGGACCGATCGATAACCAATGTTGCATTGGGAAAGGCCATTTCACATGCCTTTCGCATATTGGAGGCCATATCTAAACTCACTTCCACAACCTCTAGACGCTTGGATAAAGCAATTCGGTTCAACACGTTAATAATGTCTTCACTACGCGTGCCTCGGATCATGGCCACTAACTTCTGCGCGCGTCCTTCCTGATCTCTGGAGCTCACAAAAGTGTAGAGTTCTCCTTGGGTAAAGTTAACTTCATCAATCGCTAAGTGAGGGGTCAGGTTCTCAGTAAAGACAAGATACTCCTCACAATGAGCGGCTTGGTTCCAGTCCTTATAGCCTCCCTTCTTTTGCTTGTAGCACTTCCGTGCTGATTTGGCTTTAACCCGGTAGTAGTATGCGATCGTGGAGATAGGATCTAAGCGGGCATCCACCTCTTTGTTTTAAAAAATCCACCAACTCAGGGGTAAACTTGGTTCCTTTGGCTAAAAATGTAAAGTCCCTGGTGAGTTCTTCGTCTGTCTCTTTACGGCGCCATCTGCGGCGACGCAATTTTAGGAACACACCGTTGCCTCGTAAAGGAAAGTCCTGAACCCGTTTATCAAAGAAACCTTTACTCTCATAAACATCCTTCGAATAGCCTTCTGGCAAGGTGATCTTCTCTTCAAAAACCACTTCCCAGTAATCCTCACCTGTGGGCTTATCCTTATGAATAGCGCTCTCTACAATATCGAAATAGCGTAATAGCTCCTCTGGAAATACATAGCGCAATGCACCCGTATCAAACTCTGACATTTTTGTTTTTAAAGGTAACGCAACCTAACTTCTCCCCACAAATACGAGGTGACCCCCTTAACCTTTGCACAGCAGCAAGTTCAGAGCTCCGCTCCTACTTCGTTGCTGCCTGACCACCAATACCAATGAAAATCACTACTTTTAAGTGTTACTAATTATGGTGAGCCTCCATTTATAATTGGGGGTTGGGGAGGTCACCCCAAATAGGACGGTACCTTATTTTCGCTCATGTGCAAACAGAATAAACCTTCAATAGGTTTTCTATATAAAAAATAGCGTGTTTATAAGCCTTCTATAATGATGGTCAAATTTAAAATTTCCATGTTAGCTCAGAAATTGATTTAAAACTTCGAGAGTGGTTCTTTTCTTTCGTAATACTCTAATATTATTCTCGGCATCTAATTTGAATATTGGCGGCTCAGGCAGGATAAAATTAGAACCCATAACAACTGAGTATGATCCAACATTAGAAAATTCTATGTAAGAATTATTACAGTCAAACCTAGAGTTGCCCTCTGCTTCACCAAGAATATCGGATTCAATACAAGTGTAACCAACCACTTCATAATGTATCGTTTCATCTTTACCCATATGATCATCAGGTCTATTAACATTGATGACTTCACAAGGCAGTTTTATTGTCTTATTAGTTGGACTTAAAAGGTGTCTTCCTGCATAAGAAACCAATGCATTTCGACTATTCAAATACTTAATAGTATGAATTTTAGAGACAAACTTGAAACAGTCTGCAATAACAGAGCTTCCAGGCTCTAAATATAATGTTGGAAAAATTCCGTTTCCTCTCTTGCTAACATATTCTTTAAGCTTTCGGCCGATTAATTCCCCATAGTCTTTAAAACTCGGCACGTTTTTTACCCCCAATGCTTCCTTTAATCCTGGAGATAAAGTTCCAAAGAAACCGCCGCCAATATTAATGTACCTTAAGTTAGGAAGATTCATTTCATTTAAGGCCTCAATTAAAACTTGCACTCGAAAAGCAAAACTCTCCAAGGACCTATGTGGTAAGTGTAAATGAAAACCTATAATATTCCATTGTACATTATCCTTCAGCCCTTCAATTTGAGCCTTTATAATTTCCAACGGCTGTCCAAATCTCGAGAGGTCTTCTTCATAGACACTGTTTAACCTAAATGCCACATTGGCATTTGCATGAGTATTCTTATTAAGGATGTTAGATATTTCATCAATGTCTTTTTGATTATCAATATTTATTATACCTCCGGAGAGAATTACTTTTTCAAGTGAAGAAGGTGTTTTGACAGGACCATTAAAAATTATCTGTGACTTATCGCTTAGATGCGTCATTGCCATTTCTACTTCCATCTCCGAGACTACTTCAGCCAACGCAGATTCTTTGTGAGCAGCTAAGCAAACATCTGCTGTATAATTGGTCTTGTAAGAATACCCTAATTTTACCTCCGGATAAAATTCGGAAAATGCACTTTGTAATCTTTTTAAATTCTGTCTAAACTTATCCTCATAAAAAACAAAAGCAGCATTATTAACTCTCAAAACTTCGTTAAAAATTAGAAGATCTATATTAGTTGCGTTTCTCATAGGTCGAGGTGAAATTAAAGAGATAAAATGGAGTATATAAAATAATGTACAGGTCAATAAAAAACCTTTTCAATTGAGAAAAAGAAACATATTCTAAATCAAAATATATTTTTTCTTGCCATGTCAAGTTGTCTCTTCCGTGAACTTGTGCCCAACCTGTTATCCCAGGTTTTACATTAAAACGATCGTTCTTATTGTAGGGTAGCCCTTGTTCATCATCCAATTCACCAATAACAGCGGGCCTGGGACCAACGAAACTCATGTCACCTTTTATCACATTAAGAAGCTGGGGTAACTCATCTAAACTTGTCCTGCGCAGGAATTTTCCAAATGGCGTTATTCTGTTATCATCTTTATAACTGTACAAGCCGCTCCCAGTGCTTTGAGCATTTTCAACCATAGATCTAAATTTATACAGGTTAAATTCACTCTGCTTTTCTCCAAGTCTCTTCTGCGAAAAGAAGATTCTCTTCTTATGAAAAATCAATGATACGAATACTACAAGAACGAAAAGGGGAGCAATGATTGGTAGCACAATTATCAAAAGAACAAGATCACGAATTCGTTGTAACATCATCAATTATTTTCAATAATTTATTAAACGTAGTTTCTTCATCAAAAAATTCTTTAAAGACTTTGAGCGTCTGTTCTGAATTATGTTGATAATTTGGAATTACCTCTTTCTTAATCCAACTTATCATCGGTTCTAGATTCCCATGTTCTATATTAATTCCAACGCGCTCCTCGCGAATTAACTTCCAACTCTCACCCGGTAAAGAGTTAACCACTGGCAACCCAAAAGACATATATTCGATTAATTTATTCGGCCAACCTTGAGGCGAGGTATCTTTATATAGCATCAAACCAATATGCGAACTTTTCAATACTAAATCCAAATCTTTCTTCTTGAGCCATCCTAAAAAGATGACTTGTGGTATTAATTCGGTTGCCTTTAGAAAGGCCTCTTTTTTTGGACCATCACCACAAACGACTATCTCATGATTTATTTGACTTAATGTCAAAGATTCTGAAATTTTATTTATCAAGTCCAAATCATAAGTGTCTCCTAGAGTACCAACGAAAATTAACTTTAATGGATTTCGGCTATTCAAGACCTCTCGACCCTTTGGGATCGGAGAATATTGAGTGAGTGGCAAAACATTCAACATTGAGGAAGAATCAGAAGTTGCCCACTCAACATAGCGTGGTGAAACTCCTGCTATTATAGTCGCATTACTGAAAATAAAATTTTTTTGAATGTATAATGGAAATAACAAAAATCGACCAATGATAGGATTTATGAATATATCCGGCCATAAATCACGAACATCAACAAGGACAGGAATATCATTTTTCTTCCCATAAATAGTCGCAATATATGACATATAAATGGTGGGATAAGAACATACAATTAAATCTGGTTTTTCTAAATTTAATAGCATTTTTTTTAAGCTTTTACCCAAAAAATAATGATTAGCCAAACGCTTGATACTCACGTTCTTTTTATAGCCAAACCTTGATTTAAGAAGATGGTAACCTTTTGGAATCTTTTTCTGGGTAATCCAAATCTTCCTTTGGTGCTCAAAGTCGGTGGTAATAAATGATATATCATAGCCTTTTTGAGATAACTTAGTCATCCAATGTGACATTCTATGAGGTTTATTACCTTCAATCGGTAGCGGCTCTCCAGCATTCACGAAGTATATCCTTTTAAATTTCATTAATCTGTCGAATTAATTCATCTTCAAGAGACGGATCATAACCTCTTTTAATGGTTTCCTCGAATTTTTGAAGAGATTGATTTATGTAATCTTTTTCGTAGCCTTCAGAAAAAAAGTTCCTGCTTAATATTACCGAATTAGCTTCACACTTTATGTAATGATTTAATAAAAGTGCCGGACTAACATTTTGTATAACTTGGGGATTACCAATACCGCCTATTCCCAAACGCAAAGATTTTGTGTTTATAGCTCTAAATATATCTTGAAATATTACAGATAACAAGACTTCAAATATATTCTTCATCCCTAGGCTTATACACAAATCATTAAGCCCAAAGTGTATTTGATTAAGTGATGTATAATCTAAAATCTCATGAACTTTAAAGAAGGAATAAGGTGTTTCAATTAATGGGATAATTTCAGCTCTAGAATTAATCATTTCTACAATGTCCTTATACTCCTCGAAAGAAGTTATCATAGGGACCATTATCTTATCGGCACCATTCTCTACAGCAATATCAATTTCCTCGTGAATTAAAAGGTGATATGGGTTAATTCGGCAAATTATCTCCGCTTCTAGGTTTAGTCTTTTAATTTTGGATACGTCTTCTAAAGAATGAGCACTTATTACCGTATCTCTGTGGCCCTGTCTCTCAACCTTCCCAAGAATCTCTGTATCAACCATTATCTGCTGTATTCCACACTCAACAAGACTTCTAGCTTGTACAGGGTTATTTGTAATTGCTATATAGTTAAATGACCTCTTCATATATCTTCAATTTTAATTGAATCTTTAAACAGGTTTACAACCTTTTGAAACAAGGGCAACTCACTTGTACTCATTAGACGATTTTGAATCCGAGAGATTGGCATAATTTCTATCATTGATCCACACAAAAAGGCTCCTTCCATATCAGATATATTGTCTGTTTTCAAGTGGCACTCATGGATCTCAATTCCCTTTGATTTGCATAGGGCAATAATTCTTCGTCTTGTAATACTCGGAAGAATATCACAATCAAGAGAGGGCGTTATCAATGCTTCAGCTTTTAAAAAAAATATACAAGACCCAGTAGATTCAGAAATGAAACCTTTCTGATTCACAATTAAAGCATCATCAAAACCGTTTTCAATCGCATTTAATTTGGCATAACGAGAATTCAAATAGTTCCCCCCAGCCTTGATTGATGGTGGAGTGCTAAATTCAGAATTTCTTAAAACACTAGACACATGCAGCGTGTAGCTCCTCATAGATACATCATCAAAAAAGGAGGACTTCATCCCCCGTAAACTGATCAAACAACTAATATTTTCTTGTTCTATCCATGACGTTTCGCCATCAATAAAAAAAGTAATACGTACATAAATATTTTCTTTAACATTTTGTTCAAAAATCAGTGTCCGTAATTGATCCTTCAGTTTTTCTTTAGTCAATGTAACATTGAACCTAAGTCTAGAAGCAGATTCATACAACCTATCCAAATGATACTCTAAGTCCAATAACAAAAGTTGGTCCGCATCAACATCCCAATATCCTCGTAGGCCTTCAAAACAGTTGATTCCGTATAGGAAGCTACCATTATATACAGAGATGATTTCTCTTTTCTCTAAAACCGAGCCGTTGTAATAACATACATTCATGAAAGTATTTTTTACCTTATATAAAATTTTCTAATTCTTGCAATAACTATAGAATCAAATGACTCTTACTATTATTTGTATATGAAGCAAAGTCTCGATGTTCCTTTCTGTAAAGCCTTTCGTCGGGTAAATTCTTGAACCACACGTAGGTTTTCTCCAATCCTTCTTCGCGCATCACCTTTGGCTCCCAGTCTAGCAGGGACCTCGCCTTGCTGATATCCGGTTGGCGTTGCATAGGGTCGTTCACCGGCAATTCCTTGAACACCACTTTTTGCTTAGTTCCGGTGAGTTTGATGATCTCCTGGGCAAAATCGTTAATGGTGATTTCGTGTGGGTTGCCCATGTTGACGGGCTGGGCATAGTCGCTCATCAATAATCGGTAAATCCCTTCAACAAGGTCGTCCACATAACAGAATGAGCGGGTTTGAGAGCCGTCCCCGAAGATGGTCAGATCTTCGCCGCGCAGTGCTTGCCCTATAAATGCTGGCAATACACGACCGTCGTTCAAACGCATTCTAGGGCCATAGGTATTGAAGATGCGTACAATGCGCGTTTCCAACCCGTGGTAGGTGTGGTAAGCCATAGTCATGGCTTCCATAAACCGCTTGGCTTCATCGTACACGCCACGCGGTCCTACTGGGTTTACATTGCCCCAGTACTCCTCTGTTTGTGGGTGTACCAGTGGGTCGCCGTAGACCTCCGAAGTAGAAGCTACAAGGATGCGCGCATTTTTATTCAAAGCCAACCCCAATAAATTGTGTGTTCCTAGAGAACTCACTTTCAATGTCTGAATAGGAATCTTTAAGTAATCAATAGGAGAGGCCGGTGAGGCAAAGTGGAGGATATAATCCAAATCCCCGGGAACATGTACGAAGTTACTTACGTCGTTGTTAAAGAAAGTGAACTTCGGATGGCCCATCAAGTGCTCCAGATTCTCCATACTTCCCGTAATGAGATTGTCCATTCCTAAGACCTCCATACCTTCAGTGATGAAACGGTCACAGAGATGTGAGCCTAGAAACCCTGCAGCTCCGGTGATCAGTACTCTTGGCATTTCTTATGCTTTTTCAGCGATGTTCTCGCCCATTCCTATTCCGTAATAATCAAAACCAGCTTCCGCTAAAATCGAGCTGCGGTAGAGGTTACGGCCGTCAAAGACCACCTTGGTATTCATCGTTGCGCCTAGCTTTTCCCAGTCAGGCACCTTGAACTCGGACCATTCGGTGATTAGTGCCAGTGCATCAGCCCCTTGCACTGCGTCTGTATCGCTCACGCAGTAGGTGATGGTATCGCCCAAATCGTGTTTGGCCTCTTCCATAGCGACCGGGTCGTAAGCACGAACGTGTGCCCCTGCCTGAGTCAATAGGTTGGCCAATACGATGGACGGCGCCTCACGCATGTCGTCCGTATTCGGTTTAAATGATAATCCCCAGAAGGCAACAGTCTTATCCCGCAGGTCGCCGCCGAAGTAGGCGTTTATTTTATTGTAGAGCACACTTTTTTGTGCATCGTTGACTTGTTCCACCGCTTCCAAGATGCGCATGGTATGGCCGTTTTCACGTCCGGTGCGGGCCAATGCCTTGACATCTTTAGGGAAACATGAACCGCCGTACCCAATGCCTGGGTAGATGAACTTATTGCCAATGCGCGGGTCAGAGCCGATGCCTTTGCGTACCCAATTCACATCTGCGCCCATCTTCTCACACAAATTGGCAATATCATTCATGAAGGAAATCTTCGTGGCCAACATGGCGTTTGCGGCATATTTGGTCATCTCCGCGGACTTGATGTCCATGAAGATCACCGGATGGCTGTTCAAGGTGAACGGACGGTAGAGCTTGTCCAATGTTTTTTGCGCCTGCTCGCTATCTACACCGACCACAATGCGGTCGGGCTTCATAAAATCTTCAATGGCTGCGCCTTCTTTCAAGAACTCAGGGTTGGAAGCGACGTCAAAGCCGAAGAAAACGCCGCGGGCGTCTAGGGTGGATGCTACAGCACCGCGTACCTTTTCAGCCGTGCCCACAGGAACCGTAGACTTTGTGATGACAACCAGGTAATCTTCCATGCATTGGCCGATAGATTTTGCTACGGCGAGCACGTATTGCAAATCAGCAGAGCCGTCCTCTCCCGGAGGCGTACCCACAGCGATAAAGGCTGCTGCTGAACCCTTGATCCCTTCGGAAAGGTCGGTGGTAAAGTGCAATCGGCCCTTCTCAAAGTTGCGAAGGACGATGTCCTTCAAACCCGGTTCATAAATGGGAAGGATGCCATTTTTCAGGCCGTCTATTTTCTTATGGTCAATATCAACGCAGCTTACCTCGATGCCCACATCCGCCAAACAGGCGCCGGTCACCAAGCCTACGTATCCAGTTCCAATGACTGTAATCTTCATATTCTAATTTGTTCGTTGCTCGCTATTTAATTTTGGAGGTTGTAGTCGAGCTTATACTGATGCCAATACGTCTAAAATTGTGTTGGCAATTGTATGAGCTTCTAAACCTTGACTTATAATTTCATTTCGACCATTACTTCTCTGTTGGGCATCTTTCACTTTCAAACAAAGTTGTGCCAACTCTTTCGAGTTATACTTTGAACTAACGTATGAATTCCTCAGCCGTCCCAATCTCTCCTTTACATCCCCACATTCAACCGTAACTATTGGTAGATTACAAGCCATTGCTTCTTTAACAATGTTTGGAGATCCTTCATGCAATGAGGTTAGGAGTAGACAGTCAGCCGCATTTAAAAGCATCACCATTTCTTGGTGTGTTCTATTATTAATAATTTCCAATCTAAATTGAGATTCCGAAATAGAGCCTAATGTGGACATAACCTCTTTAGCGAGAGGATAATTTTTCACATACTCGTGTTTAGAATCGCCTCTACGAAGATTAAATAATATTATAAATTCCTCGGGCGACCATTCTAAATTTTCTCGAAGTTTATCACGGTCTTCGATTATTTCAAAAAATTGTAAATCAACACCATTCGGTATTATGGTTAACGGAGTATTACATTTCCTTTGTAAAGCAAGTGAAAGATTTGAGCTTTTTACGATAATGTGATTAACTCTACTAGCTGTATAAAAACTTAAACACTTTGTAAGCCAGTTCCTAAACATCCAAACAAAGCCGGTATTTCCTGAGCCTAAAATGTCAGATCCGCCGAATGTGTTAACAATTTTAAATTTCCCACCAAGAACCAATGTTACCAAAAAACCATGAAGTGAACCATACATAGAAAAAACAACTAAATCTGAGAAATCCGCATTTTTATATTTTAAGTCTTTAAGTTGCCCTATTTTTCTCCTAATTGACTTAATAGTAAAGCCCCTTTCAAGATAAATTAATTCGAAAAATTCAAGGTGTGGTATTAAGGCTTCGATTTGTGGCATGAGGAATGGAGACATTTTGGGATCATTATCTTTTTTCTCTAACCAAACAGGGATTATGAATGCAACTTTCAATTTTATTTAACTTTAAAAAATGTTTTATTAACCTTTATCTAATTAAAATTAACAGCAAATTTAAGTTTCGAAATCGATAGAATGGGTCATGTTACTTACTTGAAGATATTGTCTCGATTCACCAACTTAAGAAATTTATTCAGATTTGTATCAGGATTAAACATCTCCAGAGCCCTGTTTCGATTCGCTTTCCCCATCTGCATCCTTTCTGATTTCTTTAAATTAAATGATTTAAGAATGGATTCTTTGATAGAATTGACACTGTAGGGGTCAAATAAGTACCCCCCTGAATGAGGTAAGATATCAGGATTACTGCATACATCACTCATTAAAATAACTTTACTAGCGGTCATTCCTTCTATTATAAAATTTGGACATCCTTCGTAATAGGAAGGTAGCACGCAAAAGTCTGATTGCTGAATTTCTTCTTCAAGGCTTTCAGATTCGTAATTAAGTGAAACATAGTCCTCAGCGCCCATGTCTTGAACCAATTGAGTTAATGCGCCATAAACTGCCAAGTTTTTTTTTCCATAAACAGACCCAAAGCACTTTAAAATGTATCGATCTTGAGTTTTAGTTTCTGTAACTGCTAGAATAAATGCTTTAATAAAATTCTCATGATTTTTTAACGGATGATAACGAGCGCCGAAAAGAAAAGTCAGTTTACTCTTTCTCGTTGCATCTCCTTCCAAAGGTGGTACTATATTCCAAATTACTTCGATTTTATTTCGAAGCCATGGCGCCCTCTGTGTCACCATCATTGCTGTATGACTGCTATTTGTAATTACTTTATCTGCAACTTTATATAATTGATAGCGCAGCCGGTCTCTATTCGTTTGGTCATTGATAATTCCACTTCGGTCAGAAACTAGCAAGTTATATTTACCATTATGCAAAATCTTACTTATCGTAGCCAATAAATTTGCTCCATAAAGCATACTGACAACTTCATTTGGCTTTTCCTGTAGAATAAATCGATTGTAATTCCAAATTCTAACAATGTAATTAGAATTACTGTTATGAAATACCTTAACACCAAAAGAAAGAAGTTTTTCTGTATAAAAATCATGGCCATAAGTATTGAAGCAATAAACTATTAAATATATATTTTTCTTGGCCAACTTTTCTAACATAAGATACAACTGTTTTTGGGCACCACCGCTGCCTAAGTTTTCAATTACAAAGCATAGCTTAAACATACTATTTTTTCGTTCTAGGATTTATACTTTTCTAAATAAAATGAAAAGACAAAATAATCAATCATATTTATTCTCTGAAAAAATCTTTTCAAACTGATTTTTAATGAACTCCCTCGAAGAAAAGAGAATGGATTTGAAAAGCTCACGCCTTCACCGTGCACGGGCATGGCGATTTATTCGAACTGCCGCAAATATAATACCTAATACTACGACAAATGACTTATTTACCAAAAGTGTATGAGAAGCAAAACCTACAAATGCAAAGATTATAGCCATGCCAAGGGATGCAACTTCTAAAGGATTAGAATCTTTTATCATTCGTAATGAATTATGGAGCCAAAAAAGTAAAAAACGTAAATATAAGATTATAGCTATCACTCCTGACTCGCCTAGAATCAACAAATAAGTGTTGTGTGTTCCCAATCCGATTGACATTTTTTTAAATTCTCCCAAACCAGCACCCAAGAAAAAATTGTCTTTGATTTCGCTTAGCGCGAAATGAACCAAAGTCAAGCGATCTGTAGTCGTCTCATTATTAAAAGTACCGGACAACATTTGACCTACTTGATTAATTCTAGTAGCTTGCTCTATACTTAAATTGTAATAAATGTAAGGCATTGAAAAAGGCACAATAACGACAAGAATTAATAATATTCTGCGGATATTTATTCTCTTGTTAAAAGAGAACTGGGAATGGCTATTCTTCTTGCCCAAAAAGATAAAAAACAAGAGAATCAACAGGCTTAATATTATTGAGCCCTTGGAAAACGTACTAACTGCTGCTGCTAAGCATATTAAATACATACATTGAAAAAGCCACCTTTTTAAAACTTGACCAGAAACTAACAGGACTAACGTAATTAATTGACCTATAACGGCCACGTAGCCAGCTCGATTAGCATTTGAATATAATCCTACCGCTCGGTCTATTCCCTTTTCTTCCAGAGAAACGTGAAAATCAATTCCAAAAAATATTGAAATAATAATTAAAATCGCATTTAAACTAATTAGCATAGATACGGTTCTTAAAACTTTAAAGATTTCCACTTCTCTGTCGATTGAAAGTATCGTTCGATAGGTAGCATAGTAAATAATAAGAGAAGGCATATAATACCTGAAGTTTGGCCATATGTTAATTGCGTTATTCTCTAAAATTGTTGCTAGGCTACCAAGTATTAGATAGCCGATAAAAAAGAAAATAAAAAAGCTATGAAAGCTTTTGGCCGATTTTATTTTAGGTTTGGAGATGATAATTAGAAATATACTCGTACATAAAATTGCAATCGATAGTACACCTCTTTGTCCCAAAAGTCCAGATACGAATTCATTTAAATCTAGCAGAACCAGCACCAGATATACTGGTAAAATTCTCTTTAAGGTAAAGGATTTCATATACTACTTAATCGGCTTAAGCAATCTTTTCTTGAAAACACGTGAAGCCAAATCCCATAAAAATATGGGGTCATTCTTAATGATCCCTCCACGCTTTGAAAAGAATCGCCAATACAAATTAAAGCCCACAGGATTTGGGATACGCTCACCATTATTATCCAAGTATATAGTTTGACGCGCATTAACCTTCATTCCTTTGGACTTCAAGGATTTTCGTTGCCAAGGGATTTCTGATTCAAGAATAAATACCTTCAGGTCAAATTCTTGATTCTCCTTTTCAACTTCATCATGAAAGAAAATTTCGCTTGCAGGAAAAACTCTAGCTAATGCACTACGTGCAATACCTCTAAACAACTCGGTGCTAGGTAACACCATAACAATATTCTGAGGGTCCTTTGAACTAATTTCATGTAATTCTTTTGACCAATTTGAGGCCAACAAGTCTTCATGGAAATCGAGAAGGGCCTTCTCATTTTCCAGGCATTCATCATGGAACGACTGGAAGTCATCATTTAAGCTAAAACCTTTTTCTTCATAGAGGTCGTCTACAAGATTATAAAACTCTCGAAGGTCCTCTTTTCCGCTTTCGCGATACACGATCACCTTCTGTGCACCTTTAGTATAAGCAAAATAGGCAGGTGATTGGCCAACGTAGCGGTTATCGGTGCGTAAAAGTCGATCCTGATTTATTGTTGCAATATTACTAATATCAACTCCGTGGAACTTCTTAGAGCCTTCCACCTTAAGCAATGAACATAAGGTTGGAACAATATCTATGGTTGCCACAGCAGTATCTATCTCTGCAGGTTCAATGCTAGGAGCCTTGATAACCAAAGGGGTTAGAATATTGTCATTGGTCATTAATTTATCATGCCCCCAACCGTCTTTCAGGCTATCCTCAAATCTGTAATTCTTTGAAGGGTCCGGGTAACCATGGTCTGAATTAACCAGAATCACACTATTATCATAGAATCCATTATCTCTTAAATCCTGAAGTACATTATTGAATGTGTCGGAAACGTTGTCGTCTACTCTAACATTAAAATGTAAATAGGTCATTGTCGGAGTGGACCAATCGTGCTTTTTTAAAATTTCAGTAAACAGCGCATAGACGTCCTGATTGGTCCAAACCTCCTTTCGATGGGTTAACCCTTTCGGATAGAACTCTTTTTTGAGATGCCCAAACATATTTGACATCACCTCTCGACCATGCTTAAAGTAGATTGCGCCAATCGTGGCATACCCATTTTCCCTTAGCATTTCGGGAAAGTAATCAAAGCAATCTAATTTACCTCTATAATTATTGTAAGAACGAGAAAGTAGATAGCTCGGACTACTTGTCATCATACTACTAATCGATTGAATAGTACTTGGTGCAGAGGTAATCACATTTTTAAAATACAAGCCTTCTTTCCCAAAATCAAGCACTGCCTTCGGCAATCCTCGCATATCCCCATCCGTTTGATAATTCCGAGCAGAATCAATCAGGATCCAAAATAAGTGCGGCTTTTTCATCTCAAACTAGAGTTTTACAAAAAACAGACATCTTGCCGTCTTCAATCATCTTTTCATAAATCTCTTTATCCTCCACAGAGTCCACTTCAACCCAGCCCCCTTCAATGGGTATACCACTAAGGATAGTCCCCTTATCAATTTGCATCTGCAAATAAGAGGTCATATACATATTATCGAAATCCTTACCGTCAAATAATTGGTCGCTACCGGATAACGACTCATATAGGGCAAAGAATTTATCAGAGAAGTCTGCACTCACATGAATTAAGCCAATGTATTGGCCTTCAACATCCGCTTCGTTGCTTGCTTTCTTCCCTAACTCTTTTACATTACCCTTGGCATCTAGCTTGAAGCTTTCTGCATCAGATAGTGGGTCTTCCATACGGTGAGACCATAGTTTCAGCCAATTTAAATCATAAATCATTGAAATTTGATCTCCATGTTCCTTTAGCAACTTGGCCAATACTGCATCATCAAAAATAATATCGCCATAACTAATCACGATATCGCTACTACCATCAAACAAGTCTTTCAATACATAAAGACTAGCTACCATATTGGTCCTGTCATATGCTGGATTTAGCTTTTTTCGGATCCCTTCAACCACTAATTTATCTTCCTTGTATCCTGCCACCACATATACTTCGGAAATATCATTATTCCGAAAACAATCCATCTGGTACTCTAAAATTGGACGCCCTTTAACTGGCACCATCGTTTTTGGAATAAAATCAGTTAAAGGTCTAAGACGGGTTCCTTGCCCTGCGGCGAGGATAATAGCTTTAGTCATGGCGAAATATTTTTTTAAAAAAGTTTAAGTCGTAGTCAGAATAGTGGTTTTCGCGCTCAGGATGCCACATAATGCCATGGATAGGCTCGCTTAGATGCTTTATGGCTTCTATGGAATGATCTTTAGTATAGGCCATACTTAGGAAGGGGCTATTCGACTGAAGTTCCGTTAAGGCCCAATTATGGTAGCTATTAACTTCTATTCCATTAGGGTAATCAAAGTCTGCTTCACAAATGAGCTGATGCCGCTGGGCAACGTGATCCTCAATTCGATTAAGTTTTTCTCCGAAATGTAAACAGAGGTACTGCATTCCTCTACAAACTCCAAGGATAGGTTGACCTAGAGATTGGGCTGTTTTAATCAAGGCCGCTTCAGTGGCATCTCTTTCTTCTGATACATTAGTAGCCTGATCCAAGCTTGCCGGATCATTTCCACCACTAAGAATTAATCCTTCAATGTTTAGATTACGGTAATAAGCTGAAGGGTCTTTCAATTGATTCGGAACTAGCACTACTTGTAATCCGATTTGCTCCAAAAACGGAATCCATTTATGATCCAAACCATCACGTACTTCGTGATAATGCGGAACAATATCTACACGCTGGCTAATCGCAATTCTCATTGCAGAATTTCAATTTTACGATTAGCAGCATCAAGGTTGAGCATACTACCTTTGGCAATGCGTTGGAACTCTTTTTCCCCCACTCCAATCGCAGCAGGAAGGTTAAATTCTGCCGCCCGAATGGCCATATGCGAATTTGCTCCTCCGTACATAGTAATCAATCCGCCAATATTTCGACCAAAGAGCCACTCGTATCCTGGATCAGCTCTTGGGATAAGGGCGATTTTCCCTTCTAAGTCGGTATCTTCATCAAAATCCTGACTTATATCCACACAATCTGCTATGATACTTGCTGTTCCTATAAAGTTAGCCTGAGAATCGGGATAATAGAACCACCAAAAGTCCTGCTGGCTAGTTAAAAGAGGAGGTAACTCGACGGAAGAAGCAATTTCCTTCCAGCGGGAACCACTCTTAGCTAAATTTTGAAGGTGGTCGGCAATGAGGTCCGCCTCCAATTCCATATCGGCCGACTTATAAAGTTCACCCCAAGATATATGCGAAATGGTTTCCCGATCCAAACCTAGGTCTGAACCATATTCGGTCATGGCCTCCATGGCGAGAGATAGGTTTTTGGAAAAAACAAATTTGGCATATTCCCTGCCTTCGATGGCACCGCGCATGAAGGATTCTAATTCTTCCAAGTTTGCTTCAATACCTACTTCTTGACAAACCTTGAGGAAGGCCTCCTTTTCAATTTCCCAGGCATTTGCTTGGTACGAGTCTGCCGTTTGATGATGTTTTACATTTTTCAGCAAAGGGCTGATGTAATACTCAGCATCTTCCCTGTAATTCTTGGAGGTTATGTCGTAGGTGCCCGGACGGATGTGCCCATACTCCGATAGAAAATCCTCCATACTCAAATCACCTTTAGCTAAATCTGAAATGCTTTGCGTGAAGGAATGACTTACCGATTTTATAGAACTTAAAAAGTCTTCTTTAGCCTGATTTGAAATTGCTCCGTTTTCAACTGCTGTTCGCAAGAGGGAAACCGCAACAAAGGCACTTCGTGCAAGATGTGAAAAGGGTAGAGTGCCAAAACGCTGACAATCTTCTAGAAGATAATAGGCACGTCGCAGAGGGCTTGGATCTTTTAGTATTTGACTTAACCGACGTTCTAATTTATTGACTTGATCGAAAAACTCATTATTCCTAAAAATAGCTTCATTGGTAAGCACTCGAAGGGCCGACTCCAATTGACTGATTTCTTCAGCACTAAATTGGTTTTCGGAGAGTCGATTCCGCCATTTGTTGAAGTTGAGATCGAAACAGGTAGGTACTACATCAAACTCCACCTTATCATGGTATTCCGGATGATCCCTGAGGAAGGCTAGGTAGAAATCGACCAACTTATCTGCTAGTTCATCACTAATCTCCGCTGGAATGAATGAATTAAAACTCGCTCTAACATCCACATAAGGATGGCCAGCAAAAGATCTTAGCAAGGGTACGGGGCGCACATCTCGATAGCCGTACTCGGCGCGTTGCGTCGACCAAATATCATTCATTATAATCTCTTGATAGAGACTAAAAGCCAATCTACCAGGATTAACACCGATAATTTCAGCTGGATTCCAATCCGGCATCAATCCGTAAAGCGCTGAGTTGCCCTTTACAATTGCTGATGCACCATTCTGTGATTCAAATTGTTCTTCAGCTTTGGTCACTAAGCGGAACACTTCCTCGTCACTAACATTCCACTCGGAATGATCTACTGCAATTGGCCGTACTTGAAGAATATAAACTCCACCCTTACTATCGATGGCAAACTCGATATCGAGCGAGTCGTAATTTACCAAATCCTCTACTTCGCGAAATGCCTTGCATAAATGGATAATTTCTGTTGGTGGGCCACTTAAGTTTTTCAATTTATCTCTGCGAAGTACGAAAGTCTTACTAGAGGTACTAGTGCCGCTGGTAATGGATTCAGTGCTGCCTGTTTGGTCGTCATAATTGACCACGTAATATGGGGCTCCTTTGCTTAAGGTCCTTGTAAAGCCTACACCACTGATTCGAACATCCGTTAGCATCGGCTGTACCAATACTTGGTTATTTGGATTTGTATCTGGATAAGAGTTTATAACCTTTGTAATGGCATCTCGAATGGCATCTGCACTGCTCGAATCGATATTTAAGATACTATCGTAGGCCCCGGCATTAGCGGAGGCAAAACCGTCCTCAGTTAAGGCGCTACTGCGCGCAACTATTCGGGTATTCGTGAATTTCTCCATGATGCCCGCAACAACATCATCAGAATTCGCATTCCAGCTTTTAACCCTAAAAGTATATTGATCTAATATCTTGCTCTGACTCACAACGGCCGCCAATCGATCAAGGGTTTGGGCTTTGGTACCGAGGACAAAATGAGCTAAATCACGAGGGTCATCCAATTCAGCCCAGTCTCCCGAAACATCTATATATCCTAAGGTTAAACCTCTAACTCGCATTTCCTCAACTAAAAACGAAATTTTACTTTTTTCAAGGATATCCGTTTTTTGCTTCTTTAAGTCATTTAATAATTCTAAGGCACCTCCTTGGAATGATACCAGGCCAATAAACTCCGCATCAGCTGCGTCGGCATGTATTCCTTGGCCCAATCGTGTAATCTGACCATTGGCTAAATTTACCTTTTCGCTTAACTCCAAATCCTCTTGTAACCGGCCTTGGTAACGATCTTTCCAAGATGAGTCTATCACGACGGTCAAATCATTTTTTGAATCTATAATTCTAGAAACCAAACTCTTGCGGTATAGAATATCACTGTAGGACACTATTAATTGACCTTCTATGGGAAGATCGGCACAAAATAAGGATCCTGTAGCCCCAGTAGAATCCCAATTAACATTATGGATATATCGATAACCCGGATAGCGGGATTCAACTTGAGCTAGGTTATACCCGACAACAAACTGCAAATCATACTGAACGTCCGAAAAGGCTTGAATCAACCAATCCAATACCCGAGAACCATAACCGGATTCCTTTAAGGCAGAATGAAGCTCCGATCGAACAGATTTTCCAGCACCTAAAAGAATAATTTTTATTTGGTTTGAATTCAATTTATTTAGGATTAAATAGTGTTAACTAACTGATTTATTTGTCCGGCGTATTTTATCGCATTGCGACTTTCAGCCTCTTCAAAAGCTGCGCTGACAAGAGAATCACCTAAATCAGTTTCGTTTCTGAGCCGATTGATTCCATCCGCCAGTGCTTTCGGTGAATCCTTCGTAACAACAAAACCCCAGCCTTTTTCCTTTGCAGAAATTGAATGAAAGGAGTCGGAAGGTGAAAAAACGAGAATTGGAGTGCCCGATACAAGATAGTCTAATGTTTTAGTCGCATAAACAGTCTTCACCTCATCCATTGCTGCATTCTTGAAGGATAGAGGTAAGAAAAGTACATCGGCCTCTCGCATTTCTTCCTGCACTTTAGATATGGGTAGCCAATCGTATTCGATTAGTTCATGATAGACCCCAAGGTTACGACATTGCTCTTCATTAAAATTCACAAACATCTTTACCTTAACTTCCGGTGGCAACAAATCTACAGCTAGTACCAGCTGTCGAATGGCGTCCAAATTCATAGCCGAAGAAATATTGCCGGTGTATACAACAGTGTAGTTCTTCGAGCTTTGACCTAATTTCTGCCGATGTTTCCAATCTGCCAACCCGCTTTCAATCCTTTCGGGCCTAATGGTGTGAGGAAGAATATCAATTGGAAGATTGTATTTGTTTTTGTAGTGGGCTTGCTGAATTTTAGTCATGCTAAAACGTCGTAGGGCATTCTTGTAAATCTGGGCTTCCCATTTACGGGCTAATGCACCTCTAGGATGTTCAATCGAGTAATTTTCTTCCCACAAATCATGCATTTGTAATACATAAGGGATACGCATCGATCGACAAACCTGATAGGCAGCCACTAAGAAAGGGGCATTCGGGTAAACAAAAAAAACCAGGTCTGGCCGATGCTTTTTTAGGTGCTTTCGAATAAACAATCTATTAATAAACATCAATTTATGCTGAAATCTATCGAAAACTCTTTGCAAAAATGCGTTGGGCATTTTTAGGTAGAAAGTCTCGCAGGGGGTCGTAAACCCAGAATCAATCTTAGTTTGATATTGCCAGCATGCTAAAGCTTTAGCTTCACCCTCATATGAATCAAAAAGATTCGACATAAGTATGGACGATCCCACCACAAAAGGAGGAAAACTTCGACTTATGATCATTAAGGATTTTTGTTTTTGCTTAGTTTTTACTTCCATTATTCTCTATCGCTGCAAGCACTTTTTGGGCAGCATCCACGCAAGTAGTGAGTTTGCCACTAAAGATTGAATAGATTCCTGGTGCATGCTCCATCATTAAGGTTGGTCTTGCGTCGTCCAATTCCTGATCCGGCAACACGATTCGAGTGGTAATCCATGAGTCTCTATATTTTAATTCCTCAAGAACCGGGAAGAAGCCTTTAGATAATTCCATAATATCTAACTCTGCGAACCCATCGATAGGAGACCAATCCACTGAATGATATCCCACATGTTGCTGGACTACGGAGTGAACCACGTGATAAAGAATGAAATGATTCTTGTTAAAGCCCTTAGGCATTAAAGAACAAAAGGGTCCGTCCATCACTGTAATCCCAAAGGGAGGTGCCACTTCTTTTTCGGCTTCCAAAATAGGCATAATACACAGTTGGAATTTACCTTTAATTGGTTCTTCTTTTATATGCTCCGCAAAATCTGAAATGCCAGAATAGGTCGTATTGATAACATAGTCGGAATGTAATTTATAGCCGTTAGTTAAGCGAATGTCAAAGCTGCCATCATGCTGCCTTTCATAGGATAAGGCCTTGGTGTTTCGGATGACCCTAACGTTTCGAAGTTTTGCGATTCTATAAATCGCAATTTGCTTCAATTTATGAAAATCAAACACTGGTTCTGGTGTGAGCCAGCACGCATCGATTAAGTCTCTATTGAGTAATTTCTCTTCCGGCCAAGCTTCTTTAAGCTCAAGTCCCACATTATCACAAAATCCTGCAAACTCCTCGGCACTAACGTGGGATCCTCTCTTTGCAATGGCATAATACTTATCAAAGGAGCCGTAGATACTTTCCCCATAAAACTCCTTAAAAGACGTTAGTCCTTGCAACGACTCCTCAGCGGTTGCGGTACTACGAGGGTAATGATAACCATAATGAATCCGGTTTTGATTAACCAATGAGGCGCCAAGCATTACATCGTAATTTTTCTCAATGAGAGTTACTTGATAGCCCTTCTCCCCTAAAACAATCGCAGTGGAAAGGCCAAAAATTCCACCACCAATGATTAATACTTTTTCTTTGTTATCCAAAATACTGTCCTCCGTTTAAATGAATTATTTGTCCGTTCAAGTTTTTCTGACTGATCAATGTAATAAACATGTCTGTAAGCTCTTTTTCTGTAAGTAAGGTATTAGTCAAACTTGCTTTGATATGACTTTCTTTAAAATCCTGGGTCATTCTATTGTAAACCGGCGAATCCTTTACTAATCCCGGGGCAATGGCATTAACTCTGACATTAGGAGCCAACTCTCTCGCCAAGGTCCGCACTAATGAATTTACCGCTCCTTTCAAGGATGCATATGTGGGATCATAGCTTCCTTTGTATGCGGCTACAGAAGAGCAAAAAACGATAGATGCCTCAGAGCTAAATTTTGCCTGCAATTGCTTAACGAGCCAAAGGGGGCCCGCGTAATGGATGCCAATCATTTTGTCAAAATGGTCTTCTTCAAGTTGCATTAGGGAGCTTTGAGGTTCCCTTCCAGCAGCAACTATTAGATTGTCTATCTTTTCAAATCCCTCGGCAAATTTCGCAATACTACTCCGGTCATTTAAGTCAAGGGAAAGCATATTTTCATTGGCATCCCCTTTTGTTGAAGTACCAATTACATTATACCCAAGCCTCTTCAGTTCTTTAAAAATGCTTTGGCCGATAAAGCCGCTAGCACCTACAACTATGCTCACACCTTCACTCATTGTTGTTCTAGTTAGTATGTTGACTCAAATGCTTTTTTATATTCTCGGCGGCCTTCTCATCAGTTGCTATACAGTATACCTGTTTAAACTTATCGTAATCTTCAGTCTGTATGCAGAACCGTTCTGCATTCTGAATATCGAATTTTTCAAGGTATTCTAGCAGCTCCGCAGGTTTAGAAAAGGATGGAATTAACTTTTCCTCGACCAATCGTATCACCTCTCCCTCAAATTCAATGCCATAAAGGTCGATATGAACGGTCGGAATTTTATTCACTAGGGCGTCCACAGCAAATGCCGAGTTCCAAACCATTACCAAATCGCTTAGTCCTAAAAGATCTTGAATTGGCATAAGTGAATTGTCCAAGACCTTTACACCAATGCTCTCCAATTGAGCTTGATAAGGTTTCATCTGCTCCGAAGGATGAGGTCGTAAAACCAATGACCATTCCTTAGGTAGCAGGGTAACTAAGGTTTCAACAAATGAAATCAAGGCTGCTTGCACTGTTGGTTGCATAGGGTTTGTTGCTAGACTGATAACCCGCTGATTTAGTCCATAGGACTCTAATAGGGTATTCCTTTTAGAGTTTAAATCCTCCACCTGTTGATATTGAACAGCACCGCTCACATGAATTTTAGACTCTTCTACCCCCCAAGATTTGAGTAGCTGCTTATGATATTGTCCCCAAACAAAAATATTTTCCGCAATCAAAGGGGTATATGCAAATTGTGAATTTAACAAACCATGTGTTTGGGTGTAAGTAGGTATCCCCTCTTCCTTTGCTGCCAAAATCAGCGCGGCAATTTCATTGTATTGGTCGTATTCGCATATAACGTAGGGTACTTTATTAAGCTTGAATAGTTCCCTATAACTGTAATAGGACCAATACTGTCTTACTAAATGAACCGCAAAGGGGGGCAAATGACTGGCAGGTAACTGCGAAGCCTTAGTAAAAGCTTTAAAGGATTGGATTGCCTCGAGCAATAAGCCCCAAGGAATCATAGCAAAGGCTCTGACAAAATTGACTTTAAAGCCTTTAAAAACTTGCGCTTTGTACTTCAAGGATGACTTTGAAGTATAGAATAGAGCCCTATTGCAAAGCTCATTGAGTTCTTTGGCCAACAAATCATTCATCCGAAACAAATGAGGTCTCTCAGACATAAAGGTCAAAATCGGGCTACTTGCGTTTAAAGCAAGATTACCCCCCCCCTGAATTAAGTTTTTCAAAATCTGCCATAGCAGCGAAGCCAATTCTATAATTGAAAGTCCAAGACTAGTTTGCTTCGTTCTATAAGTGTAATTTATCACCAGATAGGACTTTGTCAAATTAGATAGAACCCCAGAGTCATCTTGGTCTGTAAATTCTCGACTAAGAATTTCTAATAACCTACTATTCTTCATTAACCTAATCCGGAGACTTTAAAAAACCCAAATTTAGTTCTGTTTAAACTTGCTTCTTTAAGGCTATAATTCGATATCATCGAGATTAATTCTTGCTCCTCGTTCGAGATCCACTTTGACTTTCTTCCCTAAGATCTCTTCATAGTGTTTGGGGTGAAGGCTAAAACCTGGCCTGATACTCCTTAAATTAGACGCTGATAATGGTTCTCCTTTTTTAACATCCTCTACTATGTAGAGAGAGCGACTAAAGGCCTTTCCCGCTATTTGCTTCTTTGTTAAGCTATAATCAACCTCGCCAATAGCACTTTCTGCAAGTCGAACTTGCTTAACCATGTCACCAAATTCTTTTTCATCCATTGAAAAAGAAGCATCAGGACCGCCAATACTTCTATCCAAGATAAAGTGTTTCTCAATGATTTTAGCGCCAAAACATGTGGCTACCACAGGCACTATACTGCCCATGGTATGGTCAGATAAACCTACCTCCACGCCGAAGCGTGTTTTAAAGTCAGCGATCATAACCATATTCGCTTCCTCGATGGGTGCAGGATATGAAGACGTACATTTTAAAATTGCAATATCTTCATTACCAACTGACCTACAAGCTTCTAAGGCCAGTTCAATATCTTCCGCAGTGGCAATTCCGGTAGATAAAATTACCGGCTTTCCTTTAGATGCCACATACTTGATTAAGGGTATATCCGTGATTTCAAAAGAGGCTATCTTGTAGGCGGGAACATTGAGATTTTCGAGAAAATCAACTGCTGTAGGATCGAAAGGCGATGAAAAACAAGCCAATCCTTCTTCTTCGGCACAGTCGAATAAGGCTTTATGCCATTCCCATGGAGTATAAGCGCTTTGGTAGAGACTATGAAAACTCTTTCCATCCCATATCGACCCTGATTTAATCAGAAAATCCTCTTTTTGGGAATCTATTGTTAAAGTGTCCGCTGTATAAGTTTGCAATTTAATAGCATCCGCTCCCGCTCTTTTAGCTGCTCTTATGGTTTCCAATGCTGTTTCTAAACTACCATTATGATTAGCCGAAAGCTCGGCAATAATAAAAACGGGCGCTCCAGTTCCAATTGAAAAGTTATCTATTTTCATTGTGCAAGAATTTGACCTTTCTCTAAAGACCTATTAATGTTTCTTACTTTTTTAAGCTCAATAACACCATTAGGGGTTTTAACCATTAATGGGCTTGATGAGACTATTAATCCGTTTGGCTGACTTTGTTTGAAGCCTAAGTCGCTGTAAACGATTTCGTCGATGATTATTTTCGTTTCTTCCAAATGGGTAAAGGCGCCGGGATATGGATCTGCTTGTGCGCGCACCCAATTGCGAATTCTCTCCTTTTGCCAACCCCAATCAATTTCGCCATCTTCCGGAGTTCTTTTGCCAAAGAAAGTAGCCTTGCTTTGGTCTTGAGCGGTAAATTCCAAGGTTCCCTTCTTGAAATCTGCAAGAATGCTATCGACAAGTGGTAGGTATTCAAGATTATACTTCCTTAAGATATCTGCCCCAGTATCATTAGGGGCAATTGAAACCTCTACTTGCCGTATGATATCACCTGTGTCGCAACCCTCATCAATTAAATGGGCTGTAATTCCAGCTTTTTGCTCGTTATTGATGATGGCCCATACGTGCGGTGTCCTTCCACGATATTTAGGCAACAGTGAGCCGTGAATATTACAAGATACAGTAGCTAAAGAAAAAAGATCTTTCTCAATGATAAAGAGATAGTTAACAGAGAGAATAAGATCGAATCCAAACTGCTTGGCGAATTCCGCTCCTTTGCCATTTCTAGGGTTCCCTATGAAAGTTGGAATTTGCGCGGCTTTACATCGGTCAATGATCTCCGTTGAAGATTTATTAGTGAGCACGCAACTAATTTTCTCATCCGAGGTAAGGAGGTGTTCTAAAACCTGCAAACCTAAGCCTCCGCTAATTAGTAGTGCAATTTTCATTGAATTCTAAGTTTAGAGTGTATAACCACATCTTTAAACTCACCCTGAAAAAGGCAATGATCTTTAAGCCTCGCATCTAAGAAATAATCATTCTTTTCCAAAACTCGATAAAGGTGAGGTCTTAAATCAAATGCATATACAAAGAGTTTATGAAAGCCTAAGTTTCGAAAAGCAACCTCTTCTATAAGGGGTAGGTAAGCACTCCAAATTGCATCGAAGTTATCTTCTTCCAAATCAGTTTCCATAATAAAAGATATCTCCGCATGCTTGTCGATCCAGTTGATATGTACTAATCCACCGTAACCAATACACTTGTTATCCACTAAAAAGCTAAATAGTAATTGACTAGGCTTTTCTGAATCAAAGAGCTTAGCAATGACCTGGTCGAAATACCAATTCTGCTGACTTTCTGTAAGAGGTTCATCCTGACGCAAGTGATAAATCTGTTCATTACGCCACTTCATAATATCAAAGCGATCCTCCATGCGAATGGGTACAAGGGAATAATTTCCAGAATTAATACTCTGCTGATCTAAAATCTTATAGTGCGCCATTATATCTAATGACCCTTAATCTTAGTAACTCTATTAAGGGTATCAATTAATGCTTGATCAGTCTTGTACTTTAACGTGATATGACTGTTAAGTCCAGCGACTTCGGGATGATCATCGAGATAAGCAAACAATTCGCTTACATCTTCCCGCTTTCCATTGGAAGTGAGATACCCATCGATGGCCTGAAACAAATCGAGGTCTTCCTGATAATCCAGTGTTAATCGATAGTCTCTAATAAGGTGCTTAGGCAAATCCACGACATTCACTTTGAAATGCTCCTTATTATTCTGGAAATACCATGTCATGTATTCCGAGTAGTCCGCGTTTGGGAAATGCTTTTTAACTTCTTCAAGAGCTTGGACATTAATCACTTCAGGTGCAGTACCCACCGAGGCTTGTCGGGCTGCAGTATAATCCGCACCAGTTTCGAAATGTGACTTTAAGAGTATGCTCGCGATTTCAGAAGAAACGTAAGGCATATCGGCCGTAACCCTGAAAATAACATCCAAACTATACTTCCGTGTAATATCTAAATACCGTTGTATAACATCATCGGGATGCCCCTGATGGAACATCACATTGGGGGCATAGTTATATCCTTCTAATTCCGCATCCTCTTCAGTGGTGCTCGTCGCTAGAATGGTATAAGAGGATTCTGGAAACCTTAAGCAACTTTGGATACATTTTTCTACCGAAGTTATTTGACCGATTGGAAGAAGCGCCTTCCGTTTTAAGCGCGATGACTTCAATCGTCCAGCAATAATCGTTCCTATGCTGGCTTTTTTGAAATGCTCTCTTTGAAGGGTTCTATTCGCTTCAAGGTCAGTTGCCAATAAATAGTTTGCCTTTTTCAATTCGGTTATTTCCGAGACGGTTAATCCATTTTGAGCACTTCGTCTAAATAATAAGTCCTCGTTAATATCAATTCCCTTACCTGCTTTTAAGTTTGTTCTTGTTAAAGGCTTTTGAATACTATTCTTTAGATAGTCAACCTCCTTTTGATTTATAAATGGCTTAAAGGGTAGCTCAGAATAGGCTTCCACCCTGTTGACCAAAGTTCTGAAATTGGCCACCTTAATAGAGGAAAAATGATCATATTTCGTTTCATGAGTACTGTGCATTACATGCTTCTCAATATAATCGGCGCCAAACAAGCTTGCTACTAAAGGAAAGATTATGGCATCGTCAGAGGTACCTGCCAAATGATCTGCAAATACAATCGGATTAGTAAATCGTTCACGAATTTCTTTGATCTTGTTAAGTCCACTATCCTCTAATTCTGTGGGATAAGATTGAAAGCCAACCTCGAGTAAAACTTCTATTGGACCGATAGATTTCTGAAGAGCTTCGAGGCGTTCGGTAATGTCATCTTTTTCAATGGCGCTTACGTTGATAATTAGGCTCAATTTAGAACAATCCATATCCTCTAAGGCCCGAATTACCTCGGCATTATATAGAATTGAGGCCTGTAATTTGATCCCGTGAATTTGGTTCAAATTTTTACGTAGAATTTCCACCCCATAAGTATCAAAGAGATCCAACCAGACCAACTTTGTTTTTGCAGCCTCCTCCACAATACTGGTCCATTCGGATGGATTGAAATAAAGCTCTTGATACACAGGATACCATTGGTAGTCACTGGTTGCGATTTTGTCGGGATGAAGAGGTTGAAATTTTATCCCAAAGCCTTTGAATTCCTCGTATTCATAAATTAAATCCATTAAATACGAGAGACTACCTCCGTGGGTATTCGCAACTTCTATTATGAAATTCGTCTTTCTATTCATAATACTTTAAAATAGTCGATATTACAAAGTCTTGCTCCTCATTATTCAATGTTGGATACATTGGAAGGCTAATGCAATTTCGATAGTACTCCTCCGCGTGTATAAGATCCCCTTCCTTCCAACCTTGTTCCCGGTAGTAGGGCATTAAATGGCAAGGGATATAATGAATTTGGGCGAAAATCTTTTGTTCACGTAAGTGATTATACAGACCTAAGCGGTCATCAACTTCTATCACATAAAGATGATAAGCATGGCCATCAACTACACTTGACTGACCCTTAATAAACGATTGGCCGCTAAAAGCTTCTTCATAACGCGCTGCAATAGCTCTACGGCGGTCTATACCAGAGTCGGCACGCTTTAATTGACTTATACCTAACGCTGCCTGAAAATCAGTTAGGCGGTAGTTGTATCCTAACTCCTGCATCTCCATATACCATTCAGGATATTCATTACTCCCTTCTATCCCGGTAGCAAATGAAGTTGAGTTCACAAAGGCATCATTGTCCTTAATTATTCCATGGGTCCGTAAACTCAAAAGACGTTGATAAAGTTTTTCATTATTTGTTGTAATCATCCCCCCTTCGCCGCAAGCTATATGCTTCACAGGGTGGAAAGAAAAAATGGCTAAGTCTGCAAACTCACCGTTTCCGCACGATGCGTGTTCTCCACTATCTTTTCGAAAGGAAGCCCCCGGAGCATGACAAGAGTCTTCAATAATCCAAAGGCCGTATTCGTCCGCCAATTTCCTAAAGGCCTCTAGGTTAACTGCTCTCCCGGCAAAGTCTACCGGAATAATTCCCGCATAGGTGCCTTTAGGAGAGGCCTCGAGTAACAATTTAACTGCCTTAACGTCCAGCAAGTAGGTCTCCGGATCTATATCGGCAAAGACCACCTCGCCTCCACAGTACCGAACGCAATTAGCGCTCGCAGCAAAGGTAATTGGGCTCGTAATGACCTTTTGACCAAACTTTAAATTTAAGGCCATTGCAGACAAATGTAATGCGGCTGTTCCATTACTCACCGCAACTGCATAATGAGCACCTACATATTGGGCGAATTCATTTTCAAAAGCGCCTATGTATGGCCCTCGAGTAAGAAAATCCGACTGTAAAGCAAGATTTACAGCGCTTAAATCCGACTCAGTAATGTTTTGCCTCCCGTAAGGAATTAGTTTCATAGTGAAGGAATGAATTTGTTTTTTACTCTTGTAAAAACTAGGTTTATTGCTTTAATAGCCCGCATGATGTACCGGACTACTTATGCTAGGCATACCCCCAATCTCAATGAAATTTTGAAGTTCTTTAAGAAATTCACCTGGTTTCTCACACGCAACTACCAAGGAATGTATAGTTTCTGTTATGGCTTTGTCTCCCTCATAATGTGCGGCCAGATAAAATGGCACCAATTCCTTAATATTGTGATAGTTTTTTAGAGATACTCCGTCAACGCAATTCAAGACTCCTGAATAATCCTTTGCTATGAGTTGCTTTAGAGCAAGTAAATAATAATGGCACCAATCAGTACTATTTATTAGAGGGTCATGAAATACGTCATCAATTAAACTATTGCCCTTATAGGACTCCGGCGAAAAAGTTGGCAGATCAAAGCTTTTCTGAGTTGACCAGTTTATTTTGAGACAAGATTCCTCCGATAATGACAACGCAATAACATTGGTATTTTCTTCTAAATTGAAGAAAAATCCATTTCTTTCTACCTCTGATGTTTTAGAAAAATAATCAAGTTTGCTTCCCTTCCAATATGGGTCAAAATCAACCCAATAGGGCATATTGTACGCCCTTCTTTTTGAATCATATGTGATCATATCGGTTCCTAAGAAAACACTTAACCCACTAGTAATTGCTTTGTCCCTTCTATATTTAAACTCATAACCTTCCACTAAAAATAAGTTATCAGAACCTAAAACATTTGGATTCAATATAGACAGCTGCTCATAAAATGCCTGTTGCATCTTCCAATCTCGCCAGTAGCTTAATCTATTATTATAGTAGTTTAAAACCAATAAGCTAATAATCAAAGAATAAGTTATTCGGCGATTGCCAAAATTCCACAGAACTAAAAGCAACGCTAAAACTGAACTTAATGATGCAATTAAAGAATAACGATCGAATAAGTGTCCGAACTCAATGTTCCGTCGACCAACCCAAACAAACGTTAGGCTTAGACAGGAAACAAAAGCAATGAGCCATAAACGTATCCGAGATTTTTCACAAATATTAACACCAACCGCTTTGCTTTTTGGGAAAGCAAGAAATAGTCCAGAAAAAACTGCGACAAATAACACCACTTTGATTAATGACGCAAAATATGGCGTTCCCAATTTTTCATTAATAAAAATGTTGTTGGAGAAACCGTACTGCAATCGGACCCCTCGAAACATTTCAAACCAAACACCAAATAGTGCCTCGTAGAAGTCTGAGAACACGTCAAAAAACAGGGTGAATAACCCACTAAAACTGAATAAGTCACTGAAGTAGTTATCATCAATCTTTGCCGCATCACGCTCTACCTCAAAAATAAATGCGATATAGAAAAGCACAACAAAGGAAGTCAATAGATATGGCGCCAAACCCTTAAGAAGGATTGAAACGGACCAATGTCTACCTTGGGCAAAGCGAGCCCCAATAGTAAAAGTAATACGTATAACCTCTAAACCTAACAAATATTCCATGTGAAGGGCTCCAAGCGCTAAAAGAAACATGGCTAATAGGGTGTAAAGGAGATTCATTCCCTCATAAGGTCTGGGGGATTTATCAACTCTTAAGCTTAAAAGTATTGATCCTAAGTAGAAAATATATAATGAAAAAATAGCTGCATAGGTAAGAGCACTTGAGTCTTGACTAAAACCAGGAAAGAAAAAGAAAATTAGGACTATTGATGTTTTATCCATAATTCCCATGTTTGGAACTATTGATCCAATAAGCTTCATTCCCATCAATGAGAAAACAACCTTAAGGCTTAACAATTTCAATTGGTGGACTACGGGATTAGGATTAAATAAAAATACCTCAAGCTGCCTAACCCAAGCCAAAGGCCTTTCGTTGTAAAAGTAGTCAGCTATTCGCTCAACATTCCCATTCTGCATCACGAAGAAAAAGTTCCAATCATCCCAGAAATAGCCCATATTTAGGATTGGAAAGCTTAGGATGATTAACGCGAAAAGAGTTAAAATGCCTACAAGGGGTATTCTCCATTTTGATAAAACTTCAACGTTTTTCATAATGTATGTGAATATTAAAGAGAATTTAGAATTGATTTTTAAAATAGTATCAATATGAATCAATCCCAGTTTCACTAGTTAAATGTCTATATCCAAATGTTCTTTGAAAAGGTTTTTAAGGCTTTCGACGGTTTCCCATTCATCATTCGTCCCAGAATTATAGCAGAAGCCATTTTCTACTTTTTTGGCGTCAAAATGATTAATGTAATCTTCAATTTTCCAACGATGGGTAGCCGGCAATATTGAATAATATTCTCCTAAATCCCAAGTGTAATAGGAATCAGAACTGGTAATCATTTCCTCATGCAATTTCTCACCTGGCCGAATTCCTACAACGCGATGTTCCGCCTCGGGAGCAATTGCCTCGGCAACATCCATAATTCGATACGATGGTATCTTAGGAACAAAGATCTCGCCTCCCCACGCGTGCTCTAGAGCGTGCATTACCATATCTACTCCTCCTTTTAAACTAATGTTAAATCTTGTCATTCTTGGATCGGTGATGGGTAGCACTCCCTCTTCTTTCTTCTTACGAAAGAAGGGTATTACCGAACCGTTGGATCCCATAACATTGCCGTAGCGAACGACAGAAAATTTAATTGGGTTCCAACCCGAAATATTATTAGCCGCAACAAAGAGCTTATCAGAGGCTAATTTGGTTGCTCCATATAAATTAATCGGTGCAGCCGCCTTATCTGTGGAGAGGGCTACAACCCGCTCAACACTCGTTTCTAAACTGGCATTTATAACGTTCTCGGCGCCCAACACGTTCGTTTTTACACATTCCATCGGATTGTATTCAGCAATGGGAACATGTTTCATAGCTGCCGCATGAATTACAAAATCAATTCCCTTAAAAGCCCTTTTTAAGCGCTCATAATCACGAATATCACCTATAAAATAACGGATTTGAGGATACTTTTCAATCGAGAACTCTTGAGCCATTTGAAACTGCTTCTGCTCATCCCGCGAAAAAATAACAAGACGCTTAACTTCAGGAAAGGAGGCTAAGATGTGTTTCGTTAATGCCTTACCCAAGGAACCCGTTCCTCCTGTGATAAGTATGCTTTTGTTAGTTAGTTCCATTACTATTTAATTAGAATTTTGAAGTAGTCATAATCAGTAAATCAATGCAATTTTTGCTAAATTAAAAACTCATTTAATGCTGTAAAAATTTGTATTTGAGCATTATTTTCTGACAAATATTCTCTTTAGTTTTTATTAGCATTTTCGGCATTGTTTATTCACAATACTATCTTAATCAACTTTTTAACATGCTGATTAAATAAAAACCAGGAAATGAGAAAGAGCACACATATTTTTAAAATGATATCCAATAACAAATTCAAGTTTAGATAGTAGAAGCTTCCCAGCAAAATTGCTCCAGCAATGATATAAAATAGATTCGGCAGAATTAGTTTGGGAGCAAGACTATACACTTTTAAAAAACGTCTTACCAAAAACATCATTAAGAACCCCTGAATTAAATAAGCCGCTAAAGTTGTCCAAGCTGCCGCTACCATTCCGTAAATGGGTATGAACCTGTAGTTCAAATAGACGTTTGCTCCAGCGCTAATTAGAATGGCAATTGTCGAGAGTATAGTTTTTTTACTAAAAGAAACGCTGTTTTTATAGAAAACCGAGAAGGTCATGAAGAATTGCCCTATAACAATAATAGGAATTAGCTCTAAACCATTATGAAAATCCGAGCTACCCAAAATTAACCCAATATACTGAGCAAATGCCACCAAGACCAAAGTTGCTAGACCGATTAACTTGAAAAAACGCACACCATCTTGGTCAAGTTTGGAGTAAGCACCAGAGTTCATCTGCTTATAGTATTTTGGTACCCATGCATTCATTACCGCATTGCTTACCATGTATTGAAGTCCTGCAATATTGTAGGCAAAACTGTATAAACCAGCACTTTCTTCGCCCACCATGCTATTAAGCATTAATCGATCAAAATAGGACAGTACTATGGTACCAAGGTAAGCCGGTAATAAAGGTACTGAATAGGTTAGAATATAAATCAAATGCTTGCGATGGAATCTTGGTGTAATATACTCCCTTAATTTCCGTAAAGCAATGGCCGCAAATACGGCTGAAGCCAACACTGAACTCCAGATTGTGCCATAATATAAATCACTCGAAAGAGATAGTATAAAAACGACGGAAGCAACAAACTGAAAATAGGTTTTTTGAATACTGAAATTTCGTAGTTCTCTAGATCTGCCTGAGGCTCTTAATACAGCTAGCATGTAATTACTAATTACAATCAACATTGCCGCTGGTACAATATACTTTACAGTACCACTAGGTAAATCAATAAGCTCGGCGATAGAATTCGCCCGCCAAACAAATATCAAGCCAAAAAGGGCCAAAAAACCAAAGGCAAATACCATAGAGGTAAATAGTAACGAATTAAAATCCGATTGACCTTCTTCAAAGTAATAGCGCCCTACTCCTACACTCCCATTTAGCGTAAGTACAACGGCTGCAAGCTCAACATTTGCCGAAAAAATATTAATGATTCCGTAATCAGCAGGAGTGAGTAAATAAGTAAAAACAGGAATGGAGATAAGTCTAAGTCCCTTTCTGGAAAATGAATTAATGAGATAATTAATCGTGTGGCCCAACGTTTCATTTGCCTTAATGTATAATTTTAATTCAGCGGTACGCACTTTTCTCATGGGTGATTAGATAGTATCAAATATTTACCAAGTAAAAGCAGAGATTACAATACAGTAAAGGCATGAAATAAATCATTTAAATGTTATTTGTAATACTAGACATTTCGAAAACACAATTTCCTGGCAAAATTTATTTTCCCAATTTTCCTTTCGTTATTTCCCCAGCCTGCACCTTTCTTAGTGCTTCGGCAAATCTTTGAGGCCCTTTATTAAAAGAGTTGCCAAATGAATTTTTTATAAACTCTTCCACGGTATACCAGTAAGATTCCTCTTGCATTAAAATCGAATTCATTAAACTCACAATCGACTCTTCATCATAGGCAATGAACGGAAAATCAGCTACCATGCGCGACTCCATGTCATGCGTTTTATGTGGGTTCAGAAGTAAAGTAGGTATTCGTGCCTTCATGCAATCCGCAATAGAAGTAGACCATTGCGTAATAAAAAGGTCTGAATTTAGCAATAGCTCTTCAGGTCTATATTCATCTTTAACGATAAGATAATTATTGATTTTTGACCCTTCGTAAAGGGACTTAAAAAATTTTAACTCTTCTTGAGGGTGTACTTTTAAAACAAAGAAATAATTCTCAGATTTTTGTATTAGATATTGATAGATTCTTGTGTAATTGATTATGGCATCTAACCCTATACTCAAACGCTTGTTTAAAAAAATAGTGACCAATGGTTTATTTCCTTTTCTTTCCGCTATTTGAATAGGCAGTGAGATTGGGGGTTGATAATTAGTATTTTGAAGAGTTGCGTTTGCGAAGAACAAATTACTATCCATATTGTTTACTATACTTTTAGCCCATTTTTCCGACCAAAAAAAATACCAAGCGGTAGAATGTTGATGACCAAAATTTGGGTTTGCTCTGAAAATTGGTACACCCAAAAAATTATCATAACAGAAAGCTTTGATTTTATGCCGAAAATTATACTCCCTATAAGGAAGCGATTGTCGAAAACTGACCTGCAATACGATTAGCTTTACTTCAGGTAAACATCGTCGTAGTACCCGGAATTCATAGATAAAGTCAGTTGGAAATACAGCCAAGCCAATATTTTCCTTATGTACAATTTCAAGAATTTTGCGCTTTAACTCTTTGTACTTTGCGTATTCATCTAAATTTCTCTGGACATGATATTTGGACTTACAAGGAGACAGTACATAGACATTATCATAAGTTTCTAAAAGAGTAGATTTCTCCGTTTCAGTAATGGCTTGAAAACGACCAGAATATGCTGATGTATCCAGTAATATATTTTGTCCTTTGTGCTTGGCCTCATTTATTATAGCTGCATATGGTTGAAGACTTAAATATCTCAACTGTGGAAACCACAATACATTGATGCGCTCTTTTATGTCTCCATCCATTTGAGATTGCATTATATTCTCTCTTTAAAAACTGAGTTCGCCTTTGAGAGCTTATCGAAATAATTAACTACTTGAACTTCGGCATAAAATTGAAGGTTGACCACATTCTCATCGTATTGGGCATCCAACCTTTTGATTTCCTCTATTAGGCTCAACCAATCAGTATTTATGGCTATTCGAGCTCCCAAATTCCACTGTTCAAGTGCGTCAATATTTGTCTGCATTTCTTTATTATGATTTTCGCTAGCTGCCAAAATCAAAACCTTATGCCTTAAGCAATCCGTTACAGTTCCGACTCCAGGTCTTATTAATGCGGTAGAGAGTCTTGAATACATTTCCTCATCAAACGTTGCCTTTAACATCCATTCTGGGGGTGACGTTGGAAGTAATGAAGAATCAACATAAACACAGGTAAAAGGCAACCTTTCTTTGTGAAGAATTAATTCAGAAATAACTTCTCTAAAGGCTGAATTTAAAATTTCATTTTTCCCTCCACTGATTAATAAAGCTCCCGAAAAAGGTGATAATCGATCACAATCTTTTGATTGACCTATTAGCCCAATTGGGATAATATTTGAGTGTTTCTTCAATTGGTCTGAAACGAAAAACTCTGAAGCCAAATGAATGGGCTTGTGAGCTACTATTAGGCCTTCACAAAACTGCGAATACGCTGGATCAATAGTCGGAAGATCTAAGTGCCACAAAAAAGATCCAGATAATATAGCCTTTGGGTAAAGACTTAAAATTTCCGGAAGATTATCGCTAACTATAAAGTCGAAATGTCTCAAATCTGGTAGCCTTTTAAGCCATTGAACCAGTTCTTCTTTTGATTTATTAATTGCTGTGTTAGTATGGAACGGAATTAAGTTAAGATTTTCGTGTTGACCCAGCAAATCTGAGAAACGGCTTAAACCATCCTTCCTTGCTAGTAAAGAAACGCGATATCCAGAAATAGCCAATTGCAGACCATAGTGGTAACATCTTTTTACATGGCCAAAGCCATGATCACATGCTATAATGGCTATTGATTCCACTCTCTAAGCCTCACTTAGGTAACCCATTGTTGCGTATGACACATTATCAATTAATTTGAAGGCATCCATATCCAATTGTGACCAACCATCAAATACCATTTTTTCAGAACCTCTTCTTATTAAAGAAAGGAAATTAGAGGGAATGTTCTTAGGGTGATTGTTCATTATTAGGACCACATCTGATTCTGATAAGTCTGCCTCCAGCGTGCCGGGTTGAACATTCGGCAGAAAAGCCTTCCAGTCATCGTAATGAACGACATTATCATAGCATACTACTTTAACCCCTAGTTTTTGCAACTCTTGCGCAATAAAAATCGAAGAAGAACCCCTTAAATCATTGGTCTCGGGCCAACCTTTAAAGGCAAGGCCTACTATGAAAATTCTTGCATCGTCTATTTGTTTTCCTTTGCGCTTTAGGTATCGTTTTACCTGTTTGAGGGCATAAGATTGGGCTTCTTCATTTACCATCCTGCCGTTTACAGCAAGCTTTGCATGTCCCGAATTTTTGTCGACAGAAGCGAACAAGAAGGGGTCTTTAGTTAAGCAGTAACCCCCAACACCTGGGCTTGGCAAGGGAATTCGATTTCGAGGATAACCTTCGTTAGCCGCATTGATTAGCTTGAAGGCGTTAATGTTAAAACGGTCACCTAACAAGGCTACAGAATTGGCAAAGGCAAAAGATAAATCCCTAAAACTGTTATTAATTAATTTAACTAATTCAGCGGCTTCCAGCGAGTCTACTTGGATCACGGAGTCTGTTAAAGAAGACCATAGTTCCATAGATCTTTTGGCACAAAGCGAACTAAGCCCACCCACAATCTGAGGTAAGTTTCTCAGCTCTTCCATCGCCCTTCCTTCTGCTGTTCTTTCTGGGGCAAATGCCAAATGAAAGTCTATAGCTGCTTCCATGCCGCTTGTTTCTTCTAAAATTTCTCTAACCACATTTCTGGTTGTACCGACAGGAACAGTAGAACGGAGCATGACGACATCACCACGCTTTAAGCGGTTTCCGATAGATCGAGTAACAGCATTTAGAGCTTCTAAATTGGCATTACCCTTGCCATTTACAGGCGTGCCAACCGCTACTATATAGTAATCTACTTTCTCCTGTTCTAATCCAGTGGTGAATTCCAAACTCCCCGCTTCCTGGGTTGCAAGAACAATATCATTTAAACGCGGTTCAAATACATGAATATCATTGTCTTTAAGTTTCCTGATTATTGCTTCCTGAATATCTACTCCGTAAACTTTATGACCTAGGTTAGCAAGAGCTGCAGATAGAGTAATCCCAACAAATCCTTGTCCGTAGACCGCCACATTTTTTCGAGCATCGCGAGCGGAGGACATTAAGCTAACATAACTCAACACATTTTGCAGCTTGCCTTCTTGATCTACCACTATGACATCCCGAAGGGCGTCTACATCAGCTTCTCGCTTTAGCAGTTGTTGTTGAACTTCAGCAATTATTTCGATATTAGAAAGATGTTGTTGAACCACAATTGGGTTCGGCGTCATCACTTTTGCTATAGGCTCATCTAGACTCTTTCCTTGACCAATTAAGCGAATTAAATCTCCATCATTAAAGACTCCCTTAACTTTGGAAGATTCATCTAAAATAATTGCCAATCCCTTAAAATACACTTTGGATTCGGCCATTTCCTTAACCACCTTCATCGTAGAAGTAGTGGGATAAGCAACTACTACAGTGTTCTTAAAATTCATATGGCTGTTTCTTCCCAGTTAAAAATCATATACTTGGAATCATGAACCCCATCTATCCTTGGCGACGCAAATCGACCACGGTAATAATCCCTATTCAGTAATTCTGTATCCGATAATTTGCGGTTTATATCGCCTTGTAATACAGATTTCCAATTCGGTAAAGCGGCCTCCATTTCCGCTGATTGTTCCTCCTTGCTCAGAATAGCGAAATCCGCTAATTCCCTCATATGGTGAGGCTTGATAGAAACAGGTCCGTCTCTTGTTTCATCCTTCTCCAAAATAGTAAAGTGGCGTTCAATCACCTCTGCACCGGCCGCAATAGCAGCTTTAGAAGCGAGCACACCATCTCTTTCGACAAGTGAGTGATCCGAAAATCCAATCGTCTTGGAGAACCCTTTTAACCAATCCATTTTAGCCAAATGCATTTCACTTAAAGGAGTAGGATAAATTGTTACACAATGTAGCATAGAGTAATCAACACCCGATTCCTTCAAAATGGCGCTAGCCTTTTCAACTTCATTGTTAAAGGTGGCTCCTGTTGATACAATAACCTCCTTAAAATTTGCAGCTAATTCCCTAAGAAGCTGATAAGATGCGCAATCGTAGCTGGCCACCTTCACTGAGTCATAGCCCTCGTCAATCAAATCTTGAATGGAATCTCTCGAAAAACAAGTCGTCATCGGGACAGCACCCTTAAATTTTACGTAATCCACAAATTGCTTACTCTCACTCTTTGATAGCTCCAAGCCTTTAAGGCGCTTATATTCTGGCTCAAAAGGTCGCCTAATAGACATCTGCTTTCCGTTGAATTCATTGCCTTCTTCAAACTGAGGCCTAAATGTTAAATTACGAACATGAATGTGCTGAATTTTCACATGTGTTGCTCCAGCTTCAACCGCAGCATCCACCATTTCCTTAACCCGGGCAAAATCACCATTATGATTTTGGCACAATTCCGCAATTAGTTTTACGCTCATTTCTTTAATAATTTTTCATTAAATATCGTACCAGTTCTAAATCTACAGGACGATCTATATCAATAGCAGTGTCTTCTGGAACAAAAACCGCTTTACATGGATCACCGATCAAGGATTGATATTCCATAACAACAGACCTCCTACTAGCATAAACGGCTCCAGACCTTCTAAATACAGGAGGTAGTTCTTGACGGGGCCGCATATCTTCAAATCCTTGATCAATAAAATTTACCAGCTGATTACCATTAACAACCCGCTTCATTTTAAAAGGATGAGTGGCTACTTTAACGGCTGTTACGGCACTTTGAAAGCTTTGTTCCTCAATTAAGCTTTTTACACATTCCTCTATATCCTCCACTCGACATAATGGCGCGGTAGGTTGCAAATAGACTACTAGGTCATATTTAAAACCTCTGATTTTCTCCATCTCTAATATTGCGTGCTGTACAACAGGAAGGGAGTGAACATGATCTTCCGCTAGCTCTGCGGGTCGCAGGAAAGGAACAAGAGCGCCATGCTTCTTGCCAACCTCTGCGATCTCCGGGTCTTCAGTAGACAGTACCACATCACTTTCATAGCTAACCTTTAAAGCCTTTTCAATCATATAAGCAACTAAAGGCTTGCCGTTAAGGTCCGCTAAGTTTTTTCTTGGTATACCCTTGGATCCTCCGCGGGCTAGGATTATCGAACAAATCTTCAATTTATTCTCTTTTGGATTAGTTAACTATAAATCTGGATATGAGTGACGTGGAACAGCATTCTTTCTTAAAGTTGTTGCTTTTGATACCATGCATAAACTTTTAATAAACCTTCTGAAAAGCGCACTTTAGGATGGTAATTAAGAAGCTCGATAGATTTGGAGATATCTGCTTTGCTATGTTTCACATCGCCTTTTCTTTCAGGACCATAAGTTACTGATGGATTACCTTCGGAAATCTCACTTAGCATCTTCACCATTTCGCTCAAACTAATTTGGTCGCCACAAGCGGCGTTATATACCTGGTTTAAGGCTGCTTCATTTTCGGTGAAAAGGGCCAAATCATTAAGGTAAACCGCATTGTCAACGAAAGTAAAATCACGGCTTGTAATTCCGTCACCGTTGATGGTTATCTCTGCGTTTTTTAAAAATGCTTTGATAAAAATTGGGATTACAGCTGCATAGGGATTGTCTGGATTTTGTTTGGGTCCAAAGATGTTAAAGTAGCGTAATCCTATCCAATTCAAATCATAGTTCTTGCCAAAAACATCTGCAAATTGCTCAACCGAATATTTGGTCACCGCATAAGGACTCAAAGGTTTACCGATGCGATCCTCCACTTTCGGTAAACCAGGGTGGTCCCCGTAAGTACTTGAGCTGCAGGCTAAAATCACTCGATCAACTCCCATTATATGTGCAGCATGTAAAACATTTACAGTGCCAAGAATATTTACTTCCGTACTGCGCATCGGATTCTCAATACTCCTTGGAACGGAGCCTAAAGCTGCCTGATGCGAAATCTTATCTATCCCTTCGCAAGCATTTAGGCAAATCTGGTAATCGGTAATATCTCCTTCCATGAATTCAAAGCGTGGATGACCTATGAACTCCTCAATATTCGAGTAGTATCCATTGGACAGATCATCCAATACTCGAACCTTAGCCACGCGATTATCATTGAGAAAATGCTCAACTAGGTTAGAGCCAATAAATCCAGCTCCACCAGTTATTAGAAGATTGATTGGTTTTATATCATTCATGATTATAAACGAGCATCTATTTGTTCAACCGGAAGAACTCCCTTGACATCATAAAGAACACCTTCTTCAACAAGTAAACTTCTTAAGTCAAGCAGAAAATATTCTTTATGTGCCACAGTTAATATTACAGAATGATACTTATTTCTCTCTATGTTTGTAATTGGTGTAAAACCAAACTCATATTCAACCTCTTCACCATTCGCCCAAGGATCATAGACATCAACATTAATATTGTACGATTTCAGCTCTTCATACACGTCAATCGCTCTTGTGTTTCTAATATCAGGGCAATTCTCTTTAAATGTTATACCTAGCATTAATATGTTCGCTCCAAGAATAGGTAATGAGCGCTTCATCATCAACTTAACAACTTCTGCTGCTACGTATTTACCCATATCATCATTTAACCGACGACCAGACAAAATGATTTCTGGATGATAGCCAGCCTCTTGGGCTTTCTGAGCTAAATAATATGGATCTACACCAATACAATGACCGCCAACTAAACCCGGTTTAAATGGTAGAAAGTTCCATTTAGTACCCGCAGCCTCTAGTACAGCATGCGTATCTATTTCGAGCTTATTAAAAATCTTGGCAAGCTCATTGACAAAGGCAATATTTATGTCTCTTTGACTGTTTTCTATTACCTTCGCAGCTTCAGCTACTTTTATCGAAGTAGCTTTATATGTTCCAGCTGATATTACTTCCTTATAAAGATTATCAATAATTTCTGCCGCCACTGGTGTTGAACCTGACGTAACTTTAAGAATCTTGGTAACTGTTCGCTCTTTATCCCCAGGGTTTATCCTTTCTGGAGAATAGCCGACAAAGAAATCTTCGTTCATTTTTAAGCCTGAAATGCTCTCCAATACCGGAACACACTCGTCTTCCGTTACACCCGGATATACAGTACTTTCATAGACGACATAATCCCCTTTTTTCAAGACTTTACCGATCGACTCAGATGCTTTAATCAAAGGAGTTAGAACAGGCCTTTTGTTTTTGTCTGTTGGGGTTGGAACCGTCACTATGTAAAAATTAAAGTCTTCTATATCACTCACAGAGGTGGTGCAGTAAAGACCTTTCCGGTTTGTTTCCATGGTCAATAAGTCAGATTCAATGACATTTTTGAGATTTTCGTCCTCTACCTCAAGTGTATGATCGTGTCCTTCCTGTAACTCTTTAACTCTGTTAGAGTTAATGTCGAACCCAACTGTAGGGTACTTTTTCCCAAATTCAACTGCAAGCGGTAGACCTACATACCCTAGGCCAATGACTGCGATTTTTGGATTGTTTAATTTGTTCATGGTTTGAGTCAATTCTTTTGTTGATTAGGCTTCATCCTGGTAATAGCCGTAGCCGTAGCCGTAGCCGTAGCCGTAGCCGTAGCCGTAGCCGTAGCCGTAGCCGTAGCCGTAGCCGTAGCCAACTTTGTTACTTATGTCGTTCAGAACAATACCTATGTGTTCTAATTTTTTTCCTTCATATTGTTCATTAACAAATCCTAAAAGCTGCTTTTGGGTATAATTAAAGCGGCTTACATACAAAATACCATCAACCTGAGGGGCAATCTGTAGAGAATCGGCTACGAGCCCCATTGGTGGAGTATCAAGCACTATAAAATCATAGTTTTCGCGAAGATTCGTGAGCATTTCATTAAACTGGGGCTGCTCAAGCAATTCCGATGGATTTGGAGGAACTGGGCCTGCTGAAATCACATCTAGATTATCCTTTCCAGATTTCTGAATAATATCTGAAAGTTTATCTCCTTGCTTACTCAGCAAAGTGGAAATACCTCGGTCATTTGATAATCCAAAATCATTGAAAATTTTTGGCTTTCGTAGATCGAGACCTACTAGACAGGTTTTTTTGCCGCTAAGTGCAATTACAGACGCGAGATTGATTGCTGTAAACGTTTTTCCCTCCCCACCTATAGAAGAGGTAACTAGAAAGACTTGGCCGCCACTTTCAACCGGCTTGAGTAAGAAGTTTAGGTTTGAGCGCAGCGCTCTAAAAGCTTCTGAAACTGAACTCTTAGGTTTAGAGAAAACAACAAGGTTATCTTCCTGTTTTGAATGTCCTAAAATCCCTAACATTGGAATATTTGTTACGGCCTCAATATCCTTCTTGGACATGATTTTAGTGTTGAGTAGATCTTTTATGACCACAAAACCAATAGGGAGTAACAAGCCAATTAAAAGACCAATTGCGAGGTTTCTAGAACGGTTTGGACCATTAGGTAATTGCCCTAAATCTCTAGCGGCATCTATTATTTTCGTATCCGGAAGATTGGAAGCTTGAAGTATGCCTGCTTCTGCACGTTTTTCAAGTAACAGTTCAAACTGATGGCCAGAGGCTTCGTATTTACGTTGGATTTTAAACAGTTGTTGTTCTGTAGCAGGAAGCTTAGCTATTTGACCCATCGCCTTGGTCATTCTTGAATCTATATCCTCTTGGACGATCCTAGTTCTGTCTAGAGCATTCTTAGTAGCATTCTCAAGGCTCTGTTTGGTGTATCTCAGTTGCTCCGCTAGTTCTACAATAGCTGGGTTTTCTTCCGATAAAGTGTACTTGTATTGCTCTAATTCAACACTCCGTTCTAGAAGCTCAGAGCTTAATGCTCCAACTAATGGATCTTCAATACCACTAAAAGCGGGAAGTGATAAACCTGAGTAGTTCTGCTCAGAGTTTAGAAAATCTATAACATACTTATAAAAGTTACGTTGTAGTTTAAGCATAGAACGCTCCTGCTCTAACTGCAGATACTGCTCCATAAGCTGTGAGCTTTCAGCACCTAGATCTACAATTAGGTTTTCTGCCCTAAAACTGCCTAGATTTTCTTCCGTGCTGGCTAAATCTAGCTTGATGGCTTCTAACTGTGAATCTATAAAGCTAATGGTATTTTTGGCCATGAGGTTCTTTTCCTCTAATTCAAATCGTCTAAGCTCTGTGACTGTAGTGTTCAAGAAATCAGCGATTTTGGATTTATTGAACCCTTTCATAGAAAGCTTTAATAATTCACTTCCCTTAGCTTCTGCAGATGCATTCAAAGACCTAATCCCTTGTTTAGCAATCTGCTCATAGGTCTGAAAATAGAAATAATGATTGTCTATAGCATCTTTAATAGTTCCTTTCGGAATCACTCTAAATCGTCCCCCCCCTCTTTCAATCCACTTGTAATAAGGGTATTCTCCATCGAAGTCAAGACTTTCTTCTGGTGTGGAGTATTGTTCGGTTTGATAATCGTACAATCTCAAAGAAGAAACTTGCTCAGTGGTAATAGAAAACGACTTTGGACTCAATACTAGGTTGAATCTGAGTCCTGTAGGTTGAGGAACGGTTTTATCAAACTCAATCGTATACGGCGAATCTTTATATACTTCAGTTTCTACTAACCTTCCTTTATTCCAATAGGAAACCTCCCATCCTAATTCTTTCGCCACCTTAAGATTTTGGGTATAGCTATTCAAAATAGCTATTCTGCCCTGTAAAGGATCCTTATTACTCCAGGTAAATGAAATAATATTATCGGCAGATCCAAGCGGATTGTTGTTGTTTTCTTCCACTGCCATGAGTGTGCTTAACTCAAATTCATCTTTGGAATATCTATTTACGGTAAAGGCAACGGCTAGTCCAATGACTGCTCCACCTACTACAAATGGCCAAATCCCTAGAATCTTATAGAGCAGTTCTTTTATGTCTATGCCCTGCTCCTCTCCTTGGAAATTATTGTTAAATCCTTGTTCCATCTATTATTGTCCTAAAGAGATAATCGTTAAATAAAGCGCTAGTGAACTACTCAAAGCACTGACCAGTGTGGTAATCGTTTGGGCTCCGGTTACTCCAAAACCGTATGCTTTCTGCGGAAGTGGTTCAGCGTACAACACGTCGTTTGGTTGGATGAAGTAATAAGGACTTGCAATGATGCTTTGATCCAGAAGGTTGATCGTGTGAATCTTCGTTCCTTCTGGGTATTGACGAATCAAACGAATCTCATCTCGCTTGGCTAATGGGCCTAAGTCACCAGCCGCGGCAATGGCTTCATAGATGGTTGCTTGATTTTGTAGAATGACTTGTTTTCCACTGCTGTTAAACTCACCCAGGGTAGCAAAACGAATACCTCCGAGTTTGACTTGTAGGTAATACGTTTTAAAGTAGCGCTGTACTTCTGTATCAATAATGGCCTTTGCTTCTTCCAAAGTTTTGCCTTTAACACTTACCTCCCCGATATAAGGAAGTTCGATAGCGCCATTAGAGTTTACGGTGAAACCTGTCATGTAGTACAAATCACCGCCGTTTTGAGCACCAACCTGCATCGTTTGTTGACTTTGTGTACCTTGGATAGAGAAAAGCTTATTGGCTTCTTCATTCATCGAGCGGATTTGAACGTCGAGAATGTCATTCACCTGGAGCTTATATTCTTCCTTTTGGTATTCAAAGACTTTTTCTGTAATGTCCTCTTCACTTTGAAGGTAGATCATCTTTTTGACCGGAACACAGCTGGTTGCGGAGCCTATGATTAGGGCGGCAATGGCTAGTCGAAGTAGTTTCATTTCTGTCACTTTAGTAAGTTTCAAAGGTAGGCCTTGGCACGGCTTCGCCGCAGTGAGTCCCAGTCTGTTTTTAACCGAGTCACTATTAGATAGACCTTAATTTATATGTCCTTTAAATTCCTAAGCGGTCATTAAAGGCGTTTCGTGCGCTTTGACGCGCACTTGTATGCCTAGTTGATCAAGCACTATAATGACTTGATCTCTTCGGTGTTCTTTTACTTTTCCTAATTGGCCCATTAAAGGACCGGCGCCCAAACGGACTTTAGAACCTACAGGAATAGATTCTACAGTTATGGAAGCATGGTTCACTTCTCCCATCCAATGGCGAATGGATTCCATTTCTTCTGAACGAACTACGGCAGGCTTTCTCAGCCAGTACAGATAGCGCACAGCTGAAGCATGGACAAAGACTTGGTCTCTATCTTGCTCATGACATTGAATGAAAATGAAACTTGGGAACAGCGCTTCCTCAACCACTTTCTTGCGATCACTCCATTGCTTGGTCGTCTTCTTTAAAGGGCAATACACCGCCCAACCTTCAGAATGAAGGCGCTCCGCCAGCTTTTTTTCGTGGCGCGGTTTCGTGTACAGTACATACCATGATTTTGTCTGTGGTTGTACTGGACGTTGATCTTGCTGTTGCAGCATTTGATCTGAGTTACTTTGGTTGGTTTGGTGTGCTTTTTAAAGCCTGTGCAAATTAGCAAAGAATAAAAACAAACACCTACTAAATACCGATATATTCAAGGTTAAGATACGGTTTATTGAAACGAACTTAAATGTAGACCGGGTTCTTTACTAATAAGCTTGAAAAACTATGAATTACAGTTCTCCTGAGCTTTTATTACCTAAAATGATTAAGGTGCTTCAATTAACGTCTACGTCCGAAAAGGCCTCTCTTCTTAGGTTTAGGCGCTTCACCGTCTTTATTCAACTTTTGATAGATCTCCCCCCAACCAGGAAACCCGCCGAAGTTGCGGTCGTCAATGAACAGGTCTGCATGGATTTTTCGGCTTACGTCTGAGGGATGGGCAGCTTCTTCTGGGTAGGAACGGTTAACGGCATAAGGTGGGACGCCTTGGTCCTCCATGAACTTAACAGCATCTTGAAGTTTAGAGCCGTGACGGTACGTCCACAATATGAGGCGGTGGCCGTCGTTTTGGAGCATCTTCAGGGTCTCTATGGCGAACGGCTTGGCTTTACCTACACCAGGGTACTTGTCTTCGACTATGGTGCCGTCGAAATCTACCGCTATAAGGAGGCTCTTACGCATCCTTGGCTCTGATTTGTGAATCCAACTCAACCTTGAGTTTTTCAAGGCGTGCTTGGCTGAGACTACTAAGGCCTCGAGTATTGAAACTCAATTTTTTAGAAGGATGGTAGGTTATGGTGAAATTGGACCCTTCAAATTCCACATTAGACATCTTTTCACTGGAAAGGGCAAACTCTTGGGATCGGCGTTTCTTCCAAGAATTGTAGAGGTTGAATTTAGAGTAGTAAAGTACGTTGTCTTCTAGGTTGAGACGCCATCCTATCCGCTGAGCAGCTCGAAGCAATAGAAGTATACCTAATCCTGCGATGATGAAAAGCGGGGTGTCCCAGACTTGGAGGTAATCGGCTTTAAAAGGAATGAGTGCAATGAGCCCTGGAATAAGGAACGCTACGCCCATGGGTTTCATCCAGCGGGGTTCTTTTGTGATTGCAATGAATTGGCTCATTAAAATTCTTTTGTGGCGTCTCAAGTGAGACAAATATAACTTTAAATAGTGTGCCTTATTACTATTTTGAGTTTACTTCGCTTTTAAATTTTTCTAAGTCATTGAAAGGAACCTTTCGTCCATTGAGGAAGTTCAAACTTGACGTCGGGTATTTCATGAGCGTAAAAAATTGACTTGGATTTATCGTTCCTGGGCGGGTGCGCTTCTTACATATTGAATCTAGATGTTCGTACATCTCGATGAGCTCTAGAATATCATAATCCCATTGGCCTCTGCGCTTAGAAGATCTGTTGATGATCTCTTTTTGAATACTACAGGGCTCACGAAAGAATAACTTCGCCAAATGAAGAATCAGTTGTAACATAGTTCTGTTGGTTTACTACACTAAAATTAAGCTTTCAAAAGACAAAATTAAAACCTTCTCGCAATACCTATGTGGAATTGCATGTAGCCGTCCATCATGTTGTTCGTTGCCCGAGGTGTGAATAGATTCGCCTCTGCAGGAACTCGAGAAATTTGTTGTGGCGTTAACGGAACTTCTTGACCGGTATTCACATCGAAATAACTTACATCCAAGGCTTCACCCCAAGCTTCATAATCGCCACCGTACCAAGCGCCACGACCAAAGTCATCCAGGTAATCCGTGGTAGACATGTTTGATTTGATTTCACCCTTGTAAATCCACTTTTTGGTGTGTAAGCTTAATTGGAATGAAGCATTATACAACCCTGCCCATTTGCCGTATGCTCGACCGTTAGGAAGGATGTTTTGTCCTTCTGAGCCTATCTCACGTAGCTCTACATAATGGGTTCTAGCACGCTTCCAACTTAGGAATCGTGGAGTTCCAACATCAAGACCGCGAACTTCACGATAGGGTGTATAGTTCATCACACCCAATCCAAATCCAAAGGACGGAACGATCCAAAATTTCTTTCCTTCTGGTAGATAATAATCGCGCAGGTGGTAAAGGACATTAGACTCTATGCTCGATGTACGGGTGTAAAAGTTCGCGGCAGCCGAGCTAATGTTCACCGTTGTGTCTAACGTTGGGTTGTAAGATGGTATTTGAGCACCAGGCAAGGTAACGATATATGGTGAGCCTGAACGACGCGCATACCCCAAATTAGCAGCCTGAATACCCATATTCCAACTGAATCTTGAATGTGTATTCTTTTGCAGGTAAAGTCCTTCTGAGAATTCAATGTTTGTTGGTACAGGGATGGTGTTCGCGATTTGCAGATACTTCAAATCACGACCGTCATAAATAGACGTGCCAAACCATGTTCCCCATTCCCAGGTCTCGTCCAAAAGCTGTTCTCCTTTTTGCTTCTCTATCCATCCTGTTACTTTGTCTAGATTGGCTAGAATATAGGGTTCATAATATCTTTTCACAGGATCACCTGAGATATCTTTGCTAAAAGAGAGTTGAACTTGCCAATAGCCGTCTGGCATATAATTCTGGGCACGTGACCCACCCCTGCCTTTCATTGGATCCAATTTCTTGATTGGAAACGGCTCCTCAATACCAGAAACAGGATCTACAATCGTATAATTAGGTAAGGATTCAACCCAACCTTCATAGTTACCGCCATA
>Ga0206130_10000848_pt1 | contig 47812 bp, 45 predicted proteins | sample Helgoland_Spring_9_FD_148637 | JGI IMG/M metagenome (GOLD analysis project Ga0206130, IMG submission 148637) | Pelagic subsurface seawater microbial communities from Kabeltonne, Helgoland, North Sea - Helgoland_Spring_Bloom_20160512_1 | ecosystem: Environmental > Aquatic > Marine > Epipelagic ...
ACTGTTCTTAAGTATTTAAAATTAAGTGAAGCATCAATCTCTAAGAAGATAATCAAAAAAAGGGGATGTAGCTCAGTTGGCTAGAGCGCTTGACTGGCAGTCAAGAGGTCGTCGGTTCGAATCCGATCTTCTCCACTAGTGTCACCGCTACACTGCATAAATTTAACTAAAGCCCACCAATAGGTGGGTTTCTTTTTTAATAGCGCTCTTCGTCAGTTGTTAAAAACTAACTACATTATAGTTTCCATTGTCTGTTTTCAGCTAATTCAAAGGCTGTATAACGACATGAGATCAAATGCATTGCTTTTCCAAAAAAGTCTCCATATTCAAATCAAAATAACTTGTTTTTTACAATTAATTTAAATAAATTTGAAATCAATCAAAAAATAATAATAACTAACAAATACAATTATGAAACGACTAATCTTAATGGGGTCATTTTTATTGATGACTTTAACAATTTCTGCTCAAGATAAAGACAGATTTGTTTATGAACTACACTTTGAAGTGGCTCAATCAGCTTCTGTTTTAGAGGCTGAAAAAATGTTTTTTATTTTTTACGATGGATTTAAACAAAGCGAAAAATGTACTAATGTAAGGGCTTTACAGCACCACACAGGAGCAGGATTTCAATATAAAATTTTGGCCTATGCAAATAGCTGGGATGACCTTGACGACATGACTGTTCAAGCGCAAACATATTTTGCTTCACAGTATCCTGAAATGATGACCTCTGCCTGGCCAATGGTTCACACCGGAGATGCTGTTTATGCAGTTAGAACGTCCTTTGAACAAGGCTTTGTGTCTCAGTAAACATAATTTAAATAATCAACCAATTAATCAATTTACAATGAAAAATCTAATTACAATAGTATGTTTATGTGTCGGCTTTGCAATGTCTGCACAAGTTGTTAATATCACCTACGTGTCTGTAGATAGAGAAAACTCTGAAACTTTTTTGGAGCTTCATGAAAAATTCACCAACCTTTCAATTTCTGAAGACCGAACAATTGTTGGCGGCGGAATGTTTGCCCATGCGTTTGCAGGCGATTATACGTTTGCTATTTATGACTTTTATGCAAACGAACAAGATTTAGTAAACGACCCAGCTCTTGCAGATGCAGCAATGCAAGCAAATGTGGAGGCCTTGAAACTAGATGACGCAGCAAAAGAAGCACTTATGACTGAATATCAAACTTATGTTGGAATGTATGTTCACAACCACTCCGACCAAATTAGGCAAAGTAGAAATTTAGAAACGATGTCTTTTGAAGCAGAAGGATTGGACTGGAGTACACAAAAAGTGGTCGTTGTAAGTACTTATAATACTAAATGGGGAAAAAACAGAGACTTTGTGGATGGTATCAAAAACGGAAGTCTTAAGACGCTTCAAGAGAGTGGGCACGCAGTAGCCGCCTATGCAAGCCGTCACTTTTATGGTTCAGGAGCAGACTGGCATACATACCAGTTTTTCAATACATGGTCAGATTTTGCAGCCTACGAAGAAGCAAATTTAGGCGCCGCAATGACAGAAGATGATAAAAAGTTCTGGGCTTCTATTGAATCTCACACTGACGAAATTCTTACGTTTATTGGAGGAATGAATCCCGAGACTAAAGAGTTTAGATATTCAAAATAAATTTTTTTCTAATACAAAACCAAAACCCATGACTTAGTTGTGGGTTTTTTTTGTTAAGTTTTCAATACTTTTATCCAAAAATAAAAAACAAGACAATGAAACTATTTAAAGAATTTAAAGACTTTGCGGTTAAAGGCAATATGATTGATATGGCCATCGGAATTATTATTGGGGCTTCTTTCAATGCAGTCATTAATGTCCTGGTTAAAAATGTTATTTTACCACCATTATCACTTTTGTCTGATGGCATTAATTTTCAAGAGAAGAAACTAATTTTAAGATCTGCTACAGAAACCACCAGTCAAGTATCCATTGATTATGGGTTATTTGCAGAAACAATTCTCGATTTTTTAATTGTAGGGTTTACTATTTTTATTGTTGTTAAGTTTATTAATAGACTCAAAACAAAAGCAGACGATGTAAAAGATGAATCCGTTCCTACCCCTGCAGACATTCAGTTGCTGTCCGAAATCAAAAAACTACTCGAAGACCAGAATCAGAAGTTAATGAAATAGCTTAGCGTGCATTGTGCAGGCGCGCAACATATTTTCCAATCACATCAAACTCTAAATTGACAACCGTACCGACCTCAAAACTATTAAAATTAGTGTGCTCGTAGGTATAAGGTATGATTGCGACACTAAAACCATCATCTTTAGAATTGACAACAGTTAAGCTTACGCCATTGACCGTAATAGAGCCTTTTTCAATCGTAAGGTTTCCCAGTGATGCATCATACTTAAAAGAATACACCCAACTGCCATTTTGAGTTTCTACGCCAATACAGGTCCCAACTTGATCCACATGTCCCTGAACCATATGTCCATCCAATCGTGCGCCAAGTTTCAACCCACGTTCCAAGTTAACAGTCGCTCCAATTTTTAGAGCGTTGAGGTTTGTTTTATCTAACGTCTCTTTAATTGCCGTAACAGTATAACTATTTTCTGTTAGGGCCACGACCGTCAAACACACACCATTATGCGACACACTTTGATCTATTTTTAACTCGGAGGCCAACACACTCTCAACCGTTATGTGTAAGTTGTCGTCCTCAGTCACTAATTCTCTTACAATACCTAAATCTTCAATAATTCCTGTAAACATGCTTTTAATTCGTTAAATTTGTAAATTCAAAATTACAAACATACACGTCACTTTTAATGGAAAAAGAGGAAAAAATAAAAATTGGAATTTCTATAGGAGATTTAAATGGGATTGGTGGGGAGTTGGTCATCAAGACTTTTGAGGACAATCGTATGCTTGAATTTTGTACGCCTATTGTTTATGCCTCTGTAAAATCAGTGGTATTTTTGAAAAAACACTTTCAAAGTTCTTTAGAATTTAATAAAATTAAAAACGCAAGTCAAGCAGTGCATTCTAAAGTAAATGTAGTTTCTGTTTGGCATGAAGATGTAAAAATTAACTTTGGAGAAGAAGACGCTAAAATTGGCGAATACGCCCTAAAATCACTTCAAGCGGCGGTCGAAGATCTTAAAAATGACCAGATTGATGTTTTGGTTACTGCACCAATTAATAAGCATAACATACAGTCAGATGCGTTTAAGTTTCCTGGACATACCGATTATTTAGCCCAAGAACTTGAGGGCGATAGTTTGATGTTTATGGTCTCTGAGGATTTAAAAGTCGGATTATTAACAGACCATGTTCCTGTAAGTGAAGTCTCAAACCAAATTACAGCAGAACTCATAGAAAAGAAAATTTCAATAATCCATAACTCCTTAATCAGTGACTTTAATATTAGCAAGCCCCGTATTGCTGTGTTAGGGATCAATCCCCATACCGGCGATAATGGAGTCATCGGCTCTGAAGACGATACGGTTTTAAGACCCACACTCGAAACCCTCAAAAATACAGGCCAACTTGTCTATGGACCTTACGCAGCGGATAGTTTTTTTGGCTCAAAAAATTACAAAAATTTCGATGCAATCATAGCAACCTATCACGATCAAGGGTTGATTCCTTTTAAAACGTTAGCCTTTGGGAACGGCGTTAATTATACCGCAGGGCTCAATAAAGTTCGAACCTCTCCAGATCATGGAACTGCTTATGAAATCGCAGGAAAAGGCGTGGCTGATATTACCTCTTTTAAAGAAGCTATTTTTTCGGGAATAACGATTTTTAAAAATCGAAAAATGAATCAAAAACTAAGGTCAAACCCATTATTGAAGCAATCTAAAAAGCGTTAGATAAAAAAACACACGCTTTGGGGTTCCCATAAATAAAATTTTATATATTTGCAGGCTCAAATATGCGAAACAATGAAGCCACTAAAAGCATTTGACATACAGTTTGTAGGGCTAAAGCTTGGAAAGCATGTTTATGAGTACGAAATTGATTATAAGTTCTTTGAGCATTTTGAGTATGATGATTTTAACGATGTAAACGTTCAGATTGTTCTAAACCTTGAAAAAAAATCAACCTTTTTAGAGTTGAAATTTCTAGCAGAAGGAACGATTAACGTAGATTGTGACCTTACAAACGAACCTTTTGATTTACCGGTAAACGCCAGTTTTGATTTAGTCGTTCAATTTGGGAATGAGTATAACAACGACAATGAGGCGATTTTGATAATTCCTCATGCCGAATACGAAATTAACGTTGCACACCACATCTATGAATTAATTATTCTGTCCCTTCCTCAAAAACGGATTCATCCGGGAGTTGAGGATGGTACATTAGATTCTGAACTACTCGAAAGACTTGAAACATTAAGCCCAAAAAGCTTAGAAAATAAACCCCAACAAGAAGATATTGATCCTCGTTGGGATACATTAAAAAAATTACTAACGGATAAATAACATAGAAAATGGCACATCCTAAAAGAAAAATCTCAAGAACAAGAAGAGATAAAAGACGTACCCATTATAAGGCATCAACGCCTCAAATAGCAACATGCCCAACCACAGGAGAAGCGCATTTATACCACAGAGCGCACTGGCATGAAGGGAAATTATACTACCGAGGTCAAGTTTTAGTAGATTCTACAGCTGCAGAAGACAACGATGCCTAATTAGGTAATAGTTTTACAGTATTAAAAAAACGCTCTTTGAAGAGCGTTTTTTTTGTTTTTGGAATATCTTTTAAAAACGCAAAAAAAACAATTTTTAAGTCTTTTTTAATCAAAATTGAGTACTTTTGACACGTTTTTTGGTTGTTTTTGGCGTAATTGCTTCAAAACCAGTGAATCTAAAAATGGAATTTATGAGCAAAATCTCAGCAGCAATAACCGCTGTAGGTGGATATGTACCTGACTTCGTCTTAACCAACAAGATTCTTGAAACCATGGTCGATACTAACGACGAATGGATTACATCAAGAACTGGGATTAAAGAACGAAGAATTCTAAAAGGCGCCAATAAAGGCACCTCATTTTTAGCCATTCAATCCGCTAAAAATCTTATTCAAAAAAATAACTTAGATCCAACCACCATTGACCTTGTAGTGGTTGCGACTGCAACTCCGGATATGAAAGCCGCTTCAACAGCTGCTTATACAGCTTCTGAAATTGGAGCTACTAATGCCTTTTCATTCGATTTAGACGCTGCATGCTCTAGTTTTTTATTCGGGATGTCTGTGGCGTCACGCTATATAGAGTCCGGAATGTATAAAAAAGTACTATTGATAGGGGCCGATAAAAATTCATCAATGATTAATTATGAAGACCGTGCGACTTGTATCATTTTTGGGGATGGTGCAGGAGCTGTTCTTTTTGAACCCAACAATGAAGGTCTAGGTGTCCAAGATGAATACTTAAGAAGTGACGGCTCGGGGCGTGAATTTTTGCGTGCCACTCATGGAGGTTCTTCCAATGTGATTACATCAGAATCATTGAAAGATCAATCACAGTATGTATTTCAAGATGGAAAAACAGTTTTTAAAAATGCCGTATTTAATATGGCGGATGCGACTGAAAAAATATTAGAACGTAATAATTTAGACAAGGACAAAACGGATTGGCTGGTAGCGCATCAAGCCAACAAACGAATAATTGACGCGACTGCAAATAGAATCAATTTGGATCCTAAAAAGGTAATGATGAATATTGAAAAATATGGCAACACAACCTCAGGAACCCTCCCTTTGTTGTTAAGTGATTATGAATCAAAATTAAAAAAAGGAGATAATTTAATATTCGCCGCATTTGGTGGCGGATTTAATTGGGGATCGATATACCTAAAGTGGGCGTATAATTCCTAAATGTATTAACTAACTAACCAAACAATAAAACTGTAATTATGGATTTAAAAGAAATTCAAAATTTAATCAAATTTGTAGCTAAATCGGGTACAAGTGAAGTGAAATTAGAAACGGATGATTTCAAAATCACCATTAAAACGGGTTCTGGAGATTCAGTAACTACTGTTGTACAACAAACTGCTGTTCCAATGCAACAACCAACTATTGCACCACCACCACAAGAAGTTGCACCTGTTCAGGCGGAAACTCCAACTGCTGTCTCGGAAGATTCAAAATACATTACTGTAAAATCTCCAATTATTGGAACTTTTTACCGAAAACCTTCTCCAGATAAACCCTTATTTGTAGAAGTTGGTCAAACAGTTGCAGAAGGCGATGTACTTTGTGTCATTGAAGCCATGAAACTGTTCAACGAAATAGAATCAGAAATTTCTGGTAAAATTGTAAAAGTTCTTGTGGATGATGCAACTCCGGTTGAATTTGATCAGCCATTATTTTTAGTTGATCCATCTTAATAATTTACATTTTTAAAGCGTAAAAAGGTATGTTTAAAAAAATACTAGTAGCCAATCGTGGCGAAATAGCTCTAAGAGTTATAAGAACGTGCAAAGAAATGGGCATCCAAACCGTTGCTGTCTACTCGACAGCAGATTCTGAAAGTCTGCATGTAAAATTTGCGGACGAAGCGGTTTGTATAGGACCAGCTCCCAGTAGTGAATCCTATTTAAAAATTTCTAATATTATAGCAGCAGCAGAAATCACGAATGCGGATGCAATTCATCCTGGTTATGGGTTTTTATCTGAAAATGCTCGTTTTTCTAAGATTTGTGAAGAACACGGTATCAAGTTTATCGGTGCTTCTCCAGAAATGATAGACCGTATGGGAGATAAAGCGAATGCCAAAGCAACGATGAAAGCCGCCGGCGTTCCTTGTGTTCCTGGAAGTGATGGTGTTATAGAAACTTTTGAAGACTGTGTCAAAATAGCGAAACAAACGGGCTACCCTGTAATGTTGAAAGCTTCTGCCGGAGGTGGAGGAAAAGGGATGCGTGCTGTTTGGGAAAAAGAAAATCTTAAAGAGGCTTGGGATGCTGCCAGGCAGGAATCTAAAGCCGCCTTTGGAAATGATGATATGTACATGGAAAAACTCATTGAAGAACCACGACATATTGAAATTCAAATTGTAGGCGATTCGAAAGGAAAAGCCTGTCATTTATCAGAAAGAGATTGCTCAGTTCAGCGCCGTCACCAAAAATTAACAGAAGAAGTACCGTCCCCTTTTATGACGCCCGCCCTTAGAAAGAAGATGGGAGAGGCCGCAGTGAAAGCTGCAGAATTCATTAAGTACGAAGGCGCTGGAACCGTTGAGTTTTTAGTGGATAAACATCGTAATTTCTTTTTTATGGAAATGAATACACGGATCCAAGTAGAGCATCCAATTACCGAACAAGTAATTGATTTTGACTTAATACGCGAACAAATATCCGTGGCAGCTGGGATAACGATTTCTGGAAAAAATTATATACCAAAATTACATTCAATAGAGTGTCGAATTAATGCGGAAGATCCGTTTAATGAGTTTAGACCGTCTCCTGGAAAAATAACCACCTTACATTCCCCTGGTGGACATGGGGTTCGTTTAGATACTCATGTATATGCAGGGTATAGTATTCCTCCGAATTATGATTCTATGATTGCGAAGCTAATCACAACCGCTCAAACACGAGAAGAAGCGATTAGTAAAATGAAACGTGCCTTAGATGAATTTGTAATTGAAGGGATTAAAACCACCATTCCATTTCATCGTCAGTTAATGGATCATCCAGATTATGTCTCCGGTAATTATACGACTAAATTTATGGAGGACTTCAAAATGAATGGTCTTGAAAATGCTTAACTTATAAACTCCGAACTTGTTTCGGAGTTTTTTTTATTCTAAAAAAGGGCATAAAATCCTCCAATAAAAAATTTGTAATTTTAGCTCATGAATTTATCCTATTGGGAACAAAAAACGTGGTTAAACAAAGTCGATTATACGATTGTTGGAAGTGGAATTGTAGGTTTAAGTACCGCGCTCCATCTTAAAAAAAAGATGCCAAAGGCCAAAATAGTCATTCTTGAAAAAGGACTGTTTCCTCAAGGAGCAAGCACTAAAAATGCGGGCTTTGCTTGTTTTGGGAGTCTGAGTGAAATCTTACAGGATTTAGAATCACATACCTCAGATGAAGTTGTAGAACTTGTCAATCAGCGTCATCAGGGACTTCAACTTTTGAGGCAGACACTTGGAGATGAAGCGTTGGAGTATCAGCAATTGGGAGGCTATGAATTATTTTTGAAAAAAGACCGCCGTCTTTATGACCGCTGTTTACAAAAAATGCAGGAAGTTAATAGTCTTTTAAAACCAATTTTTAAAGACGCTGTATTTTCAAATGTAGCGAACACATTTGATTTTAAAAATGTTCAAAACAACTATATACGAAATCAATTTGAAGGCCAAATAGATACGGGCAAAATGATGCAGGCATTAATTAAAAAAATTCAAGAGCAGGGGGTCATTATTTTAAATAATAGTATGGTGGAAACTTATACGGAACAGTCCAATAATGTAGTCATCAAAACGAATCATTTTGAGTTTTCTTCTGCAAAACTGATTTTAACAACAAACGGATTTGCACGACAATTGATTAATGAAGATGTACAGCCAGCACGTGCTCAAGTTTTAATTACCAAGCCGCTTAAAGACTTACACATCAAAGGAACGTTTCATTTAGATTGTGGGTATTATTATTTTAGAAATATTGATAACCGAATTCTATTAGGTGGCGGTCGAAATTTAGATTTTAAGACAGAAAATACTACAGATTTTTCTCAAACGCAACGGATTCAAAATGCTTTAGAAGCACTGCTTAAAAATACAATTCTTCCCGATAGGGAGTTTGAAATTGAACACCGCTGGTCGGGAATTATGGGTGTTGGTTTTCAAAAAAAACCAATTGTAAAACAGCTTTCAAATCATGTCTATTGTGGTGTCCGAATGGGGGGTATGGGCATCGCTATTGGAAGTAGTATTGGAAAGCAAGTCTCAGAGTTTCTTTAGAGATAGTTCCGTTTTAACTTAGAGAACTATCCATTAATAGCCTCAACAATTTCCACGCGTCCCGCTAACATTTCTTTTAGCATGGCCTCAATACCGCTTTTAAGGGTAAAGGTAGAGGATGGGCACCCACTACAAGCACCTTGTAAAATGACCTTTACTGTTTTTGTTACGGCATTATACGATTCAAATACAATATTCCCCCCATCACTAGCAACAGCCGGTTTGATGTGTTCTTCTAAAATATTTATAATCTCTTTTGAGGTATCGTCTAAGGCTTCATAAGCTCCATCCAATTGGGCTGTTGTTTTCTCCAAAACCTGTGCAGCAACAGCAGACACCATTTCTTTACCGTCTTCGATATAGGATTTCATAAACTCTCTTAGTTCGAGTGTAATGGCTTCCCATTCTACAATATCATACTTTGTGATGGACACATAATTTTTGTCGATAAAAACCGCCTTCACAAAAGGAAACTGAAAGAGTGCAGTTGCAAAAGGCGATAACTTAGCCTCTTCAATAGATGTAAATTCAAATGTTTGAGAAACTAAACTTTTATTTGCTACAAATTTTTGAACTCCAGGGTTTGGAGTGCTTTCTGCATATACAGTTACTGGGTTTTTCTTTTTGGCTTCATTTAAAACAACAACACCGTCTTCATTTAGGTAATTCTCGATCTGTTCTCCAACTTCTTTTTGGACATCGCTCCACTGAATAATATCATAACGTTCAATAGCAATAAAGTTGCCAGAGACATACACTTTCTTTACAAAAGGAAGGTGAAAAAGTTGTTGTGCTAAGGGAGAATTTTTAGCCTCATCAATATTTGAGAACTCAAAACTCTCATATTTTGTAAGAAATGAATTTGTTTCAAATTTTATAATTTTTGGATTACTAGTCTCCTGAATTGAAACGGTTATTTTTTTCATGCGTATAATTTTTGCAAATGTAATAAAGAAATTTCTGTATATTTGAAGAGTACCCGATTAAATATTGAAAAATGAAACTCCTACTTTCACTCCTATTGCTATGCGTATCTTCCTTTGGATCTGCCCAGATTCTTAGTATTAATGATTCTGCTGATCCTCAATCTAGCTATGATCCAGAAGACCTCATAAAAAATGTCATGATTTCAAGTTCCTGTTCCACGGCAGATACTTTCACTTTCCAAGTATATGGTGCTCCAGAAGATTTAACAACCAAAAGTTATGGCTATTTTAAAACCCCCCCAGGAAGTACATTCCCGTTTGAAGAAGGGGTGGTTTTAACGACAGGGAGTGCTTTTCCAGCAGGAAACACAGTAAACACTACTGATTTGATTACTTCCTCAAATGGAGATTCAGGAGATTCTGACTTGGAGGCGGCTTTAGGACAGTCGAACACTCAAGATGCGACATTTATCAAATTTAATTTTACTCCCCTAGTAGATGCGATTGATTTTAGATTTATAATGGCCTCAGAAGAGTACGACGGTAATACAGAGTGTACTTATGCAGATAGTTTTGCATTTTTATTACGAGAAGTTGGGACGTCAAGTTACACAAATTTGGCAGTTTTACCGGATGAAACCCCCGTTAGTGTAAGGAATATAAATGATGCTCCCGATTGTAGAGCCAATACAGAATATTTTGAGGGTTATGATGTAGGAAATACCAATTATGGAGGGCGTACAAAAGCCTTAACAGCTTCTTCGGCTGTTACTCCAGGAGTTACGTATGAAATAAAACTCGTTGTTGCAGATCAAGGAGATAATGCATGGGATTCAGCCATTTTTATTGAAGGCGGCAGTTTTAACATTGGCGGAGATTTAGGGGTTGACCGCCTTATTGTAGATGGCAACCCAGGGTGCATTGGAACACCCATTACTTTGGATGCAAACCTCACCATTTCTGGAGTTACATTTGAGTGGTTCAAAAATGGGACAGTAATTGCAGGAGAAACGAACTCAACATTAGATGTTTCTACCGATGGGACATATAGCTTTAATGTGACTTTAAATGATGGTTGTGAATCAACTGATGAAGTCATTATTGAATTTACAACCCCTCCAGAAATTACAACTCCACCTGAAGATATTTTATTATGTGAAACAGACGGCAACGGAACAGAAGAGTTTGATTTTTCATCTAATGAAGCCTTAGTTTTAGGGAGTCAAGCAGCGGCAAACTTTCCAATTAGCTACCATACAAGTCAGGCGAATGCAGAAGGTAATTTAAATCCACTTACAATTCCATATCAAAACACTTTAGTTACAGAAACTATTTGGATGCGTATTGCGGATACAACACAAAGTTGTTACAAGGTAGTTAGTTTTGGTATTGAACTGAGGACACAACCCATTGCAAACACTCCTAGTTTTAGCCTTTGCGATGATTCAGTAGATGGAGATGACACCAATGGTAATGTAGAATTTGATTTAAGCACTAAGGTGTCGGAGGTTTTGGGTTCACAATTGGCATCGGATTATGATGTTAAATTCTATTACGATCAGGCTGCAGCATCTGCTGGAGTTGTTGGAACAGAAATCACCACTCCCATTCAAAACACCTCGAACCCACAGGTTATTTATGTAAGAATAGAAAACAAATTAAATGTTGACTGTTTTGATACAACGAATTTTCAACTCATTGTAAATCCACGACCCGTAGTGAATTCAGAAGTCACACTCAAACAATGCGATACCGATACCGATGGCATTACCAACTTTAACCTAACTGAAGCCAATCAACTTATATCCACTGATTATTTAAATGAAACTTTCACCTACTACCTTACAGAATCTCATGCAGAAACGGGACTTTTATCCGATCAAATAGTCACTCCCACCACCTACACCAACCTTACTCCAGTTAACAGTGTTATCTATGCAAGAGTCGAAACAATACACGGTTGTTTTAGAACCTCAAAAATTAATCTAGTCGTAGGAGCCACCCTCCTAGATCCTATCTCCTTTCAATTAGAATATTTTGTTTGTGATGATACTCAGGTTGATAATGACAACTCCAACGGAGTCGCCGCCTTTGATTTTAGTGATGCGACTGCTCAAGTCCTTGCACAACTTCCAACCAATCAAAACCTGACTGTTACTTATTACCTTTCTGAGGCAGATGCTTTGGCAGAAGCCGATCCAATCCCAGACATCTCTAATCACAGAAATACCACTAGTCCTAATACTCAAAACATCTACGTACGGGTTGACAGCAATGACGTCAACGCCTGTTTAGGATTGGGACACCACATCACCCTCAACGTTGATTCACTTCCTGAAAAACAAATAATTACAGATTATATTTTATGTAGCGACACCAATCAAACTTCTTTTGATTTAACCTCTAAAGAAACGGAGCTTATTGGAACTCAAACCACCCCAATCCTCTTTAGCTACCATTTAAGTGAACAAGACGCGATAAACAATATTCCCATCCCCAATCCAAGCATGTACCCAAATATTTCAAACCCACAAACCATTTATGTACGTGCCCAATTTGACCCAAACAACAACATGAATTTAGATGCGCGTGAATGTGTACGTACCGACATGCATTTTGAGTTACAAGTAAATTTAAACCCTATTCTATTCACACCTGATCCAATCATAAAATGTAGCGATCAAATAGCCACCATGTATGATTTAACACAACGGGCGTCTCAAATCACAAATAGTGACTCGTCTATCGTTTTAACCTATTTTGAATCCCAACAGGACTTAGACATTAACAATTCGATCCTTGACCCAACGAGTTATACAAGTAACACACTCGCAAAAACAATTCTTGTGCTCGCCACAGCTACCAACCAATGTGCCAAAACGATTCCCTTAGAATTAACCACCATTTTATACCCAAATTTAAACGCCAATCCATCCCCACTAGAAGAATGTGAAATAGACAACAATGGCTTTGATTATTTTGATCTAAGCTTACGAGAACCTGAAATTTTGAACGGATTAAACCCTGCAGACTTTGATATCAGCTACTATGAAGACGAAACAGATGCACAGTCTGGAAACACAAATACTATTGCAGATCCTACCAATTTTGAAAACACTACCATTCTAACCCAGAATATTTATGTCCGAGTCAAACCAAAATTAAATTCCTGCTTTAGAGTAGTACCATTAACCCTGATCGTTAATCCCGTTCCCGAAATTGACATTTTAGACCGTTATGTGATTTGTTTGAACAAAGACGATCAGATGATTAGTTCTGTAACCCAAACATTTTTACCAACTCCACCCATTGACACCCAATTAAGTGCTACCATTTACAGTTTTCAATGGTATAAAGGAAGTATAGAAGAAGTTAACTTAGACCCCAGTAGTTTTATAATACCAGGAGCTACAAATTCCTCGTATTCACCAATTTCAGAAGGGACTTACACCGTACTTGCTACTAATATGGCCTCTGGATGTCGCATACCAGCCAGTACCGAAGTCGTAAGCTCCTATCCTCCCGAAACCATAGAAGTAACCGTAACATCAGAGTTATTTTCAGACAATAATATCCTCGAAGTCAGCGTTGTTGGTACGGGCGAATATGAGTATCGTTTAGATTTTGGTCCTTGGCAGCGGGAAACTCTATTTGAAAATGTGAGGATAGGGGAACATACTATTTATGTGCGGGATCTTTTAAACTGTAACGAGATTACGCAGAAGAAAATAGTAATTGGTTACCCAAAATTTTTCACACCAAATGGCGATGGATATCACGACACATGGAATATCGTTGGAATGACCATGAAATCTCGCTCAAAAATTTATATATTTGACCGTTACGGAAAATTACTAACACAAATCAGTCCAACAGGTGAGGGATGGGACGGAACCTTTAATGGTGTACAACTTCCATCAAGTGATTATTGGTTTGTATTAGATTATGAGGATCCCGTAACAGGGAAAAATAACCAATTACGAGCACATTTTACGCTCAAAAGATAATATTTTATGACAGTATTTAATAAGCTTGTTTTTATTGCCATTTTAGGGGTATTCACTCACTCTGTAAGTGCGCAAGAAGGATTGCCAATATATTCCGATTACTTAACGGATAACTATTATTTGCTTCATCCTTCAATGGCAGGTGTTTCTAATTGTAATAAAATTAGACTTACAGGTCGTCAACAGTGGTTTGGAGATGAAAATGCTCCAAGTTTACAAACGATGAGTATAAATGGACGAATCGGTGATTCTCCTTCAGGAGTTGGCGCCATTTTTTTTAATGACAAAAACGGATACCATTCTCAATCAGGGGCTTATCTGACTTATGCACATCATTTGATGTTTTCCAGAAACACCATTGACTTGAATATGTTGTCATTTGGACTGAGTGCGGGGTTGATTCAATATAAGTTAGATGAAACTGCTTTTTTGGAGTTTGACCCTATTATTGCAGGGATTGAGCAAAGTGCGTCTGATTTTAATATTGATTTTGGATTTTCTTATCACTTTATTAATTTTTATGCACATGCAACCGTCAAAAATGTTTTAGCTAATGAAGGGGTTAATATCAATGAACAAGGCGTAAGTTATGATAACCTCAGAACATATTTATTTTCTGCTGGAAATGTATTTTCTAAATTAGGGAGTGAATGGAGTTTTGAGCCCTCTTTGATGTTTGCCTATAAAGATGCTACCAAAGAATCGTTTATTGACGTTAATTTTAAATCCTATAAAGAGTTAGATTTCGGAAACCTATTTGCGGGAATCTCTTACAGACGAAGTTTTGATGGTGCTGAATTCACCACAGATTCGGGAGTAAGCAGTCAAAAACTTCAATATTTCACTCCAATTGTTGGAGCGGAATATAATAATTTCATGTTTGCTTATACCTATTCATACCAAGCAAATTCAGTTGTTTTTAATAACGGTGGATACCATCAAATTACTTTAGGGTATAACTTTGGGTGTGAGAAAGAAAAATACGACTGTAAATGCCCAAGTGTAAATTAAACTTAAAAGTCTATTTTTTTTATACGTGCTGTTTCTGATTTCAGAAGTGAATCAATCACTTTAACGTTTCCATTTGTATAAAAACGATTCTGTTCTACAGAAGTCTCTGTGTTTAATAAGATATTACTTTCTAAGATTGATTTTGTTTGTCTAGCAACGGCTTTCCCAGAATCAATAATTTTGACATGTTCAGGTAATAACTGTTTTAAAATTGGAGTTAAAAAATGATAATGCGTACACCCTAAAACCAAACAATCAATTTTAGCGTCAAGCATTGGTTGGAGGTAGCTTTGAAGTAAATGTTTCATTTGATCAGAATACAATGCGCCATTTTCAATAAGCTCTACAATGCCGTCTCCCACTTGTTCCACCACTAATAAATCACTTGAGTATAACTGTGAGGTTTCGTGAAACAAATGACTGCTAAGCGTACCTTTGGTCGCTAAAATTCCTATAGCTTTAGATTTTGATTGAAGTGCTGCGGGTTTAATAGCGGGTTCAATTCCAATAAAGGGAATGGAATAGTTTTTTCTTAAGATATCAATGGCATTGGTTGTGGCAGTGTTACAAGCCACAACAATTAGTTTACAGCCTTGATTAATAAGCCACTCTGTATTTTTAACTGAAAGCTCAATGATAGCTTCTTTCCCTTTAGGGCCGTAAGGAGCATGTTTTGAGTCCGAAAGATATATAGTTGACTCCATAGGGAGCAACAAATGGATTTCATTCCAAATAGAAAGGCCTCCCACACCCGAATCAAATATACCAATGGATTTTGAACTCATATATTACAAAAATAAAAAAGCTGCTCTAATAGATGGCAGCTTTTTATAAATTATTTGAAAGGTGTTTTATTAAAACCCTAGTTCAGTTTTTACGTCAACTAATAAGTCAGTCCCACCAGCAAAGATCACGCCTTGCCCTTGAGAAGCATCAAGTACATAATCGAATCCTTTAGCTTGTCCAACTTTAAGGATTGCATTTTTAGCTTTTTCAGTAATTGGCTTTAAGAGATCAAACTCTTTTTTCTGTAAGTCTTGCTGTGCTTGCGTTTGGTATTGACGAATACTTTGTTCCATTCCTTGAACTTCTTGTAAGCGTTTTCCATTCTCTTCATCTGTTTTGGTAGAAGACTCACTATCGTATTGCTTTATTTTATTTTGTAATTCAGTGGCCATTGCCTGAATATCGGTTTCATAAGTTTTAGCCAATTTTTCTAGTTCTGCTTTTGCACTTTGCATTTCGGGCATTGACTCTACTAGTTCTTGTGTATTAATATGTGCAACTTTGGTTTGGGCTTGCGCTGTAAAACTTGTTGCAGCAAATAACGTAGCCGCTAATAAAAGTGATTTTAAGTGTTTCATTGTAATTGTGTTTTATAATTTAAATTTATTTATTGTTTCTAATACTGTCTCTTTTTCTCTTGAGAGCTTCAAGTCGTTCCTTACGCTCTTTTAATGCTTTTTCTTTCTTTTCTTGCAATGCTTTTTTTCGTGCTTCCCTGTCGTTGTTCGCTTTGGAATCTTCTTTAGTTGTTGTTTTAGGAGTTGTTTTAGTTTCTTTTGCCTTCGCACGTTTTTCTAAGGCTTTTTGTTTTTTTGCTGCGAGTTCTTTTTTACGAGCTTCTCTTGGATCAACGTTTTCAGTCTCTTCGGTAGCTATAGATTTTTCATTACTATCCTTAGTTTCTGTTTCTGTTTCTGTTTCCGTTTTGTCAGATTTTGCCTTGGCACGTTTCTCTAGTGCTTTTTGTTTTTTTGCTTCGACTTCTTTTCTTCTTGCTTCACGAGCTTCTAATTTCTTTTGTCGTTTTTCTTCTAACAATGCTTCGCGATCTGCTTTTCGTTGGTCTAATAATTTTTGACGTTCATCTTTAGTACTTTCTACTTCAACGATTGTTTCTTCTTCTTCAGCTTCTTTACGCTCTTTTCTCGAACTAACTTGCTTTCTTTTAGAAGATCTGTTAATGGTACGCAATACCTGTTCGCTAATGTCATAACGGTCTGCAGAATACAGCATAACTACATCGGCAGATTTATCAAATATAAAATCGTATTTTTTGCTGGCAGCAATCTCTTGAACCGCCGCAAAAATCTGATCCTGAATAGGTTGTATGAGTAATTTTTTTTGAATCATCAAATCTCCATTTGGACCAAAACGCTTTTGTTGGTACTCAATAATTTCGTTTTCAATGATTTGCAAATCTTCCTCACGTTCAGAGATGAGTTCATTGGTTAGAAGAATACGTTCATTATTGAGTTGTTTTTTTTGATCCTCAAGTTCTGTTAATCGGGTTTCAATTTCGCTTTTCCATTGCTGGATTTTAGAATCTAGTTGTGCATTAGTTTCAGAGTATTCAGTAATATTTTCTAGAATATATTCAGTGTCTATATATCCGATACGCACACTTCTTTGTGCATATATAGATGTAGCCATTAGACATAAAAAAAACAAAAGACTTGCTTTTTTAAAGGGTGTCTGTTTTAAGAAGTTTAAAGTTAATAAATTCATCTTAATCTTATATTGGTTTCAAATTATTGGAATAGGATTCTAATATATGTTTTTCAAATTAACGAATTATATTTTAAAATATTTCAAATCAACTCCATTCATTCTGTTCGTTGTATAGAAATTATCATGCCAAACACTAAAATTGTTGCCCTATAATAAAGTGTGTTTGCCATCCACTTTTAAATGTTTCTCCTGGCAAGGGATCAAATCCATGTCCAAAATCAATCCCTAACAATCCAAAAGCAGGCATAAAGAGTCGTAAACCAACTCCTGCAGATCGTTTGATTACGAAGGGATCAAAATCATCAAAATTATTATAAGAAGAGCCTCCTTCTAAAAAGGCAAGTGCAAATATTTTTGTTTGTTGTGCTAGTGTAATAGGGTGTCTTAATTCTAGAGAAAACTTATTATAAATTGACCCTCCATCCTGACTAGAGAGTGATTGATTTGGATACCCTCTTAATGCAATGGCTTCTCTACCATCAAGGCTATAAGTTCCTAAACCATCACCTCCAAGAAAAAAGCGTTCAAAAGGGATCACACCTCTATCGTTGTTATAGGCTCCTAGGAACCCAAATTCAAAGGTTGGTTTTAGAATTAACTTTCCAGCCAACTTAGTGTACCATTCTCCCTTAAATTTAATTTTATAAAATTCTAGCCACTTATAACGTTCTTGATCAATTTCTCCAATTCGTTCAGATGCGGCACTCATTATTTCAGATGCTTCTGGAAGATTTGTTGATGCATATTGTTGGATAAGATCATTTTGAGCTTCTCTTTCTCTTTTCAAAGCGGAGTAATCTACGTTATTGACCAAGGAGTATGGGAAGCTTAGTTTCGCAGTTAAGCTAAAACTAGAACCTCCTTCGGGGTATATAGGGTCGTTAAACGTATTGTTTCGGCTCAATCCAACAGTATATGCCAAGTTATTAGAATTTCCATTTCCAAATGTAAACAGACCTGTATTGTAGTTATTCAAATCATAGTATTGGAAACTTATCGCTTGCGATAATACAAAGTAATCATCCGGTACGGATAGTTTTTTAGCAATTCCAAGTGTGAGCCCTGTAATATTGAAACTTCTATTTTTATCGGCATCTCTGGTAGCAGGATTGTATAAAAACTGTTTGGTTTGAGATAGGGATGAAGAAAATTGCACGGGCTTTTTGCCTCCTAACCATGGTTCTGTAAATGACAAGCTATAAGTTTGAAAAAACCTACTGGCTTGTAAACGCAATGCTAAACTTTGACCATCACCCATAGGAAAAGGCTTGTAAGCTTTTTTATTGAAAAGATCTTTAATAGCAAAATTATTAAATGAAAGTCCTAATGTTCCTATGAATCCACCACCACCATAACCCCCTTGTAACTCAATTTGACTTGCTCCTTTTTCAACAACAGTATATTCAATATCTAGAGTTCCGTCAGTAGGATTTACATTTTTTAAATCTGGTGAGATTTGCTGTGCATCAAAATAGCCAAACTGACCGAGTTCACGGATGGTTCTTACAACATTACTTTTGCTGTATAATTGACCAGGTCGCGTTCGTAATTCTCTGTAGATAACAGCATCATTTGTTTTGTCATTACCAGAAACACTGATATTTTTGAAGTATGCAGGTTTCCCTTCGGTCACACGAATTTCCATATCAATGATGTTTCCATCCGTACTTACTTCAACAGGTGTAATCGTAGAAAATAAATAGCCGTTATTTTGATATAAATTTGTTAAATCAAATGCATCAGGATCAGAATTATCTGCGATTCTTTTTTCTAATTCAATTCCGTTGTAAGTATCTCCTTTTTTAATTTTTAAAACTTGGTTCAGTTGGTCATCTGAGTAAATCGTATTCCCTAAGAAATTAATAGATCCGTAATAATATTTTTCACCTTCCTCTACGTTTATTTTTAAACTTATAGTATTGTCATTACTAACAGTAAGTGTATCTGATAAAATTCGCGCATCTCTATAACCTTTTTCTTTATATTTATCGACCACGCTTTGTAAATCCTCCTTATAATCGGCTTCGATATATTTAGAACGTTTCAAGACTCGAAATATATTTTTTTGCTTCGTATTTTTCATTGATTTACGAAGTTGTTTAGCACTGAGCTTCCCTGTGCCATCAAAAGTAATAGTTTTAACCTTTATTTTTTGACCTCTGTCAATTCGTACAAGCATGTCAACTCTCGACTTTTTAACAGAATCCACAACTTTAGTTGTTGAAACGGTTGTTTTTGCATTTAAAAACCCAAGTTTTCGATACTTATTTTCAAGATAATTTTTGGTAGTCGTAATGAGGTTTTCAGTAACCTTAACTCCTGAAGTAAGATTATTTTCTTTAATAATCTCTTTAATCTTCCCTTTTTTGACACCTACAACTTTGACCTCTTTTAATTCTGGTAAATCATTTAAGGCAACCTCTAAGTAAACAGTACTTCCTTCGGTTTTTGCGGCAAACACCTCGATACTGCTAAATAAGTTAGAATCCCATAATTTTTTAATAGCAGCACTTATTTTGACGCCCCCGGGTATAATTACAGCCTCCCCTTTTTTCAGGCCAGAGTAGGTAATTATGGTTTCAGAACCATAAGAGGTGTCCCCACTGACAGTGATGTCAGCAATGGTATATGTTGATGTTTTTGGTTTTTTTTCCTGGGAAAATAACACAAAACTGCTTAAAAGTAAGCAAAAGCAAAGAGTTGTATTTATGTATCTAAAAGCTATATTAATGAAGCTGTTCACTTGTTTTTCCAAATCGTCTTTCTCTTTTTTGATAATTTATAATAGCTTCGTACAAATTTTCATTTGTGAAATCCGGCCAATATACATCAGTAAAATATAATTCTGCATAAGCAATTTGCCACAAAAGGAAATTGCTGATACGTTTTTCACCACTTGTACGAATCAATAAATCTACATCTGGCAAATTCTGGGTGTAAAGATGCTGATTAATTAGCGGTTCATCAATACTTTCTACTGAAATTATATTATTTTTAACTTTCTCACAAATCTGTTTGGTTGCATTCACGAGTTCATCTCTAGAACCATAGCTTAATGCAAGAGTTAAAGTCATCTGAGAGTTGTTCTTAGTTTCATCGATTACATGGAGTAGTTCCTTACGAACACGCGTTGGAAGATGTTCAAGATTTCCTATCGCATTTAATCGAATGCTGTTTTTTTGCATCGTACTCATCTCTTTTTTTAAAGAAGAAATTAAAAGCTGCATCAATGTTTTTACTTCTAATTTTGGTCGATTCCAGTTTTCTGTAGAGAAAGCATACAGGGTTAAATTCTTTATACCAAGTTCGGCACAGCACTCAACGGTAGTCCTAACAGACTTTGTTCCATTTTCATGACCAAAGACTCTAAGTCGACCTTTTTCTTTTGCCCAACGTCCATTTCCATCCATAATAATGGCAATGTGCTTAGGAATATTTTGAGGGTGTATATTAGATTTTAGACTCATATTAAAAATTACAATAGCAAGGTTTTCTTCCAAATGTGTAAGTTAAGGTAAAACCACTAAATACGTACCAATCGTTGTTATTAAAATTTCCAAAACGCACAATTTTTTTTAACTCCTCCGCATCAGGTTCGCTTCCATCTAGCTCATCTGAAAATGTATAACGTGCTCCGACTTCAAAAGCGAGGATAATAAATCGTGTCAAAGTTGTCTTGAAGCCAAGAGTAATCGGAATCCCGTAGGCATTACTTCTTGTTCTTTCTGAAACTAAATCTAGACTTGTGAAATAAAAATTTGGATGATTGACCATGCTTATTCCCGTAAAAATATAAGGGGTGGACATAGGCGTTGCTGCGTGTAAATCAAAATCCAAAAAATTAAACTCGATACCAACAGAGGCTTCTAAAACGTCCATTTTAAAACTATAGGCTCTTAATTTTCGTCGAGGATCACTCGATAGCGCATCGTTGGCGGACAATGTGCTATATGTCAAACTCGCTCTGAAAGAATGTCTTGGACTTCTGTTCCATTTAAAGAGACCTCCAAGCGCAAGTTTATTCGGATTCACAAATTTAGTCGATCCTACATCTCCAATAAAATTACTGCCCCCTAAAAAACCACCAATTTCGTAAGTTTGAGAAAACCCCAAACTCGAAATAAGAAGGAAATACAAAAGGTATAAACTTGTTTTCATGCTAATTTTAAGAGTGCAAATATAATAATTTCGACCAGCAACAAACAATTTGTTTTCTTGCTTACCATTAAACTTGATTTCTAAGGATATATTGCTTAATTCCGTGGGTCTGCGCCCCATAACAGTTTTTTTCGAAGGGTTTCTAAAAACCCATCTTCTTTTAATTCAATCATATGAATGTAAAAAGGCGCTTTTTGAATGGTTATTGAGGTATTGTTTTCTAAGGTGTTTATTCTTGAATCTAACGACACAAGGTGTTGGTCTTCACGACCACTGACTTTCAATTTTATAACCTTATCGCTTGAGATCACTAAGGGTCGTGCATTAAGATTGTGCGGTGCGATAGGGGTCAATACCAAGCTGTCGGATTCTGGTATTATAACGGGGCCTCCACAACTTAATGAATAACCGGTTGAACCCGTAGGGGTGGAAACGATGAGTCCATCCGCCCAATAAGACGTTAGATATTCGTTGTCTAACCATGTTTCAACAGAAATCATAGAGGTTGTATTTTTTCGACTGACAGCAATTTCATTCAATGCGAAGTCTAAGTCCAAAGACGTGTTTTTAGCATCTACTTCAATTGTCAGTAAACTGCGTTTCGAAATTCTATAATTTCCTTCAAAAATTTCATCCATCGCTTCTTGAACGGTATTCATAGGAATGGTCGCTAAAAACCCTAAACGTCCCGTATTAATTCCTACAATTGGAATTTCTAAATCTTTTACAAACGTAATGGCTCTTAAAATTGTTCCATCACCACCAACACTGATTAGCAAATCATACGAAGCATCTAAAACTTCAAAAGTAGCAAACGCATAGGCGTTGAGATCAATATCAGAATCCGATGCAATAGACGCATGAAAGTTTTTTTCAAAAACAACCCTTGCCTCTCGTCTTTTTAAATACGAAATAAGGGTTTGAATTGTGCTTTTTGAACGCTCATTAAAAAGGGGGCCATAAACAGCTATTTTCATTTGAATTGATTTTATCACTTAAAGATTTAAATAGGTGTCTAAATATGCCGATCGTTCTCTAAGCGTTCGTAAAAAAGTGTCGTCTTCGTGACCCGAAATAATGGTATATCCAAAGCGTCTAAACTCTTGTAAAATGGTACTGAGTCCAATGTTTCCAATTTTAAGTGTAATTTGGCTCAAATCATTCTCAGTTTTTGAGATAAAAGCACCCAATAATTTGGCATTATTGGATTCTACAATTTGACTAATTTGACTAAACGAAAAATCATTATGACCTTTTTCAATTACAACAATACCACCCGGTTCTGACAAGAAAGGCATTCTATTAAACAATGAAATAATATCAATTAATTGGTAATAGCCGATATAATTATTTTCTGCATCCAATACAGGCATGATGTTACTGTTGTTTTGTGCAAAAGCCTCCAAGACATCGAGCCACATAGAGGAATCGCGTACAAAAAAACCTTCAATAGCATAGAGTACTTCTGAAACGGCCTGTTGGGGTTCAAAACAATACACATCTGTTTCTGATAAACACCCCAAATAGACCTGTTCCTTCAAAACAGGAACATGTGAATAGGTTAATTGCTTAAAAACAGTCTGTAACTCCTCTACAAGTGTTTCAGGACTTGCAGGATTTAGATCATTTATTATAAATTGATTTAAAGCCATGGGTTCATTTTAATCAGATGCAAATTAATCAAAAAATATATACTTTAAGCGTTAAGTACTTTGTATTTTTGTTGCAAATTTAATTTTTTAATGACCAAGTTAAGCGTAAATATCAATAAGATTGCAACTCTACGAAATTCTAGAGGGGGCAATACTCCCAATGTCGTTCAGTTTGCCAAAGATGTTCAAGAGTTTGGAGCTCAAGGAGTCACGATTCATCCCCGCCCAGACCAACGCCACATTCGTTATCAGGATGCCTATGATTTAAAACCAGTTGTATATACCGAATATAATATTGAAGGAAATCCCATTCCAGACTTTATAGACATGGTTCTTAAAATCAAACCAACACAAGTAACCTTAGTTCCTGATGCAGAAGATGCCATTACCTCCAATGCAGGTTGGGATACTCTAAAACACAAAGCGTTTTTAACCGAAATTATCCAAGAATTTAAACAAAATGACATCCGAACATCGTTGTTTTTAGATCCAACACTCAAACAAGTTGAAGGAGCCAAAGCAACCGGTGCCGATCGTATTGAGCTATATACCGAAGCGTTTGCACATCAATTTTCACTTGGAAATAATGAAGCAATGCTGCCCTATACAGAATGTGCAGAACGCGCTTTGCAACTGGAGTTAGGACTGAATGCAGGTCACGACTTATCACTCGATAACATTCAGTTTTTTAAAGAAAATGCACCAGGACTGTTAGAAGTTTCTATTGGGCATGCTCTTATCTCTGAGAGCCTTTATTTAGGAATAGAAAATGTTATAAACATGTATTTGAATAAGTTAAAATAATGGTACTACATTCCAATATTATAGGAGAGGGTAAGCCGTTTATAATTCTTCATGGATTTTTGGGAATGGGGGATAATTGGAAAACACTTGCAAAACAATTTTCGAATTTAGGCTTTCAAGTGCATCTTGTAGATCAACGCAACCACGGACGTAGTTTTCACGACTCAGAATTTAATTATGAGGTGTTAGCCGCAGATTTAAAACAGTATTGCAGTCATCACACTATAAATAATATGGTGCTTTTAGGCCATTCTATGGGTGGAAAAACAGCCATGCTTTTTGCCGCTCTTTATCCAGAACTAATCTCAAAATTAATTGTAGCAGACATATCTCCTCGATTTTATCCTGTACATCACGATGCTATTATGGAAGGATTGTGCTCTTTAAATTTCGAAGAAATATCATCAAGAAAAGAAGCAGAAATTCAACTTTCTAACTATGTTTCGGATGCTGGGACACGTCAATTTTTATTGAAAAATATCTACAGAATTTCCCCGAGTGTTTTAGGACTTCGAATCAATTTAAAAGTTCTTAAAACCAATGTTTCTGAGGTAGGAGAAGCCTTGCCGTCCAACTTAAATTTCCAAAAAGACACTCTGTTTTTAAGAGGGGATAAATCAGAGTATATTTCCACTCAAGATGAAGCACTTATAAAACACCAATTTCCAACAGCAGTTGTCAAAACGATTTCAAATGCAGGCCATTGGTTGCATGCCGAAAACCCAGTGGAATTCTTCAATTCTGTATGCACGTTTATCACTTGATACACATAAGTTTAAAAATGTTTGTAAGGCATTAAAAATATTGTATTTTTGCCACCCAATTTTTATTTCATTACAATGAATATTACAAGAGAAACTATTGACACGCTAAATGCCGTGGTTAAGATTGATATTACAAAAGAAGACTACTCTGAAAACGTAGAGAAAATTTTAACAAATTACCGCAAAACTGCAAACATTCCTGGCTTTAGAAAAGGTCAAGTTCCGATGGGACTTGTTAAAAAGCAATACGGAAAATCCGTGTTGGCTGACGAAGTCAATAAAACACTTCAAGAAGCGTTAGGTAAATATCTTACAGATGAAAAATTAGATGTTTTGGGAAATCCACTTCCAGTGGCTCAAGACGATTTGGATTGGGAAGGTGAAGATTTTTCGTTTGAATTTGAAATCGGATTAAGTCCAGAATTTGACATCAAACTAAAAGCTAAAAAAGCGCTTACTAAATATACGATCACTGCGGATAAAAAAATGATTGACGATCAATTGATTAACATTCAAAAACAATACGGAAAACTTGTTTCCAAAACGGTGGTTAGCGATGAAGATGAAGTAACGGGCGTGTTTTTTAATGATGCAGAAGGAATTGAGGCAACAGCAACCATCACTTTAGATAAATTAAAAGGGAAGTCAAACCTTAAAGCTTTTTTAGGAGCTAAGGTTGATGATGTATTGACCCTAAAGACCAAAGGATTGTTTAATGATTCACACGATTTAATGACCTATCTAAAGGTAGATCACGATACCGCTCATGGACTTGATGTGCAAGTAACCTTTACAATTAGCGAAGTTAATACAAGAGAATTAGCAGACTTAGATCAAGAGTTATTTGATAAACTATTCGGACCAGGAGTTGTAAATTCAGTGACAGAACTGAGAGCAAAAATCACGGAAGACGCTGAAAAACAATTTGTACAACAAGCAGATCAAAAATTCTTAAACGATGTTACAGAATATCTTGTAGAAAATACAAAATTTGACTTACCCGTTAAATTTCTTCAGAAATGGATACAAACAGCTGGCGAAACAGAACTAAATGAGGAACAAGCCAAAGAGGAATATGAGAAGTCAGAAAAAAGTATGCGTTATCAATTAATTGAAAGCAAACTTATTGTGGATAACAATCTTCAAGTGAATTTTGAAGATTTAAAAGCCTATACTTCAGAGATGATCAAAGCACAAATGGCACAGTATGGTCAAATGAACCCAACAGAAAAGGAAATTGAAGATATTGTTGCACGTGTACTTTCAAACCAAGACGAAGTGAAACGTATCTCTGAACAATTAACAAGCCAGAAATTATTAGATTTTTATAAAGAAAACGCAAATTTTAAAGATAAAAAACTTGCCTATGACGCCTTCGTTAAAGAAGTTTATGGTAAGTAACCTTTATAAATAATTAGGTACAAAACACTTCCTAGGAAGTGTTTTTTTATATCTTTAAAGCAAGTATAAAACTAGAAATAGCTTTATATTTACATTCTAAAAACCTAAAATTAGCATTATGAATTACGGAAATGAATTTAAAAAATTCGCCATCAAAGATCAAGGGATTAGCAGCACATATTATGATAAAATAGTAAGTAGCATGACCCCAATGGGTTTGACACCAAACATTATTGAAGAACGTCAAATGAATGTCGCGGTTTTTGATGTGTTTTCAAGATTGATGATGGATCGTATTATCTTTATGGGAACAGCGATTAATGATCAAGTTGCCAATATTATTCAAGCACAACTTTTGTTTTTAGAAAGTACAGACGCTACCAAAGACATCCAAATATACATCAACTCACCTGGAGGAAGTGTGTATGCAGGACTTGGAATTTATGACACAATGCAATTAATCAAACCCGATGTAGCAACAATCTGTACAGGAATGGCAGCCTCTATGGGAGCCGTATTATTGTGTGCAGGTGCTAAAGGGAAACGAAGTGGACTGACACACTCCAGAGTGATGATTCACCAACCTTTAGGAGGAGCACAAGGACAAGCAAGTGATATCGAAATTACAGCTCGTGAAATTTTAATTCTAAAAGAAGAACTCTACAAAATAATCAGTAAACATTCGGGGCAAGATTATGACAAAGTTTATGCGGACAGTGACCGTGATTATTGGATGAAATCTGAAAAAGCGTTAGAATACGGTATGATTGACGAAATATTAACACGAGGTTAAAGAACAACTCAAACCAGTTATGGCAAAAGAAGAATTAGACTGTTCATTTTGTGGCAAGAAAAAAGCAGACACCAACTTGCTTATTGCGGGAATCGATGCGCACATTTGCGATCGCTGTATCCAACAAGCCAATGGAATCGTCCTTGAAGAAGCTAAACAAGATAATGACAGCGGACTCACTACAGATGCTATTCTCAAAAAACCTCAAGAAATCAAAGCCTTCTTAGACGACTATATTATTGGGCAAGAACAGACCAAAAAAGTAATGTCTGTAGCGGTTTATAATCACTACAAGCGTTTGCTACAACCGTCTAACGAAGACGCTATCGAAATACAGAAAAGTAATATTATAATGGTAGGCCAAACAGGAACCGGGAAAACCCTGATGGCCAAAACCATCGCAAAAATGCTCAACGTTCCCTTAGCGATTGTCGATGCAACGGTATTAACCGAAGCTGGCTACGTAGGAGAGGATGTCGAAAGTATGCTTACACGTTTATTACAAGCTGCTGATTATGACCAACAGAAAGCCGAACGCGGCATCGTTTTTATTGATGAAATTGATAAAATTGCTCGTAAAAGTGACAACCCGTCCATTACTCGTGATGTTTCTGGCGAAGGGGTACAGCAAGCACTTTTGAAGTTATTAGAAGGAACGGTTGTAAATGTGCCACCAAAAGGCGGTCGTAAACATCCAGATCAAAAATTTATTGAAGTCAACACAGAAAATATTTTATTCATCGCTGGAGGTGCTTTTGATGGCGTAGATCGTCATATTTCAAAACGACTCAATATGTCCGCAATTGGGTATAAAGCAACTCAAGAAGAAGCGCAAATTGACACTAAAAATTTAGTGCAATACATCACGCCAAAAGATTTAAAAGATTTTGGACTCATCCCAGAAATTATTGGAAGGTTACCAGTACTTACGTACATGAATCCCTTAGACGAAGAAACTCTAAGAATGATTTTAACAGAACCAAAAAATGCACTAGTAAAGCAATACAAAAAGCTTTTTGAAATGGATGATATCGCGTTATCTTTTAAAGATGATGCTTTAGATTTTATTGTGAAAAAAGCAATTGAATATAAACTCGGTGCAAGAGGATTACGATCTTTATGTGAAGAAATTTTAACTGACGCCATGTTTGTTCTTCCAAGCAGTGATGAAACTTCTTTGGTTGTTGATGAAGCCTATGTCAAAAAACATTTGACTCGGACTCAAATTAAACGTTTGAAAGCCGTTTCTTAATTCATTTCTAAGAGTTCTTCTAGAAATTGTCTAGAATTTGAAAGGCGAGGCACTTTATGTTGCCCCCCTAACTTATTGTTTTGTTTCATCCACCTATAGAACAGTCCTTCTTTTGCGATATGAATCTTAGGCATTCTAAGAGTGATGCTGTTGTAGCGCTTAGCTTCATAATCAGAATTTAAGGCCTTTAAAGAATTGTCTAAAAGTTCTACAAAATACTGTAAATCCTTAGGCGGCGTTTTAAATTCAATAATCCACTCATGAGCGCCTTTAGACTTTCCTTCCATAAATATTGGCGCAGCTGTATAATCGACAATCTCGCTTTTTGTTTTTTTGGTCGCCATTTTTATCGCCTTATCTGTATTCTCAATAATCAATTCCTCGCCAAAAACATTTATAAAATGCTTGGTTCTTCCAGTCACTTTGATTCGATACGGTGCAACAGATGTAAATGTCACGGTATCTCCAATTTTGTAGCGCCATAAGCCCGCATTGGTCGTCACAATAATGGCATAATTTTCACCAATTTCAACTTCTGATAAAGGAATTATTTTTTCGGTAGGACTTCCATAGGTTTTCATTGGGATAAACTCATAAAAAATACCGTAATCCAACATCAATAAAAGTTCGTCAGAATGGTTCCGATCTTGAATGGCAAAAAAGCCTTCGGAAGCATTGTATATCTCATAATATTTAAATGAATTTGAAGGAATGATGGATTTAAATTGATCGACATACGGAAGAAAACTCACCCCACCATGAAAGTACACTTCCAAGTTTGGCCAAACGTCCAAAATCGTCTTACTACCAGAAGTTTCTAAAACAGTATTGAGGAGCACCAACATCCACGAAGGAACCCCAGCAAGGCTGGTCACATTTTCATTGACTGTTTCATTAACGATGGCTTGCATTTTATATTCCCAATCACTCATCAAAGAAACTTTGTTGCTTGGGGTGCTACTAAACTCTGCCCAAAAAGGCATATTATGAATCAAAATTGCGGACAAATCTCCAAACATAGTTCCGTTTTCTTCATACAGCTCTTTACTTCCTCCCAAACGTAAATTTTTTCCATTAAACAGTGCAGAGTCTTCATTGTTATTCAAATACATACACAGTAAATCCTTACTCGCCGCATAATGACAATCTTCTAAGGAGTCTGTACTCACAGGGATGAATTTACTTTTGGCATTGGTTGTTCCACTCGATTTTGCAAACCACTTGATTGGTTTTGGCCAAAATATATTTTTTTCCCCTTTTCGTGAGCGTTCGATCAGGTTTTGATAATCTTCGTAAGTCGAAACAGGAATACGTTCTGAAAACGTGCGGTAATTTCGAATGGATTTAAAATCATAGGTAGTTCCAATCTCGGTATCTTTTGATGTTGTCAAAAGATTCATAAGCAGTTCATTTTGAACTTCATGAGGGTATTTTAGAAACAAATCAATTTGATGAAATCGCTTCTTTAAAACCCATGATGCCACAGAATTTACTAATGGAATTGCCATATAAATGCATATATTTACAGTGCTAAATGTAATAAAAATCTGCTAATGCTGTATCAAGGTGTTTTGACCAAAATGGAAACGGAGTTTTCGAATCCTATTCAATATTTTCTAGTGCTAGAAAATGAGGTGTTAAACATGAACCAACTATTAAACAAGAAACTCACCCTTTCTTTTGTTAAATACCAATGTTTGAATTGCAGCAGTGACGCTCCTATTTTTAGACAAGGCTTTTGCAAATCTTGTTTTTTCGAATTGCCACAAGCAGCCGATTGGATCATGCGTCCCGAATTAAGTAAAGCCCACCTCGATCAAGAAGAACGCGATTTGGACTATGAAAAACGCGTTCAACTACAACCCCATATTGTGTATTTGGCAAACTCCAGTAATGTGAAAGTGGGAGTCACTCGTAAAACCCAAGTGCCTACACGTTGGATCGATCAAGGGGCACAAGAAGCCTTAGAAATTGTAGAGGTTCCAAACCGTTATTTGGCAGGGATTACCGAAGTTGCACTTAAGAAATATGTAAGCGATAAAACCAATTGGCGTGAGATGCTCAAAGGAACGGCACCAGTTGAAAATTTAGAAGATTGGCGACACCGCTTAGAACCCTATATCCCAGAGGAAACCAAAGCCTATTTTTTAGCCAATCAAAAAACACTTAAGTTAGAATTCCCTGTTCAGAACTATCCAGAAAAACCAAAAAGTTTGAACCTTACAAAAACACCCGTGTATTCGGGAGTCCTAAAAGGAGTGAAAGGACAATACCTTATTTTTGAGGACAATACAGTCTTTAATGTACGAAGCAATGAAGGGCTTGTTGTGGGACTAAATATCTCTTAGTCAATCTGTAATTCTTGATTTACCTCAAGCTTAAAGCGCTTTCTAAACCAATATACGCCGAGGTACAAAAATGGTGTATCCAGTGCGGCTATAATCACTTTAAAAGTAACGCCCGCAAAGAGCAGTCCTAAAAACAATTCCCATTCAATTTCACCAAATAAACACAACAGCAATAGTACGGTAGCAGTGTCAATAAATTGAGATAAAAACGTAGAGAAGTTATTCCGTAACCAAAGGTGTTTCCCTTTTGTGAGCTGTTTCCAAAAGTGGTAAATTTGGATGTCAATAAATTGAGCAAATAAATAAGCAAGCATACTTGCCAATACAGCAATTGAAGTACTGCCAAACACTTCCGAAAACATACCGTCTGAAACTGGTGACCACTCTGTTGCGGGCACTAAATTTGCGATGTAAATAATTCCCATTGAAAAGATTGAGGCCAAAACCCCTCCAACCACCACTTCATTCGCTTTTTGTTTGCCGTAAATTTCACTAATCAAATCGGTAATCAGAAATGTAATTGGATAAGGGAGTATTCCTACAGAAATTTCAAACAATTTGACGCCATAAATGGGCGTTTCAATCGGATAGAAATAAAAGAATTTTTTAAAAATTAAATTCGATACCACCAAAGAAGTAATAAATACTACTCCAAGAAGTAAATAAATGCGTCGTGCGAGAACCGTATCTTTAATCGTCATGTAAATTGTCAATAAATACTTTGGTAAAGATATCATATTAATTTTTCTTTTACTTAATTTGCTAGATCATATGACAGACGCAAAAACAGTTTTAATTGGCATTGGAAGCAATACAGGTGACAGACTAACTTACCTTCAGTCCGCTGTAGATGCAATCCATACTCAAATTGGGAGTATTGATCAACTGTCAAGATTATATCAAACTCCAGCTTTAGGTTTTGAAGGCGCAGATTTTATAAATGGATCCTTAAAAGTATCTACACAATTGGAGGCCTCACAAGTCTTGGACAAACTATTAGCCATCGAACAGTCTTTGGGTCGAACCCGACACAACGATGGTCAGTACCATTCACGAACCATCGATTTAGACCTGTTGTTTTATGACCGTTTGATCTCAAAATCTGAACGTTTAGAGCTGCCACATCCCAGACTGCAGGAACGCCGTTTTGTACTGCAACCTTTAGTGGATATCGCCGCCGACTTTGAACACCCTGTATTAAAAAACACCATTAGTAAACTGCTCGAAACCTGTGAAGATGAGAGCCTTTTGACACCTTTAGACGATCAATTGACAAATCCGATGCAGTCATTCGATTTTTCAAACTATAATTTTATTGCTATTGAAGGCAATATAGGTGCAGGAAAAACAAGTTTAACGCATATGATGTCTCATGATTTTAATGCCAAAAAAATTCTAGAGCGTTTTGCAGACAATCCTTTTTTACCAAAATTCTACGAAGATACGACCCGTTATGCCTTTACTTTAGAAATGTCTTTTTTGGCAGACCGTTATCAACAAATTTCAGATGATTTATCGCAGTTAGATTTATTCAAAGATTTTATTGTGAGTGATTACGACGTATTTAAGTCCCTTATTTTTTCTAAAATTACTTTGAGTGAAGACGAGTTTATGTTGTATCGAAAATTGTTTTATCAAGTTTATAAAGACATTGCACGACCTGATTTATACATTTACCTCTATCAAAACACTGAACGTTTACAGGAAAACATCCGCCTTAGAGGACGTGATTACGAACAAACAATTGAATCGAGTTATTTAGATAAAATCAATGCTGGCTATTTGGAATTTATTCAAAAACACCCCGAGTTTAACGTTAAAATCATTGACATTTCAAACCGTGATTTTATTAAAAATAGAGTTGATTATCTCTGGATTTTAGAACAAATGTGTGCTTAATTCAATTTACTAAACAGATCCCATAAAACCACTCCACAACTCACTGAAATATTCAACGAATGTTTGGTGCCATATTGCGGAATTTCAATCACGGCATCACTTAAATTCACCACGTCTTGAGACACCCCTTTCACTTCATTTCCAAAAACCAAAGCATAGGTTTCGCTGGTTTTGGGAGTAAATTCATTAAGCATCGTTGCATTTTCTGCTTGCTCAATAGAGAGAACCTGAACACCATCCGCTTGTAATTTCTGAACAAGTTCTAAAGTAGTTGCAGCATAGTCCCAATCTACAGACTCCGTACTTCCCAAAGCTGTTTTTTGAATGTCTTTGTGTGGCGGTGTGGCGGTAATACCACAGAGGTAAATTTTTTCAATCCGAAAGGCATCACTGGTTCGAAACACACTTCCAATGTTATTTAAACTTCGAATATTGTCTAAAACCACTATTATAGGGGTCTTTTTAACCGCCTTAAATCCTTCTACTGATAAGCGCTCTAACTCACTGTTTTCTAACTTTCGCATCCGTGTTTTAAATCTTGAGACCTTAGACTTTATAAAAAGACTAAAATTAGTTACTTTAGCATTCCTACTTCCTCACAAAAGTAAGGTATAAAAATCAAAAATCCATTGGCAAAAAAAGCAAAAAAAGTCACACCTTTAATGAAACAATACAATGCCATCAAGGTTAAGTACCCTGATGCCTTGTTGTTGTTTCGAGTAGGGGACTTTTATGAAACCTTTGGAAGTGATGCTGTAAAAGCATCTAAAATATTAGATATTATTTTAACCAAGCGTAGTGCTGGTAGTGAAAATGAAACCGAACTAGCAGGATTTCCGCACCATTCGCTCAACACCTATTTGCCCAAACTTGTCAAGGCGGGCGAACGTGTCGCTATTTGTGATCAATTGGAAGATCCAAAACTCACCAAGTCAATTGTCAAGCGTGGCGTTACGGAACTCGTTACCCCAGGAGTGGCACTAAATGATGAGGTTTTAAGCTCAAAATCTAATAATTTTTTAGCAGCAGTCTATTTTGGAAAATTAATAGGGGTGGCATTTTTAGATGTCTCCACGGGTGAATTTCTCACCGCACAAGGCTCTGCTGAATATATAGGAAAACTACTTCAAAATTTTAATCCGAGTGAAATCCTCATTGAAAAACAAAAACGAACGGTTTTTAACGACACTTTTGGTGCTGATTTTCATACATTTTACTTAGAAGATTGGGTGTTTCAAGAAGACTATGCCAACGAAACGTTATGTAACCATTTTAAAACAAAAACACTCAAAGGGTTTGGGATTGAAGCTTTGGCGCAAGGGATTATAGCTTCTGGGGCGGTCATGCATTATTTGGGAGAAACCCAACACCATAAGCTGCAACATATTACCAGTATTGAACGCATCTTAGAAGGCGATTATGTTTGGATGGATAAATTCACCATTCGAAATTTAGAGTTGTACCATTCTACCAATGCCAATGCGGTAACCTTAATCGATGTGATTGACCACACAATATCCCCAATGGGTGGACGCCTTTTAAAGCGGTGGTTGGCATTGCCGTTAAAATCACAAGAAAAAATCAAAGCACGTCACGAAGTGGTTCAGTACTTTTTGGATCATGAAGAAGTGCTTCAAAAAATCCAAAATTATATCAAACAAGTGGGCGATTTGGAACGCTTGATTTCAAAAGTAGCCACTGCAAAAGTGAATCCACGAGAAGTGGTGCAATTGAAAAACTCTTTAGAAGCCATTATACCCATCAAAGCCTTGGCGTCAAATTGTGATAATGCCGATCTAAAACGCATTGGCGAACAAATTCAAAGTTGTGAGTTGTTGCGAGAAAAAATTAAAGCAACGCTTAACGAAGACGCACCGGTAAATATCCTCAAAGGAAATAGCATTGCGTCTTCAGCTTCTGAAGAATTAGAAAGTTTACGTGCGATTGCGTTTTCTGGAAAGGACTATTTAGACAAAATGTTGGAACGAGAGAGTGAAGCGACTGGGATTACGTCGCTAAAAATTGCTTCCAACAACGTGTTTGGCTACTATATTGAAGTGCGAAACTCCCATAAAGATAAGGTGCCAGAAAACTGGATTCGAAAGCAAACTTTGGTCAATGCCGAACGGTATATCACTGAAGAACTGAAAGAGTACGAAGCTAAAATATTAGGAGCTGAAGATCGTATTTTAGAGATCGAACAAACGTTGTTTTCTGAGCTGGTTACTTGGATGCATTCGTACATTTTAGAAGTCCAACAAAATGCCCAGTGGATTGCACAATTGGATTGCTTGGGGGCTTTTGCATATTTGGCACAACAAAATAATTATGTTTATCCAGAAATTGATGCGTCTTTTGATTTGGACATCAAACAAGGGCGTCACCCAGTGATTGAAAAGCAATTACCTCTTGGAGAATCTTATGTGGCAAATGATGTGTTTTTAGACAGAACTACTCAACAAATTATTATGATTACGGGACCTAATATGTCTGGAAAGTCTGCCATTTTACGTCAAACGGCGTTGATTGTATTACTGGCTCAAATCGGAAGTTTTGTCCCTGCTCAAAGTGCGCGGATTGGGTTGATTGACAAACTTTTTACCAGAGTAGGTGCAAGTGATAATATATCTATGGGCGAGTCCACTTTCATGGTAGAGATGAACGAAACCGCTTCGATATTAAATAATATCTCGGAGCGAAGTTTGGTGCTGTTGGATGAAATTGGACGTGGGACGAGCACTTATGACGGAATCTCAATTGCGTGGGCGATTAGCGAATACCTTCATGAACATCCTTCTCATGCCAAGACCTTATTTGCAACCCATTACCACGAGTTAAATGAAATGACCGAAACCTTTAATCGCATTAAAAATTATAATGTATCTGTCAAAGAACTGAAAGACAATGTATTGTTTTTACGAACTTTGGTAAAGGGCGGCAGTCACCACAGTTTTGGAATCCATGTGGCGAAGATGGCAGGGATGCCACCACAGGTTTTACACCGTTCTAAACAAATTTTGAAGCAGCTGGAGAAATCTCATTCGAGTGATGAGTTGACCGCTAAGGTTAAAGACATGGAGGGGGAGATGCAGTTGAGCTTTTTCAATTTAGACGATCCCATGTTAGAGGCTTTAAAAACAGATATAGAGGCGATTGATATTGACACCCTAACACCTGTTGAGGCCTTGATGAAATTGAATGAAATCAAACGGATGTTGACCAAAAAGAAAAGCACATAAAATGTATAAAAAAACTTTGCTATTCTAAGAATTGTGTTAAATTTGCACCTCTCTTTTATTTTAGAAGAGGAACGTTCATTAATAAAATGCGAAAGTAGCTCAGGGGTAGAGCATCACCTTGCCAAGGTGGGGGTCGCGAGTTCAAATCTCGTCTTTCGCTCATGCTAACTAAATTAGTTTTTAACTAGAGCACAGTTATATAAAGAGCTATTGAGCGACCAAGGTCGCGCCTGCCTTCCGCAGGCAGGAGTTCAAATCTCGTCTTTCGCTCTGAAACTTTTTTTAAAATATACCAAGATGCTGAAGTGGTGGAATTGGTAGACACGTTGGACTTAAAATCCAATGTCCATTAGGACGTACGGGTTCAAGTCCCGTCTTCAGTACAATTTATCCCCAAGAATAATTTAGTGTTTTTGGGGATAATTTTTTTTCATTACATTTTTCTGATATATTTTTTATATTTACAGAAAACTAATTTAATTATGAAGAATTTTATTTATTTTCTTATTGCTGTAACAATCTTCGCTTGTAGCGGTAATGATGATGACAATAATAATAATGAATTTCAGGGACAATGGTCAGGAATCTTTTCTGGTGATGATAACGGTACTTGGACAGCATCCATTAGTTCTAATGGTCAAGTTAGCGGAGTCTGCTATTCATTCATTTATGACGAAGAAAATTCATTGAATGGTACTGTAAGTTCATCAGGTGAATTTGAAGCCACTTTTGGAACATCCTCGTCTGGAGGTGGGTTTACAGGAATACTTATCGGAAATTCCGGAGAAGGAGTTTGGTCTGATCCAAATAGTGGGAGTGGTACATGGTCCGGCAACAAGGATTAAAAAAAATTAAATTAACATAATCGTTTTGGTATAATCTTGTACAAAGATTCAAAATATTAATTTTATATTTACTTTTACAATTTTCACTAAACTGTCAAGCTTCTAAACAAACTTGACTCAGAAACTTTCTGTTTTTATATGTTTCTGTAAACTCTCTAAGGCTTTCAAGGTCTTTGAAGAAAAAGTTCGATAATTGGAGTACGTTGTGTACAAAACCCGCAATGATTATTGCGGGTTTTTCTATTCAAATAAATATATAGATTGGTTTTTTAATTTGAAACATCACAATACATCAAAGTTCCTGAATAGTTGCCAGTAATTACTTCGCCGAACGCTCCAGTTAGATTCCATGAAATAGTGTAATTATTTCCTGATTTTTGAACATCAACAGATCCTGATGAAATTATTGTCCAATTATTTTCCTGTAAATCACTATCATAATTGAGAATGTAATCTGATGTAGTAATATTACCAACTTCTAGAAATTCTTCGTCAACTATTGAATATGTCATAGAGTCTAAAAAGTCAGGTTCTGAGGTCCACATTTCAAAATAAATATTTTGTCCTTGACCGATAGCAGAGTTCTCAGTACAATCTGAAACAACAATTCCAGGGGATTGAATATCCAAATCAATGTTATATATACCTCCTTCACTACCGTAATTTAATAACGTTCCAGATTCCAATGGATACTCTACACCATCTACAATTAATTTATTAATTGAATTTGAATTATTGTCATCACCTCCGCTGCATGAGTAGATTGTTATAACAGCGACTAATAAGATTATTTTTTTCATTTTTTTAATATTTATTGATTAATTCAAATATAAAAGTATAGATTTAAACATATTGTTTTTTTATTTTTATTACATTACACTAAATATCCTATATTTGTGAGTTTTATTTTAACCCTTTTTTTTAGCTTAACGATTAACTCAAATCCTGAGCTTGTCAAGGATCAATATTTTACATTTTACCATGAAGATAAATTTTATATTGTCCAAAAAGATTATGTTTATGAAACCCTTGACGGAAGCACGTTCAACTCATGGTCTCATGGAGTCATTTTTTCTCATTATGATTTTAATCCATTAAATACTAACGAAGGAGTTTTTTTGGTTTCTGATGGTGGAGGAGTAGTTTACTGTTTTAAAGATAAGTCTATAAAAAGAATTGATGATTCGTTTGAACATAGAAATAAATATAACTCTTATGATTTTATAATAGGCAGCAAAATTTTTTCATTTGGGGGTTATGGCCTGTTTGATGATAACAATATGATAACTCAATTTGATCCTGATTTTAAGGAATGGTCTGAAAATATAACTAAGTCAAAAAAACCGCCAAAACAAAGAAATTCAATTGGCCAAGTAGTGGATTCAGTTTTGTATGTTGGAGGGGGTATTTCAAAACACGTTAATAGAGATCTTAAATTATCAAAAAAAAATCAAAATGACTTTTGGCAATATGATTATGGAAAAAAACGATGGGATTATTTGGGAAGTGCAAACAGAATATTTTCAGATTTATCAAACAATGAATACTACATAAAAAAGTTAGTTAAGTTTGGTAAAAACACACTTTTAATTACTAAAGCTAACGTTTGTGAAATCGATATCAAAGACAATAAGCTCATTCAATATAATGAGTTTAATGAAAATGTATTATTTAACGTAGATCAAATTATTTACAATCCATTTACAAAATTATTTTTTCTCACCAACTTAAATTATGAAAGCAACACATTAGACTTTCTAATAGTCAATCGTGATAAGTTACTTGGAAAAAATACAGTATCATTTAAACTTTATAAAAATGCTTATTCCTGTTACTTTATTGCTTTTATTTTAGTTTTTTCCATTACATTAATATTAATATTCAGAAGAAAAAACAATAAAATTGATATCATTAATAACAATTTGTCAATTATAAAAAATGAGTTAAGCAGTCATGACTTTTTTATTTTCGAAACACTACTAAAACATCATCCAAATCCTGTCCAATACCCTGCTCTTTTGTCTGAATACGAACCTCATTTGTCCTATGAATCTAGAGTAAAAAAACTTCGCCTTTCAATGTCAAATATTGATAAAGTAATTAGGAAATACACTAAAAAGCGAGCATTGATATTCAGTAAGAATAAAAATGATAAAAGAATCAAACAGGTTTCTTTATCAAAATAATTTACAAGAAAAATTCTTCATCTTTATCAATAAATTTTTATTATGTTTCGAAAATAGCTCAATGGGGTGTACATAGAAAGCCGAAACGAAAGTTTCGGCTTTTTTGTTTAAATTCAGCTATGTCTCGGCCGAATTAAATCTGTGAATACGCTTATCGTCCGATATTTTTTTTATGTAATCAATAATAATTTGATTGATGACTTTTTGAGGGGATTCAGAATAATCAGCTTTTATAATTTTTTTTGATTTAATCCAGTCTTCAATGAGTTTAAGATTTTTTTGATTCAAATCATAAATTACGGGAACCCCCATATCTTTCAATGCTTCAGCATTACACTGTTGTTCGTATTGATTTTTCATTGGAATCACCAAAAGTTTCTTTTAAGATTAGAGGGCTTCTGATGGTGTTTCAAAACCTGCGCCACACAAAACTCCTCTACAGTTGATTAATTTTTTATTAAAACTTTTACTTGAAATTGGTCTTACTTTGACATTGCCAATTTGGTATTTTTCTTTTGTATGTTTAGAAAATACAATCCAATTTGTTTTGTAAAGTTTTGATAATACGCTAATAATTTTTTATCCTCAAAAGCAGGTAAATAAACTACAAAATAATTTTTTTTAATCGGGTTTATACTTTTGAGTTCTTTCTGTATTACAGGGGTGTAAATGGAGGAAGCATAGGGTTTAAAATGAAACCCATATCCTACTGACACTGGCGCATAATACTTTAAAATTAAATGCGACAATCGGATTTTATTTTTTGGTTTTGGGGTATTTTTATTGAGTAAACTATATTGATGACTCATGGCAATACAATGTTTTTTGCGAAGAATACAAGCCCAAGCCGAAATAGGCTCAAAATCGTTAATTACAAAGTCGTATTCCTTCAAAGGCAATTGTTTTACATCTTTTAAAAACCTCCAAAAATTCATTTGCAGAATAGTCTTCCAGAAATTGATTCCACCATTTTTTCCAAACACAAAACTGAGCCCTTTAAAGTAAAATCGTACGGGAAGCCCCAGTTCAACATCTGCAGAGGTTCCACTTAGTAGCACATCCACCTCAATGTTTTTTTGAAGATATGGTATGAGTTCTTTGGCTCTTGTTATATGGCCGTTTCCAGTAGCTTGAATTGCATACAGTATTTTCATGAGTTTGTTAGGTTGGAGTTGATGTCGGCTACTAAATCAGAAAATAGAGTTTTCACGTCTTTATAAGCTTGATCGTCAAGTTTATCCTCTTTAAAAAATACTGGATCGTATTGAAATAAAGTCCATTTTTCATCATGGTACTCCAAAGCAGTCATATTTTCAATCCAATCTCCTGAATTCAAGTAGGTAATACTCCCCTCTTCCGTTTCAAATTTTTTGATGCAAGGCTGGTGAATGTGCCCACAAACTACATAATCGAAATTATTTCTTAAGCCAATATCGGTCACAGTGTCTTCAAATTTATTGAATTGCCACATATCTATTATATCACCATTTAGAACGATTGTTTTTGGCTTAATGCTTTTTAAATATTGATTTAATTCTTTAGCACGACATCCAATAGTTCCAAAATGTGTATCAGAAATAACGACAAGCTCAACGAATCTTTTTGTATTTGACATAATTCAAACTTAGATATTATTCGTCATCTATAGTTTAAATTATCTCTATGATAAATTAATCTAAATGTTAAGAAATTAAGCAAATAGTATTTATGTTCTGCCTGTAATTTTAAGTCATAGGTTCAAAAGAGGCTATTTTTGAAAATGGCATCACAAAAAATTCAAAATACTCCAATACGTATAAAAATTATCAAGCGATGAAGAAATTATTTAGACTCTTTTCAATTACACTAGTGTCAATTTTTGGGAGCGCAAACTGTATTATAATATAGAATCTCTATTAAGGAATGATTCTCCTAAGGTTTACAGTTTTTCGGTGCGTTTTGTTGGGGATTAAAAATCTTATCTCTAAGGGGTTACTGAAGGCAGCCCCGTCTTTTACAATCAGCACTCTAAGGCGCTAAAAAACAATAAACCCCCAACCTTTTAAGTCAGGGGTTTATCGAAACAAAAAACGTCTACAAAATTGCAGTTTTTTTTATGGGTGTTCCCAAATTTGTATTACCTCTCCGGTCTGTTTGGTTAATGAGAGGCCATTGGCATCACTCTTAGAGTTTCTAAATATTCATCGCAAAAATGGACATCAACCTGTGCTCCATTAAATACTTCAGTAGAAATTTCTGCTGCCATATACTTACCAAGTTCTACGTATTCTGGATCCTGTTCAATCCCTTTTTTGACGATCATTCTGAATTCGTAAGTGTTCCCCGATTTATTTAGTTGCACTGTTTTTTCACCACCGTCTGCAAATTCAGATTCTATTAAATATCGTCCTAATGAGTTCGCTTCTGATTCCGTTATCTCAAAAGTATAAAACAATTGTACCCCATTAAAGTTTTTCTCTGTTCCATAATCCTCACAACTGGTCAGAACAACAGAAGAGATCAATAATACACTGAAAATTTTAAATATTTTTTTCATTTTAAATTGGTTCCTACTCATATGGCTTTTCGGTTTTCGCCCCGTTTTTTTAGTGTATCCTGGACTCCACTCTTTTTAGTATTTTTGAGAAACTAAATTTAAAAATTTGTAGTAAAAGCTTTCATTATTTTTCCATTTGGAGATGAAAATAATGCGAAAATATTGTCAGCATTTGCAGTGGATTTTAAATGAATTTCAGTTTCATTATTAACCTCGAAAAGCGTGATCTCGATTTCGCCATAGACTGTAAACTTCTTATAATCTGCATTGAGTTGTCTTAGACTTGTATTTACTTTGATGGCCTTAAAACCGCCGTTATTTAGAGCGTCTTCACATTTTATAAGTGCTTCCTCTACAGTTAATTTTGTTTGAAACTTTTGGGTCTTACTTTTTCTAATGGCCATTATTACAAATTATAAACGTTATTATGTTGTTGGATTTTTATTACTCATACATGGACTCTATTAATCCAAAGTAGATCAAATTAGACTGTGGAACTCCATTTAACTCAAGAGCACTGTACTCAAAAGAAGTGTTGTCTTCAGAAATTTTGTATTGTAAAAGTGCATCTACTTCTTTATCCATAAAGTAAACCGTACCTTCTATATTAACAAATTTATCTCCTTCTTCCGATTCTCCACTAGTCCAGTAGGGGGTTCCAAAATAGTTTTCTATAGCGGTTCCCAAAGTTTTTTCAGGATAACTTTCAAGAGTTCCATTTTTGACTAAGGACACCATTTCTGAATCGCCACAAGAGCTTAATAGTACAATTAAAAATAGGGCTGCAATTTTTTTTAAGTTTTTCATGATTAAATATTTTTAACAATAATAAGGCTATAGTTTATATAATTAATATATTAGCAAATAATGCGAATACTTTTTTTTATACTTTTTTCTCAGATTGTTTTCTCTCAAGAACCAATCAAAACGATTCATAATTTTTTGTTTGATGCAAGCAATAATTTGTTTAAAATTATTTCAGGCGACAGTATTTTTTCTTATGATTTAAACAAGAATTTAGTTCATAAAAATAAATTTTTGGAAAAAGATTATGATGTCAAGGCCCTATTCCCACTAGTAAATAAATCATTTTTGTATTATCCGTCTAATGAAACAGGGGTTGTTGTTGATTCAAAATTGAATAGAATTGATAATACAAAGACCAAGAACTTTTTTATGAATAGCAGGTTCTTTGTAAATAACGACACCTTATTTAGAGTTGGGGGCTATGGCTTTTGGACTAAATATCGTGGCGTTTCGTATTACAATACCTCAAAAAACAATTGGCATGCATACACTCTTAACTCTATTGACGAAAACTATGGAGGCGTATTAAACCCATTAATAACAAAACTTGAAAACAATATATATTTAGTTTATTCTGGAGTTGTTTTTGATGACAAGAATCCTTTGCATGAATATGCCAACAACAACGTCTTTAAACTTGATCTTAATAAAAAGCAAATCTCATATGAAGGCAACAGTTCAATTGCATTAAATGGCAAACCTGTTTTTACTGACAATACCACCACCATGATCCTAAGAAAAACTGGGCTTTTAACTTTGGACTGGAAAAATAATTTAGTAAAAAAGTTTCACTCTAATTGGACTCCAAAAGTCTCCCAAAGGTTTAATGTGTTTTTAGTAAATGATGAGTTTTATTATATAGAACAAACTGGCGGGACGTTTAAATTAGCTTCATCAAAGTACAATTTTACGGAACTAAAACCATTTTTTGTCTCAGAAATCATCAAGGTTAATAGAATTAAATATCTGGGCATAGGATTCGCCTGCTTTGGCGTTTTAATGTTAATTTATTTCTATTTCCAAAAATTCAATGAAATTGTAATCCACAAGACTCATTTGCAATACAGGTTTAAAAAATTAGGCATCAATGAATATGAATATGAAGTCATTAAGGTTCTTTCACAGAACCAAAAAATAACTACAAACCAAATACATGGCTTTTTAAATACAAAAGACTTACACCCAAACCACGTTTATAGATTGATCCCTGAAGTAATGCGAGATCTCGCGAAAACATTGAATCTTTTGACCTCAAATAATAATTTAGTTTTTTCAATCTCCAAAAACAAAACTGACCGTAGAATCCGCGAATATGTATTAGCCAAAGAGTTTAAAATCAGGCTTAGAAAGTAACTTCTATTAAAATGGATTTATTGTTCTAGAGCCTAAAATTTTAGATCTTGTCTCGAAAACTCCTCAATGGTTGGATATAAAAAAAGCCAAGATATTAGTCTTGGCTTTTTAAAATGAAAACTCAGGGTACAACTAAACTAAACTTGGTCCTTAGTAAAAAAACCAAAATTTAAGTTTCGGTTTAGTATTGCTTTGATGTTATAGGCGTTCCCAAATTTGAACTACCTCACCTGTATCTGTAGTGAATCGGGAAAAATCATTATTAAATTCTAAATAAGTAATTTCATTTCTTTAGGCACTAATGGATTCATAATTTTAAACCAAAGTGGCGGAATGAAACTCAAGAGAATAGAAGCGGGGTATCCCAAAGGTAAGGTAGGGCTTTGTTCATAACTGTTTAGAAGTTGGTATTTTTTAGAGGATTTAAAGTGGTGATCGCTATGTCTTGTGAGCTCATACAAAACAATTCTCCCAATATTAAAATTAGAATTCCAAGAATGATGCGGTTGGACACGTTCGTACCTTCCTGAGGGCGTTTTAAATCGTCTCAATCCATAATGCTCGATATAATTGATGCTTTCTAAAAACAGAAAAGACACCACCCCAATACCGACGGCAAATAGCATGACATCAAGTGAAAAGAAATATAACACTCCAAATAGATAGATGGGTTGTATTAAATGATACCATAGCATGTCATTTTTCACAGAAATAAATGAGCAGTTTTTAGATTTTAAGAGGTTCATTTGACGCTTCCAAGCATCAATATATTGTTTTGTAACAGAGCTAATCCAAAACGAAAATACTGTTTGGTTGTATTTAGCTGTTGCACCATCATCTGGAGTCGCAACATTCATGTGGTGGCCAAAGTTGTGCTCTATATAAAAATGCATATACAGGCAGGGCATATACAGGCATTTACTCATAAATCTTTCGAAGTAAGGGGTTCTATGTCCTAGTTCGTGCGCTACATTAATGGCGTTCGTTGCTAATAAAATTCCTGCTGAAAGACCGAGTCCAATCAGCTCATAAGCAGCGTATTCTTGTGTTTGAACTCTTGAAAAAACAAGCCACAAAAGACCAAATACGATGGGTAAATTTAAATATAGCATGATATCGAAAATCCATTTGGATTTTTTGTTATTCACTTCATCTTTGGATAGATTTTTAGATTGACTTCCAGTTATGAGGTCTAGAAATGGAAGTATTATAAAAGCGTAAATAATGGAAGTGTACGTTCCTAAGCCCACGGATTCAAATGAAATGAATGCTGAAAGTGGTACGGTATAGGCAAAAAGGTATTTTAAGTCTTTCACATCCTAAAGGTAAAAAAAATAAATTAAAAGCTATTTTTCCACAAGCTGACTTGACCGTTTATTACGTCAACAAGCCTTTTATTACATCAATTAGCCTTTCGTTACATTGAGCTAGTGTATTACCTCTAAGCTACCTTTCTTTGTTGATAAATACATGAAATGAAAACACTTTATCCTAATTAAATTTAAAGTGCTTCTAATGCTAATTAAACCTCAAATTCGAATGAAAAAATTTACACTATTTTTATTTTTTATTGGAGGGCTTGTGTCAATGCAAGCTCAAGATCGAACATCAACACATTCAATAAATGACACTCACAAAGGACTAATTTTAAAATTAGGACTAAATTTAGTTGACAGTTCAGGGGAGGAGAATCCTTTTGAATTCTTAGGCAGTTTTGATGAAATGGCATTCTCGGAAAACTATAATATTGAACTTGAGTATAGGTTCAGTAATTCCTTCCACAAAAAAAATAGACTTCATTAAAATAGACAATATCTTATATTTTGAATCAGATGGAAGATACACAATAATTCACCTTACTGATAATTCAACCTTCTTTGTCTCTAAAAACATAGGAGAATATGACAAGATTTTAGCTCCAAAGTTTTTTTTCAGAATCCATAAAAAGTACTTAATAAACCTTAAGTATATTATTAATATCAATAATTCAGATGGAAGCAACTGTCAACTTTTAGGAGATATTATATTGCCCGTTGCTAAACGAAGAAAAGAAGATTTAGTTTCCTTTTTAAATATCAGGTAATTTTTATTTTCGAAACACTCTATATATCCAGCCCTAATAGTTATCCATCCTTTCGATTAGCTCAAACTTCAAATTTTCATTATCTTGGGCCTTTCTTTTTACTATGAGGATTATTAAGTATATTTTAGTTTTATTAGTCACTTTCGTGATCTCTGCTCAAGAGCATCCCCCTGTAATGGCCTATAATCCAGACGCCTATGGTGCTCAAAATCAAAACTGGAGTATTTCTCAGACCTCTGATCAAACCATGTATTTTGCCAATAATTCTGGATTATTGGAGTATGATGGCATGAATTGGAACAGTTATCCCGTGCCAGATAATTCTATTGTAAGATCTGTAAAGGCAATTGGCGACCTAATTTACACAGGAAGTTACATGGATTTTGGAGTCTGGAAACGAAATAATAAAAGCATCTTAGAGTACACCTCTTTAGTAGATCAGTTTGAGATTGAACTTGCCGAAGACGAACAGTTTTGGGATATTATTAAACTAGATAATTGGTTAATATTTCAATCTCTTTCTAGAATTTATTTAGTTAATGAACTAACAAAAGAAACAACGTTTATAGAATCCGATTATGTCATCTCAAATATATTTGAGGTGGAAGGCGTATTATTTTTCAACCAGTTAAACAAAGGAATATACAAAATACTTGACGGGACTGTAGAGCTTGTTAGCGATGACCCAAGGTTGAAATCTGGTAATATTGCTGGCTTAATTGAACATAAAGATCAACTCCTAGTAATGACAGCATCTAATGGTTTTTATTTCTTGAAAAACAAGAAACTAACACCATGGATAATAGATCCTAAAGTAAATTTGAATTCACTTACAATTTATAGTGCTACCAAGTTAAGTGACAACAGTATTGTGATTGGAACTGTGTCAAATGGACTTTATCATTTAGACCCACAAGGCATACTTAAATACGACCTTAATTTTGAGAAAGGCCTCAGTAATAATACGGTATTATCGGTTTTTGAAGATTATCAAAATAACTTATGGTTAGGACTCGATATTGGGATCAGCCACATAAATCTTTCCTCTCAATTTGTTGTTTATAATGATACAAAAGGTGCCATTGGAACAGTTTATACTTCTGTATTATTCGAAGATCATTTGTACCTAGGCACTAACCAAGGACTGTTTTATAAACGTAGAGATACAAAGTCTGACTTTACTTTTATTGAAGGCACAAATGGTCAGGTGTGGAACCTTAAAGTCATTGATAACCAGATTTTTTGTGGACACGATCGCGGAACCTTACTAATTAAAAATAAAAAATTACAGTACAGTATAAATCAATCGCTTGGTTCATGGGACTTTAAACCTCTAAAAGAGAATCCAAATATCATATTACAAGGAAATTATAACGGATTAAGTCTTTTGGAGAAGAAACAAGGGAAGTGGCGTTTTAAAAACAAAATTAAAGGGTTTGATATATCAAGTCGTTTTTATCAATACATAGGAAAACATATATACGTTAACCATGAATTAAGAGGCTTATATGAACTCACCTTAAACAGTGATTTAACAGCAGTTTCGAAAGTTTCAATCAAGACGCCGATGACCGAGGGGAATGGCTCAAACTTCATTAAATTCTCTAAAAACTATTACTACACATCCTCTGAAGACGTTTATAAATTTAACTATACAGATAAATCATTTGCAGAATCAAAACCTTTCAAAGAAGTTTTAAAGGGTTTTTCAACACGAACAACCATTATGGATGTCAAGGACTCTGAAGGTCTTAAGTGGTGCTTTGCCGATGATAATATCTTAATAATTAGTGCGGGGAGCGTAACACAAACACCAAAAGTTGAAATAATTCCAGTTGCAATATCAAACTTTAAAAAAGTTGTCTCTGGTTTTGAAAACCTTACAAAAATTGGCACAAATGAATACCTTTTAGGATCTGCCTATGGTTATTTTATTTTCAACTCAGATACTCCAAAACCGAATCATCTTTATAATTTAAAAATAAATTCTGTTCAGGCTAGTAAAATTAATGAAGATAAATTCCAACTCGATTCTACAAACCCAATAATGCTAGATTCTGAAAGTAACAATATTTATATAAACTACAGTATTCCACACTACGACAACATTGTTAGTAAAAAATATTCTTACAAATTAATAGGATGGTCCGACTCCTGGTCTGATTGGCAATCGGATTCATATCAAGTATTCGAAAACCTTCCTTATGGAAGCTATGAATTTAAAGTTAAAGGCAAAATAGGCAACTCCGAAACACTCAATGCCGCCTCCTACTCCTTTGT
>Ga0206130_10000852_pt1 | contig 47632 bp, 42 predicted proteins | sample Helgoland_Spring_9_FD_148637 | JGI IMG/M metagenome (GOLD analysis project Ga0206130, IMG submission 148637) | Pelagic subsurface seawater microbial communities from Kabeltonne, Helgoland, North Sea - Helgoland_Spring_Bloom_20160512_1 | ecosystem: Environmental > Aquatic > Marine > Epipelagic ...
TTATAAGAAGTAATTCCTTTTATAGTAAATCTAGCATTTCCTTTTTCAATAATTTCTCTAATTTTTGACATAACCTTGATTGTTAATTATTAATACCCTATGAATATACGAAAGATAGCCCGGGAAGCCAAGCCTCCCGTGCATTATTTTTACCAGTTGTTAACATCATCTTCGCCACGTTTTTCGTGGTCATATTCAGTATAAACTCTTAAATTTAAGTACTCATTATCTCCTAGATAAGAGGTATCTTCTCTAATATCTTTATCATATGCAAAACAAAAATCATACTCCTCTTTTGTAAGGATTTCTTTTGTATTCATAATCTCTTCAAACCTGTTGAACTCTTGTTCTGCAAAATAAATTTCTTCTGGACTCATCATATAACCTTTATTTACCCGTTGACTTAATTATCAACAGGGTAAATATACGAAGGATATCCCGGGTAGCCAAATTTTTACACGGTTCTCTTTGAAGTTGTTTTAAACGTGTTAGTATATGGTTTTGGTTTAGGATTTTCAATATCAAATAATGCTTTAACATGGTTGAATATTTCTATATTTTCTTCCTGAGTACGAGGTGATTCATATACTTCCCAATTTTTACCTTTTAAACGTTTACCTGATTTATCTTCACCTCTTGATTTAGATTTTAGCCATAAAACACCTACTCTATCAATTTTCTTTCCATAACATTCTTCCCAACATTGGGCGTAGATTGCCCCTTGTAAGTCATAAGTGGTTTGTAAATGATTAGATGTTTTAAAATCTATAATCCAGCGTTCCATTTTACCATCTATTTCAATTTCACATACTAAATCACAGGTACCTGCTACTTTAATTTCATCTGAGAATAAATGTACTTCTGCTTCTATTAATGTTGGGTTATAAGTCTCCCAAAAATCTACAAATCTAAGGAACATTTGCCATACATGAGATGGCATTTTAGGGTTACCATCATCATACAAAAATTTAATTTCTTTACCGTTTAACCAGTCTTCAATCATTTCATGTACTAATGTTCCTTCTTCTGCTGCTTTCTTAACAATCCATTCCGCACTGTATCCTACTTTTTTAAGCCAGTCTTCGAAGTACTTACCTTTTGGGTAGGAACCCAAAACATGAGTTACTGAAGGATAATAATTACCATTACGTCTATAATACCTTGAATCAGGCATTGTAACTTGTTGATAATCGTCTGAAATTTCTAGTAATCTTTGGTATGATTTTTTGATCATATAGCTAATTTTTGTTCCATTAAATCATAGTAGGTAAGTGGAACTGTTTTTTGTATTAATTTAGTGAAATTTTCGAAACCCATTTCACTTGGATCCTTATCTTGCATATCTACAAGATAGACTTCTTTACCTTCTGCCATTAATCGCTCACAGAATTTCAAAGCTTGTTTAATTGCATCCCTATCTAATGCAATATAAATTTTATCTACTACAGAGGTAACTATTTTTTTCATTAAACTACTCTGTATGTTTTTCCCTAATAAGGGAATTGCATTTCTTTTTATAGCAATAGCATCAAATAATCCTTCACACAAAATAACGGGAACATTCCAGTTTATTAAGTGTTCATTTGGTACTACATCTCTACTTGCTGAGGGGTTTCTGTATTTAACATAGGGTTCTTTTTCAAATGAACGAGCAGTAAAGTAATTTAATCTACCATCTGCATCATATGTAGGGATTATAATCATATTTTTATATAAACCTGTTTTACAGTAACCTATATTATATTTGAGAATATCGTATTTACTCACGTGTCTATTATTTAGGTACGCAGTAGCGTGCCTAGCCATTATATCGCTGTTATCAACGCCATTTAGGCTAATATATTCATCTGGTAGTACAACATTAGATATAACTTGTGTTTCTTTAATTGATTTAGAGGACTTAACTAAACTACCTAGTTCTACAAATTTATCTGATGCTGCTTTAACCTGTCTAAACAAATTATATATTGTAGTTCCTCTAGCATCACAAGCCCAACAATGCCAAGGGTTTTTACCTTCGCGATTTTCAGTTAAATTAACTTCTAATTTTGGTTTATGGTGATGACATAAAGGACAATGGTAAGCATAGTTGTTTCGGGCAGTAGCTTTGCCTGAACCCAATACTGAATTTACTAATGTAACTAATAACTGATTTACCATAGATGGTAATATACGAAACTATATTTTGTCTGACACGAGATCTTCAAATTCAAGGTCTTTTAGGTCTTTTGTAAAAAATTTACCTAAAATATTATCATTAAAAAATTCATCTGGTTTTTCTAGTACTTGATAAAGCATTTGATATTTAACTTCAAAATATGTCATTGATTTTTTGTCAGGACACATTTTTAATATAACACGCTCAAATTCATCTTTTTTACCTTCAAGTAATAATTGTTTAATGTCAGTTTGAGACCCATAATACTTGAGCCAATCTGATTCTTTAACTACTAATTTATATGAAGGTTTTCTTCCAACTACTGCTCCAAGAGCAGCTAGTTCTTTTTTGCCTAGTTTTTTCTTTTGATTATGAAATAGTACTTTCTTCCCAATATATGACTTACCCGAAGGTTTGTGTGTTGTCATGTAAACGAAACCGAATGTATTTTCTGGGAATTGAGTGATATCTCCTATTTCATGTTGTTTATAGGTCCAACTCATAATTTATTGATTTGTTAATAAATATTAAATTTTTATTTGTACCAACCAGCCATTGAAAACCTTTGAACATTTTTATTTACTACATGGGACACATAATGTGGGTATCCTGTATCTGTTGAAGAATCAAATAATGTAAGAGAATTAAATTGTGGTACATAAGTATTAATAACCTTTGTTTTATCTTGTGATAAAGTATGTAATAACCCACCCCAATCTGGTTTCCAATTGGGGCATAAATTATACACAAATCCTATTTTACCATTGGGCCCATCATGATGAATTGCTAAAAAATCATTATATTCATATAAACTACTAAATAAACTAGAAGAATTTATAACACCATAATTTGTAATAGTGTTTATAAAATCTATACCCTTTTTAGAATTTAAAAATGATTTTAAATTACACTCCATACATGGACAATCCTTACCATGGTTATCTATAGTCCTTTTAAATGAATATGAAAAATTACCTAACTGAAAATGTTCATTAGCTAATGAACTTTTATAAGATACTAAAGAATTTACTTCAGGGTTATGTTTAATATTAGATAATCTTAAATTATCGGTTTGTTCATTAATTCCCGGTCTTTTAGGCATAGTAGAATAATACCACCAATCTCGGGGCATTTCTTTGCTATAAAAATTATATATCTTATCAGCATAATCTTTATCTAAAAAGTTTTCAATGCGAATTACTTTATTCTTTTTAAATGCCTTACTATATTTATTTAGATCTAACTTAGGATTAATCATTATTGTTTTTTTATAGATTCTATAATTTTATTTACATCAAATATTTCATTTAAGTTATTATAGGGAATAGTTGAAATATCCTGTGTTAGATTAAAAGGTTGGTAAATAGAATTTTGGATTTGAGGTTCTTTAGTAAATAAATTTGGTTTAATATTATCATGTAAATTATAACCAAATATTCCTGGTTTGGTAGATACCCAACAAACCGTGGATTTTTTACCCATTGCCCTAGCTAAATGTTGTGCAAAAGAGTCTATTAGTAATCTTTTTGAAGATAAATGTAATAATATAGCTATACTTCTAAAGTTATCTAAAGCATGTAAAGTATCAGGGTATACTTTTTGATCTTCTCTTTTTATATGTACTATTGTGTACTGATTTTTAAATTCTTCTATTATTTTTAGTACTACAGGTTCTGGTATGTCTCTAGTCCATGAATAATTAAAACCTTGTCCTTGAGGTCCTCCGTTTGGTTGCATTACAAGTATAGGTTTTTCTACATTATAAAAGGGGGTATAATAATCTTTTTCAGGTTGGGTTAAATATAATTCAGGTTGTTCATTGTTATATTTTAAACCATATATTTTACACCAGGTTTTAAGTAAATGTTCTTTTTCTGTGATAAACGAAGAGTGGTGATAAGGATCGGCAATAAAAACTTTACATTCTTGGTTATCAATATATTTTAAATAGGCTCCACCCATTTGATTTGTATTAAAACATTCATCAATGTGGGGATTATTCAAAAATACGTCAGGGTATGCAGCTGCTACAACAATATGAGATTTCTTATAACGTTTTCTTATAACTTTAACTATGGCGGTAGCCATAATATGTTTCCCTAGACCACCGTCTATTTGGAATATTATATTCATACAACTATTTTATTTAAAACTATTTAACTAAAAACTATTAGTCCCAGGGAGTACCATTACTTTCTGTTACTAATGCTTCCTCTCTAATTCGAGTAGCAATTGAAGAAGAATTTGCAACTTCAATAGAAGCTTCATCTATATTGCTATTTACCCAACCTAAAACATTTTCTTCAGTTAAATCATCAAAAGCAATAAATCCTTCTTCTCCTGGGGATCCATCTAAGGTTAGAGTACCTATTTTTCTTGTTGCTGTATAATCTTGTTGTGATTCACAGGCATATGTTACTTCTGTTACTAACCCATTAGATGTAATTCTTTTAAGATCGTAAATTTTCCAATTATGTGTCATTATACTATTATTTTGGTTTATTATAAATATTAATAAACATTGTTACATTATAACTTTCCTTCTTTCTTAAGTTGTTTTTTATATTTTTCGTCTATAAACCAATCTTTATAAAAATCTCTCTTTTTAGTAATATAATCAAAATATTCATCTACCTTATCTTTCCAATTATTATCTATATAAGGATTAATTACCCCTGATTTGGGATTTGAGAATACTTTATTAATCCATTCTTTACCTTCTGCCTGGTTTGCAAATGCTTGAGTATTAATAGAATAAAAGGAGGCACGGTTTATATCATTATAAACATCAATAGCTTCTACTGGTATTCCTAATGCTACACAATTAATAACACTTTCACTCCAGTGGGTTGAATATACTTTTTTAGCTTTTACTACAAAATGGTATAAATCAGAATCACGAGGTAATATTGTTTCTTCCCCAAATAAATCTTTCAATTCACCTATAACAGCATGAGTTGTAATAGGATGAGGTTTAAAATAAATGTTATCCCCATATTTTTTCTTTAGGAATTTTAGTTTATTTAAACAGGTATTACCCTTAAGTTTATTTGATCCTGGGAGTATTGCTAGATATTCAACATCTTTAAAATGAGATACATCTTGATCTCTATTTTGGTATTTATTAGCTGTTTTTTCTTTAACTCTGTTTTCCATATGGGTAGCAAAGTCTATAATAGGATATTCATCTCTATCATAATATGCTTCTATAATAGATTCAAACCTAAGTTTAAAATTTAAGGGTTGAAGATAAAAATTACCAGCATGTTCTGTATACCCCATGGTTTTAAAGTAGGGCATTTCTTCAGCTAAAACATCATAACTGTATTCTATATCTAATTCTTTACATTTTCTTATGATATATCCTTCTACATCTTCTAAGTCACGTAAATTTTGATTTTTTTTAAGAGAACCAAGTCTTTCTTTTAAGACTTTTTTATTAAACATTTCCATATATAGTATAACTTTTTATTTTGTGGTAATATAATATTTGTATTTAGATAATCCAACCAATTTTACCCATCTTTGTTATTTTTACGACTATTATATTTATCTCTTTCACCAAAACCCCATTTACTTTTAGTAGTATTTCTAGAGTATGATTTACCATTAGTTTTTGATTTTGCAGTATTCTTTTGGTAATTTTTTCTTACTGTAGAATACCATCCTAAGGTATATTCGGTGTTTACATCTACCTCTGTAGATCTTCCAGTTCCTGTGAATGTGGAAGTATTCCATGTGGTAATAGTACTTCTAGTAGTATTCCAATAACTAATATAAGAAGTTGAAGTATCAGTATTTGTTGTCCACGTTGTAGTAGTACTTGAACTTGTAGACCAAGTTGTGGTTGTTGACCTAGTTGTAGACCAAGTTGTTGTCCAAGTTGTTGTAGTGAGTTTACTTGTGCTCCAAGTTGTTGTAGTACTTCTACTTGTTCCTTGACTAGTATTAAATGTTGTAGTCGTTGAGGAATTGGTAATAAAAGTTGTAGTAGTACTTGAACTTGTATTCCAAGTAGTTGTCCACGTAGTAGTAGTAGATGATGAAGTATTCCAACTAGTTGTAGTACTTCTAGATGTAGACCATGTTGTGGTTGTATTTTTACTAGTTGAGCTACTTGTTGTCCACGTTGTGGTTGTACTTCTAGATGTAGACCATGTTGTTGTTGTACTTTTACTGGTAGACCAAGTTGTTGTAAATGTTGTTATTGTACTTTTACTGGTAGACCAAGTAGTAGTTGTACTTCTACTTGTAGCTTGATCTGTATTAAATGTTGTAGTAGTACTTTGGTTAGTATTAAACGTTGTAGTAGTACTTGAACTTGTACTCCAGCTTGTAATCCAACTTGTTGTTGTAGAACTACTAGTACTCCATGTTGTTGTAGTACTTCTGCTCGTCTTTTGACTTGTATTAAATGTTGTAGTAGTACTTGAATTTGTATTAAATGTTGTAGTAGTACTTCTAGTTGTATTCCAAGTAGTTGTTGTTGATCTAGATGTATCTTGACCTGTAGACCAAGTTGTTGAGGTTACTGAGGATGTAGCCCAAGTTGTTGTTGTTGACTTAGTTGTATTCCAGCTAGTAGTATAAACTGTTGTTGTGGAACTACTAGTTGCAAAGGTTGTTGTAGTACTTCTATATTCAGTTCTGGTTGTATTCCAAGCTGTTGCTGTGGTTGTTGTTGTATTAAAGGTTGTAGTTGTACTTTTACTTGTAGACCAAGTAGTAGTTGTTGATCTAGATGTATCTTGACCTGTGTTCCAAGTTGTTGTAGTACTTCTAGTTGTATTCCAAGTTGTGGTTGTTTCCTTACTTGTATTCCAGCTGGTAGTATAAACTGTTGTTGTTGAACTACTAGTTGCAAATGTAGTAGTTGTAGATCTAGTTGTTCCTTGACTAGTATTAAATGTTGTAGTTGTTTTTAGGGTAGTATTAAACGTTGTAGTAGTACTTCTAGTTGTATTCCAAGAGGTTGTTGTTGATCTAGATGTATCTTGACCTGTAGACCAAGTTGTGGTTGTTGACCTAGTTGTAGCCCAAGTTGTTGTAGTACTTCTAGTTGTATTCCAATACGATCGGTATGTAGTAGTTGTTGAACTACTAGTTGCAAACGTTGTTGTTGTGAAAGTGGATGTACTTTGACTAGTATTAAATGTTGTAGTAGTACTTGAACTAGTATTAAACGTTGTTAATGTTGTTTTAGTAGTATTCCAAGTTGTTGTAGTATTTTTAGTTGTATTTTGACCTGTGTTCCAAGTTGTTGTTGTCGCCTTACTTGTACTCCAAGTAGTGGTTGTTGACTTAGTTGTATTCCAATAGGTAGTATATAATGTAGTTGTTGAACTACTAGTTGCAAACGTTGTAGTAGTACTTCTGCTCGTCTTTTGACTTGTATTAAATGTTGTAGTAGTACTTTTAGTTGTATTCCAAGTAGTTGTTGTTGACCTAGTTGTATTCCAAGTAGTCGTAGTACTTCTAGATGTATCTTGACCCGTAGCCCAAGTTGTTGATGTTGATTTAGTTGTAGCCCAAGTTGTGGTTGTTGACCTAGTTGTATTCCAATAGGTAGTATATGATGTAGTTGTTGAACTATTAGTTGCAAACGTTGTTGTAGTATTTCTATATTCAGTTCTAGATGTACCAAAAGTGGTTAATGTAGTTTTACTTGTGTTCCAACTTGTACTTGTGTTTTTACTTGTGTTCCAATAACTTCTATAACTAGTTAATGTAGTTTTACTTGTGTTAAATGTTGTAGTTGTATTCCAACTTGTAGATTTAGTAGTAGTAGTAGATTGGGAAGTATTCCAATAAGTAGCATAAGCTGTTAATGTTGTTTTAGTAGTATTCCAAGAAACTGTTGTTTTCTTTATTGTATTTCTACTTTCGAGTGTAGTTCTAGATGTGTTCCAACTTGTATTATAAGTTGTAGTTGTACTTTGACTAGTATTAAAGGTTGTAGTAGTACTTTTAGATGTATTAAAAGAGGTTGATGTCGATTTACTTGTACCTCTAGATGTAGATCTTTTAGGATAAGTATACTTAGAAGTACCTCGTGTAAAAGAAGTAGAACGGGTAGTATTCCAATAAGTCGTATAGTTAGTTCCTTTAGCCATTAGTTATAATTCTTTATTATAAGTTAATATACCATTTGCAAAATATGCATCACTTTCTTCTGTATCTAATTGATATACCGTATACGTATTTTCAAAATCTTCTTCTATGCTGACGATAGGTACTTCATATCCATCTTTGTGATAAAAACTATCCCCTATTTCAACATCACTACCTCTTTTAACATACCATGATCCACTTCTATTAATTATATGAGAGTGATCAGTTGTTGATCTTAAAAGCCCATTATTAAAGTTTAAAATTCCAATAGCATAAAATGAAAATTGGTGTTCTACACTTTCAACACTAAGTGAACCTGATGTCATATTAAAACTTGATGTTAAATTTAAAGCATCAGATGAATCAAAAGGAGTATCTACTGTTAATACATTACTACCTGAGATTAGTGTTTCTATAGGTTGTTCTACAGTAGTAGATACACTAATTGGAGTTCCTTCTACAAAACAATTGAAACTATTTAAAGATAATCCACCTGTTGATCTAGAGGTTTGCCATGCTGTAATATTAGTTACACTTGTTACCCATGATGTAAATACAGGGTAACTAGTTTGCCATGATGTATTATATGAGGTAGTTGTATTTTTACTAGTACTAAAAGTTGTTGTTGTCGCCTTACTTGTACTCCAAGTTGTCGTTGTAGTTTTTGTTGTTGATTTTGAAGTTGCGAATGTTGTTGTTGTATTCCAACTTGTTGATTTAGTTGTGTTTCTTAATGAAGAAGTTGAGAATGTTGTTGTTGTATTATGACTTGTTAATCTACTAGTTTGCCATGTAGTAGTTGTATTTTTAACTGTATTTCTACTTTCTGTAGTAGTTTTACTAGTACTCCATGTTGTTGTTGTATTTTTAGATGTGTTTACATAAGTTGAGAATGTTGTTGTAGTATTTTTACTAGTACTAAAAGTAGTTGTAGTATTTTTAGATGTATTCCATGTTGTAAACCAAGATGTAGCAGTTGCTTTAGTTGTATTCCAACTTGTTGTAGTACTTTTACTTGTTCCTTTACTAGTTTGGAATGTAGTAGTTGTTGACTTAGTTGTATTAAAAGTTGTTGTAGTATTTCTACTCGTATTCCAATAACTAATATAATAGGTAGTTGTTGAACTACTAGTTGCAAACGTTGTAGTAGTACTTTTAGTTGTATTCCACGTTGTGGTTGTACTTCTAGATGTAGACCATGTTGTTGTCCAACCCGTTGTTGTTAACTTAGAAGTATTCCAAGTTGTTGTAGTACTTCTACTTGTTCCTTTACTAGTTTGGAATGTAGTAGTTGTTGACCTAGTTGTATTAAAAGTTGTTGTTGTTGACCTAGTTGTATTCCAGTAACTAACATAGCTAGTGGTTGTTGAACTACTAGTTGCAAACGTTGTTGTTGTGTTTTTACTAGTTGCCCAAGTTGTTGTTGTTGCCCTAGATGTACTCCAAGTTGTTGTCCAAGTAGTTAAAGTGAACTTTGATGTATTCCAAGTAGTTGTTGTTGATCTAATTGTTGTTCTATTAGTTTCAAATGTTGTAGTTGTTGAACTAGATGTATTCCAAGTCGTTGTTGTGGCTTTGCTTGTATTCCAGTAACTAGTGTAATTGGTAGTTGTTGAACTACTAGTTACCCAAGTTGTTGTTGTTGCCCTAGATGTACTCCAAGTTGTTGTTGTTAATTTACTAGTTGCCCAAGTTGTTGTCCAAGATGTTGTTGTTGACTTAGTTGTATTCCAAGTCGTTGTTGTTGCTTTACTTGTAATAGAAGAGGTTGAAAAAGTTGTTGAAGTTTTTTTAGTTGTACTCCAAGTTGTTGTTGTTGCCCTGCTTGTATTCCAGTAACTAATATAACTAGTGGTTGTTGAACTACTAGTATTAAAAGTTGTTGTTGTTGACTTAGTTGTATTATAAGTTGTAGTAGTATTTCTACTTGTACCCCAAGTTGTTACCCAAGATGTAGCAGTTGACTTAGTTGTATTCCAAGTCGTTGTTGTTGCTTTACTTGTAATAGAAGAGGTTGAAAAAGTTGTTGTTGTTGACTTAGTTGTATTCCAAGTTGTTGTTGTGTTTTTACTAGTATTCCAGTAACTAATATAACTAGTGGTTGTTGAACTACTAGTTGCAAAAGTTGTTGTTGTGTTTCTACTAGTTGCCCAAGTTGTTGTTGTTGTCTTACTAGTTGCCCAAGTTGTTGTCCAACCCGTTGTTGTCGATTGGCTTGTATTCCACGATGTTGTAGTGGTGGTTGATGTTAATCGATCCGTACTCCAAGTTGTTGTTGTTGCTTTACTTGTACTCCAAGTTGTTGTTGTAGACTTTGATGTTTCCCAGGTAGTAATCCACCCTGTTGTTGTTGAACTACTAGTATTCCATGTTGTTGTAGTACTTCTACTTGTAGAACTATTAGTATTAAATGTTGTAGTAGTACTTTTAGTTGTATTAAAAGTTGTTGTTGTTGAACTACTGGTATTCCAACTTGTAGTAAATGTTGTAGATGTTAAACTACTAGTATTCCACGTTGTAGTTGTTGCCTGACTAGTAATCCATGTAGTGGTAGTTGAGGATGATGTTACTGAGGATGTAGCCCAAGTTGTTGTTGTTGCTCTAGTTGTATTCCAGCTGGTTGTTGTTGCCTTACTAGTACTCCAAGTAGTTGTATAATTAGTAGTTGTTGAACTACTAGTATTAAAAGTTGTAGTTGTAGATTTAGATGTTTTAACAGACGTAGAAAATGTTGTTGTCGTTGCACTAGATGTATTCCAACTAGTGGTTGTTGATTGTGTTGTGTTCCAAGAAGAGGTAGTTGTAGTTGAAGTACCAGTTGAAGTATTCCACGTTGTAGTGGTACTTTTAGTGGTATTCCAAGTTGTAGTAGTGTTAAAGTCTGTTGTTACACTATGTACTGTACTAACACTTGTATTCCAAGTTGGTGTTTTTATTCCTAATCCTAGTCCTTTCATTTCCTATGTAAAATTACCTATATAACTAACTAATATCTTGTCTGTTGCTGCAACGTAGTAAGACAACACTGAGGTTGTAGAACTAGCGGTAACAAATAAAATAGCGGCACCGTCAGGTGTCTTTGTTATATCAGGTAAAAGGTCAGGAGTAGAATCTGCTGTATTATTTATAATAATAGTCCCGGATTGACCAATGTTGCTTCCACTTACTACCCAATCAAATTTATAATCTGCATCGGCATTTAATATAAAATTGTCATTGTTAGAAAACACCACACTAGCTGTATTACTTACTATTGTGATTGTATCAGAGGTTCTTTCTAATGAACCTGATAAAATGGTGCTTTGTAATATCGCCATATTATTATTTTTTTAATTTATTAATTTCTTTTCTTAATTCTTCAATTTGTTCTTGTTGTTCTTGAAGTGCTTTTACTAATACTGATGTTATTTTTGAATATTGTACACCAGATATTTCACCATCTTCTTCATATGCTACTAATTTAGGAAGTACTTTTTCTACATCTTCAGCAATAAATCCATAATCTTCTCTACCATCTTCTTTCCATGTAAATTGTACTGGTTTTAAAGATTTAATATTTTCAAGTTGGGTTGATAAAGGAATAATACATTCTTTATATTTTTTAGCTGATGTTTCAACTAATGAGACTGTTCGAGTTGTACCTAATACACAAGCATTATTCATGAATGTATAATTTGTAGTAGTTGAGGTAATATTACACCCTATAATAAATGAATGGTTATGGGTTAATGAGTTACTATAACCTCCTAATATTCCATTACAAGAACCACCTGTAATGCAATTTTGGTATCCATTACCTATAATGCTATATGAACGGTAACCACCTCCTATAACATTTGACCTTCCTCCTAGGATACTATTACCAGAAGAATATGAAGCACATATCTTATTACCTTGCCCTCCTAATATTGAATTTTCAGTTGTAGTACCACCACATATTTGGTTTCCACATCCACCACCTATAAAGGGATGACATTGATAAGCACTAGCATTACATATTAAATTGTTTTTCCCACCTACTATAGCTCCTTTAGCAACAGCAAGAATACAGTTATTCTGTCCAGATCCAATAAATGAAAAATTTCCTGATCCTGAGTTACATTGTCCACCAGCTATGACTGCATAATCAGCTGCAAGGCAGTTTCTATCACCTCCTAATAATGAAGAATTAGTATGGGATACCATTGAAAAATCATTTTGAGAGGAACCAATCGAAACATTAGGACTTATACAAACCCCACTTTCTTGACCACTTGACATCATTATACAAGAGCTACCACCAAATCCTCTAATATCTACGATAGAATCATTTTCTCCTGAGTTTATGCAAACTCCAGCATCTACATCTAAGGTTGTACCATCAAATACTAATGAACCTTCACCGTTAATTGATGTACCACCTGTGGCTGTTAAAACTCTATTATTGAAATTATTTGTAATAGAAGGTACTCCTGAGGGTCCTGCTGGTCCTGTTGCACCAGCTGCTCCTGTTGGTCCGGTAGCTCCCGTGGTTGCTGTTTGAGGTATACTCCAAAAATAGTTTGTACCATCATAATAAAATCCTAACACATCTACACCATTTGACGTGGTAGTAGTTGTATATGTTGCGCCTCCAATTATAAGAGACCCTGCTGGGAGTGTTAATGTGTGGGATGTTCCTGATCCTTGTTTTACTAATATCGTTCCTGTATCTCCTACTGCTACATTGGATATAGCTAAGGTTCTATTTCCTCCTAAAGTAACTTTAGAGTTTGAACCATTGGCAAGATTCCAGGATACTGTAGCAGCATCAGTTAAGGTTAATTGTGTTATATTTATTTTACTATCTACACTTACAACACCACCAACATCTAAAGTATCTCCAATAATAGCATCTCCCTCTGTATCTAAGTTATTTACAAAAGTATAATTTGTTTTATCTGATGTTATATTAGAACCTATAACGTGTGAGTTTGTATGGGATACTGTGTTAAATGCTCCTGCTAATATACTGGAAGAGTGGGAACTAATTGTATTATTTTTACCACCCCCTATAGTAGAATGTGCTCCACTTATTACATGAGCCGATCCTCCTAAAATGGCTGAAGTTGCTCCTGTAATACAGCTACTAACACCACCTGCAATAACTACATTACCAGTATTTTCTCCTTTTATTGTGTTATTACCACCACCACCAATAGTATTTCTATCAGTGTTTGTATCAATAGTATTATCACGTCCAAAAATAGTATTAGCATAATTGTGATCTCCAATAGTTGTTGAAGATGTTATTTGGTTATCATATCCTCCACCTATAAAGTTCCATCCTCTTGTTCCATCAATGTTGTTACCACATCCCCCTACTATTATATTTCTACCTACATTACCAAATCCTGTTACTGTATTAATTGTACAGTTATTTTGACCAGCTCCAATGAAATCCATACAACCATCTGTTTGGTTGTTAAGACCTCCTCCTATAACACCATAATGTTTAAATACATCATTACCAGAACCCCCACCAATAACCCCATAACAAGAATTTGCTATACAGTTATTAATACCCGCTCCTATAAATGAACGACAACCAAATATTCCTTGAATCTGATTATTTCGACCCCCTACTATAGCAGAAGTACTTGAACCAATACAGTTTTCATGACCTGCACCAATAAAATTATATTGGGTTCCCAGGGGTATGTTATTTTCTAGACCACTTCCTATAAAGCCATAATTACCTGAACCTGTATTTCTAAGACCTCCCCCTATGGAAGTACAACCTCCTGTACTACAATGTGAAGATCCTATAACTGCTTTATTAGTTATAGTTAAAACTCCAGAAGAAAGTGTTGATGTTTCTACTGTACCTGTACCATCACCATCATATGTAATTAAACCATTTGTGGTTGTTCCTGTTAAAGGTAAAATACCATCAGCACCCGTTGGACCTTGTGGTCCTGTTGGTCCTGCTACAGTTGAATCTGCACCAGTTGGTCCCGTAGGTCCTGCTACAGTTGAATCTGCCCCTGTTGGTCCCTGTGGACCTGTAGGTCCTGCTACTGTCGAATCAGCTCCTGTTGGTCCTGTTGGACCTGCCACAGTTGAATCTGCACCCGTTGGTCCTTGAGGTCCTGTTGGACCTGCCACAGTTGAATCTGCCCCTGTTGGTCCCTGTGGACCCGTAGGTCCTGCTACTGTCGAGTCAGCACCCGTTGGTCCTTGAGGTCCTGTTGGACCCGCCACTGTTGAATCTGCACCAGTTGGTCCTTGTGGTCCTGTTGGTCCTGCTACAGTTGAATCTGCACCAGTTGGTCCTTGAGGTCCTGTTGGACCCGCCACTGTTGAATCTGCACCAGTTGGTCCCGTAGGTCCTGCTACAGTTGAATCTGCCCCTGTTGGACCTTGAGGTCCTGTCGGTCCTGCTACTGTTGAATCTGCACCAGTTGGTCCTGTTGGACCTGCTACTGTCGAATCAGCTCCTGTTGGTCCTGTTGGTCCTGTTAAGGATAAATTAGATCTTTTTTTAATGTTACCAGTGGCATCTGCTACTAGTATATCAGTTTCTGTAGTTCCGTCAGGTGTTCCTGTTAGTTGTAGAGTTTTTAGTTCAGCATTAGACCCGCTGATTATGAGTTTTTTCCAATTTGGCATATCAATATTTTTATTATGGTTGGTTACTCAAAATGAGCCCACTTCCGTTATGGCCTATAATATCAGTTATAAATATTAAATAGTATATTCTAATTATAAAAAACTTAGAATGTTTTTAATTAAGGAATACAAACATTCCCCCAATTTATTTGTGATACTTTAAAAATTACCCCCCCAAAAGCTAAATCACCTACACTATATTGAGATGTAGGAGAGAAAATTAAGGTTTTTTGAGGTCTTACAGCAAAAGTTGTAGATTTAGAAAATGAACTATTTGCTGTAATTTTTGCTGTAATAGCTCGATTTGCATTAGTTGATGATTGTGATGAAGACCAATAATAACCTGTTCCCACATTATCGCCACCAGCATTAGTTATAATAGTTTGTAAAGATGAATTATTATATATATCTCTTATCATCCAACCTGTTTCTGTATTAGAACCTAAATACCAATCATAATATCCACCTGCATTAAAATCTAGACAATATTTAGCTGCACTATTGGTATGACCTGATTGTTGTATAATTGCATTAGAATTTGTATCACCATTTTCAACTGGGTTAGCACAGGGATCCCAATTATAATTTATTGCTCCTGAAACTGATGTCGTTGTTATATTACTCCAAGTTGAAGTTGTTTCAGTTAAAGCTGCTACAAATACAACGGTTCTTACTGTTCCTGCAGGAGGTGGTGATGATGCAGTTTCACCATTAATATTCATCCTTAGTCTAAAAAAGTTCCAATTGCTCATTATAGTAGTTTTTTAGGATATTGTAAAAGGATAGGGATCATTATAATTATTGTTTGTAATGTCATAAATTCTAAACCACCCCCCATTATTACTTCCCCCATTATAAAGGATGCTTTTTTGGTGAGTTTGGGTATATGTTGTACTCGTGAAAGTGTGAGTACCAAGGTTAGTATAATTATTACCTGAGTCATAACTAACCTCTATACGATATTGTAATGGGTTATTCCCTGATAGGTTTTCAACAGTAATGTCTACTTGTATCGTTGAGGTAGTGTTAACATAAACAACATTAGAAATTTCTGCTGTTGAATATGGGTTATAAACTGTCCAACCTTTAGAAATTAAACTAGCTATGGCATTATTACTCGCTGATGTTCTTCTGTTAGCACTTTGGATTGTTAAAGTTCCATTAGATAACCCATGGGAATCTAAATCAATATATATGTCATCATTACCTGATGCAGATAGTCTATTAGCTTGACCAAGTACATTTGTAAGTTTAGTATTAGACCCAATATCTAAAGTAGTTAATTGGCTGCTAGCCCCAAAATTAAGGGATTCAAGTAATGTATTATTACTAATATCTAGTGTTGACCAATTATTATCGTAACCAGAGAAGTATGTTAGGTTTGTTAAAGTAGAGATATTAATATCATCTCCTTTCCCAACCGTAACCCTTTTCAAGTCAGTATTATTCGTGAAATCTAAATCCATAAACCAAATACCACCGCTATTACCAATCCAGTGAAAATAATCAAATACTTGGGTTGAGCTTTTATAAACCGTAACAGTGATATAAGTAGTACCTGAAGCACTTGATAAATCAATCTCCACATTCTCACCCTCTGCATTTCCCCCACTACTTACAAGCCCTCCAGTTGTAGTCCACGTAGTTGCCAATTTAGTATATGGGGTTTGGTTTGCAACACTAGAGAGTGTTATAAGTTGAGTACGTTTTGTTTCTATGGTAAAGGTTTCTGTAGTAGTTGGACCTGGACTTTCACCATTAATATTCATTCTTAATCTAAAAAAGTTCCAATTACTCATAAATTTACTTTAATAATTTATTTGATTGTAAAAATACGAACATATTTTGGAGTTTCAAAGTTAAAGTATAGATTTGCTCCATTTCTTTTCCTTTAAAATCCATACTTTGTAATTTTTCAAAAAGATATGAAAATTCTTCTTCCGAAAAAGATGGTAGACCCTTATATGGGTCTACCGATTCTTTTGGAAGTTGTTTATATACTGTTTTTCCAGCTTTAAACCCCATCGTTATTTACCCATTTATTGTTATGAATAAATATAGATGTCTTGATTAGCACCTACAAATAGGTTACCTTTCTTAACGTATTTAGTAGCAACTGCTGCTGGTGTATTTACACCTGCACCACCTTCTACTACAGCTGCCATAAATGCATCTGGAGAGAATGAACCTGCTGAAGCATCGAAATCTCCAAGTACACCAAATCTTTTGGTTGGGTTATCAAATCCAAATACTTCACCTGTACCATCAGCACTTTGTTGTACTACGATACCACCATCTCCATTTGCTGAAGAACCTGAAGCTAATCGAATAAATCTATCAGCAACATCTAGGTTTGTTTCATGTTGGAATGAAGCTGTACCTTGTACTATTAAGTTTCTAGTTACTGTTAAATCTTGACTAATTGTTACGTCATCTGGTAAACCAATTTGTACTGCAACACCACCACCCATTGCTTGAGCAGTTGCGTCTGATACTGTAACTTCGTTTGCTGTACCTGTAAATTGTGCAGTTTGAGAACCTTGTACTGCTGTATTATCAGCTGAGCCATAAGATACATCTATGTTACCATTACCATCTGCTGAAATACCATTTCCGATGATTGACTGAACATCTAAACCAACACCATTAGCTACAACTGAAACTGGTACTACGTCACCACCTGTAGAACTATCTGCTTGTACTGCAAAAGTTCTAGCTGTATTACCATCATAAGCAGTACCTGATAAACCGTTTCCAGCTGTTAAATCTTCTAGGTTAATATCAACATCCCCGCTAAATGAACCACTGAAGGAACCTGTAAAGCTGTTTACGCCAATTTCACCTAAAGAATCTGCGATTTCAGTTGTACCAACTGCTCCGGCTGCGATTTTAGCATTTGTAACTTGATCATCTCCAATTTTTACTGTTGTTACAGCTCCATCTGCGAGTTGAGTAGTACCAATACCACCAGCTTTTACTCTTAGAGTATCTGTATCAATTTCAATTGTTGAATCATCAACATTTACACTTAATGCTGTACCAGCACCACCTGCTAAACCTGCTCCTGCTACTGCAGATGCAATTTGAGTTGCTGTAATTCCTGCATCTGCTACTTTTACACCATTTGCTCCTACTGCTAATGTAGAACCATCTAAATCTACAGCTACTGAAGCAGCACCTGAACCATCAAATGTAAAATCAACAATACCATTACCATCGGTTAATGAATTTCCTAAAGTTGCAACAACTCCAGTTAAATCTGATCCATCTCCACTAAAAGAACCAGTTACTTCTGCTCCTGTTAATGTTACACCCGCTAGTGTAGTTACTGTAGCTCCTAGGTCTACTTGTGTTGTACCAATAATAGAGGCAGAATTTGAAAGAGATACATTTGGTATATCTCTTAAATTTCCTTCTACTACTTGAATTCCTCCTGATGCTACATCAATTGTAGTACCATTTGGTTTTACTCTGAATTTACCAGCGTTAGTTTCTAAACCGTTACCTGCTAATGAACCTGAGTCAATTGCTGCTGTTACTGCGGTTGTACCATCAAAGGTTCCACCGAAAATACCAGCGCCTAATGTAAGTGATTCTTCTACTTGAGCAGAAACACCCGTTAATCCTGATCCATCTCCTTCGAATGAACCACTAAAAGATCCTGATAGTTGTATTCCGGAATCACCAGATACTAAGTATGCAGAATCGTTGTTTAATTGTGAAATATCCGATCCGGATACCACTAACTTTTTCCATGTTGCCATTTAATAGTTGTTTTTAATTGTTAATTATTATTATTATTTATATTACATTTATACATATTATTAATCTGATATTCCTGCATAGAAGTTTGAGCCACTATACATCATTCCTCCTCCTACAGGAGTTGGGGTATAATTAAAGTCTCCAAATACAGATACACCTTGAACATTAGCCTTAAAGGAAGTAAAACTAGCAGATTTAATTAAGAAAAAATCACTATTTAATCCTGGGTCTTTTAAAAATTCTGAACTTCCAGTTATATTTAAGCTACCTGTTATGTGTGCTGATCCTGAAAATGGGAATCCTGCTCCTGATCCTCCAGTATCAAGTTGAAGAACTGCTTCTTGCCACCCTGCAAATCCTGTACCTACTGCAGATAAACCTGTTAATACGTTAGTATCAAACATTGGTACCTTACGAGTAATAGGGGTTGTTTCAACTATAGGTAAAACCCTTGATGTTGATAAATCTAAAGTATACCCACTTTCGGATTGAGTTCCATCAGCTCCCCATTTAATAAAACCTGATAGTTTTCCGTTTGTTCTGTCTGTTACTTCACTAATTTCATAATTTAAAAATACACCATTTTGTAAGGTGCTTCCTTTTTTGGCTCTACCTAATATAGAAAAAGAATTTGAAAGTGAAGAGTCAAAAATAGGCTCATCACTACCCGTGATATTTAATACGCTAATATTAGCATTAGGGTCTATAAATGTGGCTTCCTTAAAATAATACACACCTGATGGTGTATCTGCTGGGAATATTTTTCCTGAACCATTTACATTAGCATCTTCCGATACTGTAATATTGGATCCATTTATTTCTAAAATGGTAACATTAGCTGTAGGAAAAACTGAATTGGCATCATTAAGTATTTGGCCTACTCTTAATAAACTAACATCAAAACTTGGGTTAAATGCTGCTATATTACTAATAACAGGGTTTCCACTTTGAACTGTACCCGTTATAACTGTAATGTTATCGTTTAGAGCAGTAAAACTGGTTAATTTTCCGTAAAAAAGTTGTGGAGTATAAGCCATTTGGTTTTTAGGTTTTGATTTTAAAATTTACATAATACCATAACATCACCCCCACTAAAGCTATTAATGGCTGTAATTTTGAATTGATTAAAATTACTTGGTAATCCGGCTCCTCCAAAAATTTCTACACCTGGAGTAATTGAGGTTCCATTGTGTAACATAAAACCAGATACTTGTGGTGGGAATAAATTACCAGAATTGCTATTTCCTCCTGCTCCATTAGTAATATCAGTAGGAAGTTGTAGCATTATTGTTGTACCAAATCTTTGTCCACCATTTGTTAGGGTTATATCATGTATTTGAATATTACCATTTGATGGAGAAGATATTGTACAAGCACTTTCAGTTACACTTGTTGCTTTAATTGCGGGTATATAAGCACCATCTGAACCAGAAGCTCCTCCTGAAGCTGCTACTGTACAAGTAAAAGTATTAGCTCCTGTACTTGTAATAGAAACATATTTATAATCTTCATTCATATTTCTAATTACAACATAATCACCTGTTGATAAACCATGTCCCGTAGATGTTACTGTTAGTGTTGTACTTGATCTTGTCCAACTTAACCCAGCATATAAATTACCTGAAGTAGTAGCTGTTACTGTTTGTGTTGAATTATATAGTTGATATCTAATAGTTCCATTATATAAAGCACCACTTACTCCACCACTACCTGCTGGTCCTGGAGGTCCTATTGGTCCTGTATTTCCTGCTGGTCCTGGATCTCCTGTTGGTCCTGGATCTCCTGTTGGTCCTGGATCTCCTGTTGGTCCGGGTACTGTTGAAGTTGGTCCTATTGGTCCTGGATTTCCTGCTGGTCCTGGATCTCCTGTTGGTCCTGGATCTCCTGTTGGTCCTGCTACTGTTGAAGGAGCTCCTGTTGGTCCTATTGGTCCTGTATCTCCTGTTGGTCCTGTTGGTCCTATCGGTCCTGGATCTCCTGTTGGTCCTGGTACTGTTGAATCATCTCCTGTTGGTCCTTGTGCACCTGGAGGTCCTTGTGGTCCTGGTACTGTTGAATCAGCTCCTGTTGGTCCTGTTGGTCCTGAATTTCCTGCTGGTCCTGGTACTGTTGAAGTTGGACCTGCTGGTCCTGGATTTCCTGCTGGTCCTGGAGCTCCTGTTGGTCCTTGTAAACCTGGATTTCCTGTTGGTCCTGCTACTGTTGAATCAGCTCCTGTTGGTCCTGTTGGTCCTGAATTTCCTGCTGGTCCTGGATCTCCTGTTGGTCCTGGTACTGTTGAAGGAGCTCCTGTTGGTCCTTGTAAACCTATAGGTCCTGTATCTCCTGTTAGTCCTATTGGTCCTGTATTTCCTGCTGGTCCTGGAGCTCCTGTATCTCCTGCTGGTCCTGGGGCTCCTGTATTTCCTGCTGGTCCTGGAGCTCCTGTATCTCCTGCTGGTCCTGGTACTGTTGAAGTTGGACCTGCTGGTCCTGGAGGACCTGGTACGTTTGAAGGGTCTCCTGCTGGTCCTGGATCTCCTGTTGGTCCTTGTGCACCTGCAGGTCCTGCTGGTCCTTGTGCACCTGAGCCTCCTACGGCTCCATAAGAACCTGTTATATATACTGCATTTGTAGATGGATCTACCACTAACACGTTTCCTGTTGCAACATCATCATTTCCAGATAATCCTGTAAGTTTTAAGGAACCTGAATGTAGTAATGATCCTGTTGTTTCTAATGAGCCTGAGATTGTAATATCATATGCATGTGCACCTGTAAAGGCATCAACAGATTGGCTTACATGAAAGGCTTCCACGGTTAATCCGGTAGTAATCCCGGAATTTGATAAATTTTTAGCCATTATTTAGAGTTTATTTTATTATAAATATTAATTTTTTTATTGTCTATCAAGGTTTATTAAAATAGTTGTATCAGTTGTTCTAGATGTAGGAAGTGATTTTGCTAATTTACCTACTGCTAATAAATTTTGATTGTTATCATACATACCTACGGTAGTAATATATGGATCAAAAAATGAAGATGTAGCCCAATTGTATATAGACCCATCACGACTTGATGATATAATACTAGGGTTTAGTGTAAAATTAAATTCACTTTCTTCAATACTACATTTATATTGTGTTTCATATATCCCAAAAGAAGAAGAAAATGAAACTTCAATATTAGATCCAGTTGCAAAATTTTCAATATCATTATTTCCAATAGTTCTTCCCCCGTATATTCCATCTCCATATTCTTCATCTCCGTAATTACCGGATTCACCTGTTCCTGTTTTTCTATCTCCACCAGTTAATATTATCATACCATGTTGATATATAACATTACCTGCGAATACTTCTTTAGCAGAATTATATCTTATTAAACGTCCTTCACCATCGTCTTTATAACTACCACTATCTGTAGTAATATTTAAGGATTTAGGTTGAATATAATCCCCAAATAAATTTTTGGGAATTGACATAACTGCTAATTTAGGGACTCTATTTACAAAACCATAATTACTTTCACCATATCTATCTTGCCCATATAAAGCAGCATCTTTTACATAAGTAGTATAAGACCCTGTTGGGAAATATTTATGAGGATTTAAATTAGTTTGTTCAAAATTATAAAATAATGGGGAATAAATTTCTCCTGTAATAGTACCATCACGGTTAAAACTAGCAGTAGAAACAGTTGAAATTTCACCGTTACTACCTGATATATAGTTTGAGTAATAGAGTTGTTTTATTGAATGATATATGCTAGATTGTAGTCTAGTTTGAATATATCCCGTGGTAAATAAAAATGAGGTATCAATTGCTAAGAATCTATCTATACCTACATTAGATTCTATTAAAGTATCTCCCCCAGAAAAAGTAAATGATTTATTTACTTCTAAAGGGGATACTATTATATCTTCGGAATTAAATTGTTTATAAGCCGCCATTCCATTTTTTAAAAATCTAATTTAACTCTAATAAGCGCTTCTTTTGTAAAATCTTTTGTTATAGGTTTTGATAATTTTGCTACTGCTAATAATTCATTACTATCATTATACATTCCAACTGCTGTTGGGAATGATGTTGGATTATCAATAAAATAATTATAAATTACTTCTCCTGTTGATCCTGATATAAAGGAAGGATTTTCAGAATAATTAAATTCTGAGTTTCTTGCTCTAATAAATACAAAATCTGAAGTGATTGTTTCTTGTGAGTTTAATTGGAATACTTGTCCTGTAGAATCTCCTGTTGATCCTGATATGTGTCTATAAAGTTTAGAAGGATTATCTTGATTTTGAGAAGCATCTAAGCCGCTATCTAAATTAATTCCTACACCATCATCTGTTCCTGTTGTCCCAGGAGTAGAAGCATCATCTAAAGCCGCACCATTTAATAATACAGTTGAAATATCCGGAAGGAATAAACCGTAAGAACCACTAACTGAATACCCATTTCCATTCCATGCTCTACCACCTGAACCACTAATTACTTGATAAGCTCTTTGAGTACCATAGTATGTAGGTAAGTTTACCATATTAGAATCATCAGTTAAGTGTAAAGCAGATAATTGAGTATTACTACTTGATATTACTAAGTTCATTGAACCTGGGAATAGTTTTTCTTTATATCTAGCTCTTTCTACACTTATTGCATAAAAATGACTTCCAGTAAAACTAGACCCATATACGAAATTTGCATTTTCATCCTCTAAAACTAAGGTTCTGTATTGACCATATATTGTTTTTGATGGGGATACTCCTGGTACTCCACTATCAAAATCTACTGATCCTCTTCCTGTTTTGTCTCCAAAAGCGATACAAAATTGTGTTTCAGAACCATTTGCGTTTGATGCTGTTTGATATACAGATAAATAATAAGGTCCCGAGGTTCCTTCTTTTTGTACAGAAGAGGTTGCATAAGTGTTTAGTGAAGGTTGAAAACCTGACCATACAGTTGATGTAACTGTGTCAGCACTTACTACGAAATCTTCTGGATCGAATCTTTTAAAGCCCATATTGTATTATGTTAAACGGTTTTGTGTTATTGTTACTGGGATTGTCAATCTAGCTCCACTATCTAATCCTATTACTGTTAATGTAGTTCTTAATTGGGTTTGTTTTCCAAATAAGGTATTAACTGTAGTTGAAGTTAAGTTAATTTGAGTTCCTATTACGGTTTTAGATACGTTAGTACCAAGTGTTTGAGTTGAATTAGCACTTGCTGCCGCATCACTGTTAATTCCTGTTCCTTGGAATTGACCAAATAATCTAACATCTCCTAAAGTAGCAGCATAACCACTAGTTTCAAATGTTTGTTGGTTTCCTAAGTAATTAAGAGTTTGTGGAGTTATAGCTAATTGAGCTCCTTGTTTTATATTGATGGCACTATATCCTAAATCTAAGATAGGTAGTTTTGAAGTACCTCTTGGTAAAGTTACCAATTTATACTTCATTATTTGTTGCTCATCCGGAAATGCTTCTAAAAGAGGCATACTGTTAATTGCTTCTCCATAATATGCAGAACCTGAGGGGTGATTTGGATTATATAATGTATAATCTATTTCATCATCGGACAGTGCAAATTGTGTGATTTGGAATGAACCATCGTTTTTAGCTAACAGTTCTCTACCTTTTTTTGTAAGTATAGCATCAACTGTTATTACTGAATTGTTTAAATATCCCATTGTTTTTTATATAAATGTTTGTTATATGTTATAAATATATATTTTTATTAAGATTGTATTATTCCTTTACTAATTAAATCATTTACTATTATAGAAGCACTAGTTTCTAACTCAGGTATTGGGTAACTTGGAAATAATATACCATCAGATGAAAAAGGTTTTGATATATTTTGTTGTACTTTAGTTACTGTCCTTTGTATATCAAGTGGATTCAGTGTAATCTCTACCATTTCATCTGGGTCGATTTGGATGCTATCTATTCCTAAAATATCTCCATCTACATATCCACTTCCTGCCTCTGTTACTTGTATAAAAGATATAGGATAAAAGTTATTTACAGCAGAACCACTAACTATAATAGTAGCTTTTGCTCCCGTTCCTGTTCCTCCTGTTAATGGTACACTAATAAATGAACCTGAAATGTTATTAACTGAAGGGTCGATGTCATTGGTGTCAGATTGTGGTTGTTGAGTTATAGATTTTAATAAACTATCTTCTGCTTTTACTAATTTTCCATTACGAGTTTCACTTATTTGTTCACCTAAATCTAAGGTTTCATTAGTATATGGGTATGGCAAATCTATAAATACACTACCAGCATTAGGTAAATATCTTCTAATTAAAAAGAAATCCTTATTTATAGAAGCAGGTACGGGTTTGTTTAGTTCTAGTTTTAGGTAACCTACATCATCTGGGTGTAAGTTAGATTGAGGTGGTTCTACAGAATTAATAATAAATGTAAAGTTTTCATTATTACCAAATCTAATTTCATCTCCTTCTTCTATAACCAAAGTAGAATATGGTTTACCAATTTTAGTATTTTCTGGTTCTTGGCCTGTTGCAAAACCTTCATAAGGACCAGGAGTATAAGGTAATTCTGCTTGGGCAAATGAATTCCCATATCCTTCATTAAATAATGAAGAAGACATATAAATAAAATTATGTGTAGTATCTGAGGTAGGTATTGATGCATTTTTCATACTATTACCAAACATAAAATATGGAGCCTTTGCTACATTATCTTCCGAGAGTAGATGGGTTTTAGAACCTAACATACTTATTTTGGTAGCACCTTTAGGACCCGTAAATGATGATGGCATAATTGTATTTTTACCATTATTACCAGCTAATATAGATGAATCTATTTCCCATTCTACTTTACTATCCTCAGCAAATATATTTTCACCAGAGTTTGCTTTAATTATCCATTCTAACCCTTCAATATTTCCACCAGCTTCAATACCCTTTCCATCTAACCCTTTAGATGATAAAATATCTTTAACAACCTTTTCATTAATTTTAGCATGGATTTTATTTTCTCTATCTAGTTTTAACCCGCTGCTAAAATTGTAAATACTTGTAGTACGTGATTTTCTCCAAATATTTCCTCTTTGGGTTTGTACCCTTGTTGGGGTAGCTTGTTCAAATACAATTTTATCAACTACAGACCCTGCATTGTAAGGAACACCACCTTTCCATACTCTTAAAGATATATCTTCAGCTACAAAAGGTATATAACTAACATCAGAACCATCTGTATATTTTAAACCTAATTTTAATGTAAATTCTATATACTCCCTTGATTTAGATTTTTTCCAAAAATTACCTTTTTTATGATAATCACCAGAATATATATAAGTTGTTGGTAACGAAGTTACTAAACTAATATATTGCATTTGAGATAATTCACCATTAATGGCATGAGCCTCTTGAGCAAAATCAATTTCTCCACTACTTATATTATAAGCTTGTTCATAATTAGTAGCATCAGGTACTACTGGTTTATAATTTGATGATGGATTTAATGTCCCCTTTACATTTCTACCAGGAGTTAAAGAAGATGTTCCTTCAACTGAGAAACTAAAATCAGTAAATCCTGTTCCTGGGTTGTCATATATGCTAATACGACCTGATCCTGTAAGTGGAATACTTTCTGCATATTGTCTACTACCTATTTGAGAATACATAATAGGTACAGGATATTTACCTACAAATTTTACAGTATGCTGATCATTAATTTCTTCTAATTCTTGATTTTCAGCTGATAAACTTACAGCTAATTTGCTATCTCCTTCTTTAGGGAAGGTTTTATCAATAATATCTAAGGCAACTCCTTGTAATGAAGGAGGTAATGCATTTCCTTGTGGGTCTATTAAATATGATAAATTTAATCTAGTTGAATCATTTAGAATTGGGTATGAATCCTTCATGGAGCTAAAATACCCAAAATAGGCATTTCTTAATTCAAGTACTGGAAGTTGTCCATATGTTCCAAAATCGTTTGGAGTCCAACTATTAATATATTCACTTTGTGCCTTAGTACCATCATATCTTAAAGCCGTCCAAGATTCTTGGAAATAGTTAGAATCAGGAACAGTTGCTTTAATAGCACTTCCTGATATGATTTGGTTAAAGTTAACAGGTATTATTGAACCACTTACATTACTATAATCAACATCCATTAGATATGAACTACGTCTTTGATTATTATAATTGTTTATTAAAGGTTGACAATCAAGAGCTAAAGCAAAAGGTAAAACTCCATTTCCGTAATAACTAGGAACTATTGTATCCGTTACTATTGGCACTGAATATTTACCATACCCTGGGGATAATACTACTGTATTACCACCATAATCATCCTCACCATATTCGGCACTAATAGCAGGTGTTTCTCCATAAAAAGAGAAATCATTAGTAATAGAACCAAATTTAGATTCTGATGGGAATAAACTCATTGTATATTCAGTAATATCTAAAAATGATCCAAGATTTTTATCTGCTCTTACTACAAGTCTAAATGAATCATTATGTGAAAAATTTTTAATAAATGAACCACTTAATTGTATATTATTTGATACCCAATCACTATTAGCAGGTGCTGATAAAGGGTCATATGATTCTCCTCTTGCAGATGCACTTGTAGGGACTATAAAACTTTGCTCGAAAATAATAGAACCATAAGATGAAGTATCATCTTTATTTCCTTTAAATATTTGTATAGATCCTGTAAAGTCATAACCACTTTGGTCTGCTCTTATTTCATTATTAATAGTTAATTTAGGGTAAACTTCATCTAATTTAGGAGGCATTATTGTAAATTGAGGAGTTACAAGTGGATTTGAACTTGCTATACTTCCAGATGAAATTACAGTTTCTATAAAATACATACTACCCGTTGTATTAAAAGTAGGATATACTGTTTCAATACCTAAAGAATTAGATACAATATCACCAGCACCTCCAGTTTTTAATGGGGATGTACCTCCTTGTCTTATACCGAAATAACCATGACTACCTGATGTTAAGGTGGAGGTTATTAAATTTTCAGTATGGGGATCTGTGTATTGGAAAGTTACACTATCACCTAAAGATTCTGTTATTGAAAATCTTTCTATACCATAAGAACTAGTCCTTAAAATATTGTTGATAGGACTATCAGGGAATAATATAGGGGCACCAGAAAAGAATTGATTTCTTACTTCATTTGATGCTGTAATTAATTGTTTTGGGTGATGGTGTGAGCCTGTTATATATAAATACTCTCTAACAGTACCATTAAAACTTGTATTTATGGATTCAGCAAAAAGGATTTGTTGGGAGAAAAAATCACCTTGAGATGCAATACCTAAAGTATCAGTATTTAATATGGATGCCCCAGTATATACTCCACCACCAACACCCCCAATTCCTTGATTTCCACTTCCTACATCATTTAAATCTATTGAATAGAATTGTAAGTCTATTTTAAAATTAGTTACAAAATATTTAAATACCTCAGTTGAAGGTATGGAATATTTTAATTTAATTCTTAATTTATCTCCTGGGTCGGGGTTTAATTGGGCTGAATTTAATGTGAGTTGAATATTATTTCTTGTACCATTTTGGGAACCTCCTCCAACGGCACTATAGGATAAAGTTCTAGTGGAATTTAATAATTTTATATCTTGGGCAATTGGAGCATTATTAATAACATCTTGTCTGTAAATAGCAGATTCTACAGTATCGGGTACGTCACTTGCATCAGGAATAGCATTTTCAAAATATCCCTTTGTGACTGTTGTATTATAGCTTATTTTTAATAATACAGGTTCACTAATATCTCTATCTAGATCATTCATATAGTCCTCTAACTCATTTAGGTCTATTTCGTAATAGAATTCTTCATCTGTGTCTACAGCTGAAGTAAAATTAGTGAAAGTTGATGGTATATTAGCAATAATGTTGCTATTAGTTGATGGGGCATATTGTCCATTAGGTCCTGCAATCGATCTTACTAATTTTGGTCTTGATGATGAATTTAGAGGATTTGGTCTACCAAATGTTAAACCTCCTGAAAGAATACTTCCACCAAAAACATTATAAGCATATTCATCAAAATTAAAGTTTAATGAACCAGTACCACCTTGCAATATTGTAGCATGACCTGAGGTATCTAATATTGTACTAGGTATAACTCTAATTTCATCCTGGTCAGAAAAGGAATTTCCAAATTGTGTAGCATTACCAGCAGGGAATTGTTTAATTATCCATAAATTACCAGAATTTGCCCATATTGGAGTACTACCATTTAGTAAAGTAGTTGCTCCTGTTATTGTAATACGATTAACATCTGTAGCAGGGTTATATATATTCCAACTACTAGCTTGGTTAAATTTTTGCATATCAGCACTATTAAACCAAGTACCTCCTTCATCATCATATAATGATATAAGCATTTGGGTAGCTTGACTAATATTAGCATGATTAAATGCTACTTCTCTAAACTGATTATTACCCCAATTAGTAGTATCTGTTGAAAATTTATATTTTATTCTATTGCTATTTAAAATATCACCTTCTATATTTTGATCAACAATATTTTTAAAAAATGTTGAATCTAGATTTTGTGAGCTATTATTAAATGGAGGTAAAGCAATACTCATAGTATTACCAAAATTACTTGAATCAAAGGTGTAGTTTCTTCTTTCACTATCTGCTCCGTAAAAACTACCAGTATGTAATATACCTTGAGTATATATTGGATCTATAGTTTCATTTCCTCCAGAAGCACTATATGCTATAGAAGCAGATAATACCCAAGGAATATTGGATGTTCTTGGTATGATATAACTACCCCAATCATATGCTTCAGGTATAATCCCATTATTAAAGGGACCATAAACTGTATAATCTGGAGATCCTGTGTTGAAAAACCCTAAAATATCTCCTTTTTTTCCATTATAATACCTAATAGGTTGTATTTGAAGCTCAGTTTGACCATGAAAATAATTTTGAGATAAGGAATCAAAACCTCCAGGTTGAGTAGAAGGTGTATAATGAGATCCAGATACATCTCCGGATACCAATAAACTCCAATTTTCTGATCCACCATTTGAAGAAGATGCGAATAAATAATCTCCTCTATCTTGTTCTATAGTTAAAGTAGCAGATTTATCATTAATTACAGTACCTTCTGAGAAGAACATTTTAAATCCTTCAGGGAAAGCAAATTGTACAAACTCGGTTCCAATTAATGAATCTCTAATATCATTACCTCCTTTATCTAAGGCAGCTAATTTAATTTTTTCTACATTAACTACACCTGTTGTTTGATTTGTTCTAGTAAAAAACCAGGCATATCCTCTTTGTGGTTCATTTCTTCTATCACTCCAACCTTCTAAAGTAGTTGTACCAAATATAAAATCAGTAGAAGAATCAGAAAAGAATATTGGGTAATATTGTAGAGGAATATCTGGATTATCATGATATTTAATACAATCTGGACTTAAGGATTGAGTGGTGGTTGTAATATTTGAACCACTAAATTCTCCATCATAAAATTCTTCTTGATCAGAAATATATATTATTCTTTTTCCTAAAGGCCCATTTATTGATTCAGAATATGCTTGATTTACACTACGGTCATTAGTTAAACCATTAAATACTTCAAAAGAACCTCCAGTTCCTCCTTTATATCTATATAGAGAAGAACCATTATTATATTCATATTGTCCTGTATCCCCAGATCCAGTATTATATTTTCTAGGTTGTGATTTAATTGAACCACTATGAGTTACATTTTCATATGAAACTTGAGGTGGTTTAACTCTATTTCTTTCTAATAGGTGTTGTTTTACTACAACCCCAGATGTTAAACTTGTTCTTGCAGGGGTAAAATCCTTAATCATTTTAAATAATGAATTATCAAAGAATTTCATTAATCTTACAAAGTCTATAAGATTATAACTGCTAATATATTTTTCAAAATATGAGTCTCTCAACGTATCTAAATCGGGGTAATTACGATTTGATTGGGATATATGTCTTGGGTCTCCAATATATTCACCTAAATTAAAATACCCCATTTGTGCATTAATATCATCATTAATTTGGTCTTGAGGGGAGAAAGCTACTTCTAAATAATTAATACTAGGAGTATAACTTGAAGATTCAATTGAATCCGATTGAACTGATATCATTGGGGATAAAACATTTCCTTTAGGTAAAACTGTGGGGTTTGCTGTTATTTTATCCGTAATTCTATTTTTTATACCTGCTGAAACTTGGTCTTGGTATATATATTCTTTATTAGGAACAAAGTTAGGGTTACTAACATAATAATTACTATCAGTAGTAAAAGAGGAGGTTATGAAGTTACTAGATCCAGTAATTTTAGGATGAATAGATTTATAACTTCCAGTATTTAATTTAGAACCTAAATCTGCTCTAAAAATTAACTCTTCAGGGGTACTATTTATACTATTACCTTCAAATGAATAGGGATTCATTGTATAATCTTTAAATACATTTGAAGAAATTGGAGTGTTGTAATATCGTATTTCTTGGTATAAACCTAAAAATCTAGTATAACTTTTACCTCCTACTACTAAGTTATTACTATAATTTGGGAAACTAATTTTATCCGCACTATTATAATAAGAGGGTTGGAATGAACCTTCTATACTAGAAGAACCATAAAACCCTAAACTGTTATTAATTTGATTAGCAGCAAATAATGATGCTGTTGGGCTTGTTACGTTAATAGTAGTTTGGATTGACCACCATTCATTATTAAAAAATGGGAAATATAAACTAGCGCTAATCTCAGGTTTATTCATGTCAGGTACAAAAGACAGGGTTCCATATTCTCTATATAAATCTGCATTTGATCCTGAATATGAACCACTACTTAAGCCGGAACCTGTATATTCTAGTATTAGAGCACTCCTATTAGGGTCTAGATAATATAAAGACTGGGATAATTGGGTTGGAATACCATCAGATTTAAACCTAAATTGAATAGTTTGTGGTCTATTTGATCCAAAGTTTTCATTTACATCAAAAGAAGAGGTAATATAATTTCCACCTTTTGTATCAAAAGCATAATTAAATACTTTTTGTTTTAAATCCCAATCATTAGAATTAATTTTATCCTTACTTCCAAACTCATTTATTCTTAAAATAGTATCGGGGATACCATATGTAGTAATTAATGCTCTAATACCCGCTATTGTACCCTTAGTTTTAAGTAAGTAAGGTAAATTATGGTAAATTCGTTTATAAAGGCGACTATCTATATCCTTTAATGGGATTATGTCACTCGATGATGATATTAAAGTATCTACATATTCTTGCCCAGAAGATACAGGGTATTCACTTGAAATTTCTGGGAATGGGAACAAACCACCTGAAGGAGTAAGTCCTAAAAAGGCAGTATAGAGGTCGGCATTTGAGAAATTATTAGAATATAATTTAATACCAAAATCTTTAACAGCAGTACTAATCAAGTCCTTAGATATTCCATACTCTAAACGATTATCAGCATTAAACTTATTTGTAATGTCTTTAGTATAGAGCCAAGTGTTATCATATTCTTGAGCAACCATATCTACAAACAAATCATATTGTTTATTATTAGGGTCATCTCTTAGATATTCAGGAATTGAATTATAAAGATAATCAGGATTTGATTCATCATAATCCGAGGCAGTAACTGCTAATCCCCCATAATAAACACTTTCTGGATTTGTGCTACCAGCCCATTTTAATACCTCAATACTAGAAGTTGATTGTAATTGATAAGGAGGGTTTAAATTGGATTTAGGGTAAGAAAAATCGGAACCACTATTATAATATAAAAAATAATCATAACCATCAAATTTGTTGATTATATCATTTATTTTACTTTCGTATAAAGCTTTACTAGAGCTGTATTCTGAGGTTCTGGAGGAATTATTTTGGATTGATCCTAAGGATGAAGAAATTACATTAGTATAAGATTCTATTAATCCTGCTTTAAAAATAAAATTTTCTAAACGGGTTTTTGCTGAACTAAAGTGGATGAAATCCTCAAAGTTTTCATAGTTTATATTAATGTTAGTTCCTTGTTCATCTAACAAATTTAACAGTTGACTTTGGGAACTAGTTATTGGAGAATTCATTAAAGAATCAAGTGAAAAAACTTGAGAAGGTACTCCTAACCCATTCTTTACATTTATATTTAAATTAGGACCTTGAATAAATTCAAAATCTTGATCTACTATAATATCAAATGGAAATTTAACTTCGTATAATAATGAATCTGATATTTCTTCTACAACCCATAATTCTGTTTTTAATTCAAAATCCTCAGGTAAAGGTTCATATAATTTAATTAATATAGTAGGATCATCTAAAAATGTAGTATCTAATTTAATGTTATTAGCTATAACACTTTTATTATCTCCAAAGTTTAATAGAAAATCTACAAAATATCCTTCTTTTTCTCTATGTTTAATAAATTCATTACTTGTAGATATTATATCTTCATTACTAATAATATTACTATCTAAACGAATTTCTGTTCTATCAGATGAAATTTCTTTAATATAGTATTTATTTAAATAATCCGATTTTAATCTTTTACGATAAAAATTATATAATATATAATAAGAATCACTATTTATACTGTGGTTTCTTAAATCTGTTTCAGGGAATAAATTAATATGACCTTCTATTACTGAGTAGGTAGTAAGGGGTAAAGTACCATTTTGAGGGAGAATTTTGTTTTGAGATTCATCAAATATATAATATTCTATATAATCAGAATCTTTATTAAAAACAGTATCTAAATTAGATATGGATATTAACTCATTATCTATATCTAAGTATTTTTGAAACTCAAAAGTTTTAGCATTAAGTTCTGTAATTTGTACTTTATCTTTCATAAATTATATTAAAAATATCCTACTCCGGATGATTTATCAACTTCTTTTTTTACCCTAGTTGCTTCAGCTGTTGCTTTTGCAGATTTTTCTTGTGCATCTGCTAAGGAGGCTTGATTAGCTTCTAAATTTGAACCTAACCCTGCTAGTTGATCTTTTAGGGCATCAGTATTAATATTTAATGGTTGTCCTGTTTCTAACTCAATATTTTTTATTTGTTGAGCTAATAAATCTGTTCTTAAAATAGCAATTTCTTGTCTTAAGGCTTCTACTTCTTCTATAGTATCATCAAAATCAATATACTCACCACTTTGTTCTGCTATATAACGATGAGAATTAGTTTCCCCTTCTGAAGGGATTTCATAAAATAATTCGTTGTATAATTTAAAAAATTCTTCTATACTTGTTTCTTCTTGTAATTGTTCAGAAATAGTTTTAACACCTAATTCATTGAATTGGGTATCTATAGTTTTAGTATATTGAGGTTTACTAAAAACCTCTTTTTTTAAATCAATTTTTTCTCGACTCATTACCCATTAATTATTTTAAAATAATAATCTTCATCTTTAACTATTACACTCCCATTTACTATAGTTTTTATTAAAATTTTATAATATCTTTCTGGTTCTAAACCATTCATATAAACATCAAAATAGTTACTATTATTATCACAACTAATTTTTGTAAATTGTGTATCAAAATCAATTACAAATTCATTAGTATCTAAGTCTTTAACAGCATAATATGATGTTTCTGGTAATGCAAAATTGCTAGTATACAAGGATGCAGTTTGGAATGTACGAACGGGGAATTCAGGACGCACGTTTAGTCTAAATCTGTTTATGCTTTCACTATAAAATATACCGGGATTAGAGTCTAATCCTATAAATAAATCTGTAGTAGATATTTCATTTAGTGTGGTACTATAGTTTGAATCATCCCATTTAAATTCTAAAGTAGGAGGATATATAGTATTTGTATCTACAGAGTAAAATTTTAATATAGGTTGTATTGCATTTGCAGCTGTAAATTCTATATTATCTTCCCATTTAATAATAAAACCATCATTATTTACTCTAATATATCCTAAATCTAAACTTTTAGAAGCTGAGTGCCATATTTTTATAGTATCTGTAACTGGTAGGTCTAAATCTTTAGTAGATCTAGAAGAAAAGTTTTGTGAACCTGTAAGGGATGTTATATTAACATTATTAGACCCTGTATACCATATTCCACCTCCACTATTATTTGTTGAGTATGAGCTTGTAACAAAAGCATTTGATGCATTTACTTCCCATAAATGTCCCTCTTTGTAATCTGAGTATAACCAACTAGCACCATTTGTGGTTTGAGGTGAATCTAAGTATTGACCTGTACCATTATTCCATGATCCACTGATAGGGTATACCTTAAGAGTTGAATTAAAATTTATTCCTTGTGCTAAGGAAACAGAAGATTTTAAACTTCCAGACCATTCATTCCCTAAAATTTTATTATCTAACACGTCGTCAATTTCATTTTGGTCAAATTTAATTAAACTTCGAGCTACTCTAGGTGATGGGGAAAGCATTTGAGGGTATTCATTAGTTACTTCTAATAATTCATCTAATCCTGTGTTCATAGAAGGATATCCAGAATATATAGTTGCATCTTGTATCGGAAATAATTTATATACTGCCATAATTATATTGTTACTACTCTACCAGTTATATCTTGGTTAGGGTTTTTAATTTCAAATACCATAGGGTCTAAAGATGGGTAAACTACTTTATTTTGAGTTGCCCCCTGTATGTCATAAGCATATTTAGAATATCCTTTATTTTCTCCTACTTTATTTATTATGTTAATTTGTTTTACAGTTTGTACCCCTATTATATTATCTAATAAATTTTCTAAGGTTTTAAGTATAATAGGTTTATTTATAGTCATTAAATCAATATCAAAAAAAGCTTGAAGAGAGGATATGCAATTTCTAATAACATCATTATTATTAGATTCTATATCGGTGATTACTTCAAATTCAATTCCTATATTAACAATATAAGCATCTTTAATATTAATAACATCTCCTACCATTCTATATTGGTTTAGGTAAGTTTTTAAGTTGTTTTTTAAGGTACTACTAGTATAATCTAAATTTTTAAATCTATCATACCCTAAAACATATAAATCTAAGGTACTATTACCTTCATTTGCTTTAGGTTTTTGAATATGAGCCTTTGAAACCATACCATAATCACTAGGCATACTTAAGGCTCTGATTAAATAATCATCTGCTGTTACATTTCGTAACTGTGAAGAATAATTACTTAAAGTATTTTCTCTAATTTCATTAACATTATCTCCATCTTTACCACCCGTTGCTTTTTCTGGGTTATTACTAGCTAGTGAAGAGAATATATAATTAGCTGTTACTGAGTTAAGATTAGGTTCAAGGAATCTTATACCGGTGGTATCTAAATTAGTTAAAGAGTTAGCACTAACATTAGACCCAACACCTCCACCTGATAGGTATTTTACAGAAATTGTAGTATTACTAGGGGCAACACCATAAGTATTTGTAAATATAAAATTAGAAGGACTAAAAGCTGTTGTTAATTTATCTTTTTTAAAGGGTAAACCTAAACCAACATTATCTGGGTTTGGGATTTGTAATTCATCTGTATCCTCGGGTTTACCAGATCCAAATTGGATTTGAGTAGTATTAGAGTTTAAATGTCTTGTTACAAACCTATATTGTGATTGTCGTGTTATAAGAATATAAGGTGAATCCCCAGAATTTTGGTAATTATTAGGGTCATTTATATTTGTATTTTTTATTTTATCAAATACTAATTCTTGGGCTAAATTGTCTACTTCATCATATACATTCCCATTAGAATCTGTAACTGATATAATTTTAGCCAATGAACTATTTGAAATTTGAATCGTAGGGAATTCTTGATATTTCCCTAAATTAAACGTTTGGGTATTAATATTACCTGAAACTGCTTTTCTGCTTTTCTTTAATAGAAAATAAGTAGGTTCATCATTTGCTATTTGTGCTACTGATGTTTCTGTTAAGTCCATGGAATTTGAAACTGTAAAGTCTATAGAATCTTCTATTCTGAATCCTGCTCCATTATCTGCTGTTACTAATGTCCCACCTTCTATAAATAAGGCATAATCATAATCAGGAACTGCGGCCCCCATAACCATTTTAGCTGGGAGTAATTGGTAAAAATCTATATTAGTATTGGCTAAACCTGTTAGTTTTGGTTTATAACCAAACATATAAGCTAAATCATATATATTATTATCTTGTTTAGCATATTGTAAATAAGTTTCTTGTACCTGGTTGTCTAAGTAAAATGAAAGAACATCACTTACATAAGAAGCTTGTTCCATAAACATTATACCCGGAGAATTAGGGTCAAAATCTGTGTAGGTTGTAGGGAAATAAGTTTGTGAAAAATTAATTAATCTTTCTTTAATTCCTTCAAAATCCCTATTATTATAAGATACATTTCTTCTTGCCATTAGTTAAAATTTAATTCTAATTGATCATTTATGTCAGTATTTGATATACTATAATATAATTTTACTTCAATACTGTTATTATCTGGGTATTGTAGTATATCTACTCCTTGTAAAACCACATTTGGAAAATTAGAAATTATTTTTTCTTGTATATCTTCTTTAAGGTATTCTAAATTATCTTCTTCTATTTGAGAAAATATAAAAGCTCTTAACCCACCACCAAATTCAGGATTACCAGGTCTTTCCCCAGGATTAGTTAAGAAATAATTAATTAGGTTATTTTTAATTGCCTCTTGTGTTTGATAATTTGCATTAAAGACAGCCTCCCCATTCATAGGTAAATTAAAACCTATAGCTACTCTTGGTCTAAGGTCATTAGGAAATACTTGTCTTTGGTTAAATGCCATTTTATTTATTCATTAATCCCATTATTTGATCCATTGATACATTTCCTTCAGGTAAACTACCATTAGGGCTTGTTGTATCTATTTTTCCACTTACTTGTAAAGGTATATTATTAGTAGTAGCACTCATAGTACCATTTTTACCTGGCATCATGCCTCCTAAAACACTTTGTATATTTTCTCTCATAGCCATTCTATTATCATTAGACATTGGTGTTTGAGCAACTGGGTTCATTGGTCCCGGTGTTCCTATACCAGTGGATGGTGATGATGGTTGTGTTTCAATAATTGTTTGTTTAGGTGAACGTACAGCCTCAAGAAGAATATCTTTTAATTCATCTTGGATTGCTTCCTTTACAGCTTCTTTTACTATTGTTTTTAATTGACTAACTTTCATATGTATTATGATTTATTATAAATATTAAATTAATATGCTTTTAAATCGTTTTGTGTAATATAGAATTTAAGTTCATCTATAAGAATTTGATCATTAGCACTAAACGATGATTCTCCTCTTAACATTATTACTCCCTCTTTATTTTTAGCAATAGCGTAACGTCTTTTAGTTTTACCTACCATTACTCTATTATCTTCTACTACACTTAAAACAAACCCATTAATAAAGGGGTCAAGTTTTATTTCTTCTTCAGTTTCTTCTAAAGATTCAAGTAATTCTGCGTCTATTTCTTCTAGGGTTATTTCTTCTTTTTCTAAATATTCATCAGCACAAATTTGTATCATTCCATCTAAACCTTTAAGTAAATCAAGTGCCATTTTAAGTACAGCTCTTAATACTGTTAAAATGGCTAAAACCATAATAGTTATCTTTTCATATTTTGCTACTTGTTTTTCAAACAATTCAACAAAATTGGCATTGCCCAAGGTAGCACTCATAGGTTGAGATGCTATTAACCCACCATAATCTTTAGATGGGGGTGTTCCTATAGCTTGAGGTATAGGTAATGATACTACTATACTTTTTACTAACTTAAATATTTGAACTAAAGTTAACACTATACCCGCAGCTTTTACTAAAGCATCTACAAATTTATATATGGCGTTTAATATTTTAACTATTTTATTTCTTTTTTTAATTAGTTTTTTTAATTCCTCAGGGGTAGGACAATTTTTTTTATTGAAATTTTTAAAACCATTTTTTAAAGCTTCGGTTAATTTACTAATCCCAAATTTAACAATCATTGATATAATTAAGGGAATATACTTCATTATTAAATCCCTAATTTTTTTACTAACGGCTTTTTGTAATGCTTGAGTAGGATCTGTAGGTATCATGCTTTTAAGCTTGTTTACCTGTTCCATCCCAACATTTTTTAATTTAGTTGTTTGTTTTTTTAGATCTGTTTCAAATATTTTCATTTGAACTATGTCTAAACTTGATTTTACAGTTTTAGAATCATTATCTCCGGTGTATGGTTTTTTTGATTCTTCACCATATTCGTTTTCTTCACTTGTAAATTTAAGAGAAGGAGTTTGGAGGACACTAAAAACATCGGGGGCTGTTTCTTCGGTTGTGGTTTTAAAAGTTAAAACATAATTACCCTTTTCATCTGTTTTAGTTTCAAACCCTTGAGGTTCATTAACTGGGGGATCCTCATCATTAGGTAATGAGGAAGTTATTGATACCTTAATTCCAGGGATTGGTTCTAAAGTATCTTTTTCTGCTACCCTTCCTTCTATTTTATATTCTTTTATAATAGGAGGAGTAGGTGGGTTAGGGGGGTTTATTGCTATAATAGTAGGAAGGGATTCCCAATTTTCTTTATCACTCTTTACACCCGTAGGTTGGAAATCGGTTATTATTTGGTTCACTAAGTCCGGTTCAGGGGCAAAAACAGTTTTTGGTCCCTTTTGAAGAGGAAACCCAAAAGGATCAGTTAATAATGTCCAATTCTGAATACCATCTGTTTGGATCTCAACAACATAATCATTTGATAATACATAATAGTTCTTTATTCTCATTATTCTACTTTTGATTTAGAGGATAATAAAGGGGATTTTTCATCTTTAACTAAACTTAAAATAGTTTCTATTATAGTATTAGTAGCAGTAGCCATAGGTGGTATCATTGCATTTGGAATTGGTACACCACCAGGCCAATCTTGTGTAAATTCTAAAGCAGAAGTTAAATTCTTTAGAGCTTCAAGTAATTGCTCAAATTGTTCCATAAAATCACTACCTCTAATTATAGGTTGGTTTGCAAATTTACTACCTAACCTAATTTGGTTAGAATCTACTATGAAATTTTTTCTTGAAGATATACCTATAGTTTGTTCTGCAGATAATGCTATTTTGTTTTTTGATGTTAATATAATATCATCAGATGTTGTATTAAATACTAAACGTCCTGAATTTAATATGATTTGTGGTTTAGAAAATTCTCTTTGTAGAGTTGGTGGTTTTTTAAAAGCTTTATAGTTTTCTACACTATTAGTTAAGGGTATTTTTTGGTTTGATGTTAAATATATAGATGAAAGATCTCTATTTATATTTTCAGATACAGGTACCCATCCTTCTTCTGATGAATTAGGATCTTGTCCATTACGTAATATAGTAATAGGATTCCCATTTTCTCCACTTAAGGACCAATTATTTTTATATAAAGATTTAGTTTTAGAAGTATTACCTAATCTAAAAGAATTACCAAATCTACCTTCTATTATGTTGTCTCCTGCAAAAGATAATAAAGGATGAATATTTGATTTTTCAATAAAGGTTCCGCCTGCTAAAGGAGAGTTTAAATCTATTTCACTAGAACCATCTTTAATTCTTCTTACTTGACCTCCCTCAATTTCTTTATAATCGGCATTTTGGGCATCAGTAGGTTCTTTTTTATATACATCTGGATAGGCATTATGGTGTGGGTGATTCCACAGGTTAATAGGGTTTAAATAAAAGTAACTTTTAATATTAGATTTTTTACTAATATTCCTATCAGGTAAAGCAAATATTAATACCGTTTCATTAACTAAAGGATAGTTTTTTAAATGAGGTAGTAAAGGAGAAGCTTTAGATGATTCTTTTTGATTTGAATTCTCTAATAAACTAAAACTAATAGTCCCAATACCATTCCATCCCCCTGAATCCAAGAAATCTGGATGTTTTTCATCTAATATAATATCTGTAACCCTAGCATGTACTATTAACCCATCTTCTTTGGGAGTAATGTTAACGTTATTATTATTATTTAATGATTGAAAACCCTTAGCCATCAGTATCTTTATTTTCGTAGCTTTCGTTAAGCTTATCTAATTCAGCCATTAACTCCGCTTTTTCTTCATCTGTAATACCTAATGAATCTTCACTTGAACTATTATTAAGTGCACGTTGTATTATAGTGGACATTTTAATTAATTGTTCATCGTTTCTGATGCCAATATCCATATATTCTTTAATTAAGGGTACAATTAATGTTGCATCACCTATATCATTTATAAGGGGTTTAAGTTCTGATATTAAACCTGATATTTGTTTTTCTTTCTTTTTTTGGTTATCGTAAATTTCTCCAAGTATATCAGAGAATTTTTTCTTTCCAAAAATTACACTGTCTAATCCCATAATATTATTTTATTATAAATATGGATATAAAAAATTTTTAGAATCTAGCGTAACCGTTTTCTAAGTAAAATATATATTGTTCTTTAAATATAGAATGTAATTTATCTGCAATTTTAGTTATTTTAGGGGTTTTAGCATCTACTTGCTCTCTGATGTAAATATAAAGTGCTTTTTTATTAAATATTTCTATATTCTCTCTATTCCTAAATAATTCAAGTATAGCATCCGCTATTTGGGCATCATTTTTCTTTGGAAATAACTTATATATATTTTCGGATACATGGTTTACATAAATATCCATATATTTATCTAAATCACTTTTGACTTTTTCTTCACCCATATAGTAAGTATGAGTAGAATTTTCACCGGTTAAAACATCAACAGGTACCTTTTTAATTTTTTTAGAATAATTTTTTGTATTATATAAAATTAACCAACGTTTTACTATAGTACCAAAATAAGAATATGCTTTAGTTCCCCTAGTAGGATCAAATAAATGAAATTTAGATAAACAAAAAGTAATTATCTCATGTTGTAAATGTTCTAAATTTTCAACCTCAGTATGATAAAATTTAAATGTGTGGATTATATTCTGGGTTAGTTTAAAGAAGGCATAATGGATCTCTGATTCGTATATTTTACTTCGGATTTCAGGATCTGGTTCATTATTATATCTTACAATAGCATTTTCCGTATCTTTAGTAAAGTAGTTTTTACTTTTTGGTCTCCTTTTTTTTTTAATTGGCTCCATATATTTTATAGGTTGATCCTAAATTGAGATAGATCATTTTGTATTTTTTTTATTTCATTAAAAAACCATCCTATTTCATCATCACCTTCAAATGTTCCTTTGCTATCTATTTCTGTTAACTTTTCAGAGGATGCTTTAATTTGAGTTGATAATTTATCCAAAAATTTAGATTGAGATATTATTATGTCTTCTGTCTTTTCAATCTTGCGAAGAAGATTAATGGTCGTATATCCTAAGATAACGACCAATATTCCTAATATAATTACAAAAGTTAACATCATAAACTATCTAACATATTTTTCAACCCCGGGCTCTGTATTGAACTGAGTGCCTTAGATTGTGTATTGGTTTTTTTATTGTCACCCAATATATAATTCTTCTTTGGCGCATCCACGCTATTCTTAGAAAACTTTGGTAACCATTCAATTTCGAATTCAATACGCGCCGCCATCATGTCAGCTTGGTGCAAAATAAATGGAAGTGATGTGCGAGGTTTCTGCTCTGGCATGAATGCTTTTAAATATTTTTCATTTGCTGAATCATATAAACCATCATGTGTCTGGATAGCAATCATTTCATTGAATGTATATTTAATATCATGTTGCTGGAGTAAAAATAATCCACGATCTGGAACGGATGCGAATGGTAATGCTTTATTAAACATATAATCTTCACCTAACTTATCACGTCTCCAATTATCTGTCTGAGGCACATATGCTTCTTCAGTATCAGATCCCATTTTACCTAAATCATGGTTAATCGCCGAAAATACCAATTCTTCCTGGGTAAATGTCGTCATATCACAACCAAACCCTTCCCATACAGCGGACATGGATAAAGCTGCTTTTACTACTCTATTAACGTGATCTACGTACCCACCTGGGAATGCTGAATGGTATTCTTTCTTATGTGCTGCTGGCATTAGAATAATACGGTCCTCATACTTTTGATAGAAATCAAGTAATTTTTGTTTACGATCTCCAGTAATGTATGTTTCAATATTAGTGTTAAATTCGATCCAATTTGCTTGAATTTGTTCTGCTGTTAACTTCATAACCTTAATTTTAAATGTTTAAATTTTATTTAATTCCTTAGGAGACATTGGTTCACTTTCAACCATATCTCTTAAATCTTCTACTAATGCTTGTGCTTTACCAATATTAGTTCTATAAGACTCAATAGGGGATTGTCTATTAACTATTTGTTGTAGTGTGATTAAAGTAGTTTCTAATTGATCTAACTTTCTTGTAACTAAATTTCTATTTCTCATGACTTATTTATTATATGTGATACGGGGTATACCTTATACCTTTTATTCCCTTTATTTCCATTCCTATTTATTCCTTATTCCCTAAATCTGTAATTAGAATATACGAGAGGAATTTTGGGGAGCCTAATTATCTTTTACTTTCTCTTAATATTTGTTGAATCTTAAAAATTTGCGCACATTTAAGGTATTCTTCTCTATCCTGAAAGTAGAGTAAAGCGCTTTCTAAAGCCTTATTTAATAACTTGGGATTAAAATCTAATATGGCGAAGATATCTTCTCTTTTACTTATATCTACTTGATTTAAATAATACCACGCTCTATTATACACAACAAACTCAGAAGATTCTTTAGTTGAACTAACATCATAGTTAGGTTCTTCTTGTTTTAAAAACTTTTTTAATTTCTCATGAAATACTTGGTGGTTTAATATTAACTTAGTAAACATACCTATCTTAACCGTTGGGCTATTATCAAAGTCTTCTAATTTCTTGCTAAGTTTTTGAGCATTTTGTAAGGTATTATAATCACCTTCAAATAACCCAAATATATTATCCTTATTTATTCCACCTTTTCTCATCAATTATAAATATATTCTAAAATAAAAAATATTAATCAATCTCACTCAGCCCCTTTAATTCTAATTCTATATCACCCTGCACCTTTGATAACTGGTTATACTCGGCAATAACATCTTGTTGTTTAGGGTTATCTGGATGGTATCTCCATAATTCATCTAATACTGTTCCTACTGCCATTAAATCATTAATTAATTCTGATTTTTTAATGTCTAATTCTTCTTGTTTTGTTAATCCTTCCATTTTCTAATTATTTAATTTATTTATATTATTTACAATCCAATTTAATTCTACCTGACTTCCAGAATCTGAAATGGCATTTTCAGGATAAGGGTGTGTTTCAATAAATACTCCATCATATTCAAATATGTGAGCTACTTGGGAATATTGTTTTGCTAATTTACGACTTCCACCAGTTATTCCTTCACCCGCCATTTGTGTTGAATGGGTACAATCAAATATAACTTTATCTGAAAATTCTTTCATTACATCAACACCCCTAAAATCTACAATTAATCTATCATACCCAAAATTAGAACCTCTTTCAGTAAGCCAAACTTTACATTTAGGGTTTATTTCTTTAATTTTAGTAACAGCATGTTTCATAGCATCTGCTGATAGCCATTGTCCTTTTTTAATATTAATGGTATTAAAATATTTTGCACATTCTACTAATAAATCTGTTTGTCTACATAAAAATGCAGGAATTTGAATTACATCTACTACCTGAGATAGGATTGGTGCTTGGTTGGTCTCATGGATATCAGTAATTATTTTAATATCAGGAAATTTATTTTTAACATTTCTCATAATATTAATACCTCCTTCTAAACCTGGACCTCTATTAGAGTGGATGGATGTTCTATTAGCTTTATCGAAACTACCTTTAAGATACCAATCTTTTCCCTTCATTAAAGGATAAAGTGTTTCCGCAACTAACATAAAATTATTCTCATTTTCAATACTACAAGGACCTAATATGTATGTATAATCTTTCATAATTTTTTATTTAAACCATAAACTTCCAAGTATTACACCCATTCCAATAATTTCCCACCAGAATATTGATAATTTAAATGGTTTACGTTGAATTAACTTAACATACAAATAAAAAGGTATAATTAATACTAAACCTACCCATGATATTGATCTAGTATAGAATAGCATCAAACCAAAAAATACCCCAGCAAACGCGTAGTGGAAATATGTTATTGGTTTCTTTTGAAAATTCCCAAATATTGGGACTAAAATTAATGATACAGCTGCTATCCTAGGTATTACCTCTGGGAATATAAACCATATAGTCATTCCTACCATAGAGGCAAAACTCCCCCATAGTATATCTGTTTCTCTACCTTCATAATACGAAAAAGAAATTGATCTGTTTGTGATTGATTTATCTAAGAATACTAAGTAAGTTATATAAATAACTGAAATTAATGTTAAAAATGTCATATTTTATTGTTTAAATTTATTACCTATTAATATAATATTATTTTTTGCTTCTTCCAAACTAATATGGAAAAATTCTTTCCTGTTGTTAACTCTAAAAGCTTTTAATTTCTCATGAGTCATTCTTTCTACCATTTCACCATTAAAACACTTATAAGCCCATTCTACTTTATAAGGTGTAGGAACACCTGTAGCAGATGATATTTGGATTGCTCTTTCTTCAGGTTTTAATTTAGTATACCCAATTTTTAGATATTCTTTAGGTAATGATGGGTTTGATAATACATATACCCATTGATCTCCTTCACCTTGATCTGCATAAAGTCCATACTTTTTTTCGGTATAATACGTTACGTCTTCCCACCCCTCACCCCGTTCACTTGGTGTGATGGTAAAGAAAGCTGCGTTTTCAAGACCGGTATTTCCATAATTTTCCTTTAAAGGAATAAAATTTTTAGCCTCTAATTGTGTTAATCTTTTCATTCGAATATTATTTTAAATTCCTTTTCTACCTCTATATTGTTGGGGAATATAGTTTTTATAAAAACCTTAGCAGTATCTCCTACCATTTGGTTATCAAAAAATATTTGTTGTTGGGGTTCATAATTATATTTACTATAAGTACCTAAACTTTGGATGTCTGAATTGGTATTATATGAATATCCTGTAATATTTAAAGGGGGGAAATTATTAGCCATGTCTTCTATAGTATAGGTTAAATTACCTATAGGAATAGGATTAGTAAAATCATTACCTGTAAAATATCCTAAAACACTATATAAAGGAACTGTAAAAGTAATCCCATCTATCCATACCCAGTAATCAGAATCAAATATTGTTTCAATTAAAGGTACCCCATTTACAACATAATCCGGGTGTAATTCACTTGTATTTCCTTTTAAAGTAAAATATTGTATACCTTGGTGTGAAATATGCCAATAATCATTACTATCTTGGTATACCCCCGGGGATACTAATGGATCTATTGCAAATTCTACATTACAATCACCTTCAATACAAGGATAATTATTAATAAGCTCCTCTGGGTTACATGCCCAAAGGAAACTTATTAAACTAATAAAAACAAACTTTCTCATTATGCTACAAATTCTAATGCTTTACTAAACATCTTTTTATTTACATCTTGGTCTTGCTTGAAATTTTTAATAACTCGAGCTTGACGTTTTTTTCCTGTTTTTGTAATATATTCGAAATTTCCTTCAATTATATTCTCTTGAACACGATTAAATACTTCCCAAAGCATATTACCTTCATCTTCTTTACGTTGAGCTTCTAGAACTTCCTCAATTGCTTGATTATTAAAAGTATTTTCTGTACCTTCTACTCTAATATCTAAAAACGATTTAGCAAGGTTGAACATTTGCTCTTCTTGCAATTCAACTTCTTTCATCTTATTCATTGCTTCAACAGTTAAAGGTAATCTTTCAACCATCTCTTTAATAGTATCTTGTAAAGTTGAAAAATCATAACCCATATGACGGATCTTTACATCTTCAAATGTATCTGTAGCTATAACTAAACCATTTTCACAAATCATTCTAAATAATCCAGCTGTAAATTGGAATGAATTTTTACCATCGTGAGAATTTGTAAGTAATACTTGTGGGTAAACAGTATCACCATCTTCTCCATTAATTACAACATCATTATTTCTGAAAACAACTAAGTGCTTTTGAAAACCATTTGTTGACTCTTTTCTTGATTGAACTTCTTTTGCATCAACCACTCCCCAACCTAATAATTCCATATCTTTGATCACTTGATCAGTTGGAATGTGGGTGTACTTATCACTCGTATTTTCTGAACCAACTTTGGTAAAAATACTTGGAGCGATTTCTCTTAACTCTTCTAAACTCTTAAAATTTTGACTTTCGTAATTTAACATAACTTTGATTTATTTAATTATTAATATACTTGAATATACGAAGGATAGCCTGGGAAGCCAAGCTTCCCGTGCATTACCTTTAAATTGTTTTAAATGTTTTTTTAACTAATAAACTTGGTGAAACTCTCATCATGGCACCATTCGCACCTTTAACTCCAATATTTTTAGAATTAATTTTGTAAATAGTAAATGTATCATTAGGATTAACTTTCTTATGATCAATACCAACTATATCTCCAACTTGGAAATCATCTTTAGTTGCTTTTACAATCTTTTCTCCTTTTCTAGCTGTCATTTTACCTCTTAACTCACTTCCATCAAAACTGATAGTACCTAATGAGATATTACAACCATACTGCTCTTCTAATTTAGCAACTGCTAATTGAAAATCACTTCTAAACTCTTTAACATTTTGTCTGTTGAACATAACCTTTATTTTTAATTAATTTTAATCGCTCGAACCATTCGAACACCTAAATATACGAACTCTAGCCCGGGAAGCCAAGCTTCCCGTGCATTACTTTTAATTTTGGATAAAAACTTTACTAGCCCACGTTTTAGCATTTACTGCTTTATATTGTTCATGACTGTAAAGAGAAGTTTTAACCATTTGACTCCCATCATTAATATCAGCAACAGTAATATCTTTAGCTAATTCCG
>Ga0206130_10000856_pt1 | contig 47582 bp, 43 predicted proteins | sample Helgoland_Spring_9_FD_148637 | JGI IMG/M metagenome (GOLD analysis project Ga0206130, IMG submission 148637) | Pelagic subsurface seawater microbial communities from Kabeltonne, Helgoland, North Sea - Helgoland_Spring_Bloom_20160512_1 | ecosystem: Environmental > Aquatic > Marine > Epipelagic ...
TTCTTTCTCGAGTTTGAATCCATTAGTTGGGATGGAAAAAGATGGATTTAGCCAATCATTGCCCTCGGGCTTTGTTAAAGGCTCATTAGGATGTTTTCGTGAAGCTGAAATTTCCAAGGCTTCCCCTTTTTCGCTCATAATCAAACTTCGCTCGAGTTCGTGAATTAATTCTCGGGCATTGCCAGTCCATTGATGAGTTAGCAGTTGGACTTCACTTTCTTTGGACAATCGAGAAGAAGAGATTTTGTATTTTTGACAAAGAGCCTGGAGGAAATATGTGGCGAGAGCTATAATATCATTCCCCCTTGTATTTAAGGGGGGGATATTGATTCTGAGCAGATCAAGTCTATGAAATAGATCTTCCCTGAATTGTTTTTCAGCGATCATTTGCCTAAGGTCTTGATTCGCTGCGGCGATGATTCTGACATCAACATTAATTTCCTTGGTTCCGCCTAATCGCCGAATGATCCCGTTCTCTATTGCGAGTAAAACTTTGGCTTGTGCGGGAAGGGAAAGGCTGGCGACCTCATCCAAGAAGAGCGTACCATTGTCGGCTGCTTCAAATAGCCCTATGCGTGAATTTTTGGCATCCGTAAAAGCACCTTTCTCATGCCCAAAAAGTTCAGATTCAATCAAACTATGCGGGATGGCAGAGCAATTGATGGCGACAAAAGCTGCATTATGGCGGGGACCATGGTCGTGAACCCATCTTGCGTAAGTTGATTTCCCTGATCCAGTTGGTCCACCAATCAAAAGAGGGGGGAGGTTGGTTTGTAATCTTTGATCGACCTCTGTGATTTTTGTAAGTTGCTGTAGGTCTTCTTTGAAAGAACCCTTGAAAAATAAATTGGCTGTTTTCTGTTTTCGCTTTTCAAATGTGTGTTGGATGAAGCGTTGATTTTTGCGCTGCCGGTCACATTTAAGAAAAAGAAGTGGGATTTCATCGATTTCAAAAGGTTTACTTAAATAATCAACTGCCCCAAGCCGCATTGCTTCCACTGCTGAAGTTATACCTCCCTCCGCGGTCATTAGGATTAGTAATGTGTTGCTAGGTACTCTTTTTTTACGAAGAAGATCAAGGCTTTCACCATCCGGAAGGTTCAGGTCAAATAATGCAAAATCAAAAGTAAGATTCTCAAGTGCTTTTCGAGCATCTTCTAAGGTAGAGCATGAGGTAACATCTGCTTCATAATTTTCAAATTGAGCTACCAATCGCTTCGCGAGGAAATGATCGTCCTCCAGGATGAGTATTTCTTTGTTTTGGAAGAATGCTTTAGTGTTTTTATTTTGCTCCATTCGGCTCAGTCTCTCATTGAGTCCTCGAGGAAAAGAAAAGACTTTGCAAATTCTTTTTCTCAATTCATAACTATCAAGGTGCGGATAAAAACGGTGGCTATGGTAAGTTTCTTCATCTTTGTGAGATGTCTGATGGCGGGGATAACTTCATTGGGAGAAGCTCCTGATTGGTCAAAGTTGGATGAGTTTCAGGAGCAATGGACGGAAGCACTCTTCCGGTCGGATCTCGAAAATATTTATTGCCCGCGTAAGAGCTGGTGGGAGCCATGGATAAAGTTTGAAAAAGAGCAGGTTTCCTTTCGCAAGAGTGTGGGGACTGATGATTGGTACAGGTTGCGATTTAAAAAAGGAGATACACCCAACTCTCGAGTTGAGCCTAGAAATAACAGGGGCAAGATGCTCAGAGTTGCCTTAGACCCAGGCCACATTGGGGGAAAGTATTCAGAAATGGAGGGCAGGCATTTTCAGCTTGGTAATGATTCGGTTATTAAGGAGGGAGATATCAGCTTACAAGTTGCGAAAAGGTTGAAGGTTCTACTCGACGAAGAAGGGTTTCAGACCTTTTTAATCCGCGAAAAATCCGAACCTGTGACTGTACAAAGGCCTAGAGATTTTGAAGAGATGGCTGAAGACTGGTTACACAAAATAGACCAAAGTAAACGTTCTCCCGATGAGCTGGCAGAATTAAGAATAAAAAGAAGGGAAATCCTTTTCTACAGGGTAAGTGAAATTCGGGCACGAGCCAGAAAGATAAATCGGCAAATCAAGCCAGACTTAGTGGTTTGCCTCCACCTTAATGCGGCACCATGGGGCGACCCCGATGAAAAAGAGCTTGTGGAGCGAAATGATTATCATGTGCTGGTCAACGGCTGTTATATGGGTGGAGAATTAGCTTATGATGATCAACGATTTGAAATGATTTACCGCTTGCTCAGTGCCTGGTCGAAGACTGAAAAAGATGTTGCCGAAGAAATGGGCAAAGCTTTTCATCAAAAGACTGGTCTGCCCGCTTTCCGTTATCGTGGGCCCAATGCAATTAAAGTAGGAGAAGTTCCGGGTGTATGGGGAAGGAATTTACTCGCCAATCGAATTTACCTCAGCCCGGTTGTTTTCCTGGAGCCATATATTGCGAACTCAAAGACCGAATACGCTCGGTTGCAAATTGGACATTACGAAGGCCTCAAACAGTTTCGAGGTCATGATCGCCTTCCTTTGATTGAGGAATACGCTCAAACTGTGAGCAAGGCTTTGGTGCAGGTCAGAGAGAAATTGAAATAATTTATTCTTTTAGAGAGTCCAGGACCATTTTCTTGAGGGCTTCCGTATTCTCATCCACCGCAGTTTTTGGACCCGTCATTTTGACAAAGATAGAACCAGCTGAACCGTCAATAATCGCTGCCATCAATGCATAGCCAGGCTTTGGGGTTTTGGCCCCAAAGGGTCGGCCGCTAAGAAAGGTTCCATGTGCTTGAGCAAAAGTTACACTAACATTCGCAATTTTTTCTGTTTCTACTACTTTACCTTGAGGGTCTTCAAATTGTTTCATCCATCTGTCGACATTAGCCTGTATGCCCCCAGCCCCAGTTGAGCCGAAATGAAAAAAGGTAACCTCTGCCTTTTCATTTGTTGAGCATGGTGCCTCAAATTGGGCTTTTCGCATGCTTGATGTTGGGGGCGATGACTTCCATTCTGTGGGTGCGGTAAAGGTGAAGCCCGCTACTTCGACCGCATGCGAAAGAGGGATAAGGTAGAAACTAAAAAGGAGGGGGATAAGGATTTTTTTATTCACGAGGTTCAATGGGATTACAGGGTTCGATGATTTATTTATTTCTTTTTGAAAATCATGAAGTGTTGCTGGGGTAAAATATTCAATGTCTTTACCCATTGGAAACCAACAGCTTCAATTTCTTTAATGGCTTGCTTCTCCGACATTTTGTGGAGTGGTTTGATGGGCACGCTTGGATCTTCCTTGCGGTATTCAATAAGAATCAGCAGTCCCTCTTTCTTCAGGGCTTGGTAGATGGACTGTGCCATCTCCATGGGGTGGGAAAATTCGTGATACGCATCTACAATTAGAGCCTTATCTATTGTGCCCGGATCAAGCATTGTTCTTGTGATTGTGCTTTGAATAGGAATAACATTGCTTACCGTTTTCTCTTTTATTCTCGCCCTTACAATACCAAGCATTTGAGGAGAAATATCGACCGCAAATACTTTGCCGCCGGGCAATAAATCTGCCATACGGAAAGAAAAGTATCCTGAGCCCGCTCCAATATCCGCTACATGATCAGCAGGTTGTAGGTTCATTCCTTTAATTAACAGATCAGTCCTTTCTTCTTGTTCTCTTTTGGGTCTTTCTAGCCAAGAAGCACCCAGGTGTCCCATAACTTGAGAGATCTCTCTACCTCTGTAAAATTTACCGATACCATCCCGAGATGCTTGCTCAATTTTGTAAATACTTTCGGGTTCCTTTTCTGCTTTTTGGGCCATGAGGCATTGGTTACAGATTATGATCTGCAGGCAGACCAAGGCGTGAGAAGAATAAGGAATCGTGGAAAGCATGTTTCTTTTTTTTCTATAATTACACCTTTTGCAAATCAATATTGCTCCTCGCATAAGTTAAAGGTATGAAAGAAAGTTGAAGAAATGAAAGTGATAAGAGCTAAAAGTGCAGGATTTTGTTGGGGAGTTGAGCGGGCAGTACAAGTTGCCCGAGAGGAAGCACAGGGAGGGCAGAAGCGAGTCTACACTGATGGCCCTTTGATTCATAATAGTCAGATGATGAAGGCTCTAAGTTCCGAGGACATTCGTGAAGTCGGGGACTACAATAGCCAGTCCCAGATAGATATTGCACCTTCGAATGAAAAAGATTCTGTGGTCGTGGTTAGAGCTCATGGAATTTCTCCGGAACGAAGAAAATATTTAAAACAATTGGGCCTTCCTTTTCGGGATGGCACATGCCCGGATGTGGGGATCATTGCTGGCAAGATAAAGCTTCACGCTGAAAAAGGTTTTCATGTGGTCATTTTTGGTGACCCTGAACATCCTGAAGTTATTGGACTTTTGGGGTATGCCAATGAGAAGGGGCATGTCGTCAGTCATGCTGATGACATTGAGAGCCTGCCTGCACTAAATGGCAAGATTGCCCTTGTTTCTCAATCTACTATGTTCACTCATGAATTTAAGGAGGTTGCTCAACAACTAAAGGAGAGATTTGAGGAAGTTGTTGTATTTGACACAATTTGCGGGGCCACCAAGGAAAGACAGTCAGATCTTATTTTGTTAGTTGAGCAAGGGGCTGAAGTTATTGTTGTAATCGGTGGTAAGCACTCAGCAAACACCCGGAAATTGGCTAAGCTGGCAACCGCACAGGGAAGACCTACATTTCATATCGAAACATCTAAGGATCTGGACCCAAATGTTTTATCGAATTACCAAATTGCTGGCGTCACAGCCGGTGCCTCAACCCCTGAGTTTATTATTCGGGAAGTGTGTGAAGTGTTGGAACAAATTGAAACCAAAATATAAATGACTGTAGAAGTACCTAATGCACTTGCCGAGAGATATGCGTCGGCCGAAATGAAATCAATCTGGTCCGCGTCCGGTAAAGTCATGCTGGAGCGAGAATTCTGGATCGCGGTGATGAAAGCCCAGAAAGAATTGGGAGTAGACATCGAGCCAGAGGCGATTACCAACTCTGAAAAGGTAAAAGCTGTAGTTGACCTCGAATCGATCAGGCAACGCGAGCAGGTGACAAAGCACGATGTAAAAGCGAGGTTGGAGGAATTTGCAGCGAAATCTGGGCATCAGCATGCTCATAAAGGCATGACCAGTCGGGATCTTACGGAAAATGTTGAGCAATTACAGGTTCATCGCTCCTTAATCGTGATTCTGGAAAAATGTATTGCTGCTCTCATTGCACTGTCCGAAAAAGCAAAGCAGTACAAAGAATTACCGGTTACCGCACGTTCTCACAATGTGCCAGCTCAGCTAACTACTTTGGGGAAGCGATTTTCAAATTGGGGGGAAGAACTTGAAAGGTGCGTGGAGTCTTTAAGCAGGCTTTGTGCAAATTACCCTTACAGAGGACTGAAGGGTGCAGTGGGGACATGTTTGGACCAGATAACATTGTTAGGCAGCCCAGAGAAGGCAGCAGATTTAGACCGAAAAGTGATGACTCACCTGGGTGCTCCCGCAAATTGGGAAAATGTGGGCCAGGTTTACCCAAGGAGTTTAGATTTTGAAGTCGTTTCCCTTCTCAACCGTATTGCAGCCGCTCCTTCAAGTTTTTCCAAAACTTTGCGGATTATGGCAGGCCATGAATTGCTCGGGGAAGGTTTTGCCAAAGGACAGACTGGTTCTTCAGCGATGCCTCATAAAATGAACAGTCGAAGTTGTGAGCGTATTAATGGCTTTCATGCTATTCTGAATGGCCACCTCGCCATGCTTTCCCAACTATCTGGTGATCAATGGAATGAAGGGGATGTATCATGTTCAGTAGTTCGGCGAGTTGCTTTGCCTGATGCCTTTTTTGCCATCGATGGTTTGCTTGACACCTTTCTGACCGTATTAACCCAAATGGAGGTCTTTCCCGCTGTTATTGAGGCAGAGACTGAAAAATATTTACCGTTTCTGTTATCAACAACAGTCATGATGGAGGCAGTAAAAGCAGGGGCAGGCAGGGAAGATGCTCATGCAGCTATTAAAGAACATGCGGTAGCCACAGTGAAAGCTCTACGTGCTGGAGATATAAAGGAAAATGATTTAGTATCCCGCCTTGGGCAGGATACTCGACTTGGTTTAGACGATAAAAAGTTAAATCTATTAATGGAAGAAGGAAAGAAAAGGGTAGGTGCCGCACATGACCAAGTTGATACCTTTTGTAAAAAAGTAGATTCTTGGGTTCTGAAATATCCTACCTCTAAAAATTACTCCCCACCCTCAATTTTATAGATTTCAATGGAATTTTCCTTTTTTTTACACTTTCTAGAATTTTTGCGATTGCCAATTGATACCTGTTAGTTGAATGAATGTTCTTTAATTATAAATATATTTTGTCATGTCAGAGGAATTAGTAGGAAATTGTTTGGTCGCCCAGTCAGGGGGACCTACTACCGTTATTAACGCAAGTGTTGCTGGAGTGGTGTCTGAGGCCCTCAATAATCCGTGTATCGAAGAGGTGTATGGTGGCATCAACGGTGTACTTGGGATTCTCAAAGAAGAGCTGATCGACCTTGCAGAAGAATCTCAGCAAAATATTCGTGGCTTACGGTTTACTCCTGCTTCCGCTTTAGGCACATGTCGTTTCAAGCTCAAGAGAGAGCAGGATTACGAACGCATCCTTGAGGTTTTCGAAGCTCACAACATCCGATACTTCTTTTATTGTGGCGGTAATGATTCTCAGGATACAGCTGATAAAATATCTAAATTAGCTCAGAAAAAGAATTATGAGCTTCGGGTTATTGGTGTTCCTAAAACCATTGATAACGATCTCGTCACTACTGACCATTGCCCTGGCTATGGCAGTGTGGTTAAATATATTTGCACGGTCATTCGTGAGTGTGCGTTAGACCATGAAGCTATGGGACAGCACGACTTGGTTTCTATTATGGAAGTAATGGGCCGAAATGCTGGTTGGATTGCTGCGGGCGCCACTCTTGCCAAGGGAAAAGATAATGCCAAAGATGCACCGCATATAATTTTATTACCTGAAGTACCTTTCTCCAAAGATAAATTCATTGAGGATGTCCGGGATGTCCTTAAGAAAAACAAATACTGCCTTGTAGTTGTAGGGGAAGGCTTGCTTGATAAGGATGGCAATTATGTCGCCAACTCAACTTCGAGCCAAGATGCTTTTGGCCACCAGCAACTTGGTGGTGTAGGGGACTTCCTTGCCAGTCTTGTGGAGCAAAACCTTGCTGTGAAAGCAAGGTCTTCTAAGTTGGGGATCGGGCAGCGTGCCGCTGCTCAATGCTCTTCGCAAACAGACAACGATGAAGCTTTTATGGCAGGTGGTGCGGCGGTAAAGGCAGCTGTTGCTGGAGAAACGGACAAGATGGTTATTTTAGTGCGTTCTGAAGGTGAGAATTATGAATGTGAAACTAGTTTGGCTCCTCTTTCTGAAATTGCCAACGGAGTAAAAGAAATACCGGCAGATTGGATTTCAGAAGATGGAATTAGTATGACTGCCAAGTTCATAAAGTACTGCCAGCCCTTAATTCAAGGTGAGGTTGAAGTGCCCTATGATAATGGTGTACCTGCCTATGTCCGGTTATCCAAAAGGCGGGTTAGAAAAGTACTAGACTCTCACGATTTTGAATAACTTCGGTCTAGCGACTCAGCAAGCACAGCAATAATTTCATCCACTGGTTCGAGACCAACAGAGAGCCTTAATAAGAAGGGAGAAATCCCAGCTTTACTCAGTTGGTTCTTCCCCTCTTTACTCTGCATCATCGAGTAGTGCGCCAGAAATACATAGGGGCAACAAAGAGTGAATTCTGTGCCAAAGCTTGGGCTTTTCAGCATCCTTAGTGAGTCGTAAAACCCATCGAAAGGGATATGTAACTCAAAGCTGACTACGCAGCCTGGGCTATTACTCCCGGCTACTTTTTTATAATTTTGAGCACACTTCTTTTGGTATGCCCAATGGACAGTTTTTACCTTCGGGTGATTTTCTAAATAATTCGCAACTTTTAAATTACTCGCATTTGTATGCTCTATGAAATTTTCATAATAAGGGATTTGTTCAGCCAGCCTTTTGAGATCTCTGTCAAAAGGAGGTGAGATATAACCTTCCGTAAGTTCCATTAATCTTCTGCCTCTGGCTGATTCCCGTGGAAATACTAGGCTGCCCATCATTACATCACCTTCCCAATTAGCATATTTGGTCAGGCTGTTGACTACCACATCTGCCAGTGATGAAACTTTTGCATTCTTGGGAGATGCCATCGTGGGGTCAACGATGAGAAGGCTGTTGTTCCGATCACATAGTTCTCTGACCCTTTCAAGGTCAAATGATTCTAAGAGTGGATTAGTTGGGAATTCTGTTACAACTCCTGCCACTTCATCACCTCGGGACTGAAATATTTTTTCAAGTTTTGTAATGTCATCCAAGTTATTTAGTTCTATCACTTGTTCATCACTTTGTTGGTGAAGCAGGAGCTGCATCACTTTTATCGTGTCTAGGTATAGCCAACCTAGCCGTATCCAAATTTTCTTTTTCTCCCGACGGGCCTCCTCAGTTGCAGCTTTAAAAAGGCAGTAAAATGCATTGGCGCCAGAATTTGCAAGTAATACATCTTTGGCATCAATTTTTGGCCCATGTGCCTTGGCGATGACTTTACAAATTTTTTCAGAAGCAGGCACTTTTGAAGATGCAACCAATTCTCTTTTGGCAATGACACCTTTTTGAAAAAGAAAGTCTTCTGCAAAACGAGATGAAATGCTGGAGCCCGTGTGTTGTTGAAATAGCCTGCAGTTTTTAGCATCTTTGCTACCCTGAGCGAGTCGTAAACGAAACAAGCCATCCTTTTCATCCAGTTCACTAGCTTCTATCTGATAGAGGGAAAGGAAAAATTCACAATCTGCTACTTTGGTAAAAAGAAAGCTTTCATGTTTTCTGTCGGCATCATCTTGCTCAAAGTGATGCACCAAGGCTTGGATGATGTGATTTCTGACAAACCGTGGGTATCCAGACTTCATGGCTGCCAAGGTGCCAGAATTCTTCTCCTCGTACCCAATTAAATCTTTGACCGTTGGCAAACTTACACATACCGCATGGTCTTTAGCCGGTACAGGCTGGCCTAAGGGGAAGTGAGATAAACCGCTTACCTTCACGGCACGACTTCATTTTCAATCAATTGATCAAAAGTCTGCCTTTTTCTTATGAAAGCCAAGGTGCCGTCTGTTTTTTTAAGGACCTCGGCCGCTTCAGGAAAGGAGTTGTAGTTTTTAGCACACATGGAAGAGCAGTATGCACCTGCACCTTCGATCACGCAGATATCATTAATCTCACCTCTTGGTAATAGTCTTGGAGCCAGTACTTCAGAATCTCCCGGTGCTGGAGTAAGGAGATCTCCTGACTCACAGCAGTGACCGACAATGACCTGTGGGCACTCCTCGCGAAAGCTTTCCTGCCCTGGTTCAGGGACAACAAAAATGGGGTGTTGTGCTCCATAGAGGCTGGGGCGAAGGATTTCTGTCATACCCGCATTTAATTTTAAAAAGCGATATCCTTCTTTTCCCGTGGTGGTGACATCTTGAATAGTGCTTACCAAGCTACAGGCGTGAGCGAGAAGGAAAGTGCCAGGCTCAATTTCAAGTTTTAACTTTCTCGCCGTTTCCTTTTCAAATTCAATAAATAATTGCCGGACGGGTTCTCCAATCTCTTGCAGGTTCGTGGCCTTTTCATCCGGCATCCTCGCCACTTTATAGCCCCCCCCAAGATTCAGAGTGTGTACGCCTGGAAACTGATTTACAATCTCCAGGCTCATAGCGGCTACTTTTTTCCAGATCTCAGGGTCAGAGCCAGAACCTATATGGGTATGGATTCTCTCTACCTTCAGACCATATTCTTTGCAAAGTCTTTTGGCTTCATTGATATCTTCTTTCCATATACCAAAGCTACTTGCTGGTCCTCCAACATTGGTACGATTTGTACCCCCTGAGCCCATGCCCGGGTTGAATCTTAAGCCAACTTTCTGTCCTTTGATTAAGGACGCAAAACGGTGAATTTGATTAAGGGAACATAAGTTAACTTTCACCCCATCCTGAGCGAAATATTTAATGTCATCTGCAAGCTCTTGGGTACTCAATGAGATTAATTCTGTTCCAAATCCTGATCGGATGGCTCGCTCAACTTCATGGACCGAGCTGGCGTCAATCCCAAGCCCTTCTTGATTAAAGATACGCAGAATCGCGGAAGTGGGTGCAGACTTCATCGCATAACGAGGAAAGAGACCAAACTCATTTGGAAAGGACATCACTTCCTTGGCATTTGCCCGAAGGATGCTTTCATCGTACACGAAAGTTGGAGTGCCGAACTCAATTTTGATCTTCTCTAGATCGTTTGCAGTTAAAAATCTAAGCTTTTCCATGGTGTAAGAGCGTAATTATGGTAGCTAATGAATCAGAAGAAGCAAGCCAATGGGATCACAAATTATTTTTACCAAGTACTAAAAATTCTAATCCCACCCCTTTTTCCCTGTCTGTAGTCGAAGACAATGGGCGATTAAAAATTCTTTCCCAAGGTGGGAAATAGACATCGCCTTCATATTCCTGGTCAATTTGAGTAAGAAAAAGATGATCTGCGACAGGCATAGCTTCCTCATACACTTTCCTGCCACCACATATCCAAATAGTTTTTTTGGCTTTCAACCCCAGCTTTATCGCTTCTTCAAAAGAACCGGCCAGTTTTGCTTTCTTACAGCCGCTTTGATCCCTTTTGCTTATGACAATGATCTCATAGGAGGATACATGGTCTTGGAAGTCTTCATAGGATTTTCGACCCATGATCAAAACTCCATTTTTCGTTGTTTGAAGAAAATAATCCCAATCTTTCTGAATGTTCCATGGCAAAGTCCCATTTTTTCCGATCAATCGGTTTCGGTCACAGGCAGCAATGATATTAATCATGAAATTCTAGGATGTTTTAGGATATCTTGAGATCGAAAGTTGTGGTCTGGATTTCATACCCTATGTTATGCAATAACAAAGCAAGAAAAATGCAAACAAACAGCACTCAATTTGGAGAAAGGCTATCTTTGCCGGATGGATGGCAAAGGAAGGCTCTTAACTGTCTTCGAGATGGGGATGATGTGGTTTTGCATGCCCCCACTGGTGCCGGGAAAACTTATGTTTTTGAGCAATTAATAGAAAGTGGCTGGAAGGGGCGTGCCGTATACACGGTACCTACACGAGCTCTAGCGAACGATAAATTCCGTGAGTGGCAGCAGCGGGGATGGGAGGTTGGGCTTGTCACTGGTGACCTTCGCTACAAATCAAACTCCCGTATAATTGTGGCGACGTTAGAGACTCAGAGAGCGAGGATCAGTATGGGGCATGGGCCAGATTTATTTGTGGTGGATGAATACCAGATGCTTGGAGATTTAAGGCGAGGTCCGGGGTATGAAGTCACGCTAGCCATTGCTTCAAATCAAGTGCGTTTACTTTTAATGAGTGGCAGTGTTGTCAACCCTCTTGAAGTCGCAGACTGGTTGCGGAGTCATGGTCGAAAAGTTTCATTGGTGACGGAAGGAAAACGCCCGGTTCCCCTTGAGGAGGTATTCGCTGAAGCTTTACTTCGTCGACCGTTTCGGAGCAGAAAAATTCGGGGCCATTTACCCAAGCTTATTCACGCCGCTTTAAGTTCTAACCTCGGGCCTTTATTGGTCTTCGCTCCCCGCAGGAAAGCTGCGGAGGAATTAGCGAAGCAATTGGCTGCAGAACTTCCTGTTGTTGATACTTTGGAGCTTACAGCCGAACAGAAAAAAGTTGCAGGAAAAGAATTAATCCCTCTCTTGAAAAGGCGAGTGGCTTATCATCATAGTGGGCTTGATTATAAGAAACGTGCAGGCTTGGTTGAACCCTTGGCCAAAGCGGGTCAATTACAAGTGGTGGTGGCAACGACCGGGCTTGCGGCTGGAATCAATTTTTCTATGCGATCAGTTCTCGTCACCGATCGAGAGTATCGAATGGATGATGGAATTTATATGCTTCGACCCGATGAGCTTCTGCAAATGTTTGGTCGAGCAGGTCGGCGTGGGTTGGATGATCGAGGCTTTATTATTGTGGTGCCAAAACAGGCAAGGATGGCGGACGCCAGGCCCTTGAAATTAAAACGATCAACTACCTTGGATTGGCCCGCTTTAATCCGTGTTATGGGTGATGCTGTTGATCAGAAAAAGAATCATGTGGAAGCTGCAAGATGGTTGGTGAATCGTCTTTTTTCTGAGCAAGATTTACGCCTAGGGTTTAGGGATTCATTATCTGCATTTATTAAGTCTAAGGAAGATCATCCTGTTCCAAAAGAAAAGAATGCAGAGGAGGACAATCAACGGGATCATGTAATCGAAATGAGGAATTCAGTTGGCTTATGGGAACGGCAGGGCGGTCAATTCCAGGCTAGACTAGGGGATGCCCTTGTTTTACATAAAGGAGAATGGGTGAAGGCACTTACCTTACCCAATACATTGAGCAAGGTGAATGCAGGAAACCCTTGTCGTTTTGGTAAGAGGAGTGATCCGGCTTATGGGAGAGAATTACCGATTGCGGTGTATGAAGATGATTCCAATCGTACCCGGGTTACTTTGATTAAATCTTTTCGAAATAAATTAAGACAAGCTACTCAAACTCTACCGCCCAAGGAGCGAAAGATATTAAGTCGCAAGAAATGGAAACGCCAGGGATTGGAAAGTGTGTTAAAAGAATTTCTCCCTTTGGTTTCAAACGGTGGGGTTCTCGAACAATTTGTGGATCGTGGCAAAGTGTTGGGGGTGCGGTTAAGGTATGAGGAGGCGACCGTGTTCGCGTGGAGGGATGCCCGCGGGAAAATGCTGCTAAATCCTCCCTTGCGAAGAACTACCCGGATTTACGACTCTCCATTTAAAGAGAATATTGAATCCGCTAACCGCGGGAACTTAGCTACACTATCGGCCGCCGAGGCATGGTTTGAATTAGGTTTAATTGATGCCAATGCAAAGCCCACCCAGCGAGGGAAAGTCTTCAGCTGTTTTTCCAGAGGGGAGGGACTAGCAATTGCTGTAGCTCTTGAGGATCAGAACTATCCAGTTGAGGAATTAGTTTTGGATTTGGCTAACCTGAGAGCAGGTCACCGTTTTCGGGCTCTCAGCCAAACAGACTCTCGCTTGTCCCTGGTCTGCCGGGAAACTTTTGGCTTGAACGATTGCCCGGGTTACCTAAAGGCAGGTTTACCTTTGGAGTATGGGGAGGGCGCAGCCGAGGTGATCCGGGATGAATGTATGATGAAAAGCATTGAGCTGAAGGGCTCAGATATTTCAATGGGTGATTGGGAGCGGGTAAAGGTAGAGTGGAAAAGTTTATTGTCCTTAATCACGAACAGCCCCACTTTTTCTCACATTCGTTGGGAATCTTTGCAAAGAGAGGCTCGTAAAATAATTGGCGAAAAGGAAAAGACTGAGCAGCTACCGCCCCTGCCGGAAATACCCAGTCGGCAAAAGGAGAGATTTCAACCCGGCGGCTAGCTAGTAAGAGATTGAAGGATATCTTCCGATTCTTTGAGCTTTGCCTTGTTTTCTGCAAGTTGAGTCTTTGCTCCCTCGACTACGGCTTCCGGCGCTTTTGAAACAAACTTTTCATTTTTCAATTTGTTTTCAATCGAAAGTATAATCTTCCCAAGATTTGCGATCTCTTTTGTAATTCTAGTCGTTTCTTCTTCCACATTTACCCCGGATGATAAGTCCAAGTAAAAAGAGCCAAGTGACGATGCAACAGCGGGTAGACCTGATGGCGGCCGGTCTGAGGCATTAAGAGCACTCGCCCCAACCGCATCTAAAATGGCCCGCTCTGCCTTTGCTATAAGGTGACCATTTTCTGTGTCCGCCACGTAAAAGAACTCAACATTTCGATTACTCGACAAGTTTCTTTCCGCTTTCAGTGCTCGCAATTGAGTCACGAGTTCCCGAATGGCAGCAATTTCTTTTTCTGCACTTGGGTTGAGTGTAATATCGGCACCCGCAAGAAGTTCGAGTAATTCCTCATTGGTTGAGGGGCGAATGCCTTGTATTGAAGTGCCATTACTGAATCCAAGGAGTGACCACAATTCTTCGGTAATAAAAGGTGTGAAGGGATGAAGGAGTAAAAGGATTTCCCGCAAGCAAATATCTTGTACAGCCAAGCATGTATCCTTCGTTTTTTCGTCCTTGATTCTGTTTTTGGAATTCTCGACATACCAGTCACAGAAGTCACTCCAGAAGAATTTATATATGGAGTGAAGGACAGTGTTGAACTCAAAGGTTTCGTAGGCTTTTTCTACTTCCTCAATCGTTCTTTGAAGGCTGATAAGAATTGCATGATCTTCATCTTTAATTTGTTCAGGTTTTACTCTGGATAGGATTTCAACCGGGGAAAGATTTTGATTTGTGCTTCCGCAAAGGGTTCGAAAACGCGACACATTCCAAAGTTTATTGCAGAAGTTTCGCCCCTGCTCGATACGCTCCTCGGCAAACCGAATATCTGAGCCCTTGGGGGCGATACTCATAATACCGTGCCTTAGCCCATCGGCCCCATATTTTTCAATTAAGTCCAAGGGGTCAGGCGAGTTGCCCAGTGATTTTGACATTTTTCTACCTTCAGCATCTCGTATGATTCCGGTAAAATAAACATTTTCAAAGGGAACACGGTTGGGAAGATCGATGTCTGGTATATCATCATCGGGCTTGTATGATCTGCCATTAAACTCAAGGCCAGCCATGATCATACGGGCCACCCAAAAGAAAATAATATCGGGACCTGTAACCAAGACAGAGGTGGGATAAAAATAATTGAGTCCCTTGCTTTCCATCGCCTTGTCATCCGGCCAACCTAAGGTGGCCAAAGGCCATAACCAGGAGGAGGCCCAGGTATCAAGGACATCCTCGTCTTGCTCCCAGTTTTCGGGGTCAGTGGGCCCAGAAACCGAAACATGCCAATTCGCCGGATCTGTTTTAGGTTTTCCCTTTTTGTACCATACTGGTATGCGATGCCCCCACCATAATTGTCGACTGATACACCAGTCCTGTATGTTGTTCATCCAGTGAAGGTAGTTTTTTTCCCAGCGCTGGGGAAAGAATTTGATATGTCCCTCTTCGATCACTTTTTTAGCTTCCTTCACACGAGGGTATTGCAAAAACCATTGCTCAGAAAGCCTTGGCTCGATAGGTACATCCGCTCTTTCGGAAAAACCAACATTATTTTGGTAGGGTTTTTCTTCGATAAGGTTGCCGCTTTCTTTAAGTTTCGAACTAATCAGTTTTCGCGCGGAAAACCGATCAACCCCAGCGTACTCTTGACCAGCAACCTCATTGAGGGTGCCGTCTGGGTTGAGGATTTCAATGACCGGAAGGTCATGTCTCTTCCCAATCTCAAAATCTAATTTATCATGGGCCGGGGTAATTTTTAATATTCCAGTGCCAAATTCCTGATCAACGGCTTCATCGGCAATAATTGGAATGGTGATCGGATTGAGCGGTCGGGTAACATGCAAACCTTTCAGCTTTTCCCATTTCGGGTCTTCCGGGTGAATCGCAAGTGCCACATCTCCGAGAATAGTTTCCGGGCGGGTGGTGCAGACTTCAAGATAAGACCCAGGGATTTCCACGATGTCGTACTTGATCTTGTAAAGGATACTGGATTGAGGTTTCATGATCACCTCCTCGTCAGAAAGAGCGGTTAAACTAGAAGGACACCAATTCACCATTCTTTGCCCTCGATACACATACCCCTTTTTAAAAAGTTTAACAAAAGCGGTAAGGACCGACTCTGAATAATCTTCATCCAGGGTGTGAACATTTCTGTCCCAATCGCATGAGCAACCCAATTTTTTCAATTGATTGAGAATGATTCCTCCATGCTTGTCTCTCCAAAGACAGGCTTGGAGATTAAATTCTTCCCGGCCGAGGGATTCCCTAGACCTTCCTTCCTTTTTGAGCGCTTGTTCCACTTTAGTTTGTGTGGCGATCCCAGCGTGGTCTGTACCAGGCAACCACAGCACGGATTTCCCCAACTGCCTTGCTCGTCTAGCAAGAATGTCTTGGATGGTGTTATTCAATACATGGCCCATGGTCAGCACGCCGGTTACATTGGGTGGGGGAATAACGATGGAGTAAGAATCTTTATTCGGTTTTATCTTACCTTGGAATGAACTGTCTTGTAGCCATTTTGCATACAAACGGTCTTCTACTTCTTTGGGTGAATATGCTTTTTCCATAAAATCTGAATGAGTTTTTAAAGTTAGTTTTGAAATTGAAAGGGTAGAATTTGCGAATAGCTTTTACCTGAAATTCTGTGAATTTTTAAACCTTAAAATTTTCGGTAAGCACTAGGAAAGCAGGTTATCGAATCCTTTTAGATTTGCGAGAAAAAGCACGACTATTTGCTTTTTGAAATAACTTGATTTCGCTTTGCTTAAAGAATGGCGTTAAGAGCAGGCCTGCAGTAAACCCGCCTAGGTGTGCTGCAATGGCAACGCCACCCGCTTCTTTCATGGATTCGGGTAAGGCGATGATTTGTTCCATGACCCAGAAGCCTAGAAGTAAATAAGCTGGCAAATAAATCGTCCCCACAAAAATGATAAACCAGTAAAAGACCCGTACATTTGCTCTAGGGTAGAGTAACAGGTAACTAGCAATCACTCCTGAAATCGCTCCTGAGGCACCAACCATCGGGACTTTTGAAAAAGGATCCATAAATGCTTGGGCAAAGGCAGCACAGGTTCCACAAAGTAAGAAGAATAAAAAATACCTACTTTTGCCCATCGCATCCTCGACATTATCCCCATAAAGGTAGAGGAAGAGCATATTCCCGAGGAGGTGAATGATGCCACCATGGCTAAACATAGAAGTGAAAACCGTCGCCCATTCCCATACCATGCCTTGCAAAGTTAGAGGAGCAAATTGCTTAAAAAAAGCAAAGGGAATAAACCCGAAATTTGAGAAATAAGAAATTTGATCCTTTGCTTCCAACGGAAACTGGTAAGAAAAAAACACCCATAGATTCATCAAGATAAAGCACCAGTTAACCCATGCAAATTGTCTGGTCGGGTTGTCATCTTTGTAGGGGAGTAAAAACATTTACAGACCAATTACTTTACTGAGTGCTGTTGACTTAATGTGAAGAAAACTTGTGATTGGAAAGATTTAGAATCAAGGTAAAGGCTCATGAATGAAAAAAGTACTCCAAGACTGACTGTATTCCAAAGCGAATGCGGGATCACCATTTCTTTTGGTGATAGAACTTACTTTATCGATCAAACGGAGGCTTTTCATAACATTGCTGTAAAAGCGTTGGAGATGAATGATTATATCCCTTTTTATGTGGAAGTTGCCCGCCGCGAGGGGAAAGGGGAGGAGTTTACCAACTCGCTGAAGCATGAAATTGAAAAAAAAGTAACCGGGGATTAATGAGGGAAAGGTTTTATTTAACCCGGTAAAGCTTTGGATTTTGATTCTCAAAAGTAGAATCTTTTTCTGTTTGTATATACCTCGCACCGGGCCCGAAAACCCTAGAATGAATGGCGAGGATTTCAATGTGGTCATCTTCCGCACTGTAGCAAACGCGTAATTTAAAAGGTTTTTCACTCGGTCCTAAGAAAACAATAGAATCTACATTTTCTCCTTTAATGGATGATGTTTTAAATTCCCCTTTAAGGTCTTGGTTCCAATACCCTTTGATTTCAGCTTCATTTCCACCAAAAAAGCGGATGCATACATCCTGTTTAGTTCCAATTTTTCCTAGGTAGTTTCCCTCAAGGCCTGTTCCTCCACACCCGCCAAGTGCGAGAAGAGCCAAGGGAATTAAAATCTTAGATGTCAATGACATCATCATCTTTATTCTTGAAGTTGGAGGATTTAAAGTTGTTTGAATTTGTATGAAAAGATTGGCCTCCTTGAAAGTTTTTACTAAACCCTTTCTGTATTTTAGAAGCAATTGATCTTCTAAACTTTGGAACCATCAAAGCAAAACCAAAGCAATCAGTCAGCACCCCTGGAGTGAGTAGCACAACGCCACCGATTACAACCATTGCACCCTCTACCATCTCAACGGCAGGTGGTCGCCCTTGTTGCATTTCGGATTTAATTTTTTGTAAAATCGCCAAACCTTGCTGGCGTGCGAGAGAGGCTCCTAGGATTCCAGTAAATACGATTAGTCCCAAAGTGGGCATCAGTCCAACCCTTGCCCCAATTTGTAAGAGCAAAAAGAGTTCAGCGATGGGTATAAAGATGAAGAGGAAAAGTAAACGGCTGAAAATCATGGGTTAAATATCATCATGATTACTGAACTTTCTAGTTTATGCAAAGAGGATTTCACTTATTTGATCGAAAGAATGTGTAAATTATTTTCAGGCTGACTTGGGCTGGCGAAATTTATTCGCTTTTCGTTTTATGATTTATATAGTTATACATCTTATTTATTACCCACCGTTTATATCTTCAGCAACATGCACAAATTAGTTTTACTTCGTCATGGCGAAAGCCAATGGAATCTGGAAAATCGTTTCACTGGTTGGCATGATGTTAACTTGACGGAACAGGGTGAACGGGAAGGAAGAGAAGCAGGCAGGCTTTTAAAGGCTGAGGGCTTTGAATTTGATGTTGCCTACACCTCCGTGCTCACTCGGGCTATTCGTACACTCTGGTTGGCACTCACTGAAATGGAACAGGTTTGGATACCCGTTCACCGAGAATGGCGGTTGAATGAGAGGCATTACGGTGCTTTGCAGGGTTTGAACAAGGCAGAGACCGCAGAGAAACATGGAGATGAGCAAGTACTTGTCTGGCGAAGAAGTTACGATATCCCTCCTCCTGCCATGACTAAAGATGACGATGGCTATGCAGGGAAGGATCGCCGTTACGCTAATTTAGACGATAGTAATATACCACTCACGGAGTGCTTGCAGGACACCGTGGCCCGCTTCCTACCTTTATGGGAGGGTACCATCGCACCTCAAATTAAATCGGGCAAACAAGTTTTAATTGCAGCCCATGGTAATTCTTTACGGGCTCTTATAAAATACCTAGACGGGGTAACCGAAGATGATATCATTGGTATGAATGTTCCCACCGGCATGCCTCTGGTGTATGATCTAGACGAGAACCTTAAGCCCACAAACCGCCAATATTTGGGAGACCCAGAAAAGGTAGCTAAAGCCATGGATGCGGTAGCTAACCAAGGGAAATCTAAATAGATTTTTATGACGCTTCTCGACCATCGACTTGCACTTTGCCCAACCTTGTAAATAATAGTAGTTATGGAAACCCCAAGCGATCAACAAAAACCACTTAAACGTGAGTATGATGACTCTTTTGTTGTCACTCCCGAGTATCGTGCTTCTTTGCCTGATGTGCAAAATTCGGGGAACACTGATATGGAAGGGGCGAATGTTCCAATCTTACAGGTTGGGATATCAGGTTTCAAATTACCATTGCGATTTGTTGGCCCAGACGGGGAAAATCTAGCGGTTGAAACTAGTGTTACCGGTACAGTTAGCTTGGATGCCGACAAAAAGGGTATCAATATGTCCCGGATTATTCGCATTTTTTACGAGTACAAAAATGAGGTTTTTTCCCCTGAGATTCTTGCTGAAATTTTGCGGCATTACAAATCCAAGCTTGATTCAAAAGAAGCCCGGATCAAAGCCGATTTTTCTTATCCTATGATTCAGCGTAGTCTACGCAGTGGGCTTGAAGGTTATCAGTATTACGGTTGCAGCTTTGAAGGATTAATTGATCGTGCCGACCGGGTACGAAAAATTATCCACTTCGATTTTGTTTACTCTTCCGCCTGCCCATGTGCGTCCGAGTTATCTGAGCATGCGAGGGAAACCCGTGATCTCTTGGCGATTCCACATTCCCAACGCAGTAAGGCTAGGGTAAGCGTAGAGGTACACCCTGATCGCGAAGTTTCTCTTTTGGAACTTCGGGATATGTGTATTAATGGGCTTAAAACTGAAACCCAAGTTATGGTGCGTAGAGAAGATGAGCAGGCATTTGCTGAGATGAACGGGGCCAAGGTAAAGTTCGTCGAAGATGCAGCCCGATTACTCTATGATCAATTATCCGATGATAGTAGAATTATTGATTTCAGGGTTGTATGCTCACACTTTGAATCTCTTCACTCTCATGATGCCGTCGCCGTTCTTTGCCGAGGGATTGACGGAGGTTTTCGTGCCGAGTACGAGGACTTTGCCAATTTAGTGGTCTAGGGAATATTTTTTGTACCTACCTCTTTATCCCAGGGGTATGACTGTAAACGCTCAAATTATTCGCAGCCAAGATTGGCTGGATACCCATCAGGGCGAAATTGATGACCTCTATGCTTCTGCTGATTTCGAGAATTTTTATTTCTCAACTCCTTGGTTAAAAGAATGGTTGAAGCGGCAAACCCCTGCTATCTCAGTTATTATTATTGTGGCCAGGTCATCCGAGGGGAAACTAGTAGGGTTCTGGCCATTTGTTGAACGGCCCGGGTTACTTGGGACCAAAGGCTTGTGGCCTTTTGTGTATGATGAAGCCAATTACTTTCACCCTGTATGTATGGTGGATGCAGCCCTCCCTTTAATCAATGCCTTGGAAAGCCTTTTAGGTGAATTTTTATTTTGCTGGATTCCCTTAATTCAGGATTCTTTTTGGTCAGCTTTTTTCGACTCAAAAATTACAGAAAGTCATTTCCTGCATATTCATCGTAAACCTCGAAGTACATCTTTCCTCGTTCCTACGAGAGATACCAGCTTTGAGGATTATTGGTCTACTCAAGTGGGAGCCAAAACTCGCAAGTCTTACCGGTATGATCAAAACGCTTTAGCCCAGAAAGGAAATGTCCGAATTGATATATTTAAAAGCTTTGAAGCGGTCCGTGCTGCGATGCCCGCGACTTGTGTTGTTGAAGTGGAATCCTGGAAGTCCAAGGAACGGGCGGGTTTGTACACCGCTCGGGGGAAACGTGGCTTTTTCTTTGAGTTATTACCAAAACTTGCGGAGCAGGGGAGGGTCTATCTGCCAATCTTGCGGGTCAATGATCAGCCTATAGCCTGGCAAATTGAACTTGTTGGAGAAAAGAGTATTGGACTTCATCACCTTGCTTTTGATGACCGCTGGAAAAAATACTCCCCGGGTAAACAATTATTACAATACCGGCTGAAACAGATCTGGCAGGAAGCGAAAGCTGTTGACTTTCTACCCGGGCATTTTGATTACAAGGAAAAGCTCGCTTCTGCGGTGGAGCCAGTTCACGAGTTGCATTGGTTTCGTAAAACATGGCGTGGACTGCTGGCCCGCAGACTTATATTGGGGAACATAAAAGTGCGGAAAAAGATTCGTGAAAAAGCGAAAGATACCAAGGTAAATAAGATAAGAAAGAGCGTGTTGCAGGAAAGCGATCAATCATGAAAACGTTTTGCGGTGATTGAACTCTTTGTTATTATAATAATCTATGACTGATATTTCTGCCCAACTGCAATCTATGCGTGAGCAATATGACCAAGAGCCTCTTCGGAGGGCTTCCATGAATGTGTGTCCTCTTTCTCAATTTGCCTCTTGGCTGGATGATGCAGTTTCTGCAAAGGTGTACGATCCCAACGCCTGTAGCTTATCCACAGTGGATGATCAAAACAGGCCGGTTGCCCGGGCGGTTCTGCTCAAAGGTATAGAGGATGGGCGCTTTATCTTTTACACCAATTACAATAGTCGAAAAGCAAGGCATTTAACTTCTAATCCCAAAGCTTGTATGCATTTCCCTTGGTTCGCCTTGCAGCGTCAGGTTATGGTGACCGGAGAAGTTTCTAAAGTGGAAGATTCTAAGGCCGAGGAGTACTTTCTTTCCCGTCCTTTACTTAGCCAGTTAGGCGCCTGGGCATCAAGCCAAAGTGAAGAGCTTGATTCTCGAGAAACTTTGGAAAAATCTTTTTTGGAAGCCAAAGGGAAATATGGAGGGAAACCCCCTAAGCCCCCTCATTGGGGAGGGTATTATCTTGTGCCTAACAGTATTGAGTTTTGGCAAGGCGGCCCAAATCGTTTGCATGACCGGTTTTTATACGAAAAGGTACAGCCAAAGAGTGACTGGGATATGAGGAGATTAAACCCATGAGTGATGAGACTGCCAAGCACGACTCGACAAATTTAGACAAACTTCTTTCTTTACGGGGTAAACCCTTTGCAGACTGGAAAGAGGAAAGGAAATATTTGCGTGATAAGTGGGGTATGCAAGGGAAAGAAGTAGATTTTAACCGTGACGAAGAGAGTGAAGAAACCAAGTACGCAGAGGATAAGGAAATATTTGCGTGATAAGTGGGGTATGCAAGGGAAAGAAGTAGATTTTAACCGTGACGAAGAGAGTGAAGAAACCAAGTACGCAGAGGATAAGGAAGAATCATGAATTGGGATAACGTAGGAGAATTTGAAGATATTTTGTATCATAAAGCGGCTGGTGTTGCCAAAGTCACCATCAACCGCCCTCACAAACGAAATGCATTTCGTCCAAAGACTGTGTCTGAAATGTATCAGGCATTTTTAGATGCCCGTGAGGATCCAGATGTTGGGGTCGTTTTACTCACCGGTGCAGGCCCTCACACCGATGGTAAATATGCTTTCTGTTCAGGTGGTGATCAAAGCGTTCGCGGTGATGCCGGTTATGTCGGAGAGGATGGGGTGCCTCGCCTGAATGTACTGGATCTGCAGAAGTTGATACGCAGCATGCCAAAAGTTGTGATTGCTTTGGTGTCAGGGTATGCAATCGGAGGCGGTCATGTGCTCCATGTAGTCTGTGATCTTACCATCGCCGCAGATAATGGGATATTTGGGCAGACCGGGCCCAAGGTTGGAAGCTTTGATGGGGGCCTGGGCTCCAGTTATCTTGCCCGGATTGTAGGGCAGAAGAAAGCCCGAGAAATCTGGTATTTATGCCGTCAGTACAATGCCCAGGAAGCCTTGGACATGGGGCTGGTGAACACCGTTGTGCCAATTGATAAGCTGGAAGAAGAAGGACTGAAGTGGGCTGGCGAAATTATGGAGAAAAGCCCCCTTGCGATCCGTTGTTTAAAGTCTGCATTTAATGCGGAGCTTGATGGGCAGTCCGGCATTCAGGAGCTTGCGGGTAATGCCACTCTTTTATATTACTTGTCTGAAGAAGGATCGGAAGGTAAGAAAGCTTTTCTTGAAAAGAGGAAGCCCGAATTCAAAAAATACCCATGGCTTCCTTGAACAGCATTATTTCTTTTTCTTTCTGAAATCTGAAGCGGGGTCATACTCGCGGTTGAGAACCGCCATACGGGCGTTTGATTTCTTTCTCCACTGCTTCAACTTATTGGCCAATTCATCGACTAACTTTGGCATTTTACTCGCGAGGTCATGATCCTCGTTATTATCTTTACGGACATTATAAAGTTCATAATGTCCCGTCTCAAACACTTCAATCAGTTTGAAGTCCCCTTTAGGGATTGCTCCGCTTGGACCCATGGAATTGATGTGGTGGTAGTGAGGAAAGTGAAAATAAATTGCCTCCCGGTTTAGGGATTTTTTCCCGGTTAGTAATGGTTTTACACTTTCACCATCCATGTGCTGATCAGGAATAAGGGGTAGGTCAAGTAAGTCGAGTATAGAGGGGTAAAGATCTGTGCCGATAACTGGTTCCAATATTTTGGTTCCTGCTTTAATTTTACCGGGAAATTTCATGATCAGAGGTACCCGGATACCTCCTTCGTACAGTCAGGCTTTGATAGTCAAAGAATGTTTAGTGCTGTAGGGATCGTTTAGTTTCTCGCTTCCAATAAAGGTATTTTACCTTCTGCCAACTGCTGGTTTTCTAAACGGATAAGGTGATGGTCTTCGGGGGCGATTGTGTCCAATCCTTCATTGACCAGTAAGGGTCTGAGCGATTCCCACCACTGGTCATATTTCTGACATAGGTTTTTCATAACTTTTGGGTGCTGAAGAGCGACATCTTTTTTTTGAAAGGGGTCTTTCTGGATGTCGTAGAGGAATTGATTATCGATCCACCTCCATCTCTGTGTGCGCACTGCACATTTTAGGTAGCGATGTTTTTCCCGGTCCTTGAAATCCCATCGTCCATCATCCCATCTTCCTCGGTGAAAATAAAGGGTTCGGTCTTTCCACTCAGCTTTTGAGTTTTGTAGAAGGGGGAGTAAGGACCTCCCTACAGGTGGAAGCTTGCTTTTTGGAATCGCGACACCTGCCAGTTCACAAAGGGTAGGGTAGAGATCAATATGAGCAGCCAAGGCAGAAATGTCATGGCCTTCTTTGAGCACACCCTGCCAATACCAAAACGCAGGGACATGAGTGCCGCCTTCTTCTACACTGGCTTTTGCACCCTTGAGCCCCGCATTAAAGGGAGTAAGGGTTTGACGATTTTTTTTAATTCGGGGCATGGCCATACCATTATCAGTCATGAAAATAACCAAGGTGTTTTTCAGCGCATCCCATTCCCTTAACTGGGTCATAAGTTTACCAAAATTGTCATCAATATTTTCAATCATACCATATCTTCCCGCAGTGTTTTGATCATACCCTTCATCCAAAAATCTTTTCTTGTATTTTTCAGGTGCAATAAAGGGAGCGTGAGGAGCGTTCAGGGAAATGTAGGCAAAAAAGGGATTCTTCATCTTAAGCTGCTTTTCAATCCAATGAAGGGATGCACCGAAAAATACATCGGTACAAAAACCCTGTGAGCGAACGATTTTTTGATTGTGTAGTAAAACACTGTCAAAATAGGTATTCTTTAAATTGGTTTTAAAGTCCCCGTAGATGTACTGCCCGATGCCCCCGGCACCGTGCATCAGGACTTCATCAAACCCTCGATTTTGAGGTAAGTATTCAGGCCCATCTCCCAAGTGCCATTTTCCAAATAATCCGGTTTTATACCCTGCTTGCTCGAGGGTCTGGGGTAGAGTGGTTATGTTTAGGGCCATTCTCTCCCGTTGTAAGATTGTGTGAGAAATCCCAACCTCAAATGGGAATCTACCGCTCATGATTGCCGCACGGGTGGGGGCACATGTTGGGCTAACCTGAAAGTCAGTAAATCGAGTGGATTGAGAATGGAAACGGTCGAGATACGGGGTGCGAAGGATTTGGTTGCCCATACATGATAAATCGCCCATTCCCTGATCGTCGGTCATGACCAGTACAACATTGGGCCGACTTTGAGCAAGTTTTCCAGAGGCTGATGGTATACAACCAAGGATAAATCCTAGAATGAGGAAAGCAGGAGTGGAAGGGATCATATTTTTTAGGGTCTGGATTATGAGATAAAAAATGAATCACCTTCTATGCTTCTCAAAATCCACGCGCTGGCCTAGAGCCGATGGATTGATCTTTCCTTCTTGGTAGGCAATTTGCCCGGATACAATTGTGGTATGGATCGAGTTGGTAAAGGTGATATGGGGAAAGGGTGACCATTGGCATTTGCTCCAGAGTTTGCTTTTACTTACATCTGTATGTTGTGCAGGGTCTACGATTACAATGTCCGCCCAATACCCTTCGCGCAGGAATCCCCGCTTTTTTACTTGGAATAAACGGGCGGGTGCGTGGCAGGCCCGCTCAACAACAGTTTCAAGGGAAAAGCACTGTTGCTCGCACATTTCCAGTAATAGCAATAAAGAGTGCTGGATTAGAGGGAGTCCGGAGGGTGCATTGAAATAGGTTCCTTGTTTTTCCTCCCAAGTGTGGGGGGCATGGTCGGTTGCCAGAACCGAAATCGTGCCATCCTTGACCGCTCTGCGAATGGCATCCCTATCGCTTGCTTTTTTTATAGCAGGGTTGCACTTAATCAGAGAGCCCAGGGTTGAGTAACTCAATTCCTCAAACCATAAATGGTGGACACATGCCTCTGCGGTTATACGGTCATGACCAGCTTCAAAAAGTTGGAGTTCTTCCTCGGTTGTAATGTGGAGCACATGGAGTTTTGCCTTTTCTCTTTTCGCCATTTCCACCGCCATCGAAGAGGATTTGAGGCAGGCTTCCCGGGACCTGATATTGGGGTGCTCAGCAAAAGGTACATTTTCTCCATATTGGTCGCGGGCCAGATCTTCATTGGCCACAACTAGAGGAGTATCTTCACAATGGGTGGCAATAATCGTGGGGGCGTGACGGAAAATTTGCTCGAGGGTAGCTTCCTCATCGACCAGCATATTTCCGGTAGATGATCCCATGAAGACTTTGATCCCGGCAATAGAGCTAGGGTCAATCCCTTTAATCGCCTCTAAATTCTCATTACTTGCCCCAAGAAAGAAAGCAAAGTTGGCCTTTGATCCGTTTCGAGCAATTGCATATTTTTCCTCCAGCTTTTCTTTATCAAGGGTAGGTGGGGATACATTGGGCATTTCAAAAAAAGTGGTTGTACCACCAGCTACCGCCGCTTGAGATTCGGATGAGATGCACGCTTTGTGCGTGAGTCCGGGCTCGCGGAAGTGAACCTGGTCATCAATGAGCCCAGGAAGGACGAGCTTCCCCTCCGCATCGAGTACTTGGCAGTTCGGGTACAGGGATGGGAGGGATGGACCGATGTTTTCAATATGTCCGTTGCGGATATAAACATCCTGATTTTTCTGGGTGCCTTCATTAATAAGGGTACCTCCTGCTATGATGAGATCATTCATGATGGGCAGGCTTAGTTACTTCCATTGGCCCGAGCCAATAATTTGGTATTTGTAGGTGCAAAGTTCTTCCAATCCCATCGGTCCGCGTGCGTGCAGGCGATCGGTGGAAATACCTATCTCAGCCCCCAGTCCAAACTCGAAGCCATCGGTGTAGCGAGTGCTGGCATTCCAATAAACCGAAGAGGCATCGACATTGTTCAAAAACATTTCCGCATTCCCTGGATTTTCCGTGATAATGGATTCGCTATGGCCACTGCCGTATTGGTTAATGAAAGCAATGCCTTCGCTTAGGGAGTCCACGACTTTTATGGCAATGCGAAGATCGAGGAATTCCTCCGCAAACTCATCTTCTCCAGCCGAAGAAACCTCCATGCCTGAAAGAATAGATTGGGCTTCCGTGTCCGCAAAAATCTTGCACCCTTTTTCAATCAATGCCCGGGCACAGTCGGGCAGGAATTGAGAGGCAATAGATTTTTCAACCACGAGGTTTTCAATGGCATTGCATACGCCGGGGCGGCCGCATTTTGCCGAGACTGCAATGTCTTGGGCCATATTTAATTGGGCAGTGGCGTCGATAAATAAATTACAAACTCCCTTGTAGTGTTTTATTACGGGGATACGGCTATTTTCTGAAACGAAGCGAATCAGACCTTCTCCCCCCCGAGGAATGATACAGTGAATGTAGTCATCCATGGTCAATAAATGATTGAGGGCTTCTCGTTTCGTTGTTGGAATTAATTGCACCGCATCATCGGGTAAGGAAGATGACTCTAATGCCCCTGAAATAATCGAAGCCAGGGCCCGGTTAGAAAATTCGGCTTCTTTACCCCCCCTGAGAATAGAGGCATTTCCAGATTTTAAACATAGACCAGCACAGTCGATGGTTACATTAGGGCGGGATTCATAGATAATACCAATAACACCAATAGGAACTCTTGTTTTTCGAATCTCCAGCCCATTGGGCCGGGTCTTAGATTCGATCACTTTCCCCACCGGGTCAGGCAGGTCAATAAGTTGCCGAACTCCTTTGGCCATGGCATCAATCCTGGTGTCGTCGAGCTTGAGGCGGTCAACCATGGCTGGGCTGAGCCCGTTATCTTCGGCCGCATTTAAATCCCGCTTGTTTTCTTGGAGCAAAGTTTTCCGGTTTGATTCTAAACCTTGGGCAATGGCTTCGAGTGCTTGATTCTTTTCTTCTTCACTCGCACCGGTAAGAGAGAGGGAAGCAGAACGGGCACGCTTGGCGATGGTTTCAATCTGTTCTAATAAATTTTCAGGCATTGGGATATCTTAGGAGAAGTCAGCAAGGGGGTGAAGTGTATTCCGTGTCCATCAATAATAATTTTATAAAAAAGGCCTCCGGAAACCAGAGGCCTTTAAAAGGTGTAGGGATATAAACAGGAAGTCAGGAGTCCTTCTTTTTTTTGCTTTTGTCTTTCTTTTTACCTCCTTTTTTACCCTTTGCATACCTTTTGTCTTTCCTAGGCTTTTTGCGGGAGGCTAGGGCAGCCTTTCTTTCCTCTTCATTAAGTTTCCCGTCCCCGTCCTTATCGAATTCTTTAATAGCTTCTTTTTTTCGGTCAGCCATCTTTGCCCGTGCTTCCGATCTTTCTTCTACATTAAGCTTTCCATCCCCGTCCTTATCAAACTCTTTTACCACAAATGGAGGCAACTTACCCTTAGCCATGAACTCTTTTCGCACTTCCGCTCTTTCCTCTGCACTTAATTTTCCATCCCCATCGGTATCAAATTTTTTAATCATTTCCTCACGGGATGGGCGAACACCGCCAGAGTTTTCTTTTTTCTTTGCTTTACCTGGCTTGGCTGCAAAAGAGAAGCACGATAATAGGATGGAAAGTACAAAAATGGTGATTTTCATAGTGTATTGGTTGGTTTAGGATTTGGGTAATTAGTTGAACATTAGAACCAAACACAGGCGGAAAAGTTTCAAAATAATTATTTCTCAGGCAGGTTGAGATAATCTTTTGCATTCTGGAACGAGATTCTCTTAACCATATCACCCACGAGCTCAATGTCATCCGGTACAAATCCATCTTGCATCCATTCTCCCAAAAGGTTGGAGAGAATCCGCCGAAAATATTCATGTCTGGGGAAGGACAGAAAGGAACGGGAATCGGTAAGCATTCCGACAAACCTTGAAAGCAGGCCCACATTTGCCACCGTTTCTAACTGCTCGACCATCCCGTCTCGTTGATCGAGATGCCACCACCCAGAACCCAATTGCATTTTTCCGATTACTTCTCCCTGGAAATTTGCAAGCATAGTGGAAACAGTGAGATTGTCGGCTGGGTTAATATTGTAGAAAATTGTCCGGGGTAAGGCATCTTCTTCCTGCAATTTGTTAAGAAATCTTCCCATCTTTTCTGCCTGTGGCAGATCTCCGATCGAGTCGCCCCCGGCGTCGGGACCAAAGGATGAAAATAAACGGGATGAATTATTACGAATAGCCCCAAGGTGAATTTGCATAGTCCAGTCTTTCGCTTTGTACAACTTGCACAGATAGAGCATGATAAAGGAACTAAACTTTTCGGTGTCAGCCACATTTGCACTCTTTCCTTCCATCGCCTCACCGAAAATTTTTCTTGCCTCTTCTTCTGCCGGAAAATGGGCAAAGCATTGCGGGAATGCGTGGTCAGATAATCGGGAGCCAAGAGCATGGAAATGATTTACACGCTTAGCGAGGGCTTCGAGGTAATCATTCAATCCGTGGATATCCTTATCTGCAATATTCTGTAGTTTTAAAACCCATTTCGAAAAGTTTTCGGCATGATTGACTCCCCAGGATTGATCAGGGCGGAAAGTTGGCAACACTACCGTTTGCATGGATAGGTCTTGGGCAATCGTCTTATGATGCTGAGTGGAGAGGGTGGGGTCATCTGTTGTACATAGGGCTTTAACATTAAAGCGCTTAATCATCCCTCTTGCTGAATACTCTGGGTCTGCCAATTTCTCATTTGCTTCCTCCCAAATATCTTCTGCTGTTTCCGGATTCAGCAGCGTGTCGATACCAAAGCATCCTCTCAATTCGAGATGGGTCCAGTGATATAATGGGTTACCAAGGGCATGCGGGATGGTCGCAGCCCAAGCCAAATATTTTTCCTTGGGATCACCATTTCCCGTTACCAGTTCCTCCGGGGTTCCATTGGCCCGCATCGCCCGCCATTTGTAGTGATCGGCTTCGAGCCAAGCCTCAGCCAGGTTGTTGAAGCGTCGGTTGCTGGCGATCTCATCGGGAGGAAGGTGGTTGTGGAAATCAAGAATTGGTTCATTCTTGGCATATTCATGATACAGGCGCACAGCCTGATCATTGGAGAGAAGAAAATTGTCGTGGATAAAAGACATAAAAATAGTTACACCACAGATTCTGACTTTCTTGCTCTCTGGGTCAAAGGCAAATACAACACGGATTGTCTTTCAGTGAGAAAACCATGATAAATTCTGCCGTGATGGGTAGGGTGAAATCAATGATTTTTTAAAAGATAAAAGAGGGAATGGATTTGAATCTGGATGATTTGCAATCGGTACCAATCGGCTTTTTGCTTGCTCGGGGAGGACAGATTCAATAGGAAATTACCCTTTGGGAGCACGGCGCGGTAGCCAAGTGGTAAGGCCGGGGACTGCAAATCCTCTATTCGCCGGTTCGATTCCGGCCCGCGCCTCCATTCCTCACCTTTATAAATGTCTCTGTTTTGAGCAGGTTAAAGAACTTAGGATTGATTCATACGCGTTTGGGCTTTCCGCTAAATCAGGAGACAATCCAAGCCTTCCCTATTACCCAAAATGAAGGGAAAAACATGGGTAGCTTTTTACACGATTCGCGAGGATGAAATTCGTATTATTTCCGCACGCTGGGCAAGAAAAGGAGAATGTGAAATTTATCTAAGCAAAAGATTTGGATAAAATATTTGATGACAGACAGGTGGACATTGCCGACCTTCTGGACTTGTCCGTCTAAAGATAGAAAAATTTTACTCCTTTCCCTTCAATTCTACTCTTCTTATTTATAAAAGTGGTTGTTGGCTAAGATAGGCCTAAGTCCCCATTTGTGGGCAAGGTAACCTTCAACTTGCTGCCGTTTCGTATCAGATATTTCAGCAGCGATCATAATAAACTCAGCCACCTCACAGGTGGATTTTTCTGTCGTTAGAGCACCGCCAAACACAATGTCAGAGGGTGATGGAGCAGTATCACTTGATAATCCTGAATTTTGGACACGATTCGTACCATTGAGCCAAAACGATGATAATGGAGCTACACCATTATTGTAAGAGATTGCGGGTTCATGGGTTACCGAGAAAATATGCCAGTTCAAATCACCAGTCGTTCCTGGGTCGACCCAATTTTCAGCAAAAAAAGTTGAATGCTTACCATCATGATGACCCAAGAGCCAATTTCTTGAACCTTCACTGTAACCAGAAGAAATAACACGAAACCTCGAATTGCCAGCATATCGGCTTAGGGCAACGATCGAATACCCGCTTTGATCCAAATCATTACTAAAGTTTTTTGTGGTAGCCGTGGTATCATCCCCATCGTAAACGGCTACGGTTTTACCATTTAATTGCTCAGTCAGTGAGGGGTTACCATTGGAAATATTCATATCATTTCCATTTGCACTAAGATCTCTCCAGTTTTGGATGACAGTATTGGAAATTTCAAACGATCCAATATTGGATGCATCCAACCACAACATTACATTGGATACATCATCTCCAACATTCCAAACCTCTATATCTGCTTCCCCCGACTCCACGCTCCCAAAATCATTGCTCACCACCACGGTGTAAGTGCCATCGTGTTGGGTGGCGTTGGTATCGGTGATGGTCAGGGTGGCATTGGTTTCGCCGGCTAAAGCCGTGCCGTTCTTTTTCCATTGGTAGGTCAGGTATTTTCCTTCCGCCGATACAGATAAGGATGCATTGGTATCTGCAAAAACGGTCGGTTCCTGCGGTTGGGCCGTAATCTCTGGCTTTAAATATTTGAGAATTTGCTCGCTCAGTTGAGTCGTGGTGATGGATCCATCCGCAACCGTGCCATTGACCACCGTGGTTGAGCCCGCTCCACTGGAAGGAACCGCTTGCTCACCTAATTCATACAAGGACTTTACCTCAAACGCTGACAAGGCACGGTTGTAGATGCGCACATCGTCGATGAGACCTTCGTAATATTCACCATGATTTGGTACATGAGCGATCCGTAGATTGTAATTTTGCCCGTTGTACTTAAACCAATCCAAAGTTGAGTTAATTTCTATGAGGCCATTAACGAATATCCTAACAGGATCGGCTGTACCACCCGAATCCTCAACAGTTAAAAGATAATGAGTCCAAGTGTTTGAGCTTAAGTTCAAGTTTCCAAGTTTGGCACCAACAGAATGTACATCAACTTTAGGACTACCCTGATAAATGTAAAATGATGCACCGCCAACTTGCCAAGTATCTCCAGATACCCCAAGAACTCCTCCTTGCGTATCTGTTGTTTTGATCCATGCAGACCATGTAAAATCTTCGTTGTAGGAACCACTTAAGTTAGTACGAACCATGTCATCTGTTCCATCAAAGCTCAGAGCACCACCTATTTTTCCCTTTGACCAAGTCGGGGCGTTCGTCAAATTTCCATCGTTTCCATTTCCACTTGAATCGTAGGCAATACCTCCTTCCGTTTCATCGAATTTCCACCAAGCAATAAGCCCATCGGTCGTGCTACCATTGACATCGATTTGGGCTACGGAACTGGTAGCTGAGCCAAATATATTACTGACCACCACAGTGTAATTTCCTTCGTGCTGAGATTCATTGAGATCAGAAATAGTAAGCACGCGAGAGGTTGCACCCGCAAGATTCAGCCCATTCTTTTTCCACTGGTAAGATAAGTTTCCACCGCTAGCTTCCACGGCAAGTTTTGCTCCTACACCCCCAACGGAGATAATGGACACAGGGCTTAGGAAAATGACAGGTTTCAACACACCGGCTACTTCGCTCGAAAGCTGGTCTACTCCAATCGAACGATTTAAATCTTCCCTCACATCCTGAGGTAACATAGCCCGAGTGATGGTGCGATTTAGGTCTTCCTTAATCTCCTGACTAAGCATGCTCTTGGTAATCGTACGATTCAGATCGGCACGTACGCCACTGGCCATCATGTCGAGGGTGATGGAACCAGGAGCGATGGAGTCGTTCAGATCTGCAATGACTTCGGGAGCCAGGTCACGCAAATGGATGGTGCGGTTTAGATCACCGAGAACATCCCCCCCGAGCAGGGACTTAGAAATGGAACCGGGCTGGATGGTAAAGTCGCGGTTTAGCTTGGCGTTCACTTCAGCAGACAACTGTGCAACCCCAATGGTACGATTGAGATCATCCAGTACATTCTGGGGTAACATCTCGCGGGTGATTTCGGTAATACCTGCGGTGCGGTTCAGGTCAGCAAGAAGGGAAGGCGAGAGCATGGCAGCCGTAATGCCAGCTTCCGTGACTTTTTCGGAGACCTTTGCCACTTTGGCCACCTCGGCGACGAGGGCACGCGGGGTGGCGGTAATCAATTGGTCGGGCTTCAAATGACGAAGCCCATTGCCGTCCTCATTATCAAATTCAACGCGAAGATAGAGATCCTCATTTTTTAAAAACAATGATGGAGGCAAGGAGGTCATACCCTGACCGCCGAGAAGAACATGATAACGGCCATTGTGAACTGGCACCTTAATGGTTTCCCTTGGCTTTTCCCCGTTGGTCCAAAGAATTGTGCCTTTCCCATCGTGAAGGGAAAAAGTAAATTGGGCATCTCCAGAATAGTTGACCTGCCGTATGGAAACCTTTCCTATAAAAGGCACAGGTGGGCTTGCCCAAAGAGTTACACTCAAGAAGGTCGACCAAAAGAGTAAAGTAAGGAAAGTTTTCATACATTATAATTCTAGGATGAAACTATCTTGTCAACGCATCATCGTAGCCAGCGGATTCAATAAGCTTGTGGCAGCAAATACAAGATCATGAGCCATTATATTGAGGCAGGATGAATGACGGAGCCGGTCATAATCGTTTATCAATGCAAAATAGGACTTACAATCAGTCTTTTTTTCTAAAGATGACCCAGATGAAATTTATGACTAAAACCAAAAGGCACCCGGCTATGTAACCTCCAATCGCAACACTGGATGTGAGCTGAAGTCCGTATTGCCAGTCATGAAGCAATGTTTTGATTAACTTTGGATAGAACGAAAGAAGCAATAGGATCGCCACTGATCCGGCAATGAGATGCATTCTTTTAAAGTTGCTCACGCAGTAGTAAATTCCTTTGAAATAGCTCTCGGGTCAATCTTTGGCAGTTGGTAAAGGGAGGAATTCCAGCAAGCGTGGCAAGGTGATTCAGGATAATAATAATAGATAGCAAATGGAAAAAAAGGCTTAGTAATATTTACTAAATTATTCACTGCGGGCATTAATCGATATCTGGTTTTGTGCTGTTGCATGGGCAATCAATTTACCCGCAATTTTTTGTGCCTCTGCAAGTTGCTGACGAGATATGTCTTTGTTTAAAATAGCGATAAATTGGCGATTGTCTACCCCGTTGGATCGAGCAGTAAGGGCCCATGCATAGGCTTTAATTAAATCTTTTCTAATGCCTTGTCCGAAGGCAAATAGTAAGCCTAGGTTGTTTTGGGCTTCGGGAATTCCCTGGTCAGCTGCCAGGTTGTACCACTTAATCGCCTGAAAAAAATCTACATCCACACCTTTACCCGCATGATAAAGAAGACCCAGGTTGTTTTGGGCCATGGCATGTCCTTGTTCGGCGGCTTGGGTGTAAAAATGAATTGCTTTTTGATAATCCTGGGGTACTCCGAGTCCGTTATGATAAAAATGTCCTAGACTAAACTGGGCAGGAATAATTCCCTGCTCTGCTGCTGCCCTGTACCACTTAGCGGCAAGAGTAAAGTCTTGGATGCCGCCTGCTCCGGTCTCATAGAGCCACCCTAAATTGTACTGGGAAATAGCATGGCCTTGTGGTGCCGCCTTTTCGAACCATTTGCCCGCTTTTTTGTAGTCCCGGTCCAACCCGTCCCCATTAAGGCAAGCCATGGCCAATTTGAATTGGCCTGCAAGTTGAGCATTATTTTCATGCCCTTGATCTTCCCGCTCCGCGAGACCGATGTTAATGAAAGAAGAGAATGAAAGTATGAAGGCGAATGTGGCAGTATTCACATAATAGACCTTGCATTTACTCCTGTGTTCGTCAAATGAGTTTCCTGGGCAAGGTAATTGTAAAAGCCGCATTGATTTAATTCATTTATCAGGCAGGATGGTTTTGCTACAGTCTGTTCTTCTTATATAAATGAAATGGGTTGCAATATTATTACTTCTTTAAAAGGAATGCTTAGCAGAGGGAAAGGAAGTCAAGTGTCTTGCCGTAGAGATCGGTTTTTACCCCGGGGGAATTTGTCCACTTTCTCCAAGCAATCTGCGGCAAAAAGAAGGGTGTTATTTTCGCCCATTTTATCATGAACCTAGCAAACGCTCATAAGTATCGTCATCTTCTTAAAAGGTGGCGTGCCGTATCGCTGGAGGCAGGACTGAAAATGATACCAGTTTCCCGCTTTGATGGATATAAAATCTATGAAATTATTTCTCCTGCCTGCTCCGGGAATCGTGGGATTTATCTTTCCGCAGGCATCCATGGGGATGAGGTGGGGGCGGTACAGGGGTTACTTTGCTGGGCGGAAAAAAATGTGAGGAATCTCGCGACTTTACCTCTCCGTTTATTTCCCTGTTTAAACCCATGGGGCATGGAGGAGAATTCACGTTTCTGCCAAACCGGTGGTGACCTAAATCGCTTATGGGGAGGGGGGAAAAGTGCCTTAACGGCGGCGATCCAAAATCGTATTCAAAACATGAAATTTCATTTGATCCTCAACTTGCATGAAGATTATGACGCGGACGGAGCTTATTTATACGAATTAACCCGAGGCCCTCGGTCCAAGGCAAGGGGTGAGAAAATGTTACAAGGTTTGGAAGGGCTAATTCCCAGAGATAGTCGCGAGTCGATTGAGAAAAGAAAGGTTCGAAACGGCATTATTCGTCCTCGTCCCCGTAATTTTTTAGCTGATGAATTACCAGAGGCGCTTTATTTATTTCAAAATCACACGGATCATAGCTACACTGTGGAAACTCCTTCTGAACTTGATTTGGAAGTGAGGGTAAATGCACAGGTTTGTATGATCGAAGCTGCCCTGACCTCATAGGCTTTAGTTGGGCAAGCGAGGCTTTTCGATTGCAGAAAGTTCAGTACTTTGGCAAATTAAAGTTATTCCCTTGGAACAAAGGTTCCTTTTCTTTCTTAAAACCCTTTTTATGCAAGCCACCAAGGACAACCAAGATGTGATTCACCGCATTGACCCCGAGAATTCCGAGGAGATATCTACTCGCTTTGATGACCTGGTTCGTTTGCTGAATGAGGGTAGTAATCAGGCGGTTCTTGCCCAAGTGGAGAGCTTTCACCATTCCGATCTTGCGGATGCCTTTGGCCTAATTTCCGGTAACCTTAGAAAACGATTGCTCGACTTGGTGAAAGTTGAACTTGATCCGGATTTACTGTTCGAACTGGAAGATCACTTGCGTAAGGAGGTGACCGATTCCCTCTCGCCCAAAGAAGTAGCGGAAGCGATAACGGAGATGGACTCCGATGAAGCCGTACAAGTCCTTGAGGATATGGATGAAACTGAGAGGGAAGAAATTCTCAGTGAAGTACCAGATGATGAGAGGCTGGATATTCAGGTCGGCTTGGCTTACCCGGAAGACTCAGCCGGCCGAAGAATGCAGACTGATTTTGTTTCTGTTGGAGTTAATTGGACGGTCGGACAAACCATCGATTATTTGCGCGATGAAGAAGATTTACCTGATGAATTTCTCGATGTTTTTGTTGTCGATGATGCAATTAACCCTAGCGGCGTAATTTCACTTTCCCGGATTTTACGCTCCCCTCGACCAACCCTGATGCGTGAGATTTGTGATGATACTCAAGTCATTGTTCCTGCCAATATGGTCCAGGAAGAAGTGGCCTTGCTTTTTGAAAAATACGATCTGACGACTGCTGGAGTCGTTGACTCCGATGGACATCTTATTGGAATGATTACCGTGGACGATGTGATGGAGGTTGCACGAGAAGAATTTGAGGAAGATGTCTTGCGCCTTGGTGGGGTAGGGGAAGAAACCGTTGATGATGGTGTCTTTCAGTCGTCCGCTAAACGTTTCACTTGGTTGTTGGTCAATCTAGGCACCGCCATCCTTGCCTCTCTTGTGATTGGGATGTTCGATGCAACCTTGGAAGAAATGGTGGCGTTGGCTGTTCTGATGCCCATTGTTGCATCGATGGGGGGGAATGCGGGAACCCAAACTTTAACGATAACCGTGAGAGCATTGGCTACTAAGGAACTCACACCTTATAACACCTTTCGAACTATTCGAAAGGAATTGGTGGTTGGGTTGTTAAACGGTTGCTTGTTTGCGGTTTTGGCCGGTTTGGTGACGCTGTATTGGTTTAATCACTTAAACAATTCATATCTCTTGGGGCTCATTATTGCAGGGGCGATGATTATCAACCTAGTGGTTGCCGGGATCGCGGGGGTGGCTCTACCTATATTGCTTGATAAGTTTCGCATTGATCCAGCGATTGCTTCTGGTGTTTTTGTCACCACCATCACAGATGTCGTCGGATTCTTTGCTTTTCTGAGCTTGGCTTCCTCCTTTTTACTCTAAAGTTTAACATTTCTTTTTGCTTAATAGCCCTTCTTAAAGTGCTTATTTAAGCATTGTGCTCTTGTTTTTCCGCAACCCACTAGGCTAATTTTTTATGAGACAAAAAATACTTTACATATTTTTTGACTAAGTATGTATTTGGTGTATTTATATAAGTGTACTTTATGAATTACTATGATAAATAACATACTCTCTCTTATTTTTATACTCTCCATCGCGACCACAGGATCCTGGATCTTGTTTAATTTTGCTTAATCGCAAGGCGTTTTTAGGAAAGATCAAAATCATCCTTTTAAAATATGAATTCTTATGATTCCGCTCATCTCCCTTCTTTACATCTTCATGTTTATATAAGTCAAAACATAGAATTTTACATCTACACGACTTCAGCCTCTTGGTCATGGGAAACTTTTTTGTATGACGGTATATTTGAGCATAAAGCCAAATCTATTTTAAAAGTAACGAAGGGCGTGAAACCAAACTCTGATGTTTTCCATGTTTATCAATCGGAAGAATGAGATTCTTCATGGATCAAACAATGAAAAATAGGAATATTATTAGTCTTATGCAAAAAAGTTCATTATTTCATGGATAAAATGTACAATACCGTCTATTTTAGAGAAGTATGCCTAAGAAAAAAAAACTAGAACCCTCTCTTACTGAATTTCGGATTCATTTCCGTCTTTCTGATTGTGTGGGTTTGTCGGTGAAATACTTTATGGCACTTGATCTTGAGCAAGCATTTTCCATGTTCGACTATGTTTGCAGGAAAAATAATTTAGATACAGAAATTACTAAACTTTATCACTGGAACCGGTGGCTTTCCAGGTGGGAGCAATATGACCTTTCCGAATTTTCATTAGCTTACGCTGAGAAAGATTATTCATTTGGTTTTTCAATCGATGATCAAGCATTGCTAGTGTAAAGCTTAAGGGATTTTTAAATACCTAGACTCAAGTAATTTCCTGTCTTTGAACATTTGGAAAGCGAGCCCGAAAAATTACAAGTACAGCAACAGTTGATATAGCAAAGTAAGCAGGGAACCACTGGAGAGAAGCAAGAAAAGCTAAAACTTCAACACTATCCTCACTCGTTGCAGCAAGTTCCCCATCTAGTTTAATCCATGCAATCAATCCAGAGTAAAGCAAGGATGCTCCCCCATAAGCTAAATTTGTGGAAAGCCCGCGAAAGCTGAGCACTGTTGCACGCTTATCCGAAGGGGAGTGTTCATTAAGGTAGCGACTTGCTAAATAATTCATGCACTGCATGACTGCGTAAAGAAGGGCTGCTGGAAATATCCCCCAAATCGGTATAGCTTCAGCAAGTCCGAGCAATCCAATAATAAGTACTGCACTTAAAAGGATAAAGTTGGTGCTGGGTTTTAACCTGTCGGCGAGTATGCGAGCAAGGCGAGGAATGAAAACGCCCATGAGTGACATCCCGGATGCGACTAGCCCAAAAGTAGCAAGGGGAAGGTCGATGGCACTCCAATATGCACTGGCAATGGTTAGAAACTGCCTAATCACATTATCGAGTGCCATACAGGCGAGCAGAATGCCAAAGGGAAGCGCGGATTTCCACACCCAACCTCCGGCAAGGATGGTTTTATTAAACGCAACCCGCATGGTTGTCATTGTTGAGCCCTGGGGTTTTTTAAAGTTATCTTTCATACCAACCGCGGCAAAAATAACTACAAACGATGAAAGAAGGGTGAGCAAAATCGGTGCTTTTACCAAGGTTTGGGGTGAAAATTCAAAAGTGATTCCACTCCACTGCAGAATGCTGTTAATAAAAGAAGCATCGTAAAAGGCGGAGCCTGTCATCATGGCAAAGAAGAAAGCGAGGGAGGTAAACCGTTGTGCTTTCTCGAGGGCTTGCCCCCATTCTTTTTCCCGACCTGCTTCTTTCAGTGAGTCAAAAGCAAGGGCTTCATCTGCCCCACTAACAGCAGCTTCAGCCACCCCACTGACGATTCGATTCAAGGCAAATAAGGTAAAGACCAAACTTCCCCCATTCATGGGTGCGAGTAATAGAGTACCCATTTCAAAGAGCATGCAAAAGGCTGCAAATACGATCAGCTTTTTCCTGCCTACAGTGTCAGCAAGGGCACCGGATGGTACTTCAAGGCAAATAATTGTGATTGCCCAGATTCCATTGAGAATTCCAAATTCTTCCCAGGTCAGTCCATGCTCTAGAAATAAAAGGGCATAAACCGGATAATAAAAGCGGGCATTAAAAAACATTCGGAAGCAAATGAATCGCTTTAAGTTTCCATCTGCTATTCTATCCATGTTTGGTTTCATTCAGTGATGAGATGAGGATTGGCTCTATTTTTCGGGTGACAAGATCATTCGGCAATCTCATTGCAAACGAGGTTGCCTGAGAACAGGCAAGCCGTTTCTTCTGTTTTAGTTTTCTTTTCATTAATCTTTACTATAGATTTTAATATTTTAAAGACTTGATCGTATGCGTTTCCATGTCAGAGTGGTTCATTTTTACTCTCATGAATATCCACGAATACCAAGCAAAGGAACTCTTTGCCGATGCCGGCGTAGCAGTGCCAAATGGAACTGTCGCCCAAAACGAGCAAGAATTTGATCAAGCCCTGTCGGCTTTACCCCAAGGTGAACCGATTGTTGTAAAAGCCCAAATACATGCGGGCGGACGAGGGAAGGGAACCTTTACGAACGGTTTCAAAGGAGGCGTTCATGTGGTGTCTGATGCTGCTGTTGCCAAAGAAAAAGCACAAGCCATGTTGGGCAATGTTTTAGTAACCAATCAAACGGGTGAAGAAGGAAAGGAAGTCGGCACCGTTTATTTCACCGAGGCTTGTGATATTGAAAAAGAATATTACCTGGCTGTCCTCATGGATCGTGCCACCTCGATGCCTGTAATAATTGCCTCCACAGAAGGTGGAGTAGATATTGAGGAAGTTGCAGAAAGTTCACCTGAGAAAATTTTAAAAGTATTAGTTGATCCAGCCTTGGGGCTACGTGCTTACCAAGCCCGTCAGATTGCATTTGGGTTGGGCTTGAGTGGTGATTCCTTCAAGCAATGCGTGAAGCTTGTCATTAGGTTATATACTTTTTTCTGGACCAAAGACTGTTCTCAGGTTGAAGTTAATCCTCTAGTTACCACACCTTCTGGCGATGTCCTTGCTTTGGATGCTAAGGTTAATTTTGATGCCAATGCCTTATTTCGCCATCCAGATGTGGTTGAACTTCGTGATCTGAGCGAAGAGGATCCCAAAGAAGTGGAAGCTTCTAAGTTCGATCTTAACTACATCGCCCTGGATGGTAATGTTGCCTGTATGGTTAATGGCGCTGGTCTAGCCATGGCTACGATGGATATTATCAAACACTACGGAGGATCCCCTGCAAACTTCCTTGATGTCGGTGGAGGGGCCAATGAAGAACAGGTTGAAAACGCGTTTCGCATTTTGGTTTCTGATGACACAGTTAAAGCCATCCTCGTTAATATTTTTGGAGGAATCATGAAGTGTGATGTCATCGCCACCGGGATTGTGAATGCCGCCCGTAAGTTGGACATGAAGGTTCCCTTAGTGGTGCGCCTTGAAGGTACAAATGTTGCGGAAGGAAAACAAATTCTGGCAGACAGTGGCTTGGCTCTCGAGCCTGCTGATACTCTTGCAGAAGCAGCTGAGAAAATTGTTAAGTTGGCTGCAGAAGCCTAAACCCAAAGAAAGGAAATATTTTTAGATGAGCGTTTTAGTAAACAAAGACACCCGCTTAGTGGTTCAAGGAATCACAGGAAGTGCGGGAAGTTTTCATACCACTCAATGCATGGAGTACGGCACAAATGTTGTGGCTGGCGTTACCCCTGGCAAAGGAGGGCAAAAGTTTCAGGATACAGTTCCTGTATTTGATACCGTTCAAGATGCGGTGGACAAAGAAGGTGCGAATGTTGCGGCGATCTATGTCCCTCCCCCTTTCGCAGCAGACTCTATACTGGAAGCTATCGATGCAGAAATTCCTTTGGTGATTGCAATCACTGAAGGAATTCCTGTGCGTGATATGGCTGAGGTAAAGGCTCGACTTGCCACCTCCAATACTCGTTTAATTGGCCCAAATTGTCCCGGTATTATAACACCTGGTGAGTGTAAAATTGGCATTATGCCTGGTTATATTCATAAGCCAGGAAAAGTCGGTATTGTCTCCCGCTCTGGTACCCTTACCTATGAGGCGGTATGGCAAATCACCAGTGCTGGGCATGGTCAGTCCACCTGTATTGGTATAGGCGGTGACCCGATCAATGGGACTAGTCACTTGGAAGCGGTGCAATTATTTCATGAAGATCCGGATACTGAAGCTATTATTCTTATTGGTGAAATTGGTGGAACTGCTGAAGAAGAGGCAGCAGCCTTCATCAAAGATAATGTAGACAAACCTTGTGCCGCCTTTATTGCCGGACGCACTGCACCTCCAGGTCGTCGTATGGGCCATGCTGGAGCCATTGTTTCGGGCGGGAAAGGAACTGCCGAGGCTAAAGTGGAAGCTTTACTGGACGCTGGTATTTCTGTGGCTGAGACACCTTCGCACATTGCGGATGCTCTGTTTAAGGTCTGGAATCCCTAAATTTTAAAATGAATCAGATACTTCTCTCCAAGCTCAGCTTCGGGGAGAATTTTGTCAAGATTCCAAATTTTGGCAGGATGCAAGCCTGAGGTTTTAAGTTCTTCGCAGTAATCCCCTCCCTTTAAGTATAAAATCCCATTAGCAGGGGAATGCTTGGCTCCCTTACTCACTTTATTTTGCACCCAACCAAAAAATGTAGGCAAGGAAGTAACCGCACGGCCAATGATAAAATCATACGATTTTTTTCTCGGTAATTCTTCTACACGACCTCGCTTTACTTCCACATTGGTAAGTCCAAGTCGTTCCACCATGTCCTCGACCACCATTACTTTTTTTCCAATGGAATCAAGCAGGGTAAACTTTGCCTGTGGGTAGCAAATAGCCAAAGGTATACCCGGTAGTCCACCTCCTGTTCCCACATCAAGCAGGCGGGCTTTAGGCATAAGCCTAAGAAACTTGGTAATGGTTAAGCAGTGAGCGAGGTGCTTGGTTTCGAGGCGGTCTGTATCTTTTCGGGACACTAAGTTTATCTTGGCATTCCATTCCCGAAGAAGGGTTATATATTCTTCCAATTGAGACCAGGAGCCTTTGTCTAGGTCAGGAAACCATACTTTTAGTAAATCCCACGGATTTTCCTCCTTGCTCATTTCTTTAAGCTATTTCAATGGGACCAAGCTGTTTCACCAAGTCATCCATTGCTTTTGCTTGGCGAAGAAAGTCCTCCAATTTGTCGAGAGGGAGAGCACAAGGGCCATCACACTTTGCATTCGATGGGTCTGGGTGTGACTCAAGGAAGAGGCCACCAATTCCTTGACTCATGCCGGCAAGCATAAGCTCGGAAACCGCTTGGCGGCGTCCACCCGCGGAATCACTTCGGCCACCCGGTATTTGTAATGAGTGAGTAACATCAAAAACGACCGGGCAACCAGTATGTTTCATGATTCCGAAGTTTAGAGGGTCGACCACTAAGTTGTTGTACCCAAAAGAGGTACCTCGTTCGCAAAGCAAAACATCTTGATTTCCTGCTTCATGGAATTTTTTAAGGATATGTCCCATTTCGTGGGCGGCCAAAAATTGGGCTTTTTTCACATTCACTGGTCGGCCCGTTTCCGCCAAGGCCACAACCAAATCAGTTTGCCTGCAGAGAAACGCCGGTAGTTGCAAAACATCGATGACTTCAGCAGCCGGCTTGGCCTGGTGGGGCTCATGGACATCCGAAATGACGGGTACTTGATAAGTTTCCTTGATTTCTGCAAGAATCTCACAACCCTTTTCTAACCCAGGACCGCGAAAGGAGGAAATTGAAGATCGATTGGCTTTGTCAAAAGAGGCTTTGAACACATAGGGGATTCCCAACTTGCCTGTAATTTCCTTGTAGGCCGCCGCAATTTCCAAGGCAAGCTCGCGGGACTCCAGTACATTCATCCCACCAAAAAGGGTAAACGGCCGGTCATTGGAAACTTCAAGTGATCCAACCTGAATATTGTTTTGGTTGCTCATGAATAGGCGATTTCCGGAGCAGAGCCATGTTCTGCTGATACGACTATACCAATACCACCTCTGGCATTGAAATCAACCTCTACACGGCACCAGCGAGGATTTAAAGCTTGAACCAAGTCGTTTAATAACACGTTTGCAAAATGTTCATGAAAAGTGCCCTCATTCCTAAAAGTCCAAAAATAGAGCTTCAATGACTTAGATTCGACAATCTTTTGATCGGGTACATAACGAATTAAAATTTCAGCAAAATCCGGTTGTCCAGTTTTGGGGCAAATGCAGGTAAATTCGCTGGTGCGTAATTCGACTACATAGTCTCGTTCAGGGTTTCGATTAGGAAAAGTTTCAAGCTCACGCTTTGGTGAGGTGCCGCCTTTTCCCAATTGGGTGAGGTCTTTGTGTTCGAGGTTACCTTCTGTCATATGAATCTCACTTTCTCATTTTTATAAGCTTGGAGCAACCTTGAAGCATGTTAGATATTGGACCAGTCCACAATCGATTCTATGGATGCCATGGAATCCTGAAGAAGTTTTAGATATTCCAATCGCGGGATTTCCAGTGCTCCCAAGCTTTCGAGGTGGGATGTATGTACTTGGCAATCAATCAAAGATATACCATGAGTTTCTGCAATCTCTACAAGGTGGGCAAGGCATAGCTTGGAGGCATCCGCTTTGGTATGAAACATAGATTCACCACAAAATACTCGCCCCAAAGCCAAACCATAAAGACCCCCCACTCTTTTCCCGTCCGAAAATGCTTCAATTGAGTGGGCGATACCTTGAGAATGGAGCTTTGCATAATCTTGAATCATATCTTTTTCAATCCATGTAGATTCTTGGTTTGGCCTTCTTGCTTTAGCGCAGGCTTCCATCGTTTCGGTAAAACCCTGATCAATTCTGATATCAAATTTCTTACTTTTACGAACCCGTTGTAAACTTTTTGAAATCTTAAACTTATTTGGGAATAAAACCATCCGAGGATTCGGAGAAAACCAGCACCAAAAGTGAGGGTCGTAATCCATTTTCATCCAGGGAAAAATTCCACGGGTATAGGCTTCGATTAACCTTTCCGTCCCAAGTTTTTCACTCACAGCAACCAGGCCTTCATCATCCGCTTCAATCGGGTTGGGAAACCATCTGGGTTCATCCTCATCCAGAAGGGTAATCATTTAAGTAATAGGGACTAGCTCCGAGAAAGTTCCAAGATACTTGCTTCCGGCCGGCAATTTACACGAACCCCGTACAGGCTACCAATCCCACGGGTAATGAAATGAGGCCGTCCGTGAAAATCTTGTAAGCCCTCGGTATGGGATAAATCTGAAACTGGAGCCAGGGGTGCGTAATTTGAGAAAGGAATCCTGAACTGACCACCATGGGTATGGCCACTTAACATCAGGGCCCAATCGTATTCATTCACAAGGTTTTTTGTGTCTGGATTATGGGAAAGCAGAATATTTAGGTGTGGTCTTCTTCTCTGGTCGGACCCAATTCTTGCCATACATTTCCTGGGTAGGCACTCTGTATTCCACATGTCTCCAAGTCCAGTCACAGTAACAGGTAGGCCATTGAGGTAGGTATTTGCTCTTTCGTTGTGGAGAATTCGGACCTTAGCTGCTTTAAGAACATTTTTTATCTTTTCCGGGGAAGAGAATCCACTACGGGCTGCTGCCCATGTGCCACCGTCATGATTCCCCAGCGATGCAAAAGTTGGTACTTTTTTCGAAATTTTTGCCAGGCAATTTTTTAGGGCATCGAGTTGTTCATCATTGGGGCGATCTGTGATGAAATCACCGGTGATCATGCAGGCATGGGGTTTTTCTTTTAATCCTTCCGCAAAACTATGCTTAATATAATTGATTGAAGTAGCTTGGGATAGGTGGAGGTCAGACAGATGAAGAATTTTGATTTTCTTTTGACTCGGAAGGAAGGGTAATCGGACAACTGTCTTAGTTATCTCAAGCCAGGTTGATTCATACCTAGAGTAACCACCAAGAAGAATCGGTGGGATAGAAAATTTAATCGCATTCGAGATCCATGACCTTCGCAGCCATTTTTTCTTAGAAGACTGGATCCTTTTTGTGTGTTCTTTGTGGTAATCTGGCGCTTCCATCGCAAATCAGTCGTTAGAAACTTGAGGGTCAGGCTGATTGGATACCACCTTCAGTATCAAATTCTTCAAGCTTTGCCAGTAACGATTTTTGAGGAACCGTTGTTTCACTGGCATTGCGAAGATCCTTGATTTTTACATTTTGGGTTTCTAGCTCTTTACTTCCCAAAATGAGGGCGTAGCGAGCCCCGGATTTACCTGCATCTTTAAATTGCTTTCCGAAGCCACAAGATTTCAGGGAGTAAGCGGTAGAAAATCCTCCTTTACGAGCTTTAGAAACTAAAGAAATTCCATGTTTTTTCTCTTCTTCCCCAGCAATAAGATAAAGATCTGGGGCCATGACATATTGAGGGAGTAGTCCTTTAGATTCTAAGCAATCACTTAAAGTCATATCCCCGATGGCGAATCCACACGCCGGCATATCAACATTTCCCGACAATTTCTTTAACAAATGATCATATCGACCACCTCCAGCCAAAGCCCGACCCTTTCCCGACGCTTCAAAGGCTTCATAGACAAATCCGGTGTAGTAGGCTAAGCCACGCACTATGGAAAGGTCTATGGTAATATAAGAGTCAGCGCCGTGAGCCTTAAGAAGGTCGGTGATGTTTTGCCAGTCTTGGATAATATTATCGGCCTTTTGAGTGCCTGATTTTAATCGTGCAATGAGGGTGTCCAGTGAATCAATTTTTTTTATTTCCTGAATCTTGTCCCATAGAAATTCTCCCTTTCCGGGCATAGTCTCCTCAAGTGATTCAATTGTTTGCTCTGGCTTTCGCCTTTCACTTTTATCGATGGCATTGAGAACCGCAGGTCTTATCTCTTCGGAAACACCAAGCTCTTCCAGTAAAAATATCCAGGTATTTCGATCACTTAACCGAATCTTAAAGTCCTGCACACCTAACCCAAGGGTTTCGAAAATTGCGACGAGTAAGGCAATCAATTCCGCATCTGCCGCGATCGCAGATTCACCAAGCAAGTCGGCATTGAATTGATAAAAAGAACGTCCTCTACCTTTTTGAGGTCTTTCATAGCGAAAGTGTTCCCCTACATTAAACCACTTTATTGGTTTGGGTAAGGAGTTGGCTCTGGCAGCCACCATCCGCGCAAGGGTGGGGGTCAATTCCGGACGCAAGGCAACCTGCCTGTTTCCTTTATCTTCAAAGTGAAAAAGCTGGCCTACAATTTCGGCACCAGATTTTTCCACATACAAATCTAAGGGCTCAAGGACAGGAGCGTCATATTCTTTAAAGTCAAAAGCTCGGGCAACGGTGCGAAAAACACGAAATAAGTGATTCCGGCGGGAGCAAGCTTCTGGGGGGAAATCCCGAAAGCCGGGAAGAGTGTCAAACATTTGGATTTGAAGTATTAAAACTGGTCGAGATCAATTTTCTCTAAACCGGTTTTCATTTCTTTACCTGCTTTAAATTTGACCACAGCACGCCTGGGGATGACCACATCAGTTTCTGGCTGATTTGGGTTGCGTCCAACACGCTGCTTACGGACTTGAAGTTCGAAAACACCGAAGTTGCGGAGTTCAACATTTTTGCCACTGATCAAGCCTTCTTGTATACACTCAAGAGTTTGCTGCACAATGTATGTGACATCTTTATGATTGAAATTAGCGGATTCGTAAATTTTTTGAACGATTTCTCTTTTGGTCAGGTTTTTAGACATAATGGGGAAACTGTTTGAAAGAGCGTTGTCTTAAGATTAAGATAGTAGTAATTTCATAAATTCCCATACATCAATGACCTGTCAATTTTAAATTATTTCAAAATGCCGAAAAAAGAAGATGATAATCCGCTAGAAGAAATGCAAAAGCAGCTTCGTGACTTAATGAACAACAAGAATGTGCAGGTCGCATTTGCTCCGTTTATGCAATCGATGAAGGATCAATCCAAAGATGTGGATGATGGTGGGAAAGGGGGAGGAACACCCGAGAAACCACAAGAAGAGGATTTGTCCCGGGATGAGAAATTA
>Ga0206130_10000858_pt1 | contig 47569 bp, 57 predicted proteins | sample Helgoland_Spring_9_FD_148637 | JGI IMG/M metagenome (GOLD analysis project Ga0206130, IMG submission 148637) | Pelagic subsurface seawater microbial communities from Kabeltonne, Helgoland, North Sea - Helgoland_Spring_Bloom_20160512_1 | ecosystem: Environmental > Aquatic > Marine > Epipelagic ...
CCGATGCAGCTGCGGCAGATTCAGACAGTCCCGCTGCGGTTTCAGATGCCGCTGCATTTGTTTCGCTGTCACTGGCATCACTGGCTGCAGTCGTAGCAAGACCTGCTTGGGTCGATGCCGTAGAAGCTGAACCGGATGCGTTTGTCTCGCTGGTTGCTGCGTTAGATTCAGATATGCCTGCTGCGCTCTCAGAAGCCGCTGCTGCGGATTCACTGTCACCCGCTGCAGTTGCACTCGCTGCCGCTAAACCTGCCTGTGTGGACGCTGTAGAGGCGCTGCCGGAGGCGTTGGATTCGCTTGATGCGGCATTGCTCTCAGAAATGCCTGCTGCAGTCTCGCTGTCACTCGCATCACTTGCTGCAGATGTCGCCAAAGCCGCTTGGTTTGTCGCTGTCGTCGCACTACCCGAGGCATTAGACTCGGAAGTTGCAGCGTTAGACTCAGAAGTTGAAGCGTTGCTTTCGCTGGTAGAGGCGGCACCCGCACTGGTAGAGGCGGAAAGCGCACTAATATTGGCAGCTGAGGCAGATGATCCGGCAGCTGATTGGCTCGCAGTTGCCGATGATGCTGACAGTGCTGCTGCTGAAGCCTCATCCGTTGCAATCGCCTGCCCGGTTACCGCCGTGTCGTCGCTTTGAAGCACTGTAAGATCGTGAGTACCGCGAACAATAACGAGCTGATCGATGTAGAGCTCTGTACTGGTGTTTGCCCCTTGGTTGCGCTTATCTAATTGAGCAGCGCCAGCGGTGTAAGCAGCCGATGCCGTGCCGCTGTTGGTATAGAACGTCCACGCATTGTTTGAGGGACAGATTACTCCCGCCCATCCGCCTTGATTGCTCAGTGCAAATGTGACTGAAACCCCGGTGTTGTTGAATACCCACAGACCGATCGTCCAGTCTTCACCGCTATCAATAGCAGGCATCGAGAAGACACCAGCGAAAGTATCGGATGCACCGGACGACGTTACTTGCGCCATGTAGGTGCCTTCGTGCGGTGTTACCGTTCCACCCGTGGTAACAGTCCATCGTCCAGACTCGGGATCCCAGCCAGAAGAGGCTAAAAAGTCTCCTTCTTCAAGCGAACTGTCCGGCACGATGTTACTCAAGGTAACAGCTTGGTAGGCATTCAAGGCTGAAACAGCCGATGCCCCTGCAGCGCTCTGAGAGGCCGCTGTGTCAATAACGTCTTGAGCGGTTGCCGCTAGGTCTGCTGCAGTCTGAATTGCGTCAGAGGCAGTCTGAATTGCGTCAGAGGCAGTGTCGATAACATCTTGGGCGGTTAGAGCCGCGTTAGCTGCAGCCGAAGCAGCATCAGAAGAGGCCGCACTGGCAGAGTTCGATGCCGCGTTCGCTTGCGCGGTGGCGTCAATAACGTCTTGCGCGGTATCTAATAGATCTTGAGCTGTGGCCGCAGCATCAGCAGCAGTATCTATCGCATCTTGCGCTGCAGCAGCCGCTGAAGTACTCGCCGAACCCGCGGAGTTTGCAGCCGCATTCGCCTGAGCGGTGGCATCAATAACGTCTTGGGCTGTATCTAACAGATCTTGGGCCGTGGATGCCGCATCGGCTGCGGTACTGAGAACATCAGCTGCTGTGCTTACAGCATCTGCTTGCGCATCTGCCGCATCATTGGCAGCGGCTAATGCATCCGCTGCCGCGTCTAGAGCCGATTGAGCAGCCGCATTTTCACTGATGACTGCATCTGCTGCGTCTTGTGCTGCATCTGCTGCGTCTTGTGCTGCCGCCGCTGCTGAGTTTGATGCAGCAAGCTCGGATGCCGCTGCCGCTATGGCGTTGGTTTCAGCATCATCGATACGGGTGTTGAGCGTGGCGTTGAGCTGCGTCGAGGTGATCTGACCTGTAATATCGATCAGCAGCTGAGCAACGTCTTGTGCCGTAGTGGCGACTGTGCCTGCTGTGGCATTGACCGGGCCAGACTCACCCAGTACGTTTACATGCCTTATCCAGTAGTAGAATGTTTGGCCGGTTGCGACCGTATCGTCAGCTACTCTAAACGTGGATTCCTGTATCTTGACAGCTGTTCCGAAATCATCTGTTGAGCTGCGGAAGATTGAGGTAAAGGCGTGCCCGTTGTATGTAGGGTTATCCCACTGCAACTGGACATCTTCGTACAGCCCTGTGGCGGTGAATCCAGTAGGCTGAGTAGGTGTATCAGCAGTGACAGGAGTACCAGACCCCCCAGTGTTCGTGACATTTTCATTGTTTATCGTGTCTCCTATTCCGCCGACTGCATACGATACGTTTGGGCCTGAGCCAGATGAGCGGAGTGTAATCAGTCCCGCATCATCCAAGTCTGAGAGTGTTAACGCTCGATTGCGTCCGTCACCTCGTTGCCCAGTCAGTATCTCAGCCGTTTCAGCAAGCGCCTTTTCAGGCACCGTCATACCTTTTACCCGTGGTATAGCAGGGTAATTACTTTTCTTTTTCGCCATTACAATTCACCCATAGAAGTGGCTAGGGTTACCCGGCTTACCGGTCCCGTTCCAGATACCTCGAACTCCCAATCTGTGGCTCGTCGAGGAGCCAAGCGAATTACCTCCGTTGTAATAGGTGTTAAGTCAGTGATCAGCTCACCATCGGCCCACACTTTGAAATTCACATTACTCGGTAGGTCGGTATGAATTTTTGCGCAGGTGAATGAGCTGTCTCGCACTCGGTGCTTTTTAGACTTGTAGGTATAGCTGTAATTTCCAACAGCAGTTTCCCACGTAAGTATTTGATCTGATTGAACAAAATATAATTCATCGTCTTTCAGGTCGTTGAACCCGGCAGTCGCATATGTGTCAAATGTGACAAACTGACCCGTGTTAGCGTCGTAGGTGAATCCACCCGTGCCGGTCCCGCTGTTGTTTGTATCGCCATAAAAAGCGACATAGAGGTCTTCATACTTGTAAGCGTGGATTGTCTCTGGGTCATAGACGGACCAAGCCTTTTTATCGAAAATCTTCTCGGTAAGTAGCTCTGCGCCCTGCTCTCTTACCCCAACTAAGCCATCGGGGGATGCGTATATGACGTAATTCCCCATGTCGACCATGGATCGTGCCGAAACACAGCTCTGCGAGATCTCCATTTGCTGTTCTGACATGGCATCCGGGCTAACACCGTTAAAAAAGTACGGCTTACCCTCGGTTGCGACGACAAAACTGGTGCCTGCGGTTGCAATTGCCACGATATCGAACTCAAGAGACCGCTTATAGGCGTTTGGCCATGCGTATGGGAGGAATGGCTCGCTAAAAAGCAGCTCATTTTCGGCAAATCCGGCTGCAATACCGTTATTTCCGAGTATCAAGCCCTGCATGTTGGCCGGTGGGGGTAGGAAATCGTCGGTTTCGAGCGCTGCACCAAGCCCAGACGGTGAAATGTTGTCCGTAACAGTGACTGCGGACACCAAATGCTCGGATACGAAGAAGAATTCAGTGCTATCACCCCCTGTTGCAGTCCGATATAGGCGCTTCTTTGTGATATTCGCGGTATTAACGGTTGGCGTGGGCAAGTCTAAGGTGACAGTCTGCGTTGATGGCTCTGCGACGTTGACAATAGAGCTAACGGGACCGGGCGCACCCTCTTCACCGTACTCTGTAACGTAGGTGACAAGGTAAAACCGGCTGTCATCGTCCGAAGTGTTCTCTGGATCGCTGTCTGTGCCATTAATAACGAAGTTTGAAGGCGCTGCTGCCGGTACGGGCACGCCTAAGTCGTAAGAGGCCTGCGGATCTGCACCTACGCCAGTCGCAATTAGGTTGGAAGTGACCTTTGGTATGCCATCGCCAGTGTAATAGACGCGGTCATACTGGTCTTGCGGGATAGGTGAGTCGATAAGTGAGACGTTCTGCCCCGTAAAGCTGAACCATTCCGCGCCATACTTGAAAATAGTGCGGGTGTTGGTGCGCAGATCAGGCTGCGATGCCAGTGTGGTGTGAGTTTTTAGGCTCTCTAGGTCGCCAGACTCTAGGCTCACATTGTTGGCAGTCTGCGCAGCACCATCAGGTAGCTTGCGTTCAGCAATCTTGGGAGCAAGTCCGCCGAATTGTTGAAGATCAATAGACGGCATTTTGACTCCTAGATAAATCTATTTTGAAGAACTCGCTTGGGTGTGGTTCCCATGCCCTTATGGATGTGCTGTTTAGCGTGCATCATGCCTTCGCGGTACTCCATGAGCTCAATCTGAGCGCCATTAGCATCAGCCCAAAATCGATCTGGCTGAGTCATGAGCCGGTAGCGTGCGCCAGCTGAAATAAAGTCTCCCCATGTATTGACGATTTGGTCATCGACAATATCGGTGGAGTTTTCTGGCATGACCGCTATCTCGTAGCGAATCGCCAGATTTTCCTCGGGTGACGCATCAAACGTCGGCCTAAGTATGTTTTCGAAATAGACGCAGCGGGGTAAAGAATCTGACCTCACCTCGCGCCATTCTGGGCGGTCCAGTACCATTAACTGCTTGCCATCTTCGTTGATAGCGAGGTATCGCCATGCGACCACATTGGTTCCAGAGGGTGGAATAAACGTGAACGCACTTTGACCTCCAACGAGGTTGACTGTGCCGTTGTAAGTCCATACGTGTGTCTTCGTGCAGAAGTCACGAGTAGCCCATCGAAGGGCATCCAGAATGACTGGATCAGGACAGTTATGAACACGCTCTCGAACGAGCGGGGTGAGATCAGAGAGGTTTGCCATTATCTACGCTCAGGTGATTGACCCATGCCTTGACCGTTAGCGCTTGCAGCCATGTCTGCTTGCGTAATCATGCCAAGTGCGGACTCAAATATTTGCAAATGGTTCTGTGCTCGCTGTGCGTTCTCGGCATACTCAGCGTCCTTGGAATAGGCACGGTAGAGCATGTAGTCAAGAAGAGCGTTTGCGAACGTATCGTCTAACGCGATGGTCTGCACGTCTGTATCGAAGTCCGATACACTGATATCTGCTGGCGCGACTGAGTAAACGATCTCTACCGAATGCGTCGTTGCTGGCGCAGGGTAAAGATAGAATGACTTAGGATCACGGTCATCAAATATAAAGTGTCGGACATCGGTGACAGGCACTGATGTGTCATGCCAGTTACGCACTTGCTCGTCCAAGATGTCTTGGCGAATGTGTGTAACAGCAGCTCCATCAGTGTTGCGGACAACCTTCAACAAACGAAGGCCAGTGGATGGCAGTGTTTGCTTGGTGTTGGCAGCAGCAGCTTGACCGGCAGTAACGTAATCCTCGTTGACTGAATTAGAGTCAGGGCGACGATTGACGACTGCACGTTGAGCGTCATTGAACCATAAGAGCAATTCGGACTTGGTCCACCGTACATTCGTTGTATCGTTTAATACGACGACTGCGCGATCGATGATATCTACGACTTTAACTGTCGACATCGTTTACTCCTTTAGTGGCTTTGCGAATCACTGGCTTTCGCTTAGCAACTACCTTCTTCTCAGGGGTAGGTGCAGGCTCTGGCTCAGCAAAAATTGGTTCTAGGTGACCGCAGTTGCGTTCGATGAGGGGCGTCCAGTTAAAGACCCGCCCCGTCAAAGGATTGCGGTATGCAATCGGCTTACTCATTAAGAAGCGAGACTAACGACTGCGTGACCCATTGCGGTAGGCTTGATCACTGAGTAGCCGTAGACGAACAGAGACCGAACCAACTGACCGAAGTCATCAGGGTTTGGCATGTCTTCCATGGCTGTGATCTGACCAGCAAACGTCAATGCAGATGGGTGACCGAAGATCACGTCGTACTCAAGAGCTTCTGTCTGAGAGACAGAGTTAGAAGAGTAGATAGTGAAACGATCAACCATGCCCAAGCGGCCATTGCGAAGCATTGAAGTGCCGTCACCAGCGAGTGATGCGTCCTTCAACTCAGACTTCTTGATACGTGAAGCCATTCCGGGTGGAATAACGATGTATCGGCCTGACTCGGGGATGTTCTGCTCGTCAAGGATCTGACCAGCGTCAACGATGAAGTCGATAACATCAGTCTTTGTAACCGCACGAGGAGTCAAGTTTGTTCCCAAGTCGATGTTGGCACCAGCACCTGCAGTGCTACCTGCGTTCTGAGCTGCTACTGAAGTGAACACGTTACCGAGGATGTCAGAGTCAACAGCGATCTTGATCTGCTCTCCACCATCATCTGCGAAAGTGTTCATGAGGTTGAGATCAGACTGCATCTTATCAACGTCAAAAAGGTTGAATGCAAAGTACTTACCTTTGTCGATAAGCAGCTCTACGTTCGCGCTTTCTGGGTTCTGATAAGTCAGACCGCCACCCTTGGTGTAGTCCGATACTGTCAGATCAGGAACGGTACGGATGTACACCTTGTCACCGTATGAAGAGATCTCTCCCTCATAATCAGTGTTCGCGATGTCTCCGAATACAGTTGCCTTGTAGAACTTCTCTACAAGCTTGCCTGACCAGATCTCTGGAATGAATTTGCTAGTGTTACCTGTGCCAGAGGCCGAATAGTTTGCGGCGCTGGCATGAACTGGAAATCCCATGATATTAATCCTTAAAGAAAATTATGCCCTTAGGGCAGTGAATAATTGATTCTCTAAGCGTTCGGCTTCCTCTGCGGAATACATACCAGCTTGCTTGTTCCGGTAGAACTCTTGGATTTGTCCTTGAGTCCACTGAACAGGTTGTACTGGCACGGTCTGCGTTGGTGCAGCTTGGGATTGCACTTTTACGTGCTCCTCCATGCTGGCCTTCGGCTTAGGCTCGTTCCTTGGTGATGCTTGGTTACCTACATAGGCAACAAAGAACTGAGCGGCGCGGGGTAGATCTCCAGATTCGTATGCCTGACTTAGCAGTTGCTGTCTTGGCACACCGGCAAACGTGTCGACTTGACTCAGCCAATCGATGAACAACGGATCGTTATTCGCTTGGTCGAAATCAATGCCTTGGTCTGCAAGCATGCTAGATAGCGTACCCAGCGTACTCGTGGTCTGAATTTGAGTAGTCAGATTCATCAGGTCTTGGACCTGTGCTCTTAACTGATCATTCTCAGATCTTGAGGCCGCGAAGGCGTTTGCTAACTCATCACCATAGTCCTCACGTATCTTGTCGATATGCGCTGACTGTGGCGGTGCTACTGGTTGATTCAGCTGGGTCTTGAGTCCTTCAATTTCTCTTCGAAGCGATTCACTCTCTCCTGAGTCGCGAACCGATTCCTTGAGATCTTTGACCTCTTGGTGTAAACGCGGAACCTCTGCGTTGTACTTACCTTGGAGTGCCTTGTAGCGCTCTTCCCATTTTGCTTCATCTAGATCTACCTCTTCAGAAGCAGCCTCTTCAGGCTGTGTTTCTGTCACTACTTCTGCGACCTCTTCAGGGGCTGGTGACTCGGCTACGACCTCCTCAACGGGTGGTGCATCCTTTTGCTCAGTTATCCCTTGTAAGGCTGCGTCTGCAGCGGCTACTTGTTCTCGTACTTTGCGTGGTAAACGTGACATCTGTTACTCCAGAGCGAGCCTACTCCAAGGTAGGTGTTCGCGGGTTTAAGCTCAGGAAGCCTATTGGTTTTTCCTGAGACGGCCTTCTATGGTTCTAGAGGTAGCATCTGCTGTTTCGATGGTCTCTAGAAGCCCACTTACATACTGCGCCGCCCCTTGCCCCCAGTTGAGGGTAGGCTCGGTCGCCGTACGATTCTTTGCGTCGATTAATTGAAGCGATTGCCGTAGTGCTTCAACGAGATCCTGAAACTCGGAGTGTTGCTTCAGTCTCGAAATCGAACGTAGTAATTGAACTTTTTCGCGGTCATTAGCCGCTACGTGCTCTAACTTCATTGAGCGGGGCCGGGAGCCATTTGTTGCTCTTGCTGGGCTCTGGCCATCTCTTCAACACGCTGTTGCATCTCTTCCTTTGTCGGAATGATGCGATCAACTGGAATGTCTCCACTCTTGAATACTTCTCGTAACTGCTCACGCCGTCCATCCAGACCAATGATCTGCATGTCGATCGGGTTGGCTGTCATGGCTAAGAGCTCCTGCTGGCGCATGGTCGCAGACTCTTTGTGAATCAACGCCTCACTACCCCGTGCATGTGCTACCGCGTCACCCTTGATCGACTCATCATCACCAGTGAGCATCACGAAGTTGTAGAACTTCTCAACGATCGGCTCAATCACGAAAATGTCGACGTTTCGGACGACGTGCTTAATGGTCTTGGATGCCGCATTCATGAGCATCGACAGTCCGCTTGCAGTCTTACCCGCACCTGCCGCGGTATCTGAGCCATAGGCGTATGCCGGTAGGCCTGAGATGTCATCGGCATAGCGCGAGAATCGCTCATAAATCTGTATGAGCTCGTTTGCATTACTCGCAGGCTGGAAGAAGCCAATTCCGTTCCCTGACCCAGCGCCTGCCCCTGTTGTGGTTTGCCAGATCTTCCATGGGTGCATGACAGAGATATCTTCCCCTGCCGCAAGACGATCAGTCTCCACCCATACCTGTGGTCCTGATGACATCCCCATGTTGTTGATCAGCGCACGCGCCGCCGCATTGCAAGTGTCCTGACAGTCAGCCAGCGACTCAGGCAGTGCGATACCGGCAAAATTGCCCGGTACGTTCGACCAGCAAGCCTTGTGATAATCAGGCTTACCAGCGGGATCGGGGTTCAGTAACGCCCTGATCACATAATCGTGTACCACCATGACTGACACGGGGTACTCCTCAAGAGGATCAATCTCCCCAGTCATGCCCCAATCGATGAGCTGTTGCCCCGATAGTCGACCAGAAAACTCTAGGGAATCGATCAGCTCATTATCAGCCGCACTCGAGAATCGACCCGCAAGGTTGTCTCTCTCTTCATCGTTCCAGATCCACTCTCTGAGACCACCAAGGCCGTAATGATTAAGTACGTGAGCAATGGCTTCACTGTTATACCCGGGGGCTCCTCTCATGTTGACCAGATCCTGCCGCGTAAAGCTGTGATGCTCTATCACCCAGTGATCATCAATTCTTGCGCCGGTAGCTGGCGATGGGTACATCCGGTGGGGGCTAACCCTGCGAATCATCGGGATAATCTCTTCACCCATGATTGGCTGGAATGCACCATCCTGATCGGCCCACTGAAGCTTCTTGCAACGCCTAAACTCGATACCCTTCATGACTGCGAACGGATACGTCACTAGGTCATCAAGGAACTCATCAAAAGCCTCACGCCATCCCGACTCGATCATCAGATCTTCAATCTTCTCTGACATCTTTTCGGAACGCTCTTCGGCTTCTTCCTTGAGCTCATCCATCAGACGATCTTTATGCTTCATGATCATCTGATCCACCATCTCAGGTGGGACGCCCAACTCCATTGCACCCTGTACTGCCTCAGCCACTAGGTTTTGCATCAGCTGTGGTGGTAGATCGGGTAACGGTGTTGGCTCTATCCGCCACGGCCTATCGCCAGAGGGCTGAAATAGGTCCGACAGCCACGCCTTAGCGGCACGACATTTAGCACTGGTGATCTGCATGTAGATCTCAGATCCACCCTGCGTCTTGATCGCCTGTAATTTACCCTCGTCATACTCCCCAGCACGCCGTCTCTGGCAGTCCTGAAGTCGATTGTTTAGGTCCATCCGATTGAACTTGGAGACCTCCCACATCGATCTGACATGCGCCGCAAGCGAATCCGTGACTGGGTTGCCCTGATATGACGCCTTCATTGATTCGACGCGCATCTCTTCTTCAGCGTTTCTCTGCTCAGTAACCTGATCTGGTGTGCTTACCTGTAAAACCATACGTTATGTCCACCCTGCTGAAGACGCGACCTTCGTTGGTCTTGCCGCTACCTTTTGCCGTCTTGGCGTGAATGCGAGTAGCAGAGCCTCAGCCTCGTTCGGCGAAGGTATCCCACGACGTTTCATTGCCTTCTTAGATTCGATCTTGATCTTTCCGCTGTCCGTGTACTCGACTAGCGGCTGTGATAATTCTGAGATCAACTCCGCCCGATTGGGGATACTGATCATGTCGTCTAGGGACCACTTCTTGATCCCGTTGACGTGCTGGTAGGCACGCTCAAAACGTATGCGCATCTCCCACCACAACTGAGCCCGAAGGTTCAGATAAAAGTCTTTGTTGAGCCTCTCAGGCATCCCTACAACCGATCCCGCGGTGGGACTCTCTGACACTGCAACTGGGATGAATGAAACACCCGATAGCTTGCCCGATGCCCTCACGCCTGCACCGACCCCGATCGAGTCGAAATTGACGTACATTGCCCGATGATCTCGAGCAAACTGCGTGGCTATCCCCGTGGACTGATGCGTGTCCTTGCCGTTCCATGATTCGATGGCCTCGACCACCGTGCCAGTCACAACACAGACCGCGTTGTCATCCTTGCCTTCCTCATCCGCTACGTCGAAACCGATACGGGTCTCACCGCTTGGCATGGTCTCCAGCTTGTCGACGAGATTGACTGCCGCCCTGATCCATCTGGCTGGGATGCAGACACCCTCAATCGAGGCCGTGTAATCGATGTCGATCTCTTGCGCTACCGTCACTGCGTCAAGCTCATCACACTGCTTTGCGTACCACGCATCATCCTTCCGTGGATCGTCTTGCCAATGAAAAGTAAACACTGGGATCTTGCCCCCATGCCGCTTCTTGTAAAACGGGTTGCCAGCACCGTTTGGTGTGCTGATGTCGATCTTGCAATTCGAGGTCTGAGAGAGTGCCGCATCGATAAGCTCTGGTTGCTCGTAGAACGCGCTCTCGTCCTTGAAATAGATCGCTGTCCTGTTACCCCTTCCGATGTTCGTTCCTGCCTCACCGGTCAATGTGGAGCCGTTACCGAAGCGTATGACCATGTGGCTCGAGTGACTGCGTTGTGTCCAGTCCCCCTTGAACTCAGGCGGTAGCAATTCCATGAACTGCCGTGCCTTGAAAAACAGTGATTTGGGGTCGCCGATCTTGTCGACGTATTCCTCTTTGCGTGACCCGAATCCGATGTTGATATCCCTGTGAAAAAGGCATACCGAACAGGCCGCCGCAATACTCAGCCAAGACACACCCATGTCCCTCGACTTCTCAGTCAATCCCGACTCTTGTGAGTGCCAGCGATCGATGAGCCAGTCCACCCACTCCAGCTGTCGATCGAACAGCACGAAGGGCACCACGACAGGGAGGCCGCGCTCCGCATTACGCGGGTCAGCAGTCATGCCCCAGTCGCTGATGAATTGACCGATGTTCTGCCGGTAATGGGCTCGTATCTGCGGGAGTAGCTCAGGCTTGTCTCTGAGGCCTTGTAGCCTGTGAGCTCGCTGGGTCAACTCCGCCTTATAGTCCGGCGCTTTGAAGTCCATCAAGCGTTCTAGGAAACCATCTCTTGTAACGCCCAGAGGCAGAGGACCAGCCCCATGCCATATGTGGCGAATCTAACGCCCTTGTCTTCCCACGCTTCCTTGAGGAGCATCTTGAGTTCGGTCAGTACCATTTTAGTGCCTCAGCATCTGCAAATAAGCGTCAGCCGCTTCAGCCTCAGTTGTGGCCTCCGCTATGTCGCTGACATCCACTTTCAAGGTGGTTTCGGTCTCGATCTTTTCCTTGAACGCCTGAACGCCGACGTGCTTGCCTGCAAGCTCCAAGAATCCTCTCGCCGCATTCGCATTGAGCGGCACCATTCGGCCCTGCTCATCCATGTATTCAGCGCTGTTTGTAATGTAGGACTGAGCCGCCTGCTCAAGCACCCAAGCCGCATCGATTTTGGTCTTGGCTTGACGCTCAGCTTGGCCCTGATTGACTGCTTGCTGAATGTTAGGTTTTGTTAAGAGCTCAGAAGAAATGGATCTCGATGTTTTCTCGCTGTAACCAGCACGAATCGCGGCCTGAGACGCATTCAAATCGATGAGGTATTCATCAACGAATCGCTGTTGTTTTGCAGTTAGTTTGCTCATCAATATTGCCAGTAAGCGGGTGAAGGAAGCTCATCATCGAAATCCATGTGAATGAACTTTGCGTCGTCGTGTATTCCTATTCGAGTCACCCCATGATTGAGAGCGATGCGAAGGATCGTTAATAGCTTCTCATCTGAGTCGTAGAAGACATCCATTGCAGTGCCACCGACGTGAGCTCCAAGGACATCTTTTTTCTTCTCGATTGGATGGTCTTTACACCTATAGGCGCTTGTGACAATCCATGGGAATCCAGACTCATGTCTCATAGTGTTATAGGACTCTAGAGCAATGTCATCAAAGCCTTCTAAGCCACAGTGAGTACAGGATAGTTCTTCCGCCGAAAAATAGTTTTTCATTTGTCGATCTGATCCAGCGCAAAAATGAGAGCAACACCGGTTCCAGCGCATAGCAATAGCCAGCAGAGCATCTCGATCATTTCCATTTGCTTAACGCCTTTATGCCGAATGAGGCACCTATCGCCGCACCCAAAAAACCTTTGTAGTAATCGGGCATTGACCCAAGCACTACGAAGCCTTCTTGCATGTGTGGAACCATCGATGGGATGAAGGCTCCGACCATAGGGATTGAGAGCACAATTACGAACCACTCGTCTTTCCAGCTTGAGCCGCTGTTACCTGCCTGAGTGAGATCCCAATCCTTCTCCGCATCAAGGCGAGCCATTTGGACATCATGCTTGGCTTTGGTCTTCTCCCCCCTGCGCTTAAACCACTCTGAGCCAAGGGATAGTATTCCCGTCAAAATGGGGTTCACTTCTTGCCCTTTTTCTTGGGTACGCAGTTGGGGACGCGCTTACCGTTTTTCATCTTCTGGCCTACCATTTGGTAGCCGTCCCAGCATGGCCCCTTACTCTTCTTGGCCATCAGTGCAATGTATCCAGAATTGATTCATCGACCACCTGACCGATCAACATAAATGAGTTGTCGCAGGCAGTGCATTCCATGATGAAAACTTCTTCGACCTCACACGAGTGATACCACTTGAAGTTCTCACCGCCACAATCGACGCAGACGTACTTTTCTACGCTTCCATCGAGTTCATCCGCGGGAAATTCTATTACCTCACCCACGGCTACTTACCAGTGCGAGCTTGTGATTTCTTGGCACGCATTCCGCGTTTCGGAAGCGGCTTTTTCAAGCACTTACCGGCCTTCTTGCAGGCAACCTTTGTCTTGCATCCGCTACATGGCGTCATTACTACTTCCTTGACTTAGTGCCGGAACATTTCCAGCGCTTTCGACTGAGTCTGAGCGGCGAGTTTGGGTTCGCTGCTGCCTTCGGATTCTTTTTCATTTGACCAGCACTTCTGGCGCAGTACGCATCGCCCTTGGACGTTCCCGCCCTTACTCGAGGACCACCATCCTTTGCTTTGCCTGCCTGACCGTAGCTGACCTTCTTGCCGGTCGAGGTAATTTTTACCTTTGCCTTTCCTTTGGCTGGGGTGGCCATCAGTCTAGGAACCTTCCCGTGAGCGCGGCCCAGAGACCTGCCGCCATAGCGATGGCAATCCCTGACACGAACGCAATCTGCCCCTTATCCATGAAAGAGCGCATTTGGTTGCTGAATCTCAGATCTTTCCGAAAATCCTCAACATCGCCCGGGTCATCGATATCCACCCCAAGAATCGCAAAAGTTTTCTTCACGGCCTTGTCGGCGCTTTCATCAATCAATTGTCTTTGCTGATATTCATTCATGCCAATAGCCAAAAAAAAGCCCGGGAGGACCGGGCAATGCTCTATGTGGAAAGAGACCTTGAGGGAACAGGTAGCAAAAGCGCCACCCTATACGAATTCTGCGTTTTGCCCTGACGGTTGGCAAGAACTAAGTTCCAACCATTTGTTACTTTTGTCACATTGTATTGACAATCGCGAATACCGCGATTATTATTCGGTGATAGTTTACGAGGTTTCCTATAAAACCTGCCGGTACTCCCGTTCAGAGTCGCCCCATCGCGCAAACGCATTTGGGTTACGTCACGGACCAGCTGGATGAGCGCAACTACCTGAGAGGCCGTTGCATTAATGGTCGTATGACGTAGTCAACTATCAGTTGGCCTGATGAGGCGCAGTATCGCCGAAACGTCAATGGAGACGACCATGTATATACAAGCGCAATATGTAATTCAGAACCAGAGCTGGAGAAACCCCGGAGTCTGGGAAGAAAAAAACAAGATTTATTACAGCCCCGGAGAGGCACACGAAGCCGCTATAGAAGAGGACGAAAGCTTCGATAAGTTTTTAGACGCGATAATCGACGACCCATCCAAATCTGAAGAAGCTAAAGCCCACGCACTGCATGTACAGTGCGAGAAACGCTGGAAAGTCAGCAGCCGGGAGAAAAACTTCACGCACGCAACTGAGCATATGTACTCAGACAAACGAGCTTGGGAGATCGTCAGAGTCGTGTCCCGCAAAACGATTGAGATTCGACGTGTTGACAGCGACCACCACATCGGCGATTGCAAGCAAGTATCAGGCGGCTTCTTCGGTCACGTAGTAGACCAGCACAATCAAAAGGTCACCTACACATCCAACCCAGACAATGAGGTCATCCGCATCCGACGATGCAAAGGTAGCAATAGCCAATGGACGCATAAGGGTGTTCGCTTCACGCTTCAGACTGAGCCATACGCCTTTCACGACTTCAACTTCTAACCACACTGATGAGCCTGCGAGACTCAGGCGAAACGCCCCCACGGGCGTCTGTGGAATTCACCACGATTAACGAGACGACCATTATGAAAAAAGACTATTTAGCAATTATCCGCATCGGCGGCGGTTCGAGTTACGGGCGAGACGCTTCAATTTTCGATGCAGTCGAAGGCGCAATTCGGATCTGCATACTCGATTGGAGTCGGTACTACGAGCTCGAAGGCAGGACGCTGAGCGTGCAAGTGCTCGATGTCAGCGGTCGCACTGATCTGGGGTGGGACGATCAAGGTGTCTATTGCACCGATACCGGTGATACGGTGGAGCCTCTCAAGTTTGTCACCGTGCAACTGCCGGAACTCACGGGACGCATGAAAATCACCGGCCCCAAGTACCTGACTCAAGCAGGTCATGAAGTCGCTAAGGCATGCAGTCAGGTGGCGGCATGACCAACATGGATATCGCGCACTGGACGATCGGGTGTGGGCTCTCTGCCTACATTCTGGTCTTTTACATTCTAGGCTAACCACACTGATGATTCGGGCTGAATACCCGATGAAACGCCGTGAGGCGTATGTGGAATTCACCACGCTAAAGAGACGACCATTATGGACAGAGTAATCAAACTTAAAGGCTTCGGTAAGAAGCCCCTCGAGCAACGCATCGCACGCAGTGTGCTTAACCAGCAAGACGACACCGAATGGGGCCGGGTGCAAGCCATGGCCTTTGACCGGGGGATTCTCGACTGCGAGAACACGCTGCTCGGCGACATCGTTGAGTTCAACGAGGCTGCTGCTGCCTTCCCCGGTACGGTAGCTGAGTTCCTCGCCCTGCTCGAGCAAGGACGGGGGAACCTTATCCCTAGAGCACACTAGCCGAAACGCCCCCCCGGGGCGTCTGACCCGGACTGATCCCCGGGCACTGATGAGGCAGATCCTTAAACGTCAAAGGAGACGACCATGAAAGTAATTATTCAAACTCAAACCTATGAAAACTACGGCGCTCACGACTGGGACGGCGAGGGTGAGTGCCCTCAGCGCTGGAAACCAAAAGGTGGAGACACGTTCATCTTCACCTGCAACCCTCGTGATAAATACAAACTCGCCGCACTGGTGAAAATCAACAACGAAATGTTCGTTGAGGAAATTATTGACATCGCTGAGTGCGAAGAAGCGTTCTTCAATGTTCGAGACCATTGCTCCGAATACCAGCACCCCACCTTCATCGAGCGTGGCGTAGACTGCTGGCTTGCCCATCGCATCGCTCATTGCGAGTTCGATGACTTCGATTACACCCGAGAGTCATGGATTGTCGGCAAAGGTCAAGCACGCGAAGCCATGAAGCGAGAGGTCTGCATCGACGGCCTTGTAATGAGCTGGTCCGATTACGTGAAGGAGCAAGCAGCATGATGAGCGAAATGATCCCTAACCGCCCACGCTGGCAAGTCGGCGATGTCTTCTTCGATGGTCTGGCTCGGCACCAACGTGTGATCGAGCTGCGATACGAGAGCGGCTGGGTCTACGTGACCGAGTCACCGCTGATCAAGATCGCCTTCAGGTTTACCGACGCAGATTTAATGACCCCACACTGATGAGATCACTTGGATAGTGAACGAAACGCCGAGAGGCGTCTGTGGAATCCACCACGTTAATGAGACGACCATCATGACAAATCAAGAAATCGTCGACCTGTTCGACAGCACCAATATCACAATGGCGCGACTCGCGCTTATCAGTGGCCGCGATATTGCGGAACTTAAAAAACTACTCATGGGAGGTGCATCATGAGTTGGATAAAAGCAAGAGCAGTACTTAAATCTGCAGGCGTACCAATAGTGCGCAACGAATGCAGGTTCACTGATCACGCGCACTTCGAGATTGCCGCAGAAGGCGGCATGCCTCTAAACCCATCTGGCCCGTGGTACTACGCGGATTATTACGAGATGTTCTGGGGTAGCCCAGATCTCAATAAACTGCTCGATGACAACGGGCTGAGGTTCGAGTGGATCAACCCGGGAATCATGGGGGTGTACGATGCTTAAACGACCCAACCCCCTGAACGCTACCGTTCACGTATCTGAAGAGTTGTACGTGATCGAGGTGCAACACATGTGGGAAGTCCGCCGCAAAGGTGACTTTCACCACACCATGAGCCACTGGCAAGAACTCCCCTACGAGTTCTACGACTACGACGAGGCGCTCGAAGAGCTAATGGCTGAAAAAGCCGAGGATGAAACGATCTGCGGCGCTCGCATTCGGCAGAAAATGAGGCAGAGCATCGAGTGGCTTCAATTTGAATGGGACCGTGACGATGAGGACTAGGGCTCGCATTGCCGATCTGGCTGAGATGCTTTACCGCACTCAGTCTCGACCGGGCGGTTACACCGATTCAGAAATTGAATTCATCTTGATCGTTCAGTTCGACCTCGATGAATATCAGATTGCAGATTGGCTTCCACCAATCATCAAAAAAGTTAAGGAGACGACCAAAAATGTACGACATCAAAACTAAATTCATCCCAGCAACTGGGACTTCAGGGCAAAAAGTAAAGGCAGTAGCGCACCGCGTGTTTCATCTGCCTGATGGGTTTAACCAGTCAGTCAGCGTCCACTGGCAACACGAGCTAAGCGTAGAGCAGAATCATTACCAAGCGCTTAGTCGTCTGCTGAATCAATGGGAAAAGGCTGACGATCGAGGGATCGACTTCAACATCGATTTGATCTCTGCCTACTCGCCACGGCGGTATGATTACGCTGACATTGAGCGGGGCTACCTATGGCATACTGTGGGATTCGAGCCAAGGGGTGAGCAGATTCACCGAATGATGAGCAAAGGGGCACCAAGTGACCGATAAAACAATTCTCAATTCCTGTAAGGATGTGGGTATTCCAAGCGTAGCAACGCTGATGGAAATCACGGGGGTGCCTCACAGCACCCTTCGTGGTTGGAACACTGCTCGCCCTAAAGCTTTTCAGTGCCTGTTGATCGGTGCCGCGAGTATATATGCCCATCGACCCAACTCAGCAAGTGATCCAGAATCTGAGACGCCTTAGACTCTGACACGCTAAAATGCTTCGCGCACTCCTTCAGCTGAGTCCGATAGTAAAACCTCTCTTTGAATAGATCGTAGCCTGCGAACTGGTCTTCGCGCATGATTCGCACGGCTTCATCTATCCCCTCCAGTATTTCCGGCGGCGCATAAATCTCGTTCTCTGAGCTTCGGTTTGGAGTCAACGCAGGTGACTTGTACCCTAACCCCCTAAGTGAATCTTCGCTTCGCCGCCACTTCCCCCACTCGAATACCAGCGCTCTGATTTTCCCTAAGTTCCGCTTTTGCATAAAGCAATCCCTTCAATGTCTGAATAGCCACGCCCTCTTTGACCATCGCTCCACTGCATCGATACACCGTCCAGCCATACTTCATCGCCGCATCGTACTTCCGAAGGTCACCCTCAAATCCTTTGCCAGTGGTATGTCGTCCACCGACCCATCCACCGCCTTCCACCTCGCATGCCAGCAGTAATTCAGGCCATGCAAAATCAAACCGCCAATCCTTCAGGTCCATATCCTTCAGGCGCTGTCTAATCCCCTTGTAGTCCCCAACAATGTCACGAGCGAATCTCAGCTCACGCACTGGCTCAGGCAATCCCTCGTCCTTGATCATCAAATCCAGCAAGTCTTCAATTTGCGACATCGATTAAACCCCCCTCGATCCTTCGCTGTATCGTCCTGTAGACCCCTCTGACATGAGCCCTGTAGATTTCCTCTGCTGTTATGTCATCGACGCGCCTGCGCCCATCCACGAGGTCGTGGCACACTGCGCAAGCATCAGCCGCCCACCAGTCAGGGCTTTTAAAGCCAAGACCTTTCATCTCGCTTGGCGCGTGCGCGAGAACGGTGGTTTCAGTCGTACCCCAAAGGCAGTACGGGTAAAGCTGAACGGTGCAGTCTTGACCTTTAGATGCGCCGCGTAACTTACTCAGCTTCGGCACTGGCTTGCTCCCCCATCAGGGCAAAGTACGCCGCGCCGTCCTCGTAATTATCAAGCCTGAAGTCTCCCTGCTGAGTTCGCACGGCCTTGAGTAGCGCCATGAATAACCAGCCCTGTTCCACTGACATCGAGTGACCGGTGATTGCATTGAACGCGGTCACTGTCTTATCCATTGATCTTTCTCCAGATGGCTTATCGTAGGTGCTTGCCCTGTTAGCGAGATGGCCTTGTGCTTCAATCAATACGTCAATTGCGTTCATCGATAAGATCCTTGCTTGGGAATGGGACGCTCACTGAGTGCTCGTTAACTAAAAACCGATTGATGTGATCGTAGATCTGCGAAACCTGAGACTTCTCAAGGCGGCGCATGCTGGACTCAGAGAACAGGGCTTTTTGAAGCGGTGCCCACATCTGATATTTCACGTTCTCTTTGGTGACCTCGATCTCTGCGCCTTTCTTCATCGATTCGAGAAGGGTTTGCAGGGTCACGCCGCGAGAGCTGAGCGCATCAGCAACCATCCCGCAGTACTTCCAGATCGCACTGTGTTGGGCAGGGGTGTACGCCTTGTCACCTGTCTTCATCTGGATATGCACGTCGCCCTCAGCGAGGCCAAGCTTTATGGCCTCCATGAGAAACGTCATCGCCTGTTCCTGCTCCCTGTCTGATTGCTTGCTTCGGATAATCCAAAAGTCACCCTGCATTCATCGTCACCTCGTCCGCAAAATCGCCGATCTTCTCAGGTAGCTCGACTACAACCTCGACGCGATCCCGCAAGCGGTGCGCCAACTGATAGGCATACATCTGTCCGGTGAAGGAGGCATCCCGATCACCAAACACAATCAACTTCTTACAGGTCTCTGGTGGCTCAAAGTTAGCCAGTGCAGTCGCGTTGACCGCGGCCCACGTCGGCACGCCATGCAGAATGCGAGCGGCAATCGCCGTCTCTATCCCTTCAGCAATACCCATGACTTCTGCTGCATCGCAGAGGTGTATTGCACCCCCCTTAGCCATAGAGCTCGTGACTTTCTTTTGAGCGGGGACTTCCGCCTTCCTACCGTCCTTTGTCAGGTAAGTGACGTGAAAAGTAGATACCCGTCCCTCTGGACATCGATAAGCCGCCACCATAGCTGGGAAGTTGCCAACCAATTCTTTGCCGTCCCAGTACGGGAGCGAAGGATGGAGTCTTAGATACTTCACCGGACACTTTAAGTTTCTACCCTTGAGGTAAGTCGCGACTGGGTCACCCTCAGTGATTGAAACCAAGCCGCTCGAGATCCTGCGCAATCTGTCCATCGGTATTACCTTTGGCTTATTAGGCTGAGCCTTAACTTCACCGCAGAGCTCATCGATACGCTCAGCGCACTCCTTAAACTGAAGACCGGTGTATTGCATTGCCAGCTTCATGCCGTCCCCAGCACCACAGCTGGAGCAGTAATACGTTCCGCGGTTTTCTTTGTTGTCCCATCGGAAACGATCCTTCCCTGCGTTGCAGAGAGGACAGGGTCCGTGGTTGCCTGTGAGGTGCCGGTGCTCTATGCCAAGCGCTGACAGAATCCCGAACCATTTGCCCTGAGCGCGATCCGTAGTCTTCATGCCGCTGACCTCTTCGCGTAAGCAATCTGCCTATGCGTAATGTAGTTCAGCGTTTCCTGCGTGGGCTCTTTGAGCGGACTGTCTTTGTAGGCGTTAGGCCATACACCGAACTTCGATCGGTATTGATTGGAAGCCCAGCCCTCCTTGTAACCGCGGTCTCGGGCATAGGCCTTCAGCTCGCCGTAGAAATCCTGCTTCTCTTGCGGAGTCGCCTTTCGATTGGCGGTCTTAGTCGTCTTGATCTCGCGTAGCTCACCGTCCCTACGCTCAACATCCTCGAGCTTCTCGTACATGTAATTACAGCTCGGACATTTGCGTGACAGCTTCAGCAACCCACACGACGGGCAAGGGTGCTCCGTCGGCTCATCACTGTCCTTCGACTTGCGGTCTAGGTTTCGCTTCAGATCGCCATCATCGAGCTCGGTAGGCAGAACCTCTGTGGGCAGTCCATTGCGGATACAGTTACCCGCATGATCTATGATGATGCAGTCTTCTTTACCGGCGGCGGTGCGAAGACCACGGCCCAGTATTTGAATGTGCATCATGAGTGACTTAGTTGGGCGTGCGATGACGATGCAGGCGCACTCAGGCGCATCAAATCCTTTGGTTAAAACTGCGACGTTGCACAGGACTTGAATCTTGCCGGACTTGAAGTCAGCGATCTTTTGCTTGCGCACATCCATGTCGGTTTCATAACCGTCAACATGATCAGCCTTAACACCCGCGCTTTTGAACGCATCGCGCAGTAGCTTGGAGTGAGCGACGTTACAACCAAATACCAGCGTTTGCCTGTTCTCTCCCAGCTTTTTCCAGCTCTCGACAACATCGCCGACGATCTTAGCCGCACCCATAAAATCGCCCAGCGCATCTTCTTGCCAGTCGCCATCGGACTTCTTGTTAACGCTACTTAGGTTTGGGATGTACGGTGCGTAGCATCTAGCCGGAGCCAAGTAACCCAGCTTCGTTAGATCTGCTGTGGTTGCTCCGACAACGAGCTCATCGAATACATTACCCAAGCCACGTCGGAATGGGGTTGCTGACAGGCCGATCACGGGGATCGACTTGTGAGTACACTCGCGAACAATCTTCTCATGAGCCCGATGGATAACATGGCACTCATCGATCATGACCACGGTGGGCATCAGATGAAGCGCAAGCCTCGCCCATCGAGAGCGAAGTGTTTGAATCGTGGCTACCTGAACGGGCTGAGAGTAATCAGTCCACTCGTGCATCCCCTGAATGACGCCTACACCCAAGCCAGCGGCTGAGAATGCTCTGGCTGCTTGATCAACAAGCTCTAGGCTATCGACGATAAAGAATAAGCGACCGCCTTTCTTGACGACGCTCTCAGCAACCATTGCGGCGATGAAGGTTTTACCTCCGCCAGTGGCAACCATGAGTACTTGAGATTTAACGCCTGAAGCGACGTTTTGTCTGCACTTTGCAAGCGCATCTAATTGGTAAGGTCTTGCCGTATTTTTATGTTTGTTTTCGTGTACTTGTGGCATACTGTCCTCGCTTGTAATGAGCACCGGGGGGGTCGTGGCTTGGTCGTCTCGCCTCTCCGGTTTTAAGCCTCGCGCCTACGCATCAACTTCGATACATAGACCTACTACTTAACTTAGTTAGTGGTATCCATTTAACCTTGGCTAGGGAATGAACCCACTGGCTGAGCACATCTTCCCCATACCCAACGAACGCTGAGTTTGGAGCCTTTCTCCGCAAGCCATCCTGTGGCCGTCTTGGAGGTCATAGTCGATTACGCGCCATGACTTGAGTGGAATTCACTGACGTAAATCAGCATGGTCACAGCCACTCACTTGACGTTATGTGCAACGCCCCGCTTCCCTCTGCTTGCGCCTGACCAACCTCTTGCGCATGTTCCTTCTTGGCCGAGCGTTCGTTGTGCACCGTCAAACCAAGAGAGTCGACTGTAACCTATAGTGTACTTATTGCACAAGGAAAAATTCTGATTCGTTAATTAATCTAAATGATGGAAAAACTTCCATGATCTAAATTAGTGAAAAACAGTGGAAAATGTTAGGATTATTAATGTTAAATAGTAAACAAGAATGACCGGCTGAGTAGGAATGAACGAGGAAACTAGAAAACAAATTGACGTTGAATTCTCAAAGCGATTGAAGCATGCGCTTGCTCAGTCTGATGCTGCACAGTGGTCGCAGACTGAAGTAGCAAAGCACTTGGGGCTCACGTCACAGCAGGTTAATAACTATCTAACCGGGAGGCGAATGCCCAGTATCGCTATAGCTCGCGACATTTGTGAGCTGACGGGTGTTTCTTTCGAATGGCTACTGACCGGCGAACGACCCAAGAGCCAGCGCTCACTTGAAGACATGTGGGACCGGTCGACTCAGGAAGAGCGGGAGTCTCTGCTTGCAAGTCTTTTGAAGAGCTCCAACAAGCAGTAGATTTGCTTCTCTTCTGGAACAGATTCTTCTACAACTAAAATTAACTCTTCGTAACTACTGGCAACTGTCCTACCGGGCTGCTGATTCACGGCTGCCCACCTCCTTTTGGTTTCCCAAATCAGCAGAATTACCGGATAGGATTCAAATGATTCAAAACCATTCTCGGGCATATATCAAGATTTTTGAGCCGAAATACCCTTTTAATTCTCACGATCAAAGAAGAATCAGAATTAAAAACAACACAATAGGTTGTAAAATACACCTTTATTAACTATCCTGTCTCTTGCCAATCACGGCAAAACAAAGGAGACGACCAATGGTTATTCAACAATTCATAGGCTATTACGGCGACATTTGCCGCCGCGTCCAGTTCAAAAATCATGTTGTACTGATCAGTGCAACTACCCGTGCGGAAGCTAAGCGCCTCACCCGAGAGTGGATCAAGGAGGTGGCAGCATGAATTACGAGACAAGCCCTTCGATTGAGAACATTGCCTCTGCATTAGCCGCTGCTCAGGCTGACATCGAGCACGCAGATGCGAACGCAACAGGACAAGCCAAAGGCGGAAAGTATAAGTACGCCAAGCTTGAGAACGTCATTACTGCGATCAAAGAGCCCTTCGCCAAGAACGGGTTGAGTTATGTCCAGCTGCCTGCGCGAGATGGTTCGGAGTGTGGTGTTACTACCATGCTCATGCACAAGTCTGGCGAGTTCATTCGCTGTACATTCCTGATGCCTGCGGGTCAGAGTATGACGCCCCAAGGTTTCGGCTCACTGCTGACCTATGCGCGTCGGTATTCTTTGACTGCGATCTGCGGGATCGGACAGGAAGATGATGACGCTAAGTCTGCAAACGACTCTGTGGCTAAGGACTCAAAGGTCGCTGACCTTGTTGAGTCAGCACTTGCACCGGAGCGTGAGAAGGCCGCTGATGACGCGAAGAAGGCATCCATGGTTTTTTTCGCTGGGTATACCAAGCTTGCGGTCAAGTATGCGGAGAACATTCAGATGATGAATGCTGCTTCGGAGGCTTCTGACACCGCGGGTATAGCGATAGCTCGCCTCGGCATCGATGACGACGACTTCGCCAAGCTGAACAAGCTCAAGCAAAGCGCTGGTGGCGTATTCAGTGATCTCTGCAAAAAGCAGATGGGCACACAAGGCTTTGCGGATGTGTTGCAGGCCGAGATTTCAAAGGAGGATGCAGCATGATTGAACAACGCTCACCAGAGTGGTTTGCACAGCGAGCGGCAGTATCTATAACGGGGTCCATGGTGGGCTCCGTTTTAGGTATCAGTCCTTTTGCTAGTCGGGACGACGCATTGCGCGAGAAGGTGCGTGCGAAGGCCGGTGCTGAATCTGAGTTCAAGGGTAACTTCGCTACCGAGTGGGGTACTAAGCACGAGCCAGTGGCTCTTGAGGCGTACCAAGAACAGTCTGGCCAGATAGTCTTTGAGACCGGCCAGATTAATCACCCAGAGTACGAATGGATTGCAGCCTCGCCGGACGGCCTCATCGGGCGATCGGGGATCGTTGAAATCAAGTGCCCCTTCTCAAAGAAAATCAAGCCGCTGTCTCAATCACCACATTACTACGCGCAGATACAGCTTCAGCTTCACTGCACGTCGCGAGAGTGGTGCGACTTTATCGTGTGGACGCCTACCGAGATGCACATTGAACGTGTGCAGCGTGACGGTGAATGGCTCGCCAATAACGTGGGCATTCTGTACGCATTCCACGAGGAAGTTGAGGCCATCATGGCGGACTCCGAAAGGCTTGCACCATTTATTGAGGATCGTGAGGTCATTCGTGATGACGATGAATTTATATCCCTAGCCAACCAGTGGAAGTCAGCCGTCGATGCTGAGGCCGTGCTCAAGGCTACCAAGGAGTCGCTCAAGAAAAAAATTCTAGAGTCAGTCGATGGTAGGCGCACCCGCGGTGGTGATCTTCTTGTCTACTCAACGAAGCGCCCGGGCACGATCAAGTACTCGCAAGCGTTCAAAGACTTAATGCCCGATGCGGATCTCTCTGCATACAAGGGCTCAGAATCCACGTCGTGGACCATTAAAACTAACGAGGGAACAAAGTAATGAGTAATACCATAATCGTTCTGGGCAACATATCGCGTGACCCAGAAATAAAACAGGTAGGCGGTGACGCTGTCTTAAAGATTGGCTTGGCTGATAACGTAGGCTGGGGCGACAGGCAGACCACTAACTGGCACAACGTCGATTATTGGGGCGCTAAGCGAGCTCAGGCCTTAATGGGTATCTTGCAAAAGGGCTCAATGATTGAGGTGACCGGAGAGCAAACGATTCGATCTTGGACCAATGAGCAAGGGATTGAAAAGTTTTCAAACGACATCAGAGCGGACAGGATTGTAGTCTTGCCCAAGGCTAACCAGCCTTCTGGTGCCAACTCCCCACAGCCAGTTGCTGACACTGTCGGCGGCGTATCAGACGACATGCCCTTCTGAGCATGCGTCCTACCTATGAAACTGCAAACGATCTGGATAGGGAGCGCATTGTCGCTTCCTATCTGGAGCGCTCTTGGAATTGCAATTTGCGAAAACTATCCAAGTTCGGCGTTTTAGACTTTGCTTTCGAGAAGGTTAACGAGGAAGGCATTCTGGTCGTCCGCGGTTTCGTTGAGGTTAAACGTCGTAACTGTGCACACGACAATTATCCCACCATATTAGTTTCATCAGCCAAGCGGCAGCAGGCAATTTCTTTGCTTGATGCTACCGGCTGCTCATCAGCTTTCGTCATCGTTTACGACGATCGTGTGAAGTACATCAGTCTCATTGAGCCACCTTGCTACACAACGGTTGGAGGTAGATTCGACCGAGGTGACAAGGCCGACGAGGAGGTAGTCCTTCATTACCACATCGATCGCTTGAGCGATCTAGGCCCGTCTCCGTTTCGGGCTGACTCCATTAACGCAGCATAAAAGGGTCTCTTAAATGAGCGAAGTTGAAATGCACACACTAGAATTAGATAGCCATGAGGAGCTCTGGAGCTCAACCCAGTGTTCTCAGTACCTTGGGTACAGTCGCCACTACTTCATGAATAAAATTAGTAAGCGCCCAGATTTTCCCGAGTGCGCTCCTGCTGGTCGTCGGTGGATACGCAACGAGGTAGTCGCATGGGCTACGCGAAAAGCTTAGACCAAGTCGTTAGCCATGTCAGCAGCGCTCCGGTTGTAATAGATCAAAAGCTTGTTGATGTCTTTGTGCCCGGTGATTCTGGCAAGGTCCAAGACGTGGAACTTACCAGCAAGCCGGGTCGTGGCCTCATGTCTCGAATCATGAAAGGTGAGATTTTCAATTCCAGATTTTCGAACCGCCTTGAGAAACAGGGCGCTGACGCTGGGCGCGTAGCATCCGAGCCATTGAGAGGTCTTGCTTTTGGGTACTCTCTTGATCAAACGAATGGCCTCGGGACTGAGTGGGACAATCCTACCCTCATTAGTTTTGGTGATCTCGGGGCGAAGCGTAATAGTTTTACGATTCAGATCAACGTCTCTCTTCTCCAGACTGGAGATTTCCCCTTGCCTCATCGCAGTCTCGATAGCGAGCAAGAAAGCAATGGCGACGATCTGACTTTTGTTGGTCACCGTTACCTCTTCGGAGTATCCCAAGACAGCACAAATCAAGGCGATCTCTTCTTCGGATATCCGTCGTTCTCTTGGCGGTGGATCTCGCGGCCTGTCAGCGTGCGTCGTCGGAGACTCCGTTGCCCACTTCCACTTGATCGCTTTTTTAAATATGTGAGAGATCACGCTGATCTCCCGGTTAACGGTCGAACTCTTGACCGACTCCATTCGATCCTTAATAAATTCTTCGATGTGCTGGGATTCGATCTTGCTGAGCTTCATAGCAAAAAGTCGCGGGTAGTCTCTGGTCAAGGCGTTAATTCTTATCGCCTCCCAGCGTTCTCCCTTCTTGGTTGGAGAAACCTCGTCGGCATACCGCTGAGCTGCTTCAAGAAGAGTGTAGCTGTAGACCGCATGCTTTTTATTGAGCTGCTCCCCAACCCATTGCTCAGCCCTGCGCTTAGTCGGGAATGTTCCAGTGATACGAGCTCCATCAACGAGAACCCGTGCTCTCCAGTTTCCGCTCTCCAGTCGAGTGAAACTCCCTGCCATAAACCCTCCGTGTCCAATCGCGTGACCAATTCGTGGCAGATCATAACCAATTTTATAGTGGGAATTCCAATCATTTGGTGGATGGCTACTAACGAGGGGTTGGGTAAACCGTTGAATTTGTTAGGAAAGGGTGCGAAATAGTGGGGAATGTTATTTCTGGAAATATGCTGATGGTGCCCGGGGCCGGAATCGAACCTCCCCGTAAACACTGGGTTTCATGGCCGTCGTGGCCAATTCGTGTCACATGAAACTCTCAGTTACACAAATGGCAGAGGCTTATGAGCTGCGCGAAAGCGGAGTTTTCATGGGCAACATCGCAACACTAAACAACATATCAGAGACCACCATGAGGCGCTACTTCAGGATCGTAGAGCTTTATGGCTATGACGCTTGGGAGAACGAAGATGAAAGATTGGGCGGGAGACTTCAAGGTGCTTCTGATGTTAGCGGTCGACTCAGCACTGAGATCTGCAGTGCGTGTTGCGGCACTGGCGAAAGGGGCTACTACTTATCTGAAATACCTATCTTTGGACATAAGCCGCGGTGTGAAAAGTGCGGTGGTGAAGGGGTTCATTAAAAGCTGCTACTTTGTATCTGCGGCAATTGTAATGACCTTTATGCTCCTTGCTGTTTTATTTGCTGTCATAGCAACTGGTCTTGTCTGCTTCTGGGCGCACATATTTGATGCCAGCTAAACGAAGGGACTATCGGGGATTCGAAACGGATTACGTTCGAGTTCTTGACTACGCTTACCGCGGCAACGACAACCATCACTGGTGGTTGTGTATGTGCAAGGCGTGCAGCAACGAATGGAATGTCAGGGGAGCCCACATCCGAGCTCGTAAAAGCTGCGGATGCAGGAAGCACACGATCAATAAGACTGAAGCAGAGTTTAGGCTGCGGCTTCTTGGGATGCGCTGGGTGTAACCGTACACCTAGACACCTCACCCTTTTCCTTGTGGTACGTTATAGCGTGCGCTGCTCTTAGGCTCGTGTAGCCACCGCGAGCGGCATGGCTGTCGCGTGCAGCGAGTGTTGGATGACGCTCCACAACGGCACCGCCATCTTCGTGGACATCTTTTTCTTGATGGTGATAGTGACCTGTGTGGATATACGTGCCAGCAGTACAAGAGCCCCACATCTGACGATACCTTGGCTCACTGGCGAACAGCGCTGGTAAGGCGGTGTTTTTCTTCTTGTGACCGTGGTGGAATCCCAGCATGACCCTGCCGTGCTGATACGCATAGTACGGGAATGACGTGTCGTCCACACTGACACGCTTGTTATCCATGTAGACATGCTTGACCAACTTGCGCAGGAATAGGCTCGAGACGATATCGTGGTTACCCTCGCAGATAAAGATCTTCAGATCCTTGTGCTTCTCTAACAGCATCTCTATGCAGTGCATGATCAGGTGCACTGAAACGTCGACCAGTGCTTCCATTCTTGAATCAGAATCGACGATATGGCCGGAAGTCGGAGTTACTGGTTCTAGGGAGTCGTAATGCAAAAAATCGCCTTGGAGATTCAGTATCCCTATGGCTGAGTCCGGTGACCCATCAATCATCTGAGCCAATGCTGTAATGGCTGTGTTGGTCGCTATCTTGCTGTCCCAATCATCACCGCCGATATCTCGGAAGGCATACATACCCATGTGATAATCGGTAAGCGTGTACAGCGTGCATAGCTCAGCTTTCTCAGCACCCTTGTGCTTAATCTTGGGCGCTGGCTTCCACTTAAACGACTCACAAAAACGAGTGATCGCTTCCATCTGCTGCTTTTTATCTTGCTCTTGTATATGCCACTGGAGGCCTACCGAACCGTCATCTTTGTACATGGTGCTGACGCGCTTAGTAGCAAAGCCTTCCGCAGTTTGATGGGTCATACCCGCTTCTGGCGCAACACCGCTTATTGCTGCCTTGGACTTGGCGCGATTTATCATCTCACCCACAGTGCTGTGGTGTATTCCTAAAGCTTCAGCAGCACGTCGAGCACTGCCCATCTCTATGACTAGTTTTATTACTTCCTTTTGCCGTTCCGTGGCAAACTCTAATAGGTGCTCCATGCTATCCCTCAGCTTTGTTTTCGGCTTCGTTGTAAGCCTTATTAAACTCATCCGTAGCCGCCTTCATCTTGGCCTCCGCTTCCTTAATTCGAACATCCTTCTCCGCGTCTGTGATCTCTGTATTGGCGACAATTCGATCCCTTGCATCACGGTGGAACTTCATTCGCTTCCTAGCGCCCTTGGCCCTGTTAGCAAGCTTTATCTTCCACATGTTTTCCTTTCGAGCCGCACCCCTCTCTGCCGGAGTGCTTTCTCTATCCTTGATGGCCGCAACCGCATTATCTATGTCTTCTAATCGGTCATAAAAAAGAGACTGGTCTTCGTAGAATCTGTTCTCTCCGGCAAATGATCTGAGGTATGGAATGTTGTTGGTTGACAGCTGTCGGCCATCTCCAAGCGCATCGACAGTCTCGAGAAGCCTTGACCCGGTTCGATACATACCACCCATCGCGTATTCAACGACGTGTTCGATCTTGTCAGGGGCGATACTGATACCACCCTCTTCATACTTACTGCCGCCAGTGAAGTCGTTCATGAACATGGAAAGGTTCTTGTACACTTCTTTGGTGGAGCGGAATGACTGATAAGCCTCGACCGGCTGAGCGCCATAGCCACGTTGCTCTGGGTAGATCGGACCACCATTGAACTCGCTTTGGTTCGCAGCAATCTCAGCGATTGGCTTCAACACTGATGGCGTGAGGGTTAGAGCTGTTCCGGTAAGGGCATCTTCGCCTGCAGGAACACCAAACGGACTGAATGAGTTCAGTGACCCGATGACCATCTGGCCTACCAGTGACTGTCGTCTTGGTAAGTACGTTGAGTTTTTGCCAGCTTCCAGCGTGTCGCCGAGATTGAAGAATATATTGAAGCCGTATGGCAGAGGCAAAGCTGTGTACTTCTCGCCGTCACCGCCCCACACACTGTCGAGCAAGATAAGGTTCCGCTCTCTAACGTGACGAGAGATCTTGTCGATGTACGGTACGCCATCCTCATCCTCACCGCCGTGCTCACGATTCATCGCGGCAAAGAAGTAGCCAGTGCCCACCATTCCCGCGGCTACCTTCTGGGCCGTGTTCATCTTGGGATCTAGCTTGAAGTCGCCTTCGGCATCGCGTCGTAGTGGAGATACAGCACGCAGCAAGTTGAAGCTGCCTTGAATACTGGCGTTGGCAAACATGTACCAAGCGTTTATGGCCTGACCATACTCACCCTTACGGTTGAAGTTAACGGTTAGGTTCTTGGCTAAGTCAGCAGCTGTTAGCTTGGCATCCTTCATTGCCTTCTCAGGCGCGACACCTGACTCAATCGATGCTTGGTATACAGCATCCCGGGCATGGATATACGCAGACAAACGAACACCATTCTCTACCGCGGTATTCCATTGCTCGACCTTATCGAACACTTTCTTCTTAGCTCTTAGGAAGGCACCCTTGTTGGTGTTGCCTGCCATGGTGAGCATGCTCTCGAGGTCGCCCTTGAGCTGGTTGATATCCTTGCTGTCAAAGTATCCAGTCTTAGCACCCATCTCTAGGAACTCAGCAAAGTCTGCCTCAATACCTTCGGGCTTGTAATTGGGATCAGCCTTGACGCTTTCATAGTAGTTGTTGATATCTCTAACTCGGAACAAAGCACCCTTAGCCATCTTCGCGGCAACGCCTTCCATGTCCTTAATCTTGCCGTCCTTCAAATCGGTCTCAGCCAAGACACTCATGATTGCCGTGGTGATATCTCGAACAAAGTTAACGGGTGGGAACTCGGGGGAGAAAGAAGTGTTAGCTGCAGAGAGGAACCGGGTAGCTGTATTGACTAAGCCGGTTACCGTGCCCATCTCTTGCGGCCCCATGTTCTTCATAGCAGATGCAAGCAGCTTGTCGTGAATCTTAATGTACTTAGTCTCGCCGCCTTTTTGCTTTACGGCTAATACTGAGGGGTCCATAGCCGGGTTGATAGCAGACATCTTCGCCTTGCCATCTTTATCAAGCGTGCCGTCATAACCTTTGGGCAAGTCCCCCGGCTCCAGAATCTCGTAGATGTCCGGGTTGGGATTGTCTTGAACCATCTTGAGGAAGGCCTGACCTACCTCATTCTTTCTGGATCGTATGATCTTCTCAGTGAGGTCTGCTAGCAGCACGGCTGTAGGACTTTCCGGCATACTGTTACGGCCCGTCGCAGACTTGTATTCCTTGCCCCGGATATCAAAACCCTTGCCGCGCTTTTGGTGCAGCGTAGAGTTATCGGACTCAGAGTCTTCAGCGAAGCCCTTGAGTGGAACGTAGTACTGCCAGTTGTTTTCGAGCTGGTACGCCTGAGCCTCATTGATCAAATCAAGATCTGTCATGATGCGACGTTGCTCAACCACCATCATGTCGATGTACTTAGCCACCTCTTCGAGCTGCTGCAACTTTCCTTCGCGATCAAACGTCGCCATCCAGTCAGCTGCCTGCTGATTGGTCATTCCTGAACCGCCGTCCGGCATTTCAGATTCTGGATTAGGCTCCTGATCTGTAGCCTTGGGTGTTCTGCGCTCTGCAATGGTTGCGTTACGCTCGGGCGCATGACGAGCCATCAGGAATAGATCCAACTCATTCATGTTCAGGCCGTACTGACCGAGCTTGTCCATCATTGGCTGAATGAATTTGCGCTCTGCCGCGGCGAGATCTTCCTCAGCTTTGCCAGTGAAGAACTGCTCTACCAGATAAGGGTCAGAGTCTTTCTCTAGCTTGCGGCCCGTGGCTTTTTCGATTGCTCGCTGAACGCGCTGAACTTGTAGGAATTTATCTTGTAGGTTGCGGATAAACCTATCCGCGAATTTCTCTTCAGGTACTGTGAATGTGGATTCACGCCTGCGAGAGAAGAGAGGGGTTACATATCCTGCTTCGTTGCTGGCTTGCTCGAGTCTTTCTTGGACATCTCCGGGCTCGCCCCATCCGAACTCTTCTGAGTATCGGTTGAAGACTTCTTGGAGCGGTTGTGAAAACTCAGCTGCGATGAACCCGAGTATATCGGATCGTCCTTTGTCGCGAATCTTGTTGATGTAATCTTGCCCATCGGCACTATCCTCCCAATTGTTCTCGACTAAGTCACCGTCAAACGCAAAGTGTACTAACTCAGCCGTCAAATCTGTCTCTGATTCTACCACTTGCTGGATGAGAGGACCGAACTTTTTATAGCCCATCTCACTAAAATCTACCAAACGCACACCATTTGGCGTACTAATAATACCGATAGCGCCAGCGAGATCTCCGAAGACCGCCTCAATGCCCTTGCCTAGAGCGGTAACCTGATCGCCAGTAAGTGGTCCGCCAACATCAAGCTCAATCCCGTGACTGTCTTTCTTAGCTGCCTTGTAAAACGGGCGGTGATATCCGACACCATCTTGATTGAGCATGAGACCTATTGCTGCAGCGTAGACATCCAGATTGTCTTTCTGGGCTTGATCAGTACCCGTAACACTGCCTTTAGCAGGAACCATAGCTACTTCGGTCTGGTTCGATGGATTACTGATGCCTTCCCAGTAGCCGGGGACCACGGTGTCATTGGTATTTACAAGCAGCCCCAGCTGCATGGCAAGCTTATCCGTGCCGTTCTCATCGTAGAGCACGTTCTGTACGGCATACTGGAAGTCGAGCTTGTCTTCGTAGCTTGCGTCATGGATGCCCGGTAGAACGTCGATCTTCGTAGAAGGAGTCGCCTCCCATGAGATCTGTCCAAGGTGACGACGCACGCCATCCCCGTAATCGAACTTGGCAGCACTAGTATCCGCCTCAGTAGGCGTGTGCTTCATCGCCTCGTCGATCCAATTCTGCATATGCTCATCAGGCGAAGTTACATGCCGCGTCTTCTTAGGCTCGTAGGTGTAGTGAAGGTAGCCGTCTTTCTCAGACCTTGCTTCAGTGCGCTGCTTAACGCCTTTGTTTTCCATCCGGGCTTTCATTGCTACCCAGATTGCAGCCTGCACCTGCTGAGGCTCCCAGCCTAATTCCTGTGCCAGTCGGTTAGTCTCGTTCTCGAGGAATGCATACTGCGATCCGTTTGGCGCGTCTGTCTTGAAGCCTCCAGCACGCATCATCCATAGATCGATGGTTGCGCCTTGCTTACCTTCGGTACTGGGCTCGATCTCTCGCAAAAGATTCTGGAAGAAGTTACTAGTCTTCTCCCCATTCCAAGGCTTGTTCTCATAGAGAAGCTCGGTAGCCTTCTGGTTCATGTTGTCTTGCTTAACTTCGATGGGCTTCCCGGCCTGATACTGGGCCCATGCTCGCAGCGCGAAGGTAGAGTTAGCGTCCACCTTGGCTTGGGGTGAGAAGATAGCGAGCAAGGCTACAAACTTCTTGGCCTCTTCGACGTTACCGCCGGTCATCTGCAGGATGGCTTCACCTGAGTTCTCGTACCAGAAACGTCCCCGGGTGCCTTCATCAGCCAGCATCTTGAATCGCTTTCTGAATGCCGGGAGTTTGGCTGGCGTGTTGTACTGAGGTGGAGCTCCGACGTACCTGCCGTTCTTCATCTCGTTCTTTGTAACTTCACCCGACCTGCCAGAGAATCTTTCACCGCTCAGTGCAGCCTCAACTCTGGGGGCGTTGTTTGGCGTGAACTGCAGACCGCCTTCGACAGGTCGACCGCGCAATCCATCGGGGAGCTTGGATCGAATGCTCTCAACGTCACCACTGACAAACAGTCCGCCATTAGCATCTTGACGGGCAGAGTATTCACCCAGCTGCTTCTCTCTCTTTCTCGAGAACAGTGTGGCTGGGCCTTGTCCTAGACCGATCTCTCGTGACTTGCGTGCCATATAGGCAATGTCAGTCGCATCCTTTTCAGCCAGAGTCGCGAACCCACGATCACGTAGCCACTGTTTGATGCGACCGATGAGCTCCTGAGCTTTAAGCTTGAGCCCCTTAGATCCTTTCTCGCCGATGTAGGCGAGCATCTCTGACACCATAAGGAACTGACGATCCTCTTGGGTCATGCCTTCTGATCCTTCGCGGTATGGCTTGAGCTTTTCCTCGATGCCCATCTCTGCGGCGATCTTGTTGAAGCCTTTGGAACCACCCATGGCTACGAATAATTCGTTTGCTGCCTGCTTGATACCTTGATCGCGCAGCATTTCCATCATGCCGCCGTGCGTAGTTTCGTGCAGTAGTACAGTTTCAGCCTGTTCTTCGCTCGCGATCTCTTCGCGCACGAGATACACTTTCCCATTATGAAAAGCGCCATCAACTTCAGACGTACCATCAGCACGCTGCGCACCTTGTGCGATCGCTACATCTTTGATCGCCTGCGGAAGATCGTTAAAGGTGTCGACGACGACAACCGGGGACTCGGGATTATCTATGTTCCGCCCGGGGGTGATCCTCTCGACGACCGCATTGAGCTGCACCGGGTCAAGGGCAGGCTTACCAGTCCGACTAAATAGGAAATCTTCTTTCTTGCCGTAGGTGGGATTCTTAGCCAGAACTAATGGGCCTACCTGAATGACTTCATCTGCGCTCAACACAGGCACACGGTGATCACCACGGTCATAGAAGAAACTGTGCCGCTCTGGGTCCATTCCGACCTGCACATAATCGCCACTAGCCATCGCAGCATCTGCCATTTCTTTGGCTGCAGCCGCAGGAACATTTCTCCATGTCCCTTTCATCGTTGCGATAGTCCCTTTGGGCTTACCCTTGGCGATATTCAGTGCGCCTTTCTGAGGCATACCGAATTCAACATTATCGATGACTGCCGTGCTGTCATAGCCAATTGACTTACCAGCTTGAAATGAGCTCTGGCCCTGACCTTCTTTCTGCTCGTGTATCGATACAACCCATGTGCCGTTGTCACGGTATGCTGGGATGTCTAATCTCACTGCTACTGGGGTGCCGTCTTCTACTTCTCTGGCCGCACCAAAACGCTCTCGCTTGTCTTCTGTGAGTGCGGCTACTGCTGCCTCATCAGCCTCTGGCTCAGGAACGCTCTCATAGGCCTGTACGGGCTTGAATCGATCGACCGTCTCAGCGTATTGCTCTTGATTTACCGTTCCTTCAGTGACCCCTTGTGCGGCTTCCTGAAGCTCTGGCGTGCGGTCTGTGACTCTGCTCAGTGCCGCCTGCGTCATCTCTTCATAAAGAGGCTTTCCACCTTGCTCCTCAACCATACGAGATAGCTCTTGAAGTTCCTGCATGGTGCCGTCCATCAATGTCTGGACAGCTGCACGATCCGCTTCTATCGCGGTCATGCCTTCCTGCATTAACTCGGCACGCACCTGAGTTAGATATGCACCGTCCTGTGGACTAATAGCTTTAGCGGCCTTCTTAATACAAGCAGTTAAACTCACTGTATGATCTCCATGGCTGTAACAATCACAGCAATAATCTCTTCTTCATCTCTCCGAGCCTGCTCATAGAGAAGTTGCATCTCCTCGTTGTAGCGTTCAGCCTCGAACTCAACCCACTTCTTGCGAGTGCCGCCGGTCTTGTCGCGTAGCTCGACCTCGACCCGAAAGTGGGTAATTGTTTTAAAGGTGTTTGCTCTGAAATGACGAGCGCCAAAATGTTTAAGCGCCATCTCTCACCACCGCGGACCTGTTGCCATCGTCATCAACGGTGACTACTAATCGATCCTTGGTGTCAGCGACATCGCGGAATCGCTCTGTGCCTGTTCCCGCTCCCGAAACTTTGCCGGTGAGTACTGAGAACATGATGCGAGTAACTTCTTCCGCGCTTAGGCCTGCCTCTATGGCCTGACTCCAGACCTGAGCAGCAATCGTATCGGCGCTAGGTGCCGCAACTTCCGTTGCAACATCCTCAGCAGACACAACGCCATCGTTCGCCCATACAGCATCAGCAATCGCCGCGCCGTCAGATGCAGCAGATGCCTGAATACCCAGTGCGGATACAGTCGCGGGGAATACTTCGACGCCTTCGTAGGTGTAATAGGCGGTCAAGAAATTGTCAGAGTAAAGGATGCCGTTCACAGCTACTGTGTTCGGGTTGTAGTACAGCTTCCACCCGTTCGTTACGAAGAATGTCCCGCCCGTGAAGCCGCCCGGAATGGGATCCAAGCCAGAGAAGCGCATTGCCGGTAGGAACTGAGCGTTCTGATCCCGCTCGAACCATCGAACCCACGCAGAGTAAACATCGACCCTGATGTCCAATGACGTGACATCATCGTTCACACGGATAACTTTACTAACCCCGTCGATGCTTACTTTTTCGTTGGCCTCCCACTCTTCAGCGTGCGAGATCCATAGCGATAATGCCACGGCTTACTCCTTACTGGATCAGCTCTTTCCAATTCACCGCCAGCATCAACTTCACTGTTGTGAAAAGGCTAGGTCTAGTCTTCGCGAAGAAGCTCCAGACAAGTCGTGAGCCATAGAATCCTTTGACGGTAGCTGTCCCGGTAAATGCACCGAATCCAGATGAGTCAACCGGAGTCATCAAGCCCACATCACTGTATAGCTTGGCTGTGCTCGTCCCAGTTGGGCTCAAGAAATAAGTGCCGTTCCAGCTGACGTTTGTGGACCCAGTGATCTCTACTGCGCCACCCAATAGGTTGAGAGGGAAGGTTGCCGCTTGAGGCTCTCTCAGTGCCAGTAATCCACTGACAGTAATCTCGGCCTCTAATGCTTCAGTAGCACCGGTAACTGTTTGCGATGCGGTTCCGCCATCATCTGAGTAGTTCTTAACTGATCCATACTGATAGTTGTTGTATGTGTCGGTAAGATCAGCTTCATAGCGACCTCGGAACATTTCTTCGAGGATGGTCTTGCCACCGCCGTAGCTTGTTCCTGCAGTAGAGACATCGACCGTAGTTCCGGGGATCAAACTAAAATCATGACCAGCGTGTACTGAGTTCAAGGTTGCCTTCATATCCACCAACGCTTCTGGTGCCCCAGCGACCTGATCAAATGCGAACGCTGATATTGATGTAGGCATATACAAAGAGTGGTTAACCTCGCCACTATCAAGGAGCTGCTCTGGACTCAGGCTGAACAGGTACTGCCAGTCGTCACCGATGTCTGCTGTAACGGTCGCATGCGATGACGCATAGGTAGATGGCTGACCGAAGCTACGAACATCGAGCGTCGTTTCAGTCCATACCGCAGCAGACCAAGTCTCAATAAACAGATTTGAGCCAGTACCTGCGGTCCCCTTGTTTGCGAAACAAACCGGTAACGACGCTGTCTGGCTCATCGCTTGATCAAACCGATTGCCTTGATAATAGCTATGACAAACAACGCGCTGACCATCTACATAGGTTCCGAACCTAACTCGTCCAGCACCATGCCATTGGATATCAATCCACCAGATGTTTGCGTGAGTCAGGTCTAGTACTTCTTGGCTATCACCTGTGCCATCAAGTTTGTCTCCATTCCATTCGGATCGAGGAATGATCGTGTCTTTCTGTGGAGCAGAAGGGATGCTGCTGCGAATACACACACCAAATCCTGTGGCGCCTGCTGCACCAGTGCCGCCTGCTCCTACAATAAAGAAGAAGCCATTGTTTGAATCAAACAATCCCCAGCGTCTAACGCTGCCTGTCGCTGCAGGGTCGTTTAGTCTGGCAGTGCCTGCGTACAGGTGACTACTGCCTGCCACATACCGGTGATAAGTATTTGAAGTCATGGCAGCAAACGCATTTGCGACTGTACCAACCTGATCATCAATACCAACCTTTACGGAGTTTCGATCCACTTCATAGGTGATATAGCCACCCTCGAATGAGGTCTTGGCAAAGTTGTTGTTCAGAATCTCAGGCTGTCCGAAGACATACTCACCCAGAGAAGTAGCACCAGTGGTTCGTAGCTTGCCCCACGCATCTAGCTGCGGAAGACCCTCAGCAAATCGGACATTGGCTGAGCCAGTGATATCGACATCCATGCCGTACTCAGGGTTATCGTAACCAATAATGTTCTGAGCAGGTATGTAAGTATCATAAGCGGCAACGACAGTAGCAGCGACAGTAATGCCATCAGGATCGGTGACCGTCTGCCCTGCGATTGGCTCTACTTCGTTGTACTTGTCAGCCTTCGCGTAGTGAACGCTTAGGTGACCAGCAACGCCTGAGCCCTGCACACCGTGGACGTGAACCAACATAGTTGGCCCACCGTTACCACTAATGGTGTATCTCTTGCCTATCTGCCACTGATCATAGCCACCAGAGAATTCAATCTCTGCGGTATGGACCATGTGGATGCGATCACCAGTGCTCTCTGGTGGAACACGGGTGAAACGCTTGTCGTTAGCCGCCATGATTAACTCCTATTAGTCGACGTAAGCTCGATCCTGCTCAGCAACGAGAGAGATCGTTATACCTTTCGCCTTGGTGATTGTTGCTGTTGCAACTACCGGCTTAGCCACGCCTTTGTTACCCGCAATGACCGTTACAGGAACCGTTCCGCCAGCTTCTGTGAAGACTGACCGACCGCCCTGCACGTTGGTGTCGTATGCGAAAGTGAAGGGAATAGATCCGCTTGAGATTGTTCCTGAAATGTCCGAGCCATCCTTGTCGTCAAGAACAATTGCAGCGCCCGTTCCGTAGTCATCAGCACCAGTGACTGAGTCAGTGATGAACATAGTGAAGTAGCCTGTTCCACCTGACGCCAAGAAGCTGTTGAACTGAAGCGTTCCACTTGAAGCAAAGTTGTAAACACGAGTTACGCCGTTATCGTCAATGAACTCGACATTGTTCAGCTCGTCGACATTAAAGTTCGAGATAAACACGCCTTGCTTACACTTGAGCGTTGATCCCTCAAATTCCGCAAGCAAGTTAGCCGTCTTACCGTTTATTGTCCCTGCGTTTCCAGCATCATTAATGTCCGCATCTTGGCGAAGAAGGTACTGCAGCTTGGTGTAGATTTGCTGAAGCGTTGCACCATTACCATCGACGATAACGCTGAAAGGGAAGTCATCGTTTACATCGTTGATGTCCGTTGACTGACCTGCACTGAAGTAATCGACCGTGATGTTTGTGTAAGTCGCAGATTGAGCTCCGGTAATCTCTGCGTCAGTGTTGACAATGTTCGTATCAACCGAGTTAGAGAGCAGAACATTAACAGTAAATGCACCTGTCGCTGTCTGACCAGTGTCGGCCAGCGTAGAGTCGCGGTATGTGAACCCTTCCTCACGAGCATAGGCTCTGAAGAATGCCTGCTTGTTGACGTTGGCTGACCCTGCATCAACAGCTGAGTCACCAAAGATCTGTACTGCTTGGTTAACCTCATCGTCAAATTCGAAATCGACCGCGGCATCTGCTGAGGCAAGCTGGTAGTAAAGCTGAGCGCCCGTATTAACATCACCCAGAGATACGATGCCTACATATCTGCGAGCAAGATCGCCGGTTGCAGATGTTCCATCAAGGGCTGCTGTGCCGCCTGCTTGGAATTCATCGAAACCACCATCTCGCAACATGTTACGAGTAGCGTCGTTTGATGGACCCCAATCACTGAACTTTGATCCGTCAAAACCAAACTGGAACTGACCCGACTTGGCGTCAATTGCATACATTGGGAACGGGAAGCTGTTGTAAGCACTGGTTTCCCAGAGCTTGATGAATTTAGAATACAGCGCCTGAAGTGTTACGCCGTCTTTTGCGATCAGGCCATTGGTCGTAGAACCATCAGCTGACGCGGTAAGCGTAAAAGTCCGGGCAGTTGTATCAATAGCGATGTTAGTGCCGACGATGAGATCGTCACCATCAATCAACTTGGCCATGTTTTATTCCTCTAAAATAATAACGTAGTTGGAGTTCGAGAGAACCCTGTTGTCTGCTAGGCGCTTTTCCACCTGCATCTTCTCGCCGTCAGCGAATTCAATTACGTCGGCGGTGGAGTCGACCGTGTCACCTACGTGCTTGCTGTCTGTTGTCATGACTACTTTTTTCATCATGGGGTGTAGTTCCTATCTGTGACCTGAGCCGCAGGCAATGACGCATCATTGACGCTAAGCTCAAAGTTGTTGATAAAGAAAGGGACGAATCCCTCTCCGTATACTGCTACGTCAACGAATGTCGACGCAGCGAATGTATACTGGTACGAGACGCTCCCATCCGAAACAATGTCCTGAACGTCTAGTAATTTTGTTGTTGTTCCAGCGGATCTAATAACAACGTCAGAGCCAGCCTTTACGCCGGTAATTGTTAGCGTTGTTTGCTGAGCAATGACGTTGACTGTCACTCCGCTTGATCTGATCGTGGGTATAGTTGCTCCAGCAGCAACTGAAATATCGATAGTGCCGCTAGTTGATGTTAGATGCAGTGCTTCGTTGCCCGTGCTGGTTGTTGTAACCGGGCTCCCAGTTGAGCCTGTGCCATAACCAATAAGCGTGTTGTCCCAAACAAAGTCTGTAGTACCGTTTATCTCTGCTGCATGGCTTGTACTGGCGCTTTTCGTAAACTCATTACCAGTAACGTCGCTTGAAAAAATGTTGAACGAGCTTGTTTTCAATCCAACGGTATCTGCCGACTCTGTTACCTTGTTGTTTTTAAAGTTGCCGCTTGTTGTTACTGCAAGCGTTCTAACAAAGGAGCATCCAGTAGCGCTTGATAAGGACGCTGTTGACGTATCCAATAAAACGCAGCCGGTCATATTTAAAGTGGGGCTCAAGCCCGTTCGCGAAAACTTACCTTGCCTTGGTGAAGTCGCTTGCGCAGTGAACGAGACGTTTGTCAGGTTTACTGTCCCATCATTAACGAGCATCTCCGTGAAGTCGGCATAAACGGTTGGGCAGTCCTGCAACACGATAGATGTGTTGTCATCAGTCAGTGTGCCCGTCACCTCTAACTGACCCTTCCATAGGTAGAAGCCTGCCTCGGATTGGAAGAGGCCTAGCCGGTGCTGACCACTATCAATTAGCGTGAACTCTGAATCGGCAGACGTATCATTTCGACTGTCAAACTCACCGACACGATCAAGCGTGGCAACACCTGTGCCGCTTACTGTTATCTTTCCTCTCGGACCCCATCGCAAAACATCTGCCGCCATCGAGTTACCTCGACGTACCGACTGCTTCAGTACCGGGATGTAATGAAACACGTCATAAATAGCGTTTGGGCTGCCGTCTGTATAAGCGACAGGGGTATTGACCGGCTCTACGGCAGTGTTCACCCATCCACCGAAGGGTCCAGCGTATTTGTCGTTTCCGCCCACGTTAAAGTATCGAGCGTTTGCCTCACCCTGACCTACGCCAAGCAGGTAGCCGCCTGAAATAGTAGCGCCTGTATCACCGGAGACACCGGTAGTAGGGCCAAAAGTAAAGCTCTCCAAAGCGCTGGGAAATGTAGCCAGCCACCAATAGAAAATAACCGAAGTGCCATCCACCCAATCTGCATCAGCCCTGATATTGATGCCGTGGTTGTAGTTAAATCCCGCCGCAACGCCAGTAGCGTTTCCTGAAGGTTTCGATACGCACGACTGACCCTGAAGAACTAAGTCCTCGTCTGCGGTCGCTTGGTTACCAGTAATATGGCCTGACGTTTCAGACCATCCGGTAGGCTGCGAACCATCCACACCATCGGCAGTGCTCAGCGTTTGAAGGTCAGTTGAATAAGCAGGCATTATTCAGCCTCAACTGGGGTGGCTTTCACCTTTGATAGGTTGCCCTTGTCGTCACGAATAATTTCGAATTCGTAGGGAACGCGCTTAGAAGTTTTTTCTAGCATTTCGGTGATCTGCTTCATGAGCTCTTGCGTCTGCCCTTCCTTTTTCTCTGCCACAGCCAGTGCCGCATCGATACGCTTGCCTGCGGTCTCATTGATCGAGTTCAGATCTTCGAGTGCAGCCTTGTCTAGGAGGGGAGCAATGTCAGCCTTAGAAGGAGCCGGTTGATCGCCCTTGTATAATTTCTTGTTACTGGCATCTCGCACTACCGCGCCAGACCGCATTTTTTGCTCTAGGTCTTTCTTAGAAATCTTATTCATTAGCCTACGCACTCCAGAAGTTTGGTCAGTACACCTCTGCGCTTGTCGATTTTACTAAACAATCGATCCGCCCTCTCACTGACCTCAACTACCTCGCCGGAGTCCTCAATTTGGAACTGCTGCTTGATGTTGATGTCTTTCAGCGCCTTGAACTCAGCATCACCTTCATAGGTGTCGACGTTGTATCCTTGAGGAAACTCTTCCTCGAGAGCATCATTGCGTGCGGGATCACGTACTGGTCCCTCGCCGTAGATTACGTTCTTGTTTTCAATAGCCAGCTGGTTAGGCCTAAAGCCAAGGTCGACCTGAGTCTGCTGGTCAGGCGTCATTGCCTCGCCCTGACTGTTAACCACCATGTCAGGATCTGGCTGATAAGTTGTCTCAATGAGAGGCACTTCTGACTCGGCCTCTGCTCTCATGCGCTCTTGACCTTGGTCAATATCCGCTTGGCTCTCTGCTGCCATGCCACTAGGCGTGACAACGAAGTCTGGTTCTACCTGTTCGGGCTCTACTTCTGGCGCAGGTAGCAAACCCTCTGGCTCCACTGGGTTGCCGAATTCATCTACCACTAGCCCAACATCAGGAATCTCGACATCCGAGAATGGATCCGTGTCAGGAGTCTGAGTCAAATCGACCGGTGAACTAAGAGATCCAATTGCACCCACAGGTGCGCCCATCATTCCGCCAGCAAGACCCTCTGCTACCGCAGCTTCGGCTACACCTTCTGAAAGTTCTTGGCTTGAGTCAGCCTGCTGAACACCGAAGTTTTCTACAAACTTCTGACTGCCGCCTTGGGCTGCTTCAGTACCCCCTTGAACTCCGGTCTGTAGTGCTACGTTCTTAGGAAGCCCGGCCATTCCTCCAGCCATACGCCCAGAGATCGCATCATCAAGATACTTACCAGCTACTGTGCCAAGAACTAAACCTGCTGCTCCGCCTCCGACAACTGCCATCTGAGCAGTGCTTCTTGCGAATATCTTTTTACCTTGGTCTGCCGCCTCTGACTCTGAATAGCCTTCTTCGATCAGCTCTTGGAATACATCCTGAAATCCTTCGGATTCCACGAGAATTTCATTAGGCATGCGGAGGATTTCTTCCTCAACAGCACGGCCTGCGGAACCACCGACCATTCCTGCCTCGAGTGTTCCGTAGATACCCATGTTGACGCGCTTGTCTGTCGCGCTGTTTTTAACGATGGTCTTACCAAGGCCACGAAGACCAATACTGGCAGCTGCTTTAATTACGCCACCACCAGCGATCAACGAGCCTAGAGATCCTGCGCCGGACGCTCCAAGTGAAATCCAGCTATCAACATCGCCCCATGCATCACCGAAGGTCTCGCCCTCGTTTTCGCTGAGCCATGTCTTGCCCTGAGCTTCTCTGGCGTTAGAGCTTAAAGTCGACCTTTGCTCTTCACCATACTCGTAAAGGGAGTCTTCAATAGCACCCGCAGTTTCACTGCCAGTCAAGATTCGGGCAGCAGCTGCATCAGCACCGAAGCTTTCTGCGAATGCTGCTTGGGTCTGATCTACGAAATCACCAAACCGATTTTGCTCTTGACCATCCAAAGGGGCTGAGGGCTGTTGCTGCCCATACTTCTCGTCAGCAAAGTCTTGAGCCTCAGTATTTACCTGCGCCCAATCGGCACCATCCCAAGCAAACTCATTGTTGTTTTGGTCATAGGCAAACTCGGCTTTAACCCAGTCGTTACCATCCCATCGAAAGCGGTTGTTGTCCTTGTCGGTAGCGAACTCCACGCGCTATTACCCTATAGCCGTTCTGTAACCGGGGGGCAGGGTATTCGACTGGGCCTGCGTCACGTCTACCTGACCGGGAATGTTGAGACCCATAGCCTTAGCTTTCTCAGCCTTTAATGCTTCTTGGTCTGTCGTGGGTGTTGCAGTAGGCGTTCCAGCGGGTGCTGCAGTAGGTGCTGCAGTAGGTGCTTCAGGAGATTGAAGGGCTTGTAGCACTTGTGGGTATACCTGCTCAAATGTCGCCTCACCGCTTACGTCGCCAGTTACCATTCTTCCTGCTACCGTCGCAGCGATACTCATTGGATTGCCCTTTGACTGAGTAACAATCGTCGTTGCCTCACCACGCTCCATGCCATTCTGAGTGAGATATTCAATCATCTTTGCGTTAGCTGGCAGCGTCTGGCCTGTTTCAGCCTTGTCGTTCTTTCCGGTGATCAAGTCGTATGCGGACTGGATGGTCCCTTTGTTAGAGGATATGCGTCGAGCAACTTCTGCTCGGCCCAGCACCATTCGGATCATTGCATCAGGATCTTCTGCAACCACAGGATCATCTGGGTTGCTAGAGCGGAAAAGAGTAACCGGGCGTGGCTCAGATTGCGTGCCATCTTCATAAACCATGGTTACCTCGGTAGCAAACTTACCGCTGCCCATATCTTGGAAGCCCACGACGCGCTTATCCTTTACTACCTTGCCTGAGCTAGGATCAACCTGACCTTCACCAGTACTTATTTCGCGATCGAATGCTTTGTTAAAAAGATCCAAGAACTCAGGACTGTTAGCCCTTCCTATTTCGCCGGTCTGCAATATCTCTCTACCCATTCGATCTAAATTGTTAAGGGTGACGAGATTCTCAGTGTCAATTTGCTGGCTTGGCAGAAATCGTTGCAGACCTGCTGATTGCAGTTGACCTTCTAACTCAGTGTCGACCTTGAAGTCAGGAAGCATGGCGCTTCCCATATAAAACTTCCCAGCTTCTTTGAGCTGATCTCGCTCAAACTTCGTTGACTCAAGGCCGGTGCGTTTGGCTTGAGCCGCCAACGTGTCAGCACGATACTGTGCAGTAGCCGCATCTTGCGCCATTGCTCGCTCTTGCTCTGAGGCGTATCGACCTTGGTCGCGAGCGAACTGCTGGTCATAGCGGCTCTGTTCGGTCTGAATGGCCTGCTGCTGGGCGAGCTGCTCCTGCTCATACCGCTGCTCATTCTGTCTATCTAGGCCAGCCTGACGTGCCATGCCGAAACCGGCTTGTATCCCAGAGGCTAATCCTTGTGTGCTTAACGCTGGCATGATGAATTCCTAATCAAAAATTGAGAATGCGAGAAGACCTGCTAAGGCCATCCAACCGGCTGGACCCATAGCCCCTAAAACGCCAGCGCTTGCTGATGCACCACCAGCTGCTGCGCCTGTGCCTGCTGCGGCTGCTCCTGTCGCTGCTGTACCTGCGGCTGCTCCTGTTGCTGCGGCACCTGTAGCCGCTCCTGTTGCTGCCGTTCCTGCTGCTACCCCGGGTGCTGCGGCTGCTGACATTCCTGCTGTTACACCGGGTGCTGCAAGACCGCCTCCTGCTGCCGCTTGAGCTCCGGGCACTGCAGTGTTAAGTAACGCTCCGGCTTGTCCAGATGCTGCGACTGAACTACCGGGCACTGCACTTCCTAGAGCCCCGGTGGTCTGCGATACGGGTGCTGCCACTGAGGACATGCCGCCTTTAAGCGCGGCTTTCTCAGCTGCCTTTTTAGCTGCGTACTTCTCCATCCCGTAGCCAACTGCTTTGTCTGCAGCGACACCGCCGACCATACCCACCATCTGAGATCTCTGTGCCGTCTTGGCTTGGTCTCTTGCATCGCGAGCCATTTTGTTTTGCTGCTCCATTCGAGCAACTTCATCAAGCCCGGAAAGCGCCTGCCTTTTTGTTTCTTGGCCTGCGCCAATAATTCCATAGCCCATAATTAACCACCGTATCCTTGCCGGATGGTTCCGCGGATTGCCCCACTTCCCCCAGCCAATGCGTTCATGTTTCTGTCAAAGATGTGCGTGCGCGTCTGATTCATCCCGTTAGCCTGTGATAGCGCCTGAGTCCGATCTAAATCCATCTTTGTTTGCTGTTGCTGTTGAGCTGACTGCGAAACGCCATAGCGTCCTTGCACCATCTGCATGTTGTTTTCAGCCGTCTTTCTAGCGGCCTGATTGTTTACCGTGATAGCGGAAAGCCTTTCCTCAAGCTGCTCTGTGCCCATGACGGTATTGATAAGCTCCTCTTCAACCGGAGCGAATCTAGTCAGATAGTCTTGGTACTCTTGACGGGCAATGTAGGCACGCATGTCCTGCGCGTAGGTGTCGCTATTTCGATCCGTTGGCCGAGTTGCAGAGCTGTAATAGCCCCCGTTATAGCCGCTGTTATAGCCTCCGTTGTTACCGTCTCGACCATAATCTTCGTACCTGCCACCCCAAGGCATCAGCCATTACTCCCATATCTCTGGTAGCCAATAGCGCCACCTAGTGCTGCGCCAGCTACATACCTATTCGCGGAGGAACTATTAAAGGCATTGTCGGCACGTCTATTCGCTTCGTCTAAGCTGTAACCAGCGGCATCCGCTATCCCAGCCATGGCGTTTCCTGCCTGCCCTTGGCCCATGGCCACCACGTTTTGCATGCCAGTAAGCTTGGTGTCTTGGATGGACTGCTGAGCCCGGTTCACGTTATCCGCTTGAGCAAACATAGAGTTTGTTCCGTAATCAGTCAGTGCCTGCATGGACCTTCCGCTTGCAGGGTTTATTCCCTGAGCGGCCATGTCTTGACGCTGTCCAGCAAACCCTTCGGTGAAAGCGCTTTGCACATTCGCAGTCGACGCGCCAGCTGCTTGCTCCATTCGAGCTGCGCTGTCATAGTTTCTGACTTCATCGATGTATCGGTTTTCAGCAGGGACATAGACTTCTTGGTAGCGATTGAAACGATCCAAAGCTATCGCTGCTAATTCTTTTTGGTCTTCAGTGTCATCGATGCTGCCGCCACCACCACCCTTAAAGAAAAGGCGTGAGAACTTCTTACCGGGAAGATTGAAAGGCTTGAAGTGCCTACTTTCCCTGAAGTCATCCAGCATCAGTTGATCGTCTAATTCGTTGAACATTTTCTGCTCCAGATTGTGTATCTCTTAGTCCAGCCTTTGGACCGAACAAACCGGTTCATCGGCTCTAATGCGGTCCAGAATTCAATCTCGTTGACCTCTAGTTCCTTCGCACGTTCTTCAATGAACGGCATAAACTTGTGGTATGCGTTACCCACTTTGCTATAGGCAACCCAGACCAGAAGCTTGCTAACTCCGTCTTCGACTATTGGTTTTAATATGGTGAAACTTTCTCCTTCCATGAACAGGAAGGCCTCGCCGTATGCGCACGCTTTGTACACTTCTGCGAACAAGCTTGGTTTCCCGGCTTGTTTTCCGATCTCATGAATCGGCTGCTCAACTATCTGGTGAACCTCATAGATATCAACTAGCTGAGGCATCCATTACTCCGGGTATAGCAATCCACGCTACCATGATACGTGGGTTTTTATTTGCCCTCTCTTTTTAAGCTGGCTCTGGCGTTAGCGGCCAAGGCACTTCATATACCGAGTAAATCTCATCGAGGTTGTCCGTGATGTCCCTCAAACTCTGACGGTAAACTTGCCAATCGAGCATCACCTCATCGCTTAAAGGGCTATCCACAATCTGCGTCCAGTCACTGGCTGAGAGTCTTGCGTTCCGATCAGCTCTCACGATTGCCATAAAATCTTCTTGATCGAAAACCCACTGATAGGTGAACCACTTGTAGTGCCCGGTAGGTCTCTCGGGAAGGTCAACCCATTCCAGTCCATTCCAATACTTTGTCTTGATAAAGTTGTCTGGGCCTTCCTCGTCAGTGATGTCCTTGACGATATGAAGGTCGTCGTAGTCTTGGCCGTCAACGAACTCGCCAGAGTTCATTCGCATCGTGGTGATGACTTCACCTGTCTCTTGTATTACTACTGCCCAATGTCTGCTCATGATGTAAATTTCGCTATGATGAATGTTTTAGGGGTATAACTTGATATCAGTACTATTGTTCGAGTCGAGTGCCGATAAACAGCCTTGACCGCCCTTTGTG